>Ga0157379_10006494_pt1 | contig 10076 bp, 7 predicted proteins | sample S25metaG_FD_121802 | JGI IMG/M metagenome (GOLD analysis project Ga0157379, IMG submission 121802) | Switchgrass rhizosphere microbial communities from Kellogg Biological Station, Michigan, USA - S2-5 metaG | ecosystem: Host-associated > Plants > Roots > Rhizosphere > Soil | place: USA: Michigan...
ACGACCGCCCTTCGCCCGCCCATCCGCCATGGAGGTGAATGATGCAGACCGTTCGATACGATCCTGAATACGAGAGGCGCCTCGCGAGGCTGCTGCTCGACGTGCTCATTCGCGCCGGCCTGACCCTGGTGCTGGTGATGCTGTGCTACAGGATCTTCTCACCCTTCCTCGTGCTGATGGTCTGGGCGCTGATCCTGGCGATCACGATCTATCCGTTGCACCGGGCGCTGGCCGCCAGGCTGGGCGGACGGCGAGGCTGGGCGGCGACGCTGATCACCCTGCTCGGCGTCGTGCTGATCGTCGCGCCCACGGCTGTGCTGCTGGATTCGATGGGCGACTCGGTGCATCGCCTGGTCAGCGAGGTACAGCAGGGCACGCTGCAGGTTCCGCCGCCCAAGCCGAGCGTCACCGAATGGCCGGTGGTCGGGACGAAGATCCATGCTTACTGGCAACAGGCGCACGACAACCTGCCTGCGCTGGTGAAGAGCCTGCAGCCGAAGATCGGTGAACTGGCCAAGGAGGCGCTGGCGATGGTCGCCAGCATCGGCGGCGGCATCCTCGCGTTCGTCGCCGCGTTCATCATCGCGGGCATCATCATGGCCTTCGGCGAAGCCGGCGCTCATGCCGGCCGGGCGATCTTCGCGCGCATCTTCGGCTCCGAACGCGGGGACGAATTCACCGTGCTGTCGGTGGCGACGATCCGCGCCGTTGCGCAGGGAGTGATCGGCATCGCCTTCATCCAGGCCATTCTGGTCGGCCTGTGTCTGCTGGTTGCGGGCGTACCGCTGGCCGGCTTGCTGGCGGTCGTGGTGCTCGTGCTCGGCATCGCGCAGGTGCCGGCGCTGCTCGTCACTTTGCCGGCGATCGCTTATCTCTGGATGAGCGGCGACTACGGGACCGGCGAGGCGGCGCTGTACTCCGTGCTGCTGTTCGTCGCCGGCATGGCCGACAACGTGCTCAAGCCCCTGATGCTCGGCCGCGGTGTCGATGCGCCGATGCCGGTGATCCTGCTCGGTGCGCTCGGCGGCATGGCCGCGGCCGGCATTCTGGGCCTTTTCGCCGGTGCGGTGCTGCTCGCGCTGGGCTATCAGATCTTCATGGCCTGGGTGGCTGCCAACCCCGAGACGACACGGCCGGCGACCGACAGCGGTTCGACAGCGGCCGCCTGAATCCCGGCTGCCGATGGCAACCACGCGCGGGCCGGTGCGTATGGCGGTGCCGGCACGCTCGCGGCTGATCCGAGCGGCATTCGCATCATCGCGACGAGCCCGCAGTTCATCGCAAGCCGATGGGCAGGCTCGCTCACGACTGCTAGCTGGCCCCCGCCGTTGTCGAAGTGATGACGGTGTGAATGGGAGCGATCGCGCGATGACATCTCACGACCCATCGTTGACCGTCGTCGCGTGGGACTCACCGTCGCAAAGCGGACATGACGAAGAGCTCGAGGACTGCGCCGAGAATGGCAGCGCTTGATTGCGAGGAGCCAAGGAAGGGCTGACAAACGAGCATTCTCATGCGCGGCGACAAGCCGAAGTGGAAGCGCAGCCGAGAGACTCTGCGAAGGGTCTGGCCGGCCGCTGCGCTGCTTGTGGCCGTGGCGCTGGCGGGCGCCTGGTTCCTGCAGGGCACGATCCCACGCCACATCGTGCTCGCCTCCGGGCTTCAGGACGGGCTTTATCACCAGTACGCGCAGCGCTACAAGGAAATTCTCGCCCGCGAAGGCGTGACCGTCGAAGAGCGCATGACGGGGGGCGCCGAGGAGAATGAGCAGCTTCTCCACGACCCGAAGTCCGGGGTGGATGTGGCTTTCATGCACGGCGGGATCGTCCGACCGCAGGAGCGCGGCGACCTCACGATGCTCATGACTCTGTATTACGAGCCGCTCTGGGTCTTCTATCGCGGTTCGGCGACCTTGACGCAGCTGGACGAGCTGCGCGCCAAGCGGGTGGCCATCGGCTCGCCGGGCAGCGGCATCAGGGACTTCGTCGAACCGCTGCTCGCCGTCAACGACATCACGAGCTCCAACACCCACCTGGTCCCGCTGGTCAATCTCGAGGCGCTCCACGCGCTGCAGCGAGGCGAGATCGACGCGGCGCTCTTCATCGGCCAGGTGCCGTTCCCCGCCGTCTGGGAGGCGTTGCACGATCCGACCCTCAAGCTGATGAGCATGGAACGAGCGGACGCTTACCCCCGAAGGTTTACCTACATCACGAAGCTGATCCTGCCCCCCGGTACCGTCGACTTTGCCCTTCACATCCCAGCCCAGGAGGTCAAGCTCATCGGTACCAAGGCCATGCTCGTCGCGCGCCACGGGCTCTCGCCGTCGATCACCAACCTGCTGTTGGAAGCCGCTCGCGAAGTGCACTCCCCGCAGGGATATTTCGCAGGCGTCGGCGAGTTCCCCAACACCGCGCCCGTTGACCTGCCCGTCTCAGCCGACGCCATCGGGCACTTGCGCTTCGGCCCCAGCTTTCTGCATCGCTACTTGCCCTTCTTCGTCGCGACTTATCTCGAGCGTCTGGTCGTCCTGCTCGTTCCCTTGCTGGTCATCCTTGTTCCGCTGACCAACGTCCTGCCGCAACTCTTTCGCTGGCGCGTGCGCTCGCGCATCTACCGTCTCTACGGAGAACTGAAGCTTCTGGAGCGTGAAATCGGCTCTGGTACCGAGAGCCTGCCCATCCAGCAATGGCTCGCCCAGCTCGACCGCATCGAGCAGGCAGCCGCCCGAATGGGCACGCCGCCCAGCTATGCCAGCGAGGCGTACACGTTGCGCGAGCACATCGGCCTGGTACGCCGAAGCCTGCTGCAGAAGGCCACGGATCAGGAACGTCTGTAAGGAGGCGAGGCTGCGTGACGGCGCTATCGATTTCGGTCCGCGGGCGCCCAGCGCGCGAGCACCGAACCAATGTCATCGCGGGACGCGGGTTTGGCGAGGTAGTCGTCCATGCCCGCCGCGAGGCAGGCCTCGCATGCGCCGCGATACACATCACCGGTGAGCCCGATCACCGGCACGCGCGGGCGTTGCAGCTGGGCTTCCTTGTCGCGCCAGTGGCGCGTGGTCGTCAGGCCGTCCATCTCCGGCATACGGCAATCCATGAGCACGACATCGACGCCTTTCTGCTCCAGCAGCTCCAGTGCTTGTTCGCCGCTGCCGACCGTGAGCACCTGGACCCCCAAGTCGCGCAGCACCGCTTCCATCACGATCTGATTGACTGGGTCGTCTTCCACCAGCATTACCTTCAGGTCCGCGGGCAGGTTTGGCTGACCCGTCGAATCGGTCGACCGCAACTTTTGTCCCTCGCCGTTGGCTCGCACCAGCGGCAGGGCAACGCGAAAAGTGGACCCCGCTCCGGGCTGGCTCTCGACTTCGATCGAGCCGTGCATCAGCGAGACCAGTTCCTTGCAGATCGACAATCCGAGGCCCGTTCCCCCGAAGCGGCGGGCGATCGATGCATCGCCTTGCCCATAGGGGTGAAAGAGACGCACCTGCACATCCGCCGTCATCCCCGGGCCACTGTCTATCGCCTCGAAGCACACGGCTGGACTGCCCTCGGCTGTCGCAGCAGTGGCGACGCGCAGGACAACGCGGCCATGGGCCGGAGTGAACTTGATCGCGTTCGACAGCAAGTTGCACAAGACCTGACGCAATCGCGTCGGATCTCCGATCCAGCCGTCGGGCAGCTCTTCCATCAACTCCAGACCCAGCGAGAGCTGCTTGGCTTCGGCCTGCGCGGCGAACATCGCGACCGCACTGCGGGCCAGGTCGCGCAGCGAGAACTCGATCGCATCGAGTCGCACCTCACCGGCTTCGAGCCGCTCGTGGTCGAGCACGTCGTTGACGAGCGCAAGGAGGTGATCGGCCGAGTGCTGCACCGCCTGAACGAGCGTCCGCTGCTCGCCGCCCATGTGCCGACGACCCAGCAACTGCGCCGCAGCCACGAGGGCATTCATCGGCGTCCGGATCTCGTGGTTGAGGTTGGCAATGAAGCGGCCCTTGAGCCGGTTGTCCTCGATCGCGGCGTCGCGAACGGCCTCTCGTTCCTCAGCCAAGCGCAACCTCCATCGAAGGGCATACCGGGCGGACAACGCGAACAGGCAAGCAATCACCACGGCCGACACTGCACGCTGAAGCAGCGGCACGTCGGGGTAAAGCGGTGTCCAGCCGGACACTTCAGCGACATACAGCCCTGCGATCAGCGCGACCGTCGCTGCGGTCGTCGCCAGCGCCAGCTTCAGACCAGCCAGCATCAGCAGCGGTGCAAGGACAACGATCCAGGCGATTGCAGGCGAGCGCAGCCCGCCGTGCAACGTGATCGTGACCGCCAGCGTCAGCCAGGCGATGATGGCGATTGCCTGTAGCCCGGCCCCTGGGCGACCGAAGCGGACGGACACGCGGTAGCCCAAGGCCATCGCAGCCAACGAGACAGCGTCTACGAAAGCGAGCGTTAATCGGCCGCGCTGGAAGTTGGCGAACAGGTAGAGCAGCGCGCTGGCCGCGGACAACCAGAATGTCAGATACAGGAGGCGCGACATCAGCTCAAGCTGAATGTGGGCCGACGATTTGGGCAGCGACACCGGCTTCACTGGGGCACCTGTTCTCGACCCGACGAGCATCGGAAAGAGCCGCTGCACCCCACGTCCTGTGCGCAGCTTGTGCAGCCGGCGACGAAGCGTCCTGGGGGATTCAGCCGGAACCGACGCTCTGCTGCTATGGTCGGACTTCCCGGCTTCCGGCCCGTCAGTCAAATCCCCAGACCTTGAGGGTGGCCGTCTGCGCACCACCAAGGATCCTGTACTGAGCGGACACCGACGTTGCGGCGCCCCTTCAACCCCGGAGCATCCTTCGCAGCAGTATGTCCCCCTGACTTCACGACCCCGGCATCCATCAACGTATCGTCTTTGCGATGTCGTTCAGGGCAGCGGTAGACATAAAGCTGGGCAACCAGTGTGGGCGAACATTCGCGAAGACGAAGGGATCTTAGACCTATGAGCGAAGTTATCCGAATGAGCAGCACCGGAGCGGCGTGACAACACGATGTCGCCCGCGTTCAACGCCGCAAAACTTGATCCGATACGCTCGCCACCGCGAGTATTTGGGGCATCGGAGGGTAGCCTAGTCAGCGTCCTTGCGCCGGCGCATGACCATGAACATCAACGCTGCGATCACCACCGCGACGATCGCGTACCCCATCGTTCCGATCCCGGATGATCGGACCGGCGCCGGCTCGGGGGCGGCTGCGGTCGCCGGAGGTGTCTCCGGCGGCGTCGTCGCCTGGGCAACGACTGGCGCTGCAGTGTTCGCCATCGATTCCGTCTTCGCCGGCATCGGCTCCGCCTTGACAGGTTCCGGCTTGGCAGGTTCCGTCTTGACGAGGGTCGCGTCGACCTCCTGCTCAGTCACGATCTCGGGCGGGCGTTTCGAGATGACCGTCGCCGAGATCTCGTCGCCTTTGTTCAGCTCGGAGACGGTGACGACGCGGCCGTCCCTGTAGATCTTGAGACCCCGCTCGGTCAGCTGATCGTGTGTGAACTTCTTGCGCTGGTGGTCCGTGTCATCGAGCACCGTCACCGAGCCCACGCTCGCCTTCACAACGACACCATGGCGGATCTCGGTCACCACGACCGGCGTGACCGTGGTCGTGGTCGTCACGGTCGCCGTGCCCTTCATCCCCGGCTTCAGCTCCGATGCGGCCATCTTCTTGCCGTCGACCGTAAAGCGGAAACCTGCCGGCACCGTGTATTCATTGGTGCCTCGCTCATCGCGAACGACGATCCGGTTCCCGTCGACCGCGATCACCTCGAAATGGCGGACATTGACGCTGGTCGTCGTCTGCGTTTGAGCGAGTGGCACGCCGCTGAAGGCGAGCCCAAGCAGCAGCACTCCAAGCACCCGCGTCAACCAGCCCGGCCTCTTCGTCATTGGTGTGCTTGCCATCATGATCTCCCGTTTGTGGCTCGAGCCGTGCGGGACAGCCGACACGAGAAGACGCGGCCATACGAATCGCGGCCGGGCCATCGTACGCCTGCGCCGGGGCCCGGCGCAACTACAACGCCTGGGTTTGATGTCTCGATCGTTCGCCATCGGGTGGACCCGACCCGGAGCATGAAGCGGGGTGCGGTTGCTAAGGCGTTGCGGTTGCGGTCGCAGGATGCAGCCGGGCGCGGTGTCGACGAGGTCGGCCTCTTCTTGGTGCCGTGAGCCCGTTCAGCAGTTGGACCCGCAGTCCTGCGAGCACTCCGCAGTGGCGCAGAGGGCGCGGCGACGCCCCGAAGCACGCCTAGTAGATTTCGATGACGAGGACTGCCTGCGGCGCCCGGCTAGCTTCAGGAGGCTCTCATGCAAATGCTCTACACGCGCTGTGCGGGGCTGGACGTGCGTCTCGCCGCCCATCTGCAGCACCGCCCGAACATCAGACGCATTCGGGTTCACGACATGCCGGTCACCTCGGGCTCCAGTTCGGCGCGCAGATGCGTTCGCACCGTCCGGGAAAGCCAGCCGGCCAGCAGCGCCCCGACGATCGGAGCGACCCAGAAAAGCCAAAGCTGCCCCAGTGCCCAGTCACCGACGAACAGCGCGGGTCCTGTGCTGCGGGCCGGATTGACCGAGGTGTTGGTCACCGGAATGCTCACCAGATGGATGAGAGTCAGCGCCAGCCCGATCGCAATGCCCGCAAAACCCACCGGTGCGCGGCGGTGGGTCGCCCCGAGGATGACGACCAGGAAGCCGAATGTCATGACCACCTCGGTGACCAGCGCCGATACGAGGGAGTACTTCCCGGGGGAGTGCTCGGCGTAGCCGTTCGCCGCGAACCCCGCGCTCAGGTCGAAGCCGGGCTTGCCGCTTGCAATGACAAACAGGATCGCGGCCCCCGCCACTGCGCCGGCAACCTGCACGATGATGTAGGGCGCGAGTCGATTGGCCGGGAAACGGCCCGCGGCCCACAGGCCGCACGAGACGGCCGGGTTGAAGTGCCCGCCCGAAATCGGGCCGACGGCGTAGGCCATCGTCAGCACGGTAAGACCGAACGCGAGGGAAACCCCTGTGAGGCCGATTCCGACAGCGGGAAAGGACGCAGCGATGACGGCGCTGCCGCACCCGCCCAACACCAGCCAGAGCGTTCCGATAAATTCCGCGATCAGTTTTGAAATCACGGTGGAGTTCCCTTTCGCTTGTTGATCCGCGGCCCCCTCGGCTCGCATCGCGCAAGACCCGCGGCGAGATTAGACCGCGATGCCAAACGCCGCAAGGCCCGGGAATCCTTTCTCCCGTTCCCGCCCTCCGGCCCTCCGACGAGTCCTGCTCCGCTCACTCCGGCGCAATCCTGCGAAGGGTCGGCGAACACGGCCTCATTCCCGAAGAGCCTTACGTGGCAAGGGGAGCCTCATGGTGCCACAGCGATCGGCCGTGAGCCCGTAGCTACCCACGAGGCCGAGCGTGGCCGAATGACGAACCCGTTCCGAATTGTGTGTGGGCTCAGGGTCGTCGGTTCGGACGTGCAGCAACGGGATCGGGCAAGATGGTCGCCTCCTTGGCCCGTCGCGCCGCTCTCCGACCATGGCGTCCCCCCATTTCTCGCCTTGGGCAACGGCCTTGGCAGCGCGCATGCGCTGCCATTTGCTTCTAAAGGTGCTCGCCACGACAGTGGTGATCGGCTTGTTCTTCGTTGCCTATTTCCACCTCCTCCATCACCCGGAGCACGCGGTGAGGACGGTACCTCTCACTGCGCTCGATCGCATCATCCCGTTCGAGCCCGCAGCGCTGTTCGTCTATCTCACTCTGTGGCTGTACGTTGGCGTCGGCCCTGGACTCCAGCCGAACCTGCGCGCGCTGGTCGCGTACGGGTTCTGGATTGGAGGGCTGTGCGCAGCCGGTCTGGTCATTTTTCTCCTCTGGCCCACGAACGTCCCGCCGACGGGCGTTGACCCGTCCCGATACGCCGGATTCTCCATGCTGCAGGGGGTGGATGCCGCGGGCAACGCCTGCCCGTCAATGCATGTGGCCACCGCCATATTCACGATGCTTCGCCTCCAGGACGTTTGGCGACGCATCGGTGCTCCGACGCTCATCCAAATAGTCAACTTGACTTGGTGCTCGGCGATCGTACTGTCGACGCTCTTCATCAAGCAGCACGTCGTCCTGGATGTGATCTCCGGAGCGCTGCTCGGTGCGGCCTTTGCCATCGCTTCGCTGTGCGCACGACGCCTCGCGAATCCTTTCGCCGGTTCCCACCGCGGCCCTGCGTGAGCCGTGGCTTGGATGAGAGGTTCATTACCGGCAGCGACTTCCGCGTGGACGGTGGAGTGATCGCGGCGCTTGCTGGCGACGTCTGTGGGTTGGAGGTCCTGGCGCACGGTCGGGTCTGAGCTTGCCGCGCTCAGGGCTTCCCGCGCACCTCGGCGAGGTCGCCGTACCGATCGGCAGCGACGCATAAAGCTGACTACAGGGACTTCCCATTCGGTCAACTTCCTTTCGAACGTGTTCCCGACCTTCGTGCTCGGCGAAGGCGTTTCACGACAGACAGACTGCGAATCCGGAGACGGCCTTGATGCACTTTGACGGTGTGCGGGCCCAGATACCAACCGCTCAGCAGGGCTCCATATTCACTCGCGGTCGTTGCCACGAGGGCGCGACGGTCAGCTTTTCGAGTTCACCTGCTGCCGGTCCGACCTGTGTGATGTGTCTGCCGTGCGCACGTCTTCAGGAACGGGTCAATCGAGTCGCCTCAGCCTGCCGCCGGCAACGCAGCCGGCGATCGCATCCGATTCCTGGTCGCGACGTGTTCTAGGTCGAAGCTCTGGCCGTTGACCAGCCTCGACCAGAAAATGCGCGCGTGCTTGCCACCGCGGCCTTCTGCCAACCGACACGCTCGCGAAGCTGGACGATCCATCGCGACAGACGATCACTGCGTCGGTGCGCGGTGAATACCGCTGACTTGGCGCCTTGGATCAGGAGCGTTCACAGGGAGACCGCTGCCGGTCGAAGCGATGCTTCTATGGCGCGCTCGGTTTGATTGGATCCCGAGCGCATCCGACTCCTCGGCGACCTGCCGGCCTTGCCGCGCGCGCGAGTTCGCAGAGCGTCAAGGTGATCGGCCCAGACCTGCATCGTCTGGCGGCGCTCCGGTAGATATGTCGCGTGGGTTGTACGACGCCGAGACCGCATTTCGTTCCTGGCTTCATGCGTTCTGCCGGAATGCGCCATTCAGCAGCCCCGAGGTCGAACTCGTCCCAAGTCGCGTGGATCAGCTCCGACGGACGAATTTCACCTCGTACGGAGGGCTAAAACAGGTCGGTCGCGGAGGCCGCTCAGAGGGCCGTTTGGCGGAGAGGGCGGGATTCGAACCCGCGGGGGGTGTTTAGCCCCCACACGCTTTCCAGGCGTGCGACTTAAACCGCTCATCCACCTCTCCTGCGCCAGGCGATCTTAGCCGCAGCGCCGTGCGCACCGCGACGGAAGGAAATGTGGCTCGGAGGACTCGGGGCGGCCTTCAGTGCACCGGCGCATCGGCGCCGCGCATCGCCTCGGCGACGCGCAAGGCGTCGGAGTAGACCATCGCCCAGAGCGCTGCGCCGCGCGGGTTGCAGACGCACGGCGCGCCGGCGCCGTGGCAGCCGGCGTGCTGCCAGGGCTTGCCGGGATGGTCCTCGCACGTCCAGCCGGGCTCGGCCGAGCCCCTGCAGGTCGGGCAGTCGTCGTCGAAGTCGCTGTCGGAGAGGAGGGCGGAGCGGAACATGGCGATGCGAAGCGAGCGTAGTCGGCGCCATCGCATCGCCAATCCCCGCATTTCAGGGAAGCTCGTAAGCACGTGTGACCCGCGCCCGCGGGCCCGTGCGGAAATGCTCAGCCCGGCCGCGTCGCGGTGCTGCGGGTGAGCGCCATCGCGCTCGCGATCAGGCCCGAGACCTCGGCGAGGCTCGCCGGCACGATCATCGTGTTGTTCTTCTGCGCGAGTTGCGCGAACGCCTCGACCGCCTGCTGCGCGACCTTGAGCTGCACCGCCTGCTCGCCGCCGGGCTGGCGGATCGCGTCGGCGACCTTGCGCAGGCCCTCGGCGGTCGCCTCGGCGACGGCGACG
>Ga0157379_10006495_pt1 | contig 10076 bp, 8 predicted proteins | sample S25metaG_FD_121802 | JGI IMG/M metagenome (GOLD analysis project Ga0157379, IMG submission 121802) | Switchgrass rhizosphere microbial communities from Kellogg Biological Station, Michigan, USA - S2-5 metaG | ecosystem: Host-associated > Plants > Roots > Rhizosphere > Soil | place: USA: Michigan...
AAAGGCTGCCCTACGAATCTTGAAGCGCGTCTTAGAGACCCGCGGAATTTCCGGGCTCTACAGCGGCCTGGAGACGGATACTGGAGCCACCATCCTCTCCAGGTGAGACAAAATTATGCGTAAATTATACCATACTTATCCTCGCACAGTTTCTTCTATTTCTACTCGTATTCCTTTTTGAGGAATGCTCTTATCCGCCACAGGACCAGGAGAGCAAGCCCTAATGTCAAGGTGGCCCTGCCTTCTGTGCTTGAGGAACTCTTCATGGGATATATTGCAGGTGTGGCTAGCCGCCTTGTATCTACTCCCCTCACTCTGGTTACTGTCCGACTTCAAAATGAAAAGGATAAGGACGAGTCTGATGTTGCAGAGAAAGGAAAGGCGAGGATGATAGAAGAAACCGAGAAACCGAATGGAGTTGTGAAGGTTATGAAAGACCTTTATAACGAAGGAGGTATTACTGGCTTTTGGAGAGGTAAAAATTTATTTTGACTACATTTCCTTCAGTTTACTGAAACCCTTAAGGCTTCACCCTGACAGTCCTCCTCTCCTCCAACCCCGCTCTCACGTGGGCATTTACTTCCCTTTTCCTCCGTACTTTTCAAGGAAAGACGACCTCCACACGACCTCCCAGTCCTCTCATGAATTTCCTTGCGGGAGCAACGGGTAATGCCACAGGTAATACCTTCCTTTTCGCCATGCTTCCCTGAATTCTAACACGCCGTAGCTATTTCAATCATATACCCTCTTATCCTCGCAAAGACGCGGGTCTCTGCGTCGGAGAAACGCACTACTGTTAAACGAGTCATTCAGGATGCTTTGGATCGCGATGGATTTGCAGGGTTATATCAGGGTCTTGTCGTTCAAGTTGTGAAAGTGAGCTGACCTCTACTCATGGATTGAAAAGCGCGGGGCTAAACGTCCTGCCTTCTAGGGATTCTTCACGCAAGGCGTTACGCTTTTGACGAAAGACAGGTAATCATTTATCTCCTTCCTACCGAGACCTATTGAATTTTACTCTCTTTTAGGATCGAAACTCAGTTCGTCGAAATGTACAAATCACTCAAGAAGCGCAACCTCACCACCCTCACCTAGCACGTTTCATTCCCCTTTTGTTATTCAATATCTAATACTAAGCAATTCCCAATATCCCGAATAATAAATATATTATCTCCCCTCCCCAGCTGTATATTCCTCACCTCACAGTAACCATAAAATGAACCGTCTCTGATTCGGCCGAACTTGACGTGTGAGAGAAGCTTAAGAATCCATTCAACTGCGTCGGCCTCCTAATTCCCCGCTTCCTTCCACTCCCGCGCCACCCACAACTGAATAATGCAAGTGCTTCCTCTCCATTCCTTCCCTCCCTTTTTTCCGGATCGACTGCCACGTTCGTTCGTTCAGTTCGTCCATGGCTCTCCGTCTATACTGGGAGGATTCATCACAAGGTCCTCCATCAGGATTTGCAGTCCTTCTTCTCCTATTAATATTTAGCATAACATTTAACGTGGCCTGAATGTGTTGAGTCAGACTCTTTTCTTGGTTAGCCTTGATGATGGCCACCTGGGACACAAATTGTTAAAGCCATATTTGATGGGATGATGCCTTCTCCTTCGACAGATTCATGTGTTCGTACCCGTATGGGATTAGAGGCGTAGAGTATTGTCGTAAAGCTGCCATCGCGTATTGTGATCAAGAAATGTGCAAAGTATTGCCATCAGCGAGGACTTTATAAAGGAAGGAGGTAAATACCAAACGTTGAGTACGAAGGGCCAATCGTATTGCCCCTGCAATGAATTCCGGCTAGTACTTGATTGTGATCGGCTAGATATCAATGAGCAGTTCTGTAATTGTTACTTGGAGCGAATGCCCATGGCGCAAGTAACTGGTCCGATTAGGGGAGAAATGTTGGAGAAACTATGAAGAGATCGAGATAAAGTGAGAGTGCACGCGCTTCCGCTTAATCGTAAGTATACTCCCTTTCTGCTATGCCCTGTGAGAAGAATAGACTGCTTTTTTAAACCAAGGCAAGCGAGGTGTGAGTATCATGATTTTTAGGAGTGAACGTTAATCGCGACATCAAGATCCATAACGCGTGAACCCATCAACAATATAGTAGAGGATCCGGAACATGGTTATTATCCACTCTGGTTTGGAACTTCTGAAATCATATGCGGAGATATGGAGCCTACACGAAGTTTTACAGCCTCCGCTGGCGCCAGCCACTTCAAACCGGCAATTATAATTACCCTAATATCAAAGCACTTATCGTTCCAAAGAAAAAATAACGATAATAATACCCAACATGCGTAACAGTGCCATTTTAATAATCATAATACACCTCCAGGCCGTGACCCTCTCGGTAATGTCTGTAAATAGGCCTTTGCGATCTCCTGCGCCTTCATTCTAGCCTTCGATCGTAACGGAGACTGTGTCACATCCTCTTCTTCACTGCTATCCCCTTCATCTACAGAAGGTGATCGATATTCTCTATTTGTTTGAGAGGAAGGTGTTTTGGAGGATAATTCGGCCTCTTGACTTCCCTTTTCGTTTTGCTCTTTAGACATACAGATGCCCTCTTTTGTCCGTATTGAATACCCCATGCCAATCTTTTCTGCTTCTTGTAATACCTCTGGGTCGGATCTGGCGTAGAGGGAGTTGCTATCGGCTGTAGCGAAATAATCTGTAATCTAGAAACATATTTCGTGAGTGACGTTCATTAAATCGAGAGCTATTAAATCCGTACCTGTTCTCGTAGCTCCCGTCTTCTCAAACCTGCTAACCGCGCAAACTCTAGTACATGCAACGCACCCAACGTGGTACTTAGAGAAGATATCGCTCCATTGAGAGCGGAGAAAGGTGTTGCTGGCATCGGTTGCTGGGCGTGTACATCTGGTGTAGTAGCAGAGGTAGCCAGCACTGATGGAGAAGAATGACTTCTTCTAGGAGTAGATGGGCGGGCGTTGTCATTGAGGTTGAAATCGGAGGATTGATGGGGAAGTGTGGGGCGCGCGGGGGTGACGGTGATAAATGGCGGTAGAGGTGATGGGGAAGAATGGGCAGGAAGAAGGTGGATTATAAATGGAAGGAGAAGGAGTATCGCGTATCGAGCCAGATATGTGTGGACAAATGTCTGAAAATGATGTCAATGAATCAACAAAGAAAGGAAGAACGTCATTCGTACCCATCCAGTAACCTTGTTATTGTGGAATTGAGCTTTGTTATCAATTGTCCACCAAATTTCAGTGAAGAAGGTTGCGGCTAGGACAAAGAGAGATGGGGTTCGCCACGCAGTTCGGAAGGTAGGGGCGGAGGTAATTAGAGAAACAAGGATGAGGGTCCGCAAATAAGGCAGGACCGTCGGTGCAACCGTATAGGTAACGAAATCCGACGCGTAAACACAAGGTTCACATTTCGCTAATGCGTATGGGCCATATCTAGAAGGGAATTCAGTAAAGGTTTCGGGAGGAATGCTATGACACACGCACTTGACATATGTAACCCGAGCCTCGAAGGATGCCAATCGCGTAAGAAGAGTCTCTACATGAGGAAGAAGGACATTCTGGAACCCAACAGGGAATCTATTACGTTGGTATTTGAGTAGCGCGACACGAATTGCTTGAACTGGTGCAGTCAATGGTAGATCGAGCAATGAAAATAGGTCGATAGGCGGTGCTGCGATGCAAAAACAAGATACTTGAGTAAGTTTCAATAATAATCTATTAAATTTGTACGTACACAGAAGTAGTCGTAAAGTATACAATGTGTGCACAATGACCAGTACCGTCAAGCATCTCCGTAAAACAACATAAAATCTTGACGGATTCTGAGGAAATATAGATTCCCTAAACAGAACGATATAAGATGTCAGAGATATGGTACAGATTGTTGGAAAGTTGGCTGGAGGTTCCCCCAAGACGTCCATAGCGTTACCACCAAATGTTTCAATCACTCCCACTAACGTAAGCAACGCTTTCGGAGCCAAACCCCTGGGCGGACCGTCCAAAAATGGAAGGCCTTTCAGGCCAATTTGAGCTCAACTTGCTTCCCACTGCGCTGGCGATAAATTAAGCAGGACAGGATACTTCGATTACTGTGGCCACCAGGAAAGATGCAATAGGTGCAATAGAGTGATTTAATTTATAGGTATGAGGCTTTCTTTCCCAGTCAACTCAACTGAAATCAGTGTTTTTTCTTTTTACGTTTGGTCATCCTAACTATCGACAATAGCTGTAAATTCCTATCAGCCCCATGCATATTTAATCTCAGCATCGGGAAGTTCTCAGGCTGAAATTCTCTCCTGCTAAATGTCACTCTGGACAGACCGTAAAGCAGTTGCCCTTATCATTCTGTGGTTGGATGTGACACTGGCAGCTGTAGAAATTTGACGGCCGCTAGCGGCACAGTACTCCTGGATCTGTCCGCAGACCCGTGCAAAGCTGCAACCAAAGAACAGCCACTGGCTGTGGACCTCAGAATGGATAGTTTACTCGACGAGACCTAGCCAGAAGCCTCCTCTATCTCTCTTGGTGATTTCTATCAGAATCCCTTCATTTTCAGCCTTTCCTTCACTTTCAGTAACCTTCCATTGAGCGTTCTTCTTTGTCAACGCCTCTGTTCGCAGAAATGGATACCATTTGTTCTCCCTATCCTCGAAGTGTTAGTTGACTCAGATATTTTAGGCACAGCTTCTCGGAACCAGTCTTTGCGAGTTTGGAATCGGGGGTAAACTACTATATCAGGAGAATATCCGGTCATCATTAACTGCCGCTCGAATTCTGTCAAGTTCAGGTCTCGCTAGGCACACTGTGACATGCCGGATCGTGTGAATGGATCCGTGATGTCGACATTAGCAGGGGATCCTCAGCAGGGTCTCGGTCAGGAGGATGGGGAATCTGATAATTTCCGGTATTCCAATTTATTGTGCGCGGTAGGTCCATTAGCTATCAGGATAATTGACATTATCACTGTTCCTGAAAACCGAAGGAGATGTTGAAGGATGGAAGGTGAGCGACGGCGCTTTTATTGTTTATGAACTCTGTCAATTCGCTAAGATAAAATTTGACGTAGATCAAGCAATGCTATTCGACTGTTCATGAGAGTTAACCAATGTTGTTATCACCTTGGAGACCTTTGTCTAACTGTTCAGGTTGACTTAGAGTCGCTTTTACAGCTGACACTTATTGTTGGTGACAGGAGTGGCCAATGCTCCGAGACTCAGTCCATCCTACTGGAATACTCGCCTGTTGGATCATATCATGGGCACTGCCATGACTCTGTTTGGAAGCCCCTAATAATACCCAACTCTTATTACTCGGGTACGGATTATGACCCTTAACATCGCCGTAGAGGGCGGCTGGTTTATCTTCCTTTTCTCTTCTTACTAGTTGCCACTCGATGGATCCCCAAGCCTTCAATGCACTGATAGCAGGTCTACATACCGAGAAAACTACGGCTGTAAGTCTGTGCGTTTGATTGACGATGGAGCACAGCCCCTGACCTTCATGACTTCTTATGGATTTGGGTATTACAGTACTGTGTATGTATGTATCATCCCTCCATATTCGTATTATCAACTGTCAGATAACAATTCTCCTCATAACCAGTGGCCAGCTCGGTTGTATTGGTAAGTAATGCACCCAAAGTTCGCGATGTTGATTAGAGATGTTGACCGCTTCATAATACGCAGTTTTTCGATCACACTCTTACATTGGAACGAGAAATCCACTTAGTCTGGCCGAGTCGCTGGTCTTTTGCAAAGTCCTTGTATTTCCTCACGAAATACCTTGTCCTTGTGGATGTAATATTTGATTTAGCCTGTAAGACTTCTTTAACTATTATATTAAATTCGTTGATAGATTAACGGCTTGACGTTAGATTATTTCGCACCTCTTTCAATATCGGTCGCCTCGTGTACATTATTTTATAAATTAACGGGAAGTAAGCAAATTTACTTGATTGTAGCTCAGATCAATCGCTGACACTGCATACTAGCATTTAACACCGTCGGTATATTTATTGCAGAAGGTGACTCTCCCCATTCCTCTCTCTTCCACAAGGGGTTTATCATCCTTACATTATAGTGACTCTAATATTCCGCACATGGACAATTTGGGCGAGGAGCTCGAGGATTGCCATTTTCTTCATATGCCTTGCCATGGTATTAATCCCCCCAATTGTAATAATCGCATATTTGAGCTTCCGAGTTGTCGAAAGTGAGTCATCATCAAATACGAGGTTTTTAAAGCCTCTACCTATATTGTTTCGTCGATGCTATTCTAGTCGGGAAGCCGCCGATACCTGGTTTGGCGGGGTGTTGGCTGATCCACCGAGGAGGTTCCATTCTCTTCCTCTGCTATGTTATTTTAGTGTTTTTCGAAGCTGGTATGATATCTGTTTTTCTGAGAGAAGCTTTCTTGACCCCTTCTTCCGTTCTCAGTGATATTTAGCTTGACCCTATACAAGGGAATTGGAGAGCGTGAGTTCATAGTCTTGATGCCATAGACGGTCCAGATTTACGAAGATCCCAACATTCAACAGTTCGCTCATCTTCTTCAAGGTTATTGACGGTCTTGTACCGAGATGGTAGGCCAACCTAAGATGTCCGACTGGAGAAATTTAATTCTAATTCCACAGGCATGATGTACTATGGATTCACGATGGGTAAGCCGTCCCTTTCGATGTCCTCGACTCTTTTATTCATAAATTTATTACAGGAATCACTCTTGTCAACATTATCTTCCTGTTTACTGTGGTATGTTTTTATCATGACCTGTTCTGACGGCGGAGAAGCATCGACTGAATGATCCTGAACAGCCCTCAGCTTCTTTGATCTTGTAAGCCTCTCCAATCTCATCCCGCTCCTCTTAATGACACAGTTCATCAACAGAACCCAACGAGTGATGCACTCTATTTTCAGTACGAGGATATTACTCAATATCCGCGAGGCAGCAACCTATTCTGAGGAGACGGAACTGAATGAATTCACGATACCAGTCTCTTTACATTTCAATCATGACACCTTTCGGACAATGGGGACGAGATTAATGTCTCCTGTGTTCCCTTGAAATGTAAAGAAGTATAGTGTGTGGTCTAGATAGTTTTCGGAGCATCAGAAATGCTCATGTTTTCTTTAGTAAAATAAGTGAGGATAAAACTAAAGAGGGAAACTCTATAACGGAGAATTCGGAATGATGTGAAATCCCCTCTTCTGCACCAAGGGATATCTACAATACCTCTACATATCACCTAATATTTCGAGGAGAAATCATGTCACTATCCCTTTCTTCCACTGAATTCCAATTCTTCGCATATCTGAGGAAATATTTTTCATTGCTTACCCTGACATATTGAAAGTTGTGATTGTGATTCAGAGGATAATGTCAATTCCATTACGACTAGACGTGACAATACTTCAGGACTGGCGCCCACTTCGTTCTTCTGCTACCCACCAGCATCATCGTGCGCAGCCTATTGGCTTGTTTCTTCCTTGATTATCAATGTTATAAATGTTCATCCAGGATCTGCTACTGTAAATCCCGAGTGAGAAGATAGCCTTTATTCCTGTCCATCTAAGTGATGCCAGATTATTGGACAATTGTGCTCACGACTTCAAACTTCTATTTTGAATCTCTGTGAGTAATTTCCTTGCTTCGAACAAACACATAACTCCATGGGAATGTCATTGTCCTTGGAACTTCTTCAGGTTATCTGCAGTGCAAATTCTCTGGAGATCTCTGGCAGCATCATGATGAGAGCTGGCAAACGCTCCACAGAATCAGTTCAAAATGGGACCAATCCAGTCAACAATATCCAAAGCGAGTGTTTCTTCAGTCCTCCCAATGCTCTGGTTATTTTTGTCCTCGGTCGTTCAATGAGGATCAAATTCGCACTGTCAACCTGTATTTCGTCGACCAACGATGTCTAATCTCAAATGTATGAAGGCATTATGTATTGAACAAAGTTTCAGCTCTGCGTCTGTATGTGGTAACGACCATAGACTCTTATAACCAGCTGTTCACAACTAATTATCGTATCCCGAACAATGGCTAGTGCAGTTTTATTGGTATGTGGTATGGCAAACCTACGGTTGTATAATGTCACCCTTTCGGTTTTATGATCATACCCTCACGTTGGGACGGGAAGTTCAACTTATTTAGTCCGCTTGATGGAATTTTGGGAAGTGTCTCTATTTTGCGACAAAATGTGTTGTGCCCGAATTATCTTGTGAAATCCGCTTGCTAGGGGTGTTCTGATGAATCACTTCAATATATTTTGCGCCAATATCGATGACACAAAGAGAGTGCAAGCTAGCGTACACTATAACAGGAGATAAAGTCATTCCATGAATTATTAATATCGACGACTAGGCTTTTTCTGAATAATACGGCTTTAGCATCTAACATAATAGGGATATTTATAGCGTAAGGCGAGTCCTGGTTGACTGCAGATTCTTAAACTTCAATATTATATGAATAGTGACTCTTGTGTTTTGTACTTTGGCAATTTGGGAGAGGAGCAAGGTCGTCGCTATTTTTCTGATTTGGTTCTCGCGGCTGGATAAATATATTCGGCGCCCCCCGTGGAAAAAGAAACCCGGTTGCCAAATATGCACCTCTAGTCTGCTTGGGGTTTCTCACCAGAAGTGGATCGGGGACTTTGGTTTCCTGGGAAGCTCTGCCGTCAGAGACGGGCCCATCGGCAGGCGGCAGGCCTCTGTGACGCTGACCCCAGACTTACCAGAACCGTAGCCGTGCCTCATCACATATGTCATATGTCACAGACAACCACCACGAAAGCTTGAGCTCTGGAAAGCGCAAATCTGGCTAGTTCCCATTAGCTAATTTTTCTGTGATTCCTCTCACATATTTCAAATAACCTATTAGGATATCAGGCCTCAGAAATATCTCCCTCACGATTTTCAAAATGGATTTCTCCCATGTCAACCTCCAGGCAAGTAATTGTAACATAAAACAGAATAGCAATGCGCAATAAAATGTAGCCATCACAAATTTTGAACTTTGTGAAAACATATATTATATCCCTAAGGGTTCTTCTTAAGCTTGAAAACTGCACTGAAAACAAAAATCTCCCCTATACTCATCACATATGCAACTGTCAGAGACTTCGGTTTTGGATGCCCCTCCGTAAGCAATAATTTCTATAGTTTTTAGTTCTAAATGACGGAAAAGGAAATAGCCTAGGTTTCTTTTTCCCACGGAGGGTTGCCAAATAGATTTATCCCTCCCAGCTGCTGCTGGGGCCAACCTCGAAGTGATTCATTTAAGTTTTCAGACAACTCAAAGTACGTTATTCTGCCTCATTCTCTGGCAGCAGTTTCCCTTAATATACTTTAGTTGGCCTTCCTCCCATAGCTGGGCTCCCTGGATGTTGGTTCATATGCTGTAACAGCCATATAATCTTTGCTGCCTATGTCATAGGTTTATTCGAGGCAGGTATTTTATCCTCCCTGATAAAAATATTTAATTGACTCATAATTTAGCTAGTTTTGTTCGGCATGATCATGTACAAAGGTCTCAGAGAACTTGGTTTGATAGTCTTGAATAAATTCTCACAACGGCAGTGGATTCGAACAGTTTGTTCTTCTACAAGATTGATTAAAGTCCTATACCAGATGGTACCTAAATCTTTACCTATTTTTCAGAAAATTGAACTTCTAATTAAAATTTGAACAGGTATCGTGTATTATGGATTTACCATGGGCGAGCTACGAGGCCAATAATCATGATCAAGTATTAATTTCCTGGTAGGAATTACTATAGTCAATATTATCACATTATTTGCACTCGTACATTTTCCTGTGCTTTCCAAAACAGCAGAAGAAGAAGTATTGATAATAGGGCTTCTCAATTCTGACTTTCTCTGCTAGTGCCAATATTAGCTTTCCCGATGAGACGGCCATCCATCCTCTCGGGTCCTCAATATTAGGGAAAGTAAAAACACCTCGAAAGGCGTTTCTACCTTCCCTTGATCACTCCCACCCCTGACAGGTGATCTGATAATCAACAAGTGTCCGATTGCGTGACGATTGAGGTGTGACCCACTCTGTGACAGCA
>Ga0157379_10006503_pt1 | contig 10073 bp, 7 predicted proteins | sample S25metaG_FD_121802 | JGI IMG/M metagenome (GOLD analysis project Ga0157379, IMG submission 121802) | Switchgrass rhizosphere microbial communities from Kellogg Biological Station, Michigan, USA - S2-5 metaG | ecosystem: Host-associated > Plants > Roots > Rhizosphere > Soil | place: USA: Michigan...
CAGCACGTCCTTCGTCGAGGAGTAGAGATCGGCGTCGACTCTGAGAATCGCCAGCCTCTCGATGGGTGCGCCGGGCAGACTGTCGCTAAAGAACCCCTTTAAGAATTTGACTTGGCCATCGAGTAGGCCGTAACGCATGAAGTTGTTCTTCACGGACTGGAGCGACACGGCCATGTCACCACCTTTCCAGCCAAAGGTCTCGGTCTTGGAGTCGACGGGCGGCAGTCCAGCGAAGGAGTCCACCACCCAGACGTTGCGGTCGCGCACTTCATAGGCCGCCAGAACAGCGCGCATAAAAATCGTCATGCCGCCGCGCCACACGCCAGCTTCCAGCAAATCACCGGGAACTTTGTCCTGAACTACGTCGACGACGCAACGCTGCAGGTGGTCCAATTGCCGTGTGCCGAGCATGGTCTCGGCATCCTCGACGCGGTTGGTCGCTTCGTGGCCCGATTCGAGGTAGTCTTCGGGCGACGATGGCGCCAAGCGCACAATTTCCACGCCACGCGATCGCACGGCGTTATTCAACCGATTGATAATGTTGGATTTGGTAGCTCGCGGCTGAATTGTGTGCCGCTCCATGCCATTGGCAATGAGGGCGCGCGTCAGGATCTTCTTCATCAGATCCAAGTACAGCTGTGCTGGAACTTCCGGCTTAGGGTCCAGTTCGAGCGAGGTGACAAGTGGCTCTTCAGGTTGACTAATAGCCATTCCCCAATTTAACCATACCTTGAGATACTGATCGCCTCATCAGGACCGCGGAACTTTTCGTGCGGGTGTGGAGTCAAAGCATACAGACGAGAAAATCCGGTAAGATTAGGTTGCCGGAGATGGAGGGCGACGCCGTGCAAGAGACTGTCGTAAGACTGGATCTGAATGTACAAGAAGCGGCCCCAGTGCGCCAGGACGATCTGGAACTGATCGAAGGCCTTCGGATCGGCGAGGAATCGGCTTACGAAAAGCTGATTGCGCAATACCAGCAGCCAGTTTACAACCTGGTTTTCCGCCTTCTCAGTGATCCCAGCGACGCATGCGACGTCGTGCAGGAGGTCTTTGTCAAGATCTTCCGCAACATCAAGGCGTTCCGCGGCCAAAGCAGCCTCAAAACCTGGATCTACCGAATCGCGCTGAATGAGGCGCACAATCGCCGCCGGTGGTTCGGCCGGCATAAGAGACAGGAAGTTGATCTGGAGCGCGACGAGGCGCTAGCGGGACTGTCCTTGCAGGACACGATCGCCGACACCGGATCCTCTCCCTTTGAACTGGCGCTTTCGGTCGAGGCCCAAAAATTTATTGAGGAGGCTCTGCAAGCCTTGACTCCGAGTTTCCGCGAAGCAGTCGTTTTGCGGGACGTAGAAGAACTAAGTTATGAGGAGATCGCTGACGTTCTCGGGATCAACATAGGCACGGTGAAATCGAGAATATTGCGAGGGCGCGAAGCGCTCCGCAAAGAGGTGGCCGAACGGATGGGCGAGTCTAGAGGGGCCCATTCTCCGAGCCGGGCGGCTGCGGTGTTCAACCGCTTGCTGCCGGGCGTCCGGACTGCTACTTCGCGAGGAATGTCAGGCGACTGAAGGTCAGGGGATCCTATTTATGATTTGCAACACGATTCAGAGCATGGCTTCTGAGTACCTGGATGACCGGGTGCTCAACGAAGATCGTGCCGATATCGAAGGTCACCTGCGGCAGTGCGCGGAGTGCGTGGAACATTTTGAGGACAGACGCCGCATGGTGGCGAATTTGAAGCGACTGGCTGTGCGTGTTCCGCCTGCCCGATTGCAGATGGATCTCATGATGGCGGCGTCCGCGGAACGTACGCGGTTGGCGAAGGGCGGATTTGACTGGCGCGATCGTCTGCATCTGGTGTTCCGGAACCTGATGCGTCCGTTTGCCGTTCCGGCGATGGGTGGCATCGTGTCAGCGATCGTTTTGTTCAGCGTCATTATGCCGAGCATCGCAATCCGGGTACGTCCGATTTTCCCGAATGATGTTCCGACCAACCTGTTTACCGATGCGTCAGCGAAGTATGTTGCGCCGATCGGCTTGAGCGAGAGCGAACTGGTCCTCGACCTCGTCGTCGACAGCGATGGACGCATGGTCGCTTATACGGTTGTGTCGGGTTCTGATTTGTTGCGCGACCCTACTCTGAAGCGCCAGATCGAGAACAATCTGTTGTTCACCGAATTCACTCCCGCCACCTTGCTGGGCGGCCGCACCTCCGGCCGTGTTCGCCTGCAACTGAAGAGCGAGAACATCAACATTCGCGGCTAACCTCCGAACCGATATCCGAAGCCTCGCATCGTAATGATGAACTCCGGATATCGCGGATTGTCTTCCAGCTTTTGCCTCAGCCACACCATGTGGACGTCGACTGTTCGCGTATTCATCTGCGTGTCGTAGCCCCATACTTTAGACAACAGATCCTCTCGCGGAATGGTCTCGCCGCGGTGATCGATCAAGTACTTCAATAATTGAAATTCACGAGCGGACAGCTCTACGGGCTGGCCGCCCTTGCTGACGGCGGCGGTCTTCCAATCCACACGGATCGTCCCGAACTGGAAAACTTGCGGGCTCGGCCTCTCTGGAGCGCGGCGCAAAAGCGCTTCGACACGCGCAAGCAGTTCCGGCATCTCGAACGGCTTCGTGAGGTAGTCATCGGCGCCGATCTTCAATCCCGTCACTTTGTCGTTGAGCTGGCCCTTCGCGGTCAACATCAGGACGGGCGTCATCCTGCCTTCCTGGCGCATTTTGCGGCAAACCTCAAAGCCATTTTTCTTGGGAAGCATGACGTCGAGCAAGACGAGGTCGAACGGCTCGGTGGGCGATGTCGCGCGTGCCAGTCCGGACTCGCCATCCGATTCACTTGCGACTTCGTAGCCTTGCGAAATCAGGCGGTCGGTCAACGTGAGCAACAAGCCCGGCTCATCTTCGACTAACAGGATTCGCGAGACCGGCATCACTCCTCCACCGGAATCAGGATTGAAAAGCGCGCACCGCCGTCCGGTTGGTTCCTGACGTTCACGCGGCCGCCGTGGGTTTCGGCGACACGTTTGACGAGGCTTAGTCCGATGCCGAGACCATGGATCTGGTCGTTGATCGCTTTCTTGCCGCGGAAAAAGGGATTGAAAACGTTCCGCTTCTCAGCGGGGTCGACACCCGGGCCGCGATCGGCGACCGCGAACTCGATGAATGCCCCTTGGCGCGCGGCTTCGACGCGCACCCATTTGCCGTCGCCGTATTTCACGGCGTTCCCTAGAAGATTTTGGAGGCAGTGGGAGATCGAAGATTCGTCGGCCATCACATTCGGCAGAGCCTCTTGAATCTGCTTTTCGACGACGACGTTCTCGAGTGTCGCGCGCGATTCTTCAAGCGCACGCTCGATCAGCTTCGATGCGGAAACTGCGGCGAATGTGTAAGGCGCGCGTCCCGATTCGACTCCGGCGAATCGGAGGATCTGCTCGACCATATTCGACAGGCGCCGGCCCTCGTCCCGGACCAGTGCCCCGTAATTGGCTGTCTTGTCGGCCGCGACTACACCGTCTGCCAGGTTCTCACCGGCGGAACGGATCACCGAGAGAGGCGTGCGAAGTTCGTGCGAAACGCCGGCGACGAAGTCCATTTGCATACGGTTTAAATCCTCAGAACGCCTCAGGGAAACAACGAGAGCGGCGCTGCTCAGCGCCATAAGAAGCAGAACGGCGCCCGTGATGGCGAGATTGCGATGGCGCGCTCCAGCTACTTCGAGCGCCACTGAGCCGGATTGATGCTTCACTCGCAACTGCCAACGCGAACTTGCGAACTGCGGCGGTTGCGGAGGATCGTGGCGCCTCGGTCCGCCTGCCCGCTCACGCGGCGGCTCGGGATGAAATTCGAAAAAGCCAGTTGCCGCATCGGGATGAGGGATCGCACTTCCTATCAGAGGATGTGAGAGATCGGTAGTGCTGACGACTTCCACATCGAAGCCGGGGCCGAGGTGCTTCGCGATCAATTCCGGAACAAGATGTTTCGTCATGTAAGCGGAATCGAACTCGTAGATCAGCCATCCGGGGGCCTCTCCATCATCCCGATTCCGTGGCGGCGGGCCTTCATCGGGCTGACCTGGACGCAGTGGCGGAGCCATCGGCACCGCGATGGCCGGAGGATCTTCATTCCAAAACGGACGTGGCGGCGGGCCATCCTCCGGATCACGCAAATCGTCTGACAAACGGGCGAGGTACCCTGGCCATTCCGCGGACGCCACTCCTCCGTCGATCACGCGCATCAAGTTAGGACTTCCCGTGGCCATATATAACGAACGCAAGATCTGCGGATGCTGGAGAGTCGCCGCAACTGCGTGGAATCGAGCCGCTACAGCGGCGGGAGTGTGATCGGGTCCACGCATCGTCCGTTCGATGAGAGTCGAGAGTTCCGTGTTGAACTCCTCGCGGAAGTTGCGGTTGCCACGCTCGATCGAGGCATCGAGCAGTTTGCGCTCGGAAGCGCCCAATTGAGCGATCCAGCGATATTGGAGGACTCCGAGCGAGATCAGCGATAGTGCGGAAACGATCGCCAGTATGAGTACGGCGCGTTTTGTAACTGCTGTTCGCACGATCCATGCTACCAAGGCAACCCCTGCCAACCGGCGCAATTGTTAACTATGTAAAGGCTATTTCGTAATTGTTAACCATCACCCAAGGGTCTTTCGGGGTTTGATGGAACAGAGGCCGGAGGAGTCCGGTCTATTCGAAAGGACTCGAACCGAAGTGAAACTACGAAATACATACATGGCGATAGCCGCATTGGCAATCGCCGGAAGCATCATGGTGCAAGCCCAGCCGCGCGGAGGCGGTCCTGGACATCCTGCCGACCTGACGGCGATCAAAGCGTACCTTAATTTGACCGATGCACAAGTCACCGCGCTTCATGAACTGAACAAGAGCCAGCGGGAGGCTTCGCAATCGGTAATGAGCGATCTGCGAACCAAGCATCAGGCATTGAACACCGCGATGCGCTCGGGGACGACCGACGTGTCGGCGCTGGCGCAAGCCGTACAAGCGGGCGAACAGAAGATGCAGAGCATCCGGCAGCAATATCAGTCGCAGGCGGTTTCTACGCTGACGGCTGAGCAACAGGCGAAACTGAAGGTGTTGAGCGATGCCGCTGCCTTGATGCCAAACGTGCATGAAGCTTCGATGTTGAACCTGATCACTCCGCCCGCGGGTGCAGGTGGTCCGGGAGCGATGGCATTCCGGCGTGGCCCTGGCGGCCCACCGCCTCTTGCTGCTGGGCAGTAAAGCTCACTTGGATCCGTAGTAACCGGCGCGCGACTGGACGATCATCGTCTTGTCGCGCGCCGTCAACGTTATTTTGCGGAACTCTCCGGCTTTGGCCGGCTTGTCGGGCGAGTAGCCAAGGCTGTATTGGCTACGCAACTCTTCCTGCATGCGCGCAAAAATCGCGCTAAGCGGAAGTTTGGTCGACACGCTGAAGAAGCTGCCGCCGGTTTCGCGCGCCAACCGTTCGAGTACTTTCTTGCCGTCGCCATCGGAGTTGGATTGACGCGGTGGCGGCATGCGGCGCGGGCCGCCACCATAGCGTGGCTGATATCCGCCGCCTTCGTTGTCAGTGAACAGAATGCAGTAGACGAGCGTGTCTGCCTTTTGTGCAGCGTCGATCGCTGTATTGAGACTTACCTTACTGCCGCGGTCTTCTCCGTCCGACATTACAATGACGGCCTTACGTCCGTGTTGCTTTGCCATCAGATCCTCAGAAGCGAGCAGCACTGAATCATAGAGCGCCGTGCCTCCGCGGCCACTTCGTCCCGGTCCGCCCCCGCCACCGGGCCTTCCCTGTCCACGATTTCCAAAGCTCGCCGCTTGCAAGTTGTAGATGCCCGACTCGAGCCGCTTCCGTGAGGACGTCAAGTCCACTACGAGTTCTACGTCGTGATCGAAACGGATGACGAAGGCAATGTCTTTGTCTTCGCGCAGGACTTGATCGAGGAAGCGGTAGCTCGCGCTGCGCTCCTCGCTGATCACGCGGCGTTGGCTTCCGCTGGTGTCGACGAGCAGACCCAAAGTCAGCTCGAGATCGCTCTCACGGGCGAAGTATCGTATGGATTGCGGACGGCCGTCCTCGTCGATCGCGAAGTCCTCTTGTGTAAGGTTCTTCACAATCTGACCCTTCTTGTCGCGGACCGTGGCGAACACATTCACGACATTGACACCGGCTTTGATGGTCGAATTCGAAGAATCTTGCGCCGCCGCACCCACCGCTCCGAGGCATGCGGCGAGGAATCCACGTCTGGTTGGGTCGGCAATCACTGGGCGGTGGGATGCATCGGGAAGCGGTCCGGTTACTCCGGGTCGTGTCTGCATAATCGATGACCGACTTGACTTCATGGCGCTGAGTCTGATGTGATACTAGGCAACGTTAACTGGTATAGTAACTTTCTACTAGTCTCGCTCGTCAGGGTCAAGAAATTTTGAAAGGTTAGAATTTTGAACAAGGAAGCACGTATGCAATACAGCATTCTCAGCCGTAAGTCGACCATGCTGTCGACGTTGGCCGCGTTGTGCCTCACCTATTGCGCCGGCACGATGCCGTCGTACGCTCAAGTAATTTACGGGTCCGTGGTGGGAACCGTAAGCGATCCCTCGGGTTCAGTTATACCCGGGGCAAGTGTCACGCTCACAAGTAAAGAGACAGGAACCATCAAAACAGACACAGCCGACGGAGCAGGACGCTACACGTTTGGTAATGTCACTCCTGGTAAGTATGACGTCAAAGTGGCGGCTCCGGGTTTCAAGGGGTACACCGCAACTGACATTGATGTCACGCCGAACACTGTCTCGCGCATCGATCCGAAGCTGGACGTTGGGCAGGTCAGCGATCAGGTAACAGTTGAAGCGAATGCAGTCGTTCTGCAAACGGAAAAGGCTGATACACACGGTGTCATCGAGTCGAAGCAGATCACCTCTCTGCCGATCGGCGGTTATCGCAACTATCAAACGTTGATCAATCTCATTCCGGGCGCCACACCGGCGGCCCTGCAGAATTCGATCACGGATACACCCGGCCGCTCGCTTGCAGTACAAGTGAACGGCGGGACCGCGCAAACCAACATCACGCGCATTGATGGAGCTGAGAGCGTCAACGTCTGGCTGCCTCACCACGTCGGATACGTAACGCCTTCGGAGAACATCGAAGTCGTCAACATCACGACCGGTTCGGCCGACGCCGAGCAGGGAATGGCTGGGGCTTCAGCTACCGTACTGATCACTAAGTCTGGAACCAATTCGATCCACGGAAGCGCGTTTGAGTTTCACGATGATCAACATTTGAAGTCGCGCAACTTCTTCCAGTCGTCCACCACTGTCAAGCCGCTGAGCATCTATAACAACTACGGCGGCACCGTCGGCGGACCGATCATCAAGAACAAGCTGTTCTATTTCTTGAGCTTTGACGGCACCGGCCAACGCCAGGCATCGCCGGCGTTCTATACGGTTCCGACCGCCGCGATGCGCAACGGTGACTTCAGCGGCCTCATTGCAGCCAACGGGGCGGGTACGGTTTACGATCCCAACACCGGCACTCCCGATGGAAAGGGGCGCACACCGTTCCCCAACAACATGATTCCTGCGAACCGTCTCGATTCGATCGCGCAAAAGCTGCAGAGCTACTATCCGCTCCCGAACTTGGGTGGCGTATCGAACAACTACACTGCAGCGGGTGGTCCGATCCTCGACCGTAAGTATTTCGACGGAAAGGCAAACTACAACCTCAGCGACAAGCAGACAATATTCGCCAAGTACGGCCGCATGTGGGCTACTTCGGGCGGTAAGGGCGTTTTCGGAATCGCGGGCGGCCCTGGCCTGGGCGGCTCGGATCCCGGTTTAGGAGACACGACTCAGCAGGTTGCGACTCTGGGCACGACGCGTACGATCACGTCTAACCTCCTCGTCGACGCTGTTGTCGGCTACAACCGCATGGACCAAATCGTGACTCCGAACGACTTTGGCAAAAACTACGGCTTAGACACGTTCGGCATTCCGAATACTAATGGTCCAGACATCCGCCAAAGTGGGTTCCCCAACATCACGATTGGCGGATTCACCGGTCTCGGCGTGCCCAACTGGATGCCGGTGACGCGCATCGAAGAGACGTTCACGAATAGCGAAAACGTGACCTGGAACAAGGGAAAGCATGAATTCCGATTCGGCTTTGACTTGGTGCGGCACCACTTGAATCACTGGCAGCCGGAAATCGGAAACTTCGGTCCGCGCGGCGGCCTGGGTTTCGCCGGCGGTGAGACTGCACTGAATGGTGGAGCGGCCGCTAACTACGCGAACGGCTACGGAGCCTTCCTACTCGGCTTGTCCGACGACGCCGAGAAGAGTTTGCAGAACATCCTGTCGACCGGCCGTGAATGGCAGTTCGGCTGGTATGCTCGCGACCGCTGGCAGGTAACGCGTAACCTGACGATCAACATTGGACTTCGTTACGAACTCTATCCGCTGATGACTCGCGCAGGCAAGGGCATCGAGCGGCTGGATCCGAGCACGAACCTCGTGTATCTGGGCGGACGCGGCAATGTGCCTGATGACGCTGGCATCAGCGTCAATAAAAAGCTGTTTGCTCCCCGTCTGGGAATCGCATACCGGTTGAACGACAAAACCGTAGTGCGCGCCGGATACGGAATCAACTACGATCCGATTCCTTTCTCCCGTCCTCTGCGCGGCTGGTATCCGCTGGTAATCAACGGCGTTTTCGCGGCGCCCAACAGCTATAGCTGGGGAACCACGCTGAAGCAAGGCGTACCGAATGTGGTGGGACCGGATCTTTCGACCGGTATCACTCCCCTGCCGAGCAACGTCTCTGAACGCAGCCCCAACAGCTCCATCACTCGCGGTTACGTACAGAGCTATAACTTCACTCTCGAACGCAGACTGCCGCAGAACATCGTTACTTCGGTCGCCTACGTGGGATCACACTCGGTGCACCTGCTGGCCGACTACGACATCAATGCTGGTTCGCCGGGTTCCGGGACCACGGGACTTCCTTACTACGCCAAATTCGGGCGTACGATTCCGACCAACATGTGGGACGGCTATCTGAGTTCAGGCTACAACTCACTGCAGGTAGCAGTGAATCGTTCGATGTCCCACGGCTTGATGCTGAAGGGTGCTTACACGTACTCCAAGACGATCGACTATACGGACGCCGACGGCTGGGCCGCGGTGAACTGGAATTGGGCTCCTGTGTTCCAGCGCAATCGTGCGGTGGCAGGTTTCGACCGAACCCAAGTATTGCAATTGGGCTGGGTCTACGAACTGCCCTTCGGCAAAGGAAAGATGCTGGCAAAGAACGGCGTCGCCGCGGCAGTATTCGGCGGCTGGAATGTGAACGGTATCTTCTCGGCTTACACCGGAACGCCGTTCAGCGTCACGGGTGGCACCTCGCTGAACGCGCCGAACAACCTGCAGACTGCGGATCAGGTCAATCTGACTGTTGCGCAGCCTGGCAAGGTTGGCCCCGGTCAACTGTACTTCGACACGAGCGCCTTTGCCACAGTCACGACTGTACGTTTCGGAACCTCGGGACGCAATATCATGCGCGGCCCAGGCGTTCTCAACACGGATCTCACGGTCATGCGGACGTTCAGTGTCAAGGAACGCTTCCAACTGAGCTTCCGGGGAGAGGCGTTCAACCTCGCCAATACGTCGCACTTCAACAATCCGAATGCGACTGTAACGTCGGCGTCGTTCGGCCAGATCACGGCCGCGACGGGTGAACGTCAGATTCGATTCGGATTGCGCTTGCAATTCTAGTCAGGGAGCGACTCTGACTCTGATTCGTCAAAAAGGGCGGGCGGCTTTGCTGTCCGCCCTTTTTGCGTCTGTAATCGCTCAAACGACGATCTTGAACGGCGCGCCACCGAACTACGTGTTCGACGGAGATATCGGCGAGTGGAAGGAAACCACCGCAGACTACCCACATCCGGAACTATCCGGATCGGATCACGATTACGCGCAGACATCATCCCTTCGAAGGGCAATCTCTCGAGGTCCTTCGCCATTTGAACAAGCATGGTC
>Ga0157379_10006504_pt1 | contig 10071 bp, 5 predicted proteins | sample S25metaG_FD_121802 | JGI IMG/M metagenome (GOLD analysis project Ga0157379, IMG submission 121802) | Switchgrass rhizosphere microbial communities from Kellogg Biological Station, Michigan, USA - S2-5 metaG | ecosystem: Host-associated > Plants > Roots > Rhizosphere > Soil | place: USA: Michigan...
AGCGCACAGGCGGCAGCTTCGCTCGCCTCACAGGCCGCCTCGGCGGCCGCGGTGGCGCAAGCGGCATCCGCGTTGCGCGCCGCCCAGGCCGCGTCAGCTGCCAGTGCCACCTCCGCGTTGTCGATGGCCAACCCGGCGCTCGCCGCGATGGCGGTGAATCCGCAAGCGTTTGCCCAGCTTGCCGGCAACTCGGCTGCGATGGCTTCGCTTGCCACCAACGCGCAAGCCTTCGTTTCGCTGGCCGGCATTCCGGCGTTTGCGGCACTGGCTTCGAGTCCGGCTTTCGGCGCCATGCTGAACTCGGCCAATTTCGCGAGCGCCATGCACTCCAACTCGCTCTAAGCCATCGAACAGCAACAGAAAAAGGGGCCGTCTTGGCGACAAGGCGGCCCTTTTCTCTTCCGTCGTAAAACAAAGTGGGTATGGTCGGTCGGGGACCGCTTTTGGGGGCAGGAATGCGAAAGGCATTGTTGTGGCTGGCACTGCCGGCCGCACTCTCCTGCGCATCGGCCGCGACCATCGATCTCAACGAGATCGAGACCAATCACCTCCTGATGCTCTATTTCGATCCGACCGAGACCTATCTCACGCCCTATATCGGCCGGAACTACGAAAACTCCCTCGCCTTCCAAAAGCGCACCTTCGACTGGAAGCCTTGGGAACCCACGACGCTGCTGCTCAAGGATTTTTCCGACTATGGCAACGCGGCGGCGCGCGCCGTGCCAAACGGCGCCGTCCTCATCGACATCGCGCCGCTGCCGCTGACCTTCGAGACCTTCAGCCCCGGCGAGCGCTTCTACACCATCATGAACCACGAGATGGTCCATGTCGCGACGATGGATGTGTGGAACAGCAGCGACGCCTTTTGGCGCACGCTGTTCCACGGCAAGCCCGAAGCCATCCAGGCCCATCCCGAATCCATTCTCTACAACTATCTCGCAGCGCCGCGGGCGACGGTGCCGCGTTGGTATCTCGAAGGCAGCGCCGTCTTCATGGAAACCTGGATGGGCGGCGGGCAAGGCCGTGGCCAGGGCGCCTATGACGAGATGGTTTTCCGCGCCATGGTGCGCGACAACGCGCACTTCTACTCGCCGTTGGGTCTGGAGGCCGAAGGCACGCAGGTCGACTTCCAGGTTGGCGTCAACGACTATCTCTACGGCACGCGTTTCTTCTCTTACTTGGCGCTGGTCTATTCGCCGGCCAAGGTCGTCGATTGGCTGAAGCGCGACGAAGACAGTGCGGCCTACTATTCGACGCAGTTCGAGCATGTCTTCGGCAAACCGCTCGACGCGGCATGGAACGACTGGATCGCCTACGAGCACGACTTCCAGAACGCGAACCTCACCCTCGTCCACCAATATCCCAATACCGATGCCAAGCGACTGACGAAACGCACCTTGGGTTCGATCTCGCGCGCCTTTCTCGATCCGGCGAGCAACAGCCTCATCGGCGGGTTTCGCTACCCCGGCGTGATCAGCCATATCGGCGCGCTCTCGCTCAGCGACGGCACGCTGAAGCATCTCGTCGATCTCAAGGGGCCGATGCTCTATCGCGTGACGTCCTTCGCGTTCGATCCGCAGAAGCGCCTCGCCTATTACACGGACGACAACTACGCCTATCGCGACGTGATGCAGCTCGATCTCGCGACCGGCAAGAGCAAGACACTGCTCAAGGATGCGCGCATCGGCGATCTGGTATTCGATAAGGCCGATGGTTCGCTCTGGGGCCTTCGCCATCTGAACGGCTATGTCACTTTGGTGCGCATCCCGCCGCCCTATCAAGGCTGGAACCAGGTCCACACTTTCCCCTTCGGAGAAGTGCCTTTCGATCTCGACATCTCACCCGACGGCAAACTGCTGTCGGCGTCCGTCGGCGAGGTGAGCGGCGAACAGATGGTGCGCGTCTTCCGCATCGACGATCTTGTTGCCGGTACGGTGACGCCGGTTTCGGAATTCAATTTCGGACAGTCGGTGCCGGAAGGTTTCGTCTTCTCGCCGGACGGCAAATATCTCTACGGCAGCGACTACTATACCGGCGTCTCCAACATTTTCCGCTACGAGATCGCAAGCGGCAAAACCGAAGCCGTCAGCAACGCCGTCACCGGCTATTTCCGTCCCATCCCGCAAGCCGACGGCTCGCTCATCGTCTTCGAGTATACCGGGCAGGGTTTCACGCCGGTGGTCATCGATCCCAAGCCGCTCGACAATCTGGGCACGATCAAGTTCCTGGGCAATGAAGTCGTCACCAAGCATCCCGAACTCAAGGATTACGCCGTCGGCTCGTCGGCGGACATTCCGTTCGAATCCATGATCACCAAGAATGGAAAATATGACTCCTTCGAGCATATGCGGCTGGATGCGACCTATCCGGTGATCATGGGCTACAAGGGCCATGCCGCGATCGGCTGGCACGCCATCTTCGAGGACCCGCTCGCCTTCGAGCAGATTCTGGCGACCATCGCCTATTCACCGGCCGGCGATCTGAAGACCACCGAGACCTTTCATGTCAACCTGGAATACAAGACACCCGAATGGCGCTTCCGCTACTGGCACAACGACACCAATTTCTACGATCTCTTCGGCCCGGTCGATCGCAGCCTCAAGGGTGACGGCGGCAAGATCGAGTTCAAGCGGCCGCTGATCTACGATTTGCCGCGCGAGCTCGACGTCACGGCCAGCCTTGCCTACTACACGAGCCTCGACCAGTTGCCCGGCTTGCAGAACGTTCCGGCCGACATCGACCGCAACATCGTTTCGGCCGATGTCGGGCTCAAATATGTCAATACCGCAAAATCGCTGGGCGCGGTGGATCATGAGGAAGGCTGGGGCTTCGATCTCGAAGCTTCGCAAGACTATGCGGCGCATGAAGTGTTTCCGAAGATTCGCGCCGGTCTCGACTTCGGCTATGCGCTCGACTTCTGGGCGCATTCCTCGCTTTGGCTCTACAGCGCGGCGGGTGCGGCGGGTGGCAATCGCTTCAACCCGCTGACCTTCTTCTACTTCGGCAGCTTCCGGAACAACTTCGTCGACAATGGCGAGGTCAAGCGCTACCGCGAATATGACAGCTTTCCGGGTTTCGACATCGACGAGATCGCGGCGCGCAATTTCATCAAGACGGTGGGCGAGTGGAATCTGCCGCCGCTTCGCTTCAGCGATGTCGGCACGCCGAGCCTGTTTTTGAGTTCGCTGCGCCCGGCGCTGTTCGCCGGCGTCCTCTTCGCCGACCCAGGCGATTCGACGTCGCAGACGTACGAAACCGTCGGCGTCCAGGTCGACTGGAACTTTACTGTCGCGTTGCGCCTGCCGATGACATTTTCAATCGGCTACGCCGAAGGATTCGTGGACGGATCGCCCCATCGCGGGCAAATTCTGGCGTCGTTAAAGATCCTGTGATGAACTGCGGCCAGAATGATCAGTATACTCATTAATCTGGCTGTCGCGCTTTCGCCCGTAATCTTCTTCCTGTTTGCGCTCGTTCATCTCGACAGCTTCAAGCTCGTCCGCCTCGGTTTCGTGCTGCAGATGCTCGTCGTCGGCGCGGCGCTGGCCGGCGTAAGCTATATCGTCAACTCCGCCCTGGCGCGCAATTTTTCGATCGACATCACCAATTACACCCGCTTTGGGGCTCCGGTGGTCGAGGAGATTCTGAAAGCCAGCGCGTTGATGGTGCTCTTCGCCATGAACCGCATCGGCTTTCGCGTCGACGCCGCGATCATCGGCTTTGCCATCGGGACGGGATTCTCCATGGCGGAGAATGCCTACCTGCTGCATGTGCTGACGCAGGCCAACCTCACGGTGTGGATCTTCCGCGGCTTCGGCACGGCGATGATGCATGGCGGCACGACCGCGATCTTCGCCGTCATGGCGCAGACCCTGATCGAAAAGCGGCCCAAGCTCGGCCCGCTCGATCTGTTGCCGGGTCTGGCGGTGGCGATCCTGCTGCATTCCGCCTTCAACTACTATCCGCACCAGATTCTGCTCAACACGGCGGCGTCGTTCATCGTCCTGCCCGCGATCCTCTTGATGATCTTCGCCAAGAGCGAGGAACAGGTGCACACCTGGCTTCTCACCGACTACGAGACGCATCAGCATCTGCTCTTCGAAATCGAGAGCGGTGAATTCGTCAACGACGAGGCCGGACGTTTCATCACCAACCTTGCCCAGCGCTTTGACAGCACCGACGCCGCGGACATGTTCGAGTACGTCAAGCTGCATACCGAACTCGTGCTGCGCGCCGAAAGCATCGACCTGACGCAGGAGCGCGGCGGCCATGTCCGGCTGACCGGTGCCGATGACGCCAAGTTCGACCGCATGCATGCGCTGGAAAAGAAGATCGGGCGCACGGCGTTGGCCGCCCTCGGCCCCCATCTCAAATTCAGCCGCAAGGAACTCTTTGAACTGCACGAGCTCGAGCGGTTGGCGCGCGCCACGCCGGATTAGCCCTTCGACAGGCTCAGGTGAGGGACGTCAAACCTCGTCCTGGTCCGCACGCTGTCGCGACAGCCTTTCGAAGGTGAGGCAGAACCAAAAGCTTACCCAACGTGCGGCTCATGGCCGGCGGCCCTGCCACAAATGAGTTTGCTTCCGGCGAGGTCGATGGCACGCTGGCCCAAACGACATCACAGGGACCACGCTTAATGCACTACCGCGAACTGAAAGCGGCCTGGACGGAATTGACCGCGCCCGGCGCCCCCTTCGAGATCGAAGAAATCGAGGTGCGTGGCGTCAAGCTCAAGAGCTTCAAGAATGCGTTGCCGAATGTGCGCGCGCTCTGGCTTTCGACAGCGCAATTCGCGGAGCGCGAATATCTCGTCTACCAGGACGAGCGCATGACCTATGCGCAGGCGCACGCGCAGGTGAACGCCATCGCCAACTGGCTATTGGGCCAGGGCGTGAAACCGGGCGAGCGCGTCGCCATCGCGATGCGCAACTATCCCGAATGGCTCCTGATCTACTGGGCCTGCGTTTCGGTCGGCGTGGCCGTCGTCGGCATGAACGCCTGGTGGGTGACCGACGAACTCGAATATGCCCTGAAGGATTCCGCGCCCAAGATCGTGTTCTGCGATGAGGAGCGTCTCGCGCGCATTCTCGAGCGTCCGGCGACGGCGGCAAAATCCAAACTGGTCGCAACGCGGATGACCTCGCTCCCGCCCGGCGTCATCGCCTGGAAGGACGTGATCGCGCAAGCGGGTTCGATGCCAGACGTCGCAGTCGATGGCGATGCCGACGCCTGCATCTTCTACACCTCGGGCACCACCGGATTTCCCAAAGGTGCGCAGCTCACCCATCGCGGCTGCATCGCGAACCTTTTCAACATGATGTTCTCGGGCCAGGTCCAGGCCTTGGCGACGCAACGCGCAACCGGCGTGGCACCCGATCCCGCCGCACCGGTTCCGATTCCGATCGCGCTTTTGACCACGCCGCTCTTTCACGTCACCGCCAACAATTGCGGCGCCTATGCGACGACGGCGGCCGGCGGCAAGATGATCCTGATGTACAAGTGGGACGCGGGCGAGGCGTTGCGCCTGATCGAACGCGAGAAGGTAACCGCGATGAGCGGCGTGCCGGTCATGTCGCGCGAACTCTTGAGCCATCCCGATTTCGCGACGACCGATACGTCGAGCCTGATGACGCTGGGCGGTGGCGGCGCGCCGCTGCAACCCGATCTGGTGCAGAAGATCGATTCGCAGGTGAAGACGGCGCGTCCCAACACCGGCTACGGCATGACGGAAACCTGCGGCATCATCACTGCCGTCGCCGCCGACTTCTTCGTCGACAAGCCGGCCAGCGTCGGACCCGCCATGCCGTCCTATGATGTGCGCTGCGTCAACGATGCGGGCGAGACGTTGCCGCTCGGCGAAGTCGGCGAGCTTTGGGTGAAGGGCGCGCCCGTCATCAAGGGCTACATCAACCGGCCCGAGGCGACGGCTGAGTCGATCACCGATGGCTGGCTGCACACCGGTGATGTGGCGCGCATCGATGCGGACGGCTTCATCTATATCGTCGACCGCAAGAAGGACATGGTGCTGCGCGGCGGCGAGAACGTCTATTGCGCCGAGGTCGAAGCTTGCATGCACCATCATCCCGCGGTGGCGGAGTGCTGCGTCTTCGGCGTGCCGGACGCGCGGCTGGGCGAAGAGGTCGCGACCGCGATCGTGCTGCGCCCGGGACACAAGGCGAGCGCCGACGATTTGCGCGCCCATCTCGCAGCCCATCTCTCCAAGCACAAGATCCCGCGCTATTTCTGGTTCCTTTCGGAATCGATCCCGCGCAATGCCAACGGCAAATTCTTGAAGCGGCAATTGCGCGAGACGCTGAAGCTCGAAGAAGCGGCGTGACGACGGCGCACGCCTTCCATTCTTCGACAGTCCGTAGCGGCAGCGTGCGGACCAGGATGAGGATTGAAATTTGGCCCCCAGCTTGTCGTCCGTCGACAGGTAACAATGCTTCATCCTGAGCTTGTCGAAGGATGAGGGCTCGCGTTCGTGATAAGTCTAAAACTTATCCAATGGCCGCGAAGAATTTTTCCAGCATGCGCGCGGAATTCGCGTCGCGGACAGTGTCACTTCGTTGGATAACTTCGCCTGCGCGAATTTTTTTCAAAATTTCCTTTGTAAAAAGCGAGCCCGCTCTTGAACCGAGTCGGTCAACTGACCATTTGCGCTATATCCCCACAATTGCGCGTTCAGGCGGCCTCGAAAATTTTTCCCGGATTGAGAATGCCGCGCGGGTCGTACGCTTTCTTCAAGGTGCGCATCAGCGCGATTTCGCCGGGGCTGCGCGAAAAAGAAAGGAAGTCGCGCTTTTCGAGACCGATGCCGTGCTCGGCGGAGACCGAGCCGCCCTGCCGGCGCAAGGAACCATAGATGATGTCTTCGACTTCGCGATGCGCCTTGGCGCTGCCATCGCCCACGCCCGGGATGAGATGCAGATTACCGTCACCGAGATGACCGAACACCATCATGGTCATCTTGGGCCAGCGTGCGCGCAGTGCGCCTTGCACCTCGGCGATGTAGTCCTGCATCTTGCCGATGGCGAGACTGACATCGAAGGTGAAGATCGGCGCGTTCTGGCCCACCTGCATGACGTCGTCGCGCAAGGCCCAAAGCCGGGCGCACTCGTCTTTCGATTTGGCGATCGCCGCATCGGCGATCTCGCCATTTTCGAGTTCGGCTGAAAGCACGCGCTCGAAGCGCGTCGCGTCCTCGTCCTGGTCGCCGCCCAGCGCTTCGATGAGCACATAGTAGGCGTGACCGTGCGGTACTGGCGGGCGGCCCTTGGCCGGCGGGGTCGTGACAAGTTTGTAGAAGTCGGACCACATGACTTCGAAGGCACTTAGCGTGCCGCCGAAGCCGCGTTCCAGATTGCGCAGGATGCGCGGCAGGTGGGCGAAGTCGTCGACCGCGAGCAGCGCCATGTTCTGGCTCACAGGTTTCGGGCGCAGCCTGAGGACGGCGCGCGTCACCACGCCGAGCGTGCCTTCGGAACCGATGAAGGCGTGCTTCAGATCGTAGCCGGCATTGTTCTTGATGAGGTGATTGAGCGAAGACAGAATTGTGCCGTCGGCGAGCACGACTTCGAGGCCGAGCACGAGATCGCGCATCATCCCGTAGCGCAGCACGCGATTGCCGCCGGCGTTGGTGGAGATATTGCCGCCGATGGTGGCAGATCCCCTGGCGCCGAGATCGAGCGGAAAGAAGAGCCCTTTGCCCTCCGCCGCTTCGCAGACGCTTTGCAGGATGCAGCCGGCCTCGACCGTCATGGTGGCGCCTTCGGCATCGATCTCCTCGATGCGGTTCATGCGCTGCAGCGAAAGCGCGATGGCGCCGTCGGCGCGCGCGCCGTCGACAAGCCCGGTGCAGCCGCCCCAGGGGACGACGGCCTGTCCGCGTTCGTGACAAAGACGCAGAACCGTCGCGACTTCCGCCGTCGAGGCGGGGCGGATGACGGCAAGCGGCGCGCCGAGGCGGCCGCGGGCAAGACCGGTGCGCACGGCTTCTTCGCCGTCGATCACCGCGCTCGCGCCGAGTAGCTTTACGAGTTCTGGGAGAAGGTCGCTCATGTCGTGCTCCGCCGGTCGAAGCCGAATTCTAGCGCAACCGCGCCGTTCCGTCTTGCCGCATGGCACTGTGCGTACGGCTTCCTTGCGCTAGATTGCGCGGGTCAGGAGGGTTTTTGAAACGCTACGATGTCATCGTGCTGGGTCTCGGTGCCGCCGGCAGCGCCACGCTCTATCAGCTGGCCAAGCGCGGCGCGCGCGTACTCGGCATCGACCAGTTCTCGCCGCCGCACAAGCTTGGCTCGACGCACGGCGACAGCCGCGTCACGCGGCTGGCGATCGGCGAAGGCGCGCACTACACGCCGCTCGCCATCCGCTCGCATGCGATCTGGCGCGAACTCGAGGCGGCAAGCGGCGCTTCGCTGCTGACGGAGAATGGCGGCCTCATCATGTCGAGCGGCAGGGATGATCGCTCGTTCCACGGCGCGGCGTTCTTCCGCACCACGGTGGAAGCTGCCGAGCGTCACGGCATCGCGCACGAGCTCTTGGATGCGGCGGCGATCCGGCAGCGCTATCCGCAATTCGCCGTCGACGATCACACGCGCGGCTATTTCGAGCCGAGCGCGGGTTTCGTCAGGCCCGAGGCATGCGTTCGCGTTCAACTCGCGCAGTCGAAACGGCATGGCGCCGAGCTCCACTTGAACGAGCCTGTGCAAGCGGTCGAGCAATCGGGCGACGCGGTACATGTCACGACGACAAGTGGACGTTATTCAGCCGACCGTCTCGTCGTCGCGGCGGGCGCTTGGTTGCCGCAAGTGTTGCCGGAATTGGCGCAACACTTCGAAGTCTATCGCCAGGTGCTCTACTGGTTCGATGTCGAACAAACCTATGACGCGTTCACACCAGACAGGTTTCCGATCTTCATCTGGGAGTTGCGGCACGGCGGCATCTATGGCTTTCCTGCCATCGACGGGCCGAAGGGCGGCTTCAAGATCTCGACGGAACAATACATCCGCACGACCACGCCGCAATCGGTCGCCCGCGACGTCTCGCGCGAGGAAATCGACGTCATGTACCGTGACCTCGTAGCGCCCTACATCAAGGACGTCGGCGCGCGCTGCGTGAAGGCGGTGACGTGTCTCTATACGGTCACAAAGGACTTCGGTTTCGTGATCGACCGCCATCCGCGGCACGATCGCATCATCGTCGCCTCGCCCTGTTCGGGCCACGGTTTCAAACATTCCGCGGCACTGGGCGAAGCGATCAGCGATCTTGCGGTCGGCGCGCCCGCCCGCTTTGACCTCAGCGCCTTTGCGCTCGCGCGATTGCAATCGTGATGCTCAGACACTCTTGCGTCATCGTTGTGTCCATCTTGATCGCGGTGCGGGCGGCATTTGCCGCCGACTATGTCCCGCCCAAGGGAAGCTGGCAGACTCACACACCCGAAGCGGAAGGGTTCGATTCCGCGAAGCTCAAGGCGTCGATCGATTTCGCGATTGCCAACGAAACCAAGTTTCCGCCCGATCTGGCGAAGGTGGCCGATGCGCGCGACATGCGCATCGCCATCCCGCTGCAATTCGCCGGACCGTTCTCCGATCCGCTCGGACCGCTGAAGCCGCACGCGCCGGCCAACGGCATCATCGTTCGGCACGGCTACATCGTCGCCGAATGGGGCGATACCAGCGTCGTCGACATGACGCATTCGGTGACCAAGACGTTTCTGTCGGCGGTCGCCGGCATTGCCTTCGACCGGCACATGATCCGCGACGTGAACGATCGCGTCATTGACTACGTCCATCCAACGCCGGACTTCGCCGCTCCGCACAATCTGCCCATCACCTGGGATCAGATGCTGCGTCAGACGAGCGGCTGGGTCGGCACGATGTGGGGTAAGCCCTGGTGGGCCGACCGGCCGGGCAAGAATCCTTGGGATGAGCTCGCCGCGGGGCCGCCGCCGGTCGGCAAGGAATGGAAATATTCCGACGTGCGCGTGAATGCCTTTGCGCTGGCGCTCACTTATTTGTGGCGCCGGCCGCTGCCCGACGTGTTGCGCGAATATGTGATGACTCCGAT
>Ga0157379_10006509_pt1 | contig 10068 bp, 8 predicted proteins | sample S25metaG_FD_121802 | JGI IMG/M metagenome (GOLD analysis project Ga0157379, IMG submission 121802) | Switchgrass rhizosphere microbial communities from Kellogg Biological Station, Michigan, USA - S2-5 metaG | ecosystem: Host-associated > Plants > Roots > Rhizosphere > Soil | place: USA: Michigan...
CGCCCCTGTAGCTCAGCTGGATAGAGCAGGCGACTTCTAATCGCCAGGTCGTTGGTTCGAATCCAACCGGGGGCGCTGGGTGCGGCTCAGGCGTGCGCCTGGTAGGTCAGCATCGGGTCGTCGCTCGGGATATCGAGCACGCGCGGCCCGGGTGTGAAGGTCGCCGGTGCGACGGACAGGCCCTGCATGTCGGACTGGCGCTCGTAGGGCTTGACGGCGGCCTCGTCGACGACATAGTCCGGCATCCGCTCGAGCACCCGGCGGGCCACGACGTGGAACTCCTGGCGGGCCAGGTGCAGCCCGACGCAGCGGTGGATGCCCGACCCGAAGGACATGTGCGCCGCGCTCTGGCCCCGGTCCAGGTCGAGGTCCATGGGGCACGAGTACGCGTCCTTGTCGTGGTTGGCCGAGCCGATGACGGCGAGCACGCGGTCGCCCGGCTCGATCACCACGTCGCCGAGCACGACCCGCTCGGTCGCCGTGCGCGCCGTGGAGCGTGCCGGCGGGTAGACGCGCAGGAACTCCTCGGTGGCGCTCGGCCACAGCTCGGGCTCGGCGATGAGCCGGTCGCGGTGCTCGGGATGGCGGGCGAGGTGGACGAGCGCGAGGCTGATCAGCGAGGTCGTCGTGTCGACGCCGCCGGTCACCCAGACCTTGAGCACGTTGATCTGATCGGCCTCCGGGATGACCTCGCCGTTGATCTCCAGCTGCGTGACGAAGGTGAGGATGTCGTCGGTGGGGTGTTCCCGGCGCTTGGCCAGCTCCTCGGCGATGCGGCTGGTGAACCACGCGACGCCCTCGTAGGCGCGCAGCACACGCTCGTGGCCATCCGGCCACGCGCTGAGGTCGTGGTAGGTCTCGGCAATCCGCTTCCACTCGGTCCGGTCGTCCCACCCGACCCATTCCAGCGTGACGGCGGCGGGGATCGGCAAGGCGATGTCGTAGACGAGGTCGCAGCTGCCGCGCTCGATGACGCGGTCGATGTAGAAGTCGGTCCAGTGGTCCAGGCGCGGCCCGAGCTCGGCGATCGCGACCTTGGACATGCGCGGGTTCATCGCGCGGCGGTACGCGGTGTGGTCGGGACGGTCGAGGTCGATCGGCAGGAAGCGCTCGCCCGGCCACGGCGGGATGGCGAAGTTGCCGGTCGAGGAGAACGCGCGGTGGTCCTTGAGGACGTGCTCGACGCCCTCGTAGCTCGTCACCATCCAATAGCCGCCGTGCTCGTTGGACCACGCGATGGGGCAGGTCTCCCGCAACTCGGCGTACGCCTCGTCCGGGTCGCGCTCGGCGACGGGGATGTGGTGGTGGTACTCGACCGTCACATCGCGCTTGGACTTCAACATGAAGCGACCGTAGAGCCATGCCGTCGCAAACGCAAGAGGCGCGCCCGCGGGCGTGCTCGGCCGTCGACGAGCCGCCGGACTTGTCAACCGGAGCACCCGCTCCGAGGCCAGCACGGCGAGGCCCCGGCCTTGCAGCGTGGGTGAGCGCTCGGCTAGCGTCCGCGCCATGGCCGGGTCGACGATCAGCGCCCGTGAGGGCATCATCCGCGAGCTGTTCGCGCGCCTGTCGGCGGGCAACCCCGACGTCGCCGAGCTCTACCACGAGAACGCCACGATCCGCCGGCGGATGGAGCCCGTCGTCACCGGGCGCGAGGCCATCCGCCGGTTCTACCTCGGCGTCGTCGCCGACACGTCGCCGGACGTGGAGATCGTGGACTTCATCTCGGACGAGCGGCGGGTGGCGGCCCTGCTGCGCGCCACCACCACGGGCGGCGTGCAGCGGCGGGCCGTCGATGTCTTCGAGGTCGACGAGGACGGGATCCACAGCCTCGAGATCTACTCCGACGGCCAGCCGCTCACGCCGGCTTGAGCCCTCGGCGCGTGGTCTATTGCACGGTCACGGTCGCATGCATGAACGGGTGGATGAGGCAGTAGAACTGGTACGTGCCGGCGGCGTCGAAGCGCACCGTGCCCGAGTTGTTCAGCAACGGCGTGGCCGCGCTGTTGTCCATCATGCCCGCGTTCCAGAAGCCGTTGCCGTGTGCGGTCGGCGTCAATGAGGGCACCAGTGGCGCGGGGTCGCTGGGGTAGACGGCCCTTGGGTCGAGCACCTGCCCGCCCTCGAACGTCGCGGCGAGCGTGCCGAGGTAGCTGGCCGGCTCGCTCTCCGGATTGCCCGGGCCGGTGGTGGCGGTGTGCACGTCGAGCGATGCTGGGCTCATCCGGAACGTCAGCGTCGTGCCGACCGGCACCGTCACCGTGCTCGGGTAGAACGCGTAGCTCTCGACGCCGTGCGCCGCCGAGCCTCCGACGAACACCGTGCCCGTCGGCGGCACCGTGGCGGTGATCCGCTTGGCGGCCTTCTCGGCCGAGGCGATCTGGCGCTTCACGGCCAGCTTGTCGGCGGCGACCGTCGGCACGCGCGACGTCGCTGACCGGACGTGCACGACGCCCTTCATGCCCGGGTGGACGTTGCAGTAGTACGTGTAGGTCCCGGCCTTGGTGAAGCGCACGTTGAACGACTTGGGGTGGTTGCTCAGCGGCAGCCCGCTGTCCACCCGGGTACGCGTCGTGTACACGGCGGTCGTGCCGAACAGGCCCTTGCCCAACAGCGGGTTGAAGCCGACCTGGGCGCGCCCGTTGAACCAGAACGGGTTCCCGGCCGCGTCGAGCACGTTGGCCACGGCGCTGCCGGTCGGACTGATCAGCGGCAGCGGCGTGCTGCCGCGCGCCGGCATGTCCACCGTGTGGAAGCCCACCGGGACGAACCGGACCTTCTCCCCGACGTGCACGGAGATGCTGTGCGGGAAGAAGTCGTTGACGTCCGCGTTGAGCTTCTCGTTGAGGACCTTCTCGGCCGCCGCCGGCGGACCCATGTAGACCGTCTTGACCGCCGCGTGCGCGGCGGCCGGTACAGCCACGAGAACGCCGATCGTGAGAGCACCCACCGTTGTCCGGATACGCAGCGACACAGGGGACCTCCTTCGACGGAGCTGGGCAAACAGCGCCAGTGCTGGGCGAATCTACGCCCATCCCACGGCCGAAGCAAGGGCATTGCCTACATGTCGCCGGGGCCCCGCCGTGGCGGGGCCCCGGGGTCGGCGGTTGGTCAGCCGGCGGCTGCCGCGAGGTCGGGGAGCAAACTGGCCGCGTTCGGTGTGCCGAGACCTGTGGTCGGATCCCAGCCGGGCCCGGCGCTGAAGCCCGGGACGGCCGGGTTGACCGCGTTGCTGCCCTCCGTGATGTCGTGGAAGTCAGCGGCGTAGGTCGCCGGATCCGCGGCGAGCCCGTAGAGGTCGTCGTTGATCAGGCCCAGGCCGTGGCCCTTGATCTGCGCCGCGATCGCGACGAGGCCGGCCCACTCCGGCGACGACAGCGAGGTGCCGCCGATGTCGTACCAGCCGGTGCTACACGGCGTGCCGCCGCAGTTCATGCCGCTGAGGCCATCCGGCGGCAGCGACAGGTAGACCAGCGCTCCGGTGAGCGGGTCGGCGTGCATCGAGATGTCCGGGAGCCCGCGCTGGGTGGCCGGGATCGGGGTGCTGCCGGCCGGCAGGACGCTCTGCCAGCTGGGACGCGCGAACACGTCGCTGAAGCCGCCGCCGGTCCCGATGCCGCGGGCGACGTCACCCCAGGCGACCTCGTCCTGCGTCGTGTTCTGGCACACGGCGGGCGGGTTGACGTGGTCGGCGACGCGGCCGGCGTTCTGGCCGACCTCGGCGCTGGTGCACAGCGACGTCCCGCCGACGGCCGTCACGAGCGGGTCCGATGCGGGCCAGCCGACCGTGGCGCCCGACAGCGTCGTGCCGCCCTGGCCGACCGGGGTCTTCTTGTCGTTGGACGAGCCCTCGTCGCCGGTCGAGGCGACGATCGTCACCCCGTTGGCGTCGGCCTCCTTGAAGGCGTCCCGGAGGTTCAGCAGCGACTGCTTGCTGCCGAATGCGCCCTCGGCGGTGCCGAAGGACTGCGAGATGACGTCGGCGAGGTGGTGCTCGACGACGTACTTCTCGGCGGCCATCATCTGCGGCAGGCCCTGCACGCCGAGCGTCTCGGCCGTGGGCGTGTGCACGAGCAGGATGTTCGCGCCGGGCGCCATCGCGTGCGCCATCTCGACGTCGAGCGCGACCTCGAGGGCCCACGCGCTCTTGTCCTCCTGACCGGTGCCCTTGCTCTTCGACGGCGGCGCCTTGGTGGCGGGCGAGCCCTGCAGCGACAGCTCGCTGTAGGTCCCCATGCCGGGCTGGCACACGACGCCCTCCTCGCCGCACAGGTGCGGGAGGCCGAAGGCGTTGTTGAACACCTTGAGATCGTGCGCCATCGTGTCGCTGCCGTAGGAGTCGACGACGGCGATCGTGCGGCCCTTGCCGTTCAGGCCGGCGGCGTGCAGCGGCGTGATGTTGTAGGCCGCATAGAGCGACTGCGGCGAGAAGCAGCGGCGCTTGGTGGTCGCCGCGTAGCACTGCTGCGGGGTGGGCGGTGTCTCGCTGGTGGACACCTGCGCGTACTGGCTGACGTACGGCATCGGCAACGGCATGGAGCTCGACGGCCCCTGCCGGCCGTGTGACCCGGTCGCGGCGACCGCGAGCCAAAGGGCGGCGGCGGCGGCGACGACGATGAACACCGGTGCGAGGCGCACCAGGCGTTGTGACATGTGACGTCCCTCCCTAGTTGGACCAGTGGGATCCCGATGGGATCCGGCGACCGGCATCCTCTGCCTCGCGCGCCGTATGGTCAAGTGGGTTGTCCAGAATTGGACGGGAAGGATGGCCAGGGCCGCTCGGCTTCGACGGAGCGGATGATTTGCGCGGCTCAGACGCCGATGCGCCGCGCGAGCTCCGGCAGGAACGCGACGTGCTCGGCCGGGCTGTCCAGCCCGGAGACGACGAGCGAGATGTAGGTGCTGCCCGCCTCGCGCCACAGCGCGACCTGGTCCTCCCAGCCCTCGCGGGGCACGCGGACGATGATGTCGAAGCCGAAGGCCGCGGGGTCGCGGCCGGCCGCGGCGACACGCTCGCGCATCTCGTCCATCGTGTGCGGGCCGAGACCGTGGACCTCGGGCGGGGTGACGAGGAGCCCGTCGCCGGCGCGTGCCGCGCGCTGCAGCGCCGCCTCGGAGTAGCCGCCGAACCACAGCGGCAGCTCGCGCCGCGGGCGCGGGTTGAGCGCGAGGCGGTCGATCCGGTGGAAGCGCCCGGTGTAGTCGACGACCGGCTCGCGCCACAGCCGGCGCAGGACCTCGAGCTGCTCGTCGAAGACCGCGCCACGCGTGGTCCATTCCGTCCCGAGCGCCTCGTACTCGGGGTGGTTCCAGCCGCTGCCGAGCCCGAGCCGCAGGCGCCCGCCGGAGAGCAGGTCGACCTCGGCGGCCTGCTTGGCGACGAGCGCCGTCTGGCGCTGCGGCAGCACCAGGACGCCCGTCCCCAGCTCCATCCGCCGGGTCGCCCCGGCCAGGAAGCCCAGCAACACCAGCGGCTCGTGGAACGGCGAGCGGATGTCGAACGGCCCGCGCAGCGGCGGATCGCGGTCCTCGTGCACCGACAGCAGCACGTGGTCGTAGGCGAGCACGTGGGAGAAGCCGAGCCCCTCCGCCACCCGCGCCCATTCTGCGATGAGCGCGGGGTCGTCGCCGATCTCGACGGTCGGGAACACGAGGCCTACGCGGGACATCCGCCGATCCTATGCGGGCTGGGGCAATGCGCCCGCGATCGGCTCGGCCGCGCCGGCGCCGGCGTCGGACGGCAGCCACAGCCGGACCGCGACCGCGGCGGCCACCGCGCAGGCGGCGGCGATCGCCAACCCGAGCCCGAGCGCCTCGGTGAAGGCGCTTGCTGCGGCGTCGCGGACCTGCGCGCCCTGGGTACCGCCGAGGTGGGCGGCGACCGCGTTGGCCATGCCGATCGAGTCCTTGGCCTGGTCCTGCACGGCCGCGGGCAGGTGCGTGACCGAGCCGGCGACGCGCGAGGCGTACAGCGACGAGATCAGCGAGCCGAGCACCGCGGTGCCCAGCGCCCCGCCGACCTCGCGCGTGACGTCGTTCATCGCCGACGCCACGCCGGCCTTGTCGGAGGGGACCGAGCCCATCACCGACGCCGTCGCCGGGCTCATCACGAAGCCCATCGACCACGCGACCGCGAAGAACCACAGGCCCAGCGGCCAGTACGGCATGTCGGGCGACCAGCCGAGGCAGGCGAGCATCGTCGCGGCCAGTCCGACGAGGCCGATCGTCACCACGCCGCGCACGCCGAGCCGCGGGACGAGCTTGACGCTCGTCGCGGCGCCGGCCATCAGGCCGACCGCCAGCGGCACCATCGCCGCCCCGGCCTGCAGGGCCGAGTACCCCAGCGCGTCCTGGAGGAACTGGGTGCAGGCGAAGCTCGCGCCGAACAGCGCGAACGAGGCGAGGCTGATCGCCGTCGACGCGACGCCGAACCGCGGGTTGCGCAGGAACGACAGGTCGAGCATCGGCTCCGGGGTTCGCAGCTCACGCGCGACGAACGCCAGACCGAAGGCGATCGAGGCGCCGAAGCACTCGAGGATCGCCGGGTCGGTCCAGCCGCGCCCGGGCGCTTCGATGATCCCGTACACCAACGTGCCCAGGGCGGCGATGGAGAGGCCGGCGCCGGCGAGGTCGAACGCGCCCGGGCGGGGGTCGCGGCTCTCAGGCACGAGGACGGCGCCGAGGGTCAGCGCGCTCACCACGACGGGCACGTTGATGAGGAACACGGCCCGCCAGTCGAACCACTCGAGCAGCAGGCCGCCGAGCAGCGGCCCGAGGCCGATGCCGACGGAGGCCATCCCCGCCCAGATCCCGATGGCCTTGGCCCGTTCCTGTACCGGGAAGACGTTCGAGATGATGGACAACGTGGCGGGCATGATGAGCGCGCCGCCGGCGCCCATCAGGCCGCGGGCGGCGATGAGCTCGCCGGCGCTGTGCGCGAAGGGCGCCAGCACGCTGCCGGCGCCGAACAACGCCAGGCCGGTCTGCAGGGCCCGCTTGCGGCCGAAGCGGTCGCCGACCGTGCCCATGGTCAGCAGCAGGCCGGCGAACACCAACAGGTAGGCGTCGACGATCCACTGCAGGGTCGAGGAGGAGGCGTCGAACTCGCGCTGCAGGCTCGGCAGGGCGACGTTCAACACGGTGTTGTCGAGCCCGATGATCACCAGGCTCAGCGAGAGCACGCCGAGGGTCTTCCAGCGGCGGGCATGCACGACGGGGTCAAGCGACGACATGATCATGCTCCTTGGGGGTCGGAGGGGTGGTGGGTCGGGTCCTCAGGCGGGCTCGGGCTCGCCCTCGAGGCTGAGGTGGGGGAGGCGGCGGTCCAGCCAGCGGGGGACCCACCAGGTGCGCTCGCCCATGACGAGCATCACGGCGGGGAGGAGCAGGCAGACCATGCTGCCCGCGATGAGGATCGCCGAGGCCAGCCCGACGCCGAACTCCTTGACGGTCGGGTCGCCGTTGATGATGAAGCTGGCGAAGACCGCGACCATGATGGCCGCCGCCGAGGCGATGACCTTGCCCGTGGCCGCCAGCCCGGCCACGACGGCCTCGCGCGCGGACTTCCCGGCGTCGATCTCCTCGCGCACGCGGCTGAGGAGGAACACCTGGTAGTCCATCGACAACCCGAAGAGGATCGCGAACATGATCATCGGGACGTAGGAGACGATCGGGATCGCACCGTCGAGCCCGATGAGCGACGCACCGTGGCCCATCTGGAACACCGCGGTGGTGATCCCATAGGCGGCGCCGACGGCCAGGAGGTTCACGAACGCGGCCTGCAGCGGCGCGACCACCGAGCGGAACGCGACGAGCAGCAGCAGCACGCTCAGCGCGACGACGACGCCGATGATCAGCGGGAGCCGCCGGCCGATCTGGTCGGCGAGGTCCAGCAGCTGCGCGGTCGAGCCGCCGACGTGCGCGTCGAGGCCCGAGCCGGGCACGATGTCGTCGCGCACCTCGTGCACCAGGTCGCGGGTGGCGTCCGATGACGGCGCGCCCTCGGGCACGACGCTGATGAGCGCGGCGCTGCCGTCGGGCGACATCTGCGGCGCGCTGACCGACTGCGCCCCGTCAGCCGCGGCGATGTCGTGGGCCAGGGCCGTGACCCGCGGGTCGTCGGAGCCCGACGGGTGGTCGACGCTGACGAGCAGCGCGCCGTTGGCGCCCGGCCCGAACGCGTCGGTGAGGAGGTCATAGGCCTCGCGCGACGTGGTGCCCTTGGGCGCGCTGGATTGGTCGGTCAGGCCGAGCTGGAGGTTGCGCGCCGGGGCGCACAGGACGACCAGCGCGACGATGCACGTGACCGCGATCGTGCCCGGCCGGCGGGCCAAACCCCGGGCGAGCCGCTCGAACAGGACGCTGTGGCCGAGCGTGGGCCGGCGGTCGGGTCCGATGCGCAGCCGCTCGATCCGGTCGCCGCACAGCGACAGCAGCGCGGGCAGCAGCGTCATCGACGCGAGCACGGCGACGACGACCACCAGCGCGGCGGCCTGGCCCAGGACGGTCACGATCGACAGCCCGGAGACGGCGAGCGACAGCAGGGCGACGACGACGGTCGCGCCGGCGAAGGCTACGGCGCTGCCCGAGGTTGCCGCGGCATGGCCGATCGCCTCGTGCGTGCCCATCCCGCGATAGCGGGCGGCCCGCGCCCGCGTCACGATGAACAGCGAGTAGTCGATGCCGACGCCGAGGCCGATCATCGTCGCGACCGTGGGCGCGACGTCGGGGACCTCGAGGACGTGGCCCAGCAGCGTGATGAGGCTCAGACCGCAGGCCACGCCGCCGATCGCGACCGCGATCGGCAGGGCCATCGCCGTGACCGTCCCGAAGACCAGGACGAGGATCAGGATCGCGACGAGGATGCCGACGAGCTCGCTGGACTCGGTCGCCGGCTTGGAGATCTTGCCGCCGAGCTGGCCGCCGGCCGCGACGGTCACGCCCGAGTGCTCGGTGGGCGCCTGCGCGGCGTCCAGGATCGCCTGCGCCTCGTCGGCCGTGAGGTCACCCAGCGCCTTGGCCGGGACGAGGCTGACGTACTCCGTGCGGCCGTCGGCCGACACGACCGGCTGCCCGACCATCGCGATGTCGGGCGAGGCCGACACCGCGTGCAGCGCCGCCTCGACGGCCTCGCTGCGGGCTGGATCGGAGAGCTTGCCGGTGTCGGTGTGGAACACCAGCGGGCTCGAGTCCGACAGGTGCGACGAGAACGCGCGGGCCATGAGGTCGTTGGCGGCCGCGCTGTCGGAGCCGGGAGCGGACGCGCCGCTTGAGAACTTCGTGCCGGCGACGTGGCCGGCGAGGCCGACGCCGACCAGCAGGACGAGCCACGCGCCGATGACCGGCGCGCGATGGCGTGCGCAGAACAGCGCGACGCGGCGCAGCAGGGGTGACATGACAGGACCTCCCTCGGGGATTCGTGGGGTCAGCCGGCGGTCGTGACGCGACGCACGTCGATGAGCTCGAGCCCGAGCGACGCGATGCGGTCCAGGACGCCGAACAGCGCGGGCTGGTCGGCGAGCTCGCCGCTGAGCACGGTGTGCTCGTCGCAGTGGCGGGCCGCGAGGCCGTCGAACTCCCCGGCCAGGGCGTCGCCCAGGTGGCCGCGGACGGTGATCGCGTAGGTGGCCGGCTTCATGCCGCCACCATCCGCGTCACCCGTGTGACGCGTCATCGCACGATGGGTGTGAAGGTCAGCGAGGCCGGCGCCCGGGCGCCAGCAGACCGAGCTCGCGGCCGCGCCGGACCGCCTCGGCGCGGGTGTGGACGTCGAGCTTGGCGTACAGCTTGCGCATGTGCGTCTTGACCGTGTGCACCGAGAGGAACATCTCCGCGCCCATCTCGGCCGCCGACAGGTTCGTGGGCAGGAGGCCGAGGACGGCGAGCTCGCGGTCGCTGAGGTCCGGGAGCTCGCCCGGCGGCGTGTGGCGGACGGGCTCGGCGCCTGCGAGGTGGTCGAGCAGCTCGCGCAGGTGGGCCCCGTGGCCCGTCCGGTGGGCGGGGTGCGCGGCCAGCAGCGCCGCGACGCCCGGGACGGTGAGCACAACCCACACGCGGCCGTCGGCGGCG
>Ga0157379_10006512_pt1 | contig 10066 bp, 12 predicted proteins | sample S25metaG_FD_121802 | JGI IMG/M metagenome (GOLD analysis project Ga0157379, IMG submission 121802) | Switchgrass rhizosphere microbial communities from Kellogg Biological Station, Michigan, USA - S2-5 metaG | ecosystem: Host-associated > Plants > Roots > Rhizosphere > Soil | place: USA...
CTGATTGTGGAACTGTGGTCGAAAGACGAACATGGAGCAATTGGTTATTCAGATATTTATTTCGTATCCACCCATTGGAAATTAAACATATTGTGTGTATCTTGTGCGTCTGAAGACGTAGAACGCGTTCAGCATGGCTCATAACTGCCTTTCTTTATGACAAACATTTCAGAGGTTAAACAGCTGGATTGAAGGTAAGTCTTACTTACTTTGCTTTGTTCGACTTCTTAGGCTCTTCGTCCAGCGTAATCTCAAATGCTTTTGAAGGCCCAGCTACTGGTGCATCCACCGGTATCTCATGAGCTGCAGCTGCCTGTGCCCCAGCAACTTCAACTTCTTCCCAGTCCATCTCCTCTTCCTCTTCCTCTTCCTCTTCCTCTTCCTCTTCCTCGATCTCATCTTCTGGCAGATCCGAGTGGGGTTCAGAATGGGCCCAAGGGCTGCTAGGACCGCCCTCCGAGTACATATTGGCGCTGGAAAGACTTGGAGAATAAGTTAGAGAGGGAGACTGTGAGGGTCAATTTGGGCTCATTAAGCCGTGACCATCACGGTGACGCGACGCGTGGTGACTTGGAGCGCGTCCGGAGCCGTAATCCCAAGTTTAGCGAAAAGTATTACTTGTAAGAATAAAATGTTTTCCTTGTCTGTCCAAGAACAAATGAGATCATAACTGCGAATTGCCAGGTGCCGTCAAGGATCGAATTACCAAGTGGAGTACTCGTGATTCGTGATGACTGTCCATTGATCAAGACTAGCGTATGACATTATCAATACTCGCATTGAACCGTGTGGGAGCTCGTCGATGGATGTGCTCGAGCCAAAGTCGAGGGTGTCGCATCAGAACGTTCAACATGGTGGTTCAGTGGACCAGGGTCGAAAGTCTGCATCATCCAAAGTCGGCCCAATATCTACGTCCAAACCTGTATCGCGTCCACAGCTTTTGTGAATCATCATCCTTGCTTTGACGTTGTCTCTCTTGTTCTGGCACTGGGGCTTCCCCGTCTTGAAATCCAAAACTGAAGGATCCTCTTTCGCAGTCATACTGGTGGCCGACTCGGATCCTGGGGATGACTGGAAGGACGACTCGGATACCGCGAACAAGACCCCTGGGGTATCTCAACAGACTACCCATATCCAAGGACATTGAACTATGAGGTATGGGTGTCATATTGACTTTAGAACACGATTGTTTTTATTCACGTCCAAACAAGGTTAAGGAAGGTATGTGGCTAAGACTAGATGTTCCATCCCAAGTCCGGCGAGGTCGTTTTCGATATGCTTGGTGAATTTTAATTGAGATGAATTCTTGCAATTTCTAATCAGCTATTCGTAGGTGACATTTACTGTCTTTCCCCAGGCTCATTCGACCCTTCTTGGAATTCCTATGGACGGAGATCCCCAGTTTAACCTACAAGGCGGTTTATTGGCATTCCGTTCCGATGCGGGGCTTGGAGTCGATAATATATGGGCTAGGCCGCGGTCTAGTTGTCCGGAGGCTGCTTTACGACCTCACCCGGAGCTTGGATCATCTCTGGGTCAGGATCTATTGGAAGCATTGGACCCACAACTAGAAGATGAATCCCTCCTTAATAGCGGTGTCAAGGAGACAGAAGATAGGAAGCAACGAAGCGACGAAGGCTGCCAAGAGAAGGTCGATTGAATGGTGTCTTAATTTGTTCTCATCAGATAATCTCCTCGTTCTAACTTTTTAATATCTGCTAGCCTGGAGAATTACCAACGAAACATACCGCTTCCTCACAGAGCCCAAATTTCATCTCGACGGCAAAAGCATAATCACAACAAAATGGTATACCAGCGAGAGTTCTATCGCAGCTGGCGAAGGATGGTAATATAGCATTCCTAAACCAGGCGCGCAGGTCTCTGTTGGGGCTGGAAAGCGAGTCGTTTTTAGAGTTTTACCAAAAGGCCGGAGCAAAGAGGAATATGATGAATAAATAATATGCAGTGAACAATTATTGTGGAAGGGGAATGATTCCCTTGTTTGTGCTAAAAAGAAATTGCACAAGAACCGAGTGGAGCTTATTCGTATAATGGAGGTGCGTAACATTGTCGTAATTACTTTTGTGGATTTGATCAAAGTTTGTTTCAGATGTTCACCCTGGGCTCTACGCCATATTCTCCAAAAACTTGACAACAAACCAGATAGAAACCCTGGTCCCCTCTTTTCCTGGAGGTACAAGTCGTCCCGTCCTATCTCGCGATGGCACCACCCCTGCATCTACCGCCAAACTTGTTCACCGAGGAGCACTGGCCAACATAGGTGCCCATGGTGAAGCTCCGTCCGGACTCATGTATCATGCAGAAATGCAATTTACTATGGACTGAGGAATGGCCTGTTAAAGGGCGCAAACAAGCACGGCCACCCATAAATGCGGACTAATAATTAAATGCCTTGTACTAGTAACAAGTTGTTCCCTTCTCGGATACAGAATTCCTTGAGGTTGGGAACACAGATCTCTCTGAGCCCAAGATTGGAAGCCTCATTTAGTAAATTACTAAGGTATTATTGCTTGAGAAACGAATGATACCTATCACTCGGTGCTCTAACAGAATTGTTTGAGAATCGCTCTGTGTCTTGTAATTCAGGTCGGAACAAAGAAAATCATCATGCATAAGGAATCACGATGTACAAAGAAAGATGACGGAATCACATTTGATACAGATAGAATTTCGAGAGGGAGGACCAAATTCTGTGGTCACCTGAGTGATGTGAGCTTCTTGAAAGAGACTTTAGGAAGCAATGAGAATAGATATAAGAAGTCTTTGGATGCAGCGCGAGTTGAGAAAAGAGAGTTCTGAGAAACTAATCTCGACCTTGTAAAATGGAATCGTCCAAAGGATCACCATAAGCTAAATAGAGAGTATCAGGAAATAAATGCATTTGATTGTAACTATGAATACGTACTCTTGCGAACATAGTCGACCAAGCCCGTGTCAACCATCTCCTCTCGCGGCCTTGTGGTAGAGCCTCCTTGTCCTCCTTCGCCTCTCACCTGCTCCCAATGGATGCGAGTTCTCATTCCCTCCTCACGATCATCTCTATCTCTCCTTCTAGTTTTGATTTCACGACCTTCACGAGCAGGTCCAGAGGACGACGATGCAGGTAAACGGCGTTTTGTCTGTTGACTAGGAGATGCTAGTGCAGCAGCAATTTGAGCCTGACTGGGACCATCTGTTGCAGTTGTAGGAGTGGGGAGTCCAGTCTCTTCGAGAGGTGAATCTGCAGAGCTGGGAGAGGATGGCGAGGGAGATAGACCTCTGGGTGGCGAGTCCATAGTTGACTTAAGTCCAGTAACGGGCGCCTATACCACTTTGTTCAACACGTTCACTCATTCATGTATCCAGAGTCAACGCCGCATCTCAACACGTCTGGCTGCCTTATTAGAAATGTTGAGGGAAAGGGGAGAGGAGTTTTTGGTGAGAAATGATGGTTTCACGCTTGACTTTATTGAGCAACGAGTAGCGTCCCAGTCAATTCCAGGTCAAACAATAATTGACATAAGTCCTGTTCTGCTCTTCGATCAAGAGGAGTATGAAGCACACGGAAAATATACGACACTGGATCATTATACTTTCAAGTGGCGTGACGGAATAATGGCATTAGCACTGGGGCTTGGTATGTTTTATTCGCTCCCCACCTATTTATCGTGGTGATTCGAAACAAGCAGCTACCAGGTTCTATATTTAATCATTCAACATTCCCGAATGTATCTTATACCATCGACTATGACCAAGGATGTATCAGGTTTTCGACGACGCGTCCAATAGCGCCCGACGAAGAATTATGCATATTTTATGGGAGTAAACTCTGGTTTCAAGACACCGCAGTTGTTGACCCGGAAGGAGATAGTGGAGGAGAATTGACAACGGAAGAAGCCTGGAACACACTTTCTGCCGTGGCGGTAGAACAGTTCTGTGAAAGTGAAGGTGTTGTGATGGAAGTAGATTTACCATTCGAAAAACTGAAAGTGTCAGGCTTGAATGACGAAGAAGAAGAGGCGACTAGTGGTGAGATTAAAACGGGTACGAATTTCTTGCAAATCTCCGCTAATTTCTCCTAATTTTACTGTCGTTTTTAGTGGATGCTTGGGTAGTAGATATTCCCGACCCTCGCAAAACCTCCGAAATGATTCAGTAAATCATGTCTCCACTATTCAGTGAAGTCGACTAATGATTTCCCTTTTAGGTGGCTAAAAGACCAAGGCCTGGAGAACGAAACTCTAAAACATGCCAAACATGTTCGTAGATGGACAGACCCAGAAACAAACAGTATGTTTTCCTTCTGCACATGTATAATCAATTTTCCTGAACTTAAACCGGGCAGATGTGAAAACTGCACTACTCATCTCACCAGCGGACCAACCAATTCCGACCGCTCCTGGTGGCTTAATCCCGTACATAACTCCAGTACCACGATTTCCAGCTCGTACACTAGAGCAAGTCAAAGTGAAAGCAGCGATTTGGCCAGTTTTCTACGAAGCCCAGAATCATAAAGAACTAAAAGAAGAAGCTCAGAGATGGACGCCACAGACTGTAAAATGGTTCCGAGACTCAATAAATCTTATCAGAAAAGAAGCAAAACGGGTTCGGGCACTCGGAGAAGTCAGTATGCTTCTTAACTACCTTCCTTGTCGATATTGATGAATCATTACAGCTTCCTATCGTTTCGTATGTTCCTCCTCCTCCAGATGCTCCTCCGGGCACTCCATTTTTCATTGCACATGACACTCGCAAAACTTCACAACATCCCTTACGCCATTCGGTTTTTAATCTCATAAGATTAGTGGGTGATTGTGCGGGTGATTCGAAACCGGACGAAAACGGACAAAATTATCTCCTCACTTCCAAGACATTGTTTACCACCCATGAGCCATGTATTGCTTGTAGTATGGCGCTTCTTCATTCGAGGGTCAAAGAGGTGAGGTTGAAAGCATGATTTTATTATTAAAATCACCACTTACCCTATTCACGGCGTAGATTGTTTATTTATATTCCATGCCAAAGACGGGTGGGTGTGGTGGTTTGACCTGTGTTCCAGGATTACGTGCAGTAAATCACAAATATACAATATGGAAATGGCGAGGAGTACCACCAGGAGCCGGTGGAGTCGAGGATACTACGGATACGTAAGTTAGTGCGTTCTATTTCTGGGAGTAGCTGCACGTGAGTATTTGCGTTTGATGATGGCGAGCCCCAGATTTATTCGTTTTCTTTCTTGCAGTGAACGTTGTGACGGAACTGAACCCTCGCGAAAGGGGGCTGGAAGAAGCCTTAACTACTCGTAAGCCTTTTGGACCCTATAATCCTTGCCCGAATTAGTCTGGTTCCAGCCCTTGGCAGCAATTAGAGTCTTGGTATGTACGCCCTCAGGTATATTATATCAGTTGTGTACCAACATTTGTATAGAATGTCTTTGGAAATGAAGCCTCCAAATCTGTAAATTCCCCGACTCGATCTATTTCAAAACATGCTCTTCTTCGCTTATTGTCGGCTAAATTTTGAAGCATTGTTCGCCGCAATGGTGAATGGCATTTAGAATGTGACAACCGACAAAGCTCATGCTGTTGACCACGAAGAACAAATGCGGATAGACACGGCTACCAATTTCTCCTAATTTAAGCTTTTGCCACTTCGAACGATGGGAACCGAATGGTGGTCGGCGGGTATTGATGTCTGCAGGTAGGTGAGTGCGACTTAATCGATCAGTCCTAAATGGGTTTCAGCCCTTCCTGATGCTCCTACCAGTCTATGACCGCTTTCGCTGTACAATCAGATAGCAAGACGAGTTCTCAGATCACTTGGATGGTGGCCAACAACTAAATTTAGCTTGAGAAGTCGGACCCACTATTGGCTCCAGACTCGAGAAATCAGCCAGATTGTGTGCGGTGTTCGGCTTTTTGAATCACAGTTGCTTACGATGTCCTCTTTCCAGTCTTCGAAGGAGGGAGATCTAAATTGAAGAATGAGGTGAATATAGTCATTCTACTTACTGCTGTTATCTTATTACCGTTGTTGTCTTATTTTATCCTTAGTATTCAGATTCCAAGTCCAAGCTAAAAGGGATTAGAGTATTCTCTCACAGCCTTCAGACTCTTGGTGGGTGGGAATGTAAGTGTCTTTCAATTATTTGCGACATGTATCATCCAAATAGTTTGTAGCAAGTTCTCAAGTGATTCAATTGGATGAACGCGGCGACATGGAAGTCCTTCATTATGGTCCGCCTTTCGACATTATTCATCCCGTGAAGACACAAACCTGAGATAAATTTGGTATCTGACTTATTGCCGTGTCTGTGCATCGTAATACCATGCCGGGAATCCGGACATGACGCAGTTGCACAAATTATTGTCCCAACCCATGCATTCCTTGACCGTTTTGGATCGAGCTCACTGAATACATTTGGAACACGATGAAAGACTTAGTGCTGGACGTGCAAGATTGGCCCTTACCCTTGGGGACATCTTGGTCGGCAAAGGCACCACCGCTTCTTGCAAGCTTCTTCAGCCTGCAGGAATGCGACTCGCAGGTGGTCAACTCTCTCATAGCTCACGTCATGCGTGGACTTCGGCCACTCGGAAGAAGGAATGCCGTAATGCGAAGGAAGCCTCCTATGTCTTATTTCTCGGAATGGGGGCCTAACGAATACCTTTATATTGGAATGAATCTAATTGGTGAAGGTTGTTAGCTTTCCTTCCGCCTCCCACACAGAATTTTCTAACTTTCCTTCATACATGGACGAGAAGCTCTCGGGGAGTGTAGACGTAGGTTTATATCCGTGTTCTGATACGAGCCATGGACAAATAGTCGTTGACTGGAACGGTCCGGAGTATGCATTATTATCCCTCCGTTGTACAAGACTTCTGAACAAAGGCCAGTGACCCAGAGAACCCCCGTAATTGGGCACGTTCTCGCAAATGGATTATTAGTGTCTTTGGATTTTGGTTCTTGACTTTAGTGTGCGTCGATGAAGTCCGAAGCTTTCTTCTGTCGTGATTAATTTGGTTGGTTTAGAGGGGCTTCAACAGCTGGTTATGCAATTGCACAGCCGTCCTTGGAGAAAGGTATGTTTGGGGATACTGGAATCTTGTTTCTATCCAATTCAAACGGTTACCCAGATTTGGGAATCTCCCATTTTGTAGGAACGCTTGGAATCGTCGTGTTCACCATTCCATTCGGTGGCGCACCTTTGGTTCTTGCACCATGCTCGGAGTTGTTTGGAAGATTGCCTGTCTACATTGTATCTTCGGCTATCTTTTGGATGATGTTCTTGCCCCAGGCTTTAGCAAAAGTAATATTATCGTTCACCGTTTGAAGAGACACTCTGACGCCTGGCTTCGATACAGAATATCGAGACTGTTCTAATAACGCGCTTCATTTCCGGCGTGGGTGCTTCTACATCTGTGTCAATTGTAGGTGGAATGCTCGCTGACATGTGGGATACGAGTGAAAGGGGGTTTCCTATGGTATTTATCAATTCAATGTCAGATATTCCTCGTATAACTTCGATGGCGATTCAGGCTATATTTTCTTTTGTGGCATTTGCCGGGACTGGGCTGGGACCAGTTGCCTTTGGATATGTAGAACTGAAGTTCGGATATGTCCTCATCAACTGGATATTGTTTGGTATCTCAGGTCTGTCTACCATAGGCGTGGTTTTGGTTTCCAGAGAGACGAGAGGTTTGTATCGTTTATTCATCGATTCTTGCGATTTCTTAACATGCCAACCGCAAACCTTTAGCTTCTGTTCTCCTAATTAGAAAAGCAAGGAGCCTCCGCGAGGTTACGGGGAATAATTCATATCGTGCAAAGGCAGAGGAAGACCGCATTTCAGTGGGACGAATGCTCAGAATATCCTTCTTACGACCTCTTCGCATGCTTCTCACAGAGCCCGTCCTTTTTATCTTTGCAGTACGTCCTTTTTTCAGTTTCAGCCACTGCTAATCATGGAAGTAGGTGTGGATCACGTATGCGTGAGTCAGTTTTCTGTTTCAATACACCAACCAGTTGACATATTTAACCGCCCACTCAGATGGGGCATAAGTAAGCGATCTTATTCCTGTTATTTCTGAACTGATGGTACTGCAGTATATCTCATGCTCGAAGCTATCCCCCTTGTTTTCACACGATTATATCATTTCAATTCAGGAGAAAATGGGTTGATATTTGCTGGCCAAATTATTGGGCCAATGCTAGGGATGGGTGAGATGCATTGCATTCGCTACCCTATGCTCCCCTAACCCCCTCCACGCTGTAGTTGCCAATATATGGTGTGACAGAGCGTACCAACGTGATGTAGCTCAAAGGGGTGCAGAAGCTAGGCTTTACATTGCTATGGGCTCTGGTATTTTACTACCCATAGGTGATTAAACATGATACCTGCAACGTTTCACACGGATTTGACAGCCCCTACAGGTTGTTGGATATACAGTATGAAGGCTGCAGTTGCTCGTGGGCGTATGTCTAATTCTATGCTTATAGCTTGGACGAGTTTCCCTTCTATTACTTGGTTTCTCCCCGCATTAGCCATTTGTATTATATATGCGGCGGTAAGACGCTTCATCCAGGGTGGCGAAATTGCATTAACAAATTCTTTGTTCAGATGTTTGGGATCTAGTGAGTAAAAATATATTCTCCAGGAAACCCTATGCTTAAAATTTCAGCCTTGCATCCTTTAACTATGTAAGTGCCATCAAGACTTTTTATTTCTTATATTGAGCAATTCCCCAACAGGTCACCGATTCATATACTGTGTATGCGTCCAGCGCATTAGGCGGTCAATCAGCTGTCCGGCTTGTAATTGGATCGAATTTCAGTCTTTTAGCGCAACCCATGTACAACAGCCTTGGTATTCATCTTGCCGGGACAATAATTGCGGTGTTGAGTGAGTCCAGCCGGAAATGTCGAAAGGTGTCGGGTCTAAGGCTAACTTTACATCTCAAATTCAAAGGTACCGCGTTTGTAATTACGCCATTCCTGCTCTATCGATATGGTGCGGCTTTACGAGCAAAATCCAAATTTGCCCAGGAGCTGTCCTCCAGTGGTCATGCATGAAAACCACAAATTTTCCCTGGGTTTCTGGTTTATTCAATGGTGTTACTATACTTCTAAGGGATAGGGCGGCGTAGCAAGGAATCAGGAACTTACCGATTTGACATACAGGCAGACAAATAGTTGACGCTTGAGAGGCGGAGTGACCTAATGTATTGTTAGAAAAGAATCAGGAAACCTTTATTAATCTTTGGATTCAAACACGGCGCGTTTTAAAAACATCACTCTTCTATGCAGAACAACTCATTCTCGTAGAAATGTCTGTGCAGAGACTGCGCCTAAGACTCGGTACGTTTCCGCGGCATTGCTTTAGGCGGCGACTCAACGCCCCCGAACGCCACCTTTTCATTTGATCGTTGGATGTCATCGACGGGGGTTGTTTCTGTCAGCCCTGAACGGGTCCAAGCCAACGCCATAAGAATGGTTGCTTTCCCTAAGTTCGTCTACCCTCTCCGCTCAACGATTCTCTACGGCTGCAACCATGAGTCAAATCATCTCGAGAGACTCTTACGAAGACGAGCCGAATATCCATGAAGAACATACCCCATTACTTATGGCCGTCGGACATCCCAGTCACGAATCTCCCACTCAACTGGAAAGCACACACCCAAATCCAACACCTCTCCCAAAACGACAAGTTGCATCACTTCTCTTCGTCTTCCTCCCAGAATCTGTTACCTCCACTCTTATATATCCATTCGTAGTACAGGTCAGCGGCTTTTCAATTACAATATACATAATGTCTAATACAATAGTAGCTGGTAAGGAGCCTTCACGTTGTAAAAGGTAATCCAGCGGCGGTCGGTTACTACACTGGCCTCATTGTATGTCCAATTTATTTGCCTAAGCCCATATGGATTAACAAGGAGAATTGTCTACAAGGAATCTTCCTTCTTCTTTACCGAAGCGATCTTTGTGACGGTGTGGGCACACATGTCTGACCATGTTGGACGGAAACCAATTATTTTGTTCGGCTCGTTGGGTCTTACTGCCGCTC
>Ga0157379_10006514_pt1 | contig 10065 bp, 9 predicted proteins | sample S25metaG_FD_121802 | JGI IMG/M metagenome (GOLD analysis project Ga0157379, IMG submission 121802) | Switchgrass rhizosphere microbial communities from Kellogg Biological Station, Michigan, USA - S2-5 metaG | ecosystem: Host-associated > Plants > Roots > Rhizosphere > Soil | place: USA: Michigan...
CCATTAAGACAATCCTGAAAGAGCCGCTGTTGCACTTCGCGGTGCTTGCCGCGCTGCTGTATATCGCAGGTAATTATTGGGGCGATAACGAGAGCTCTCGTCGCTATCGGATTACGGTCACACCCGATGTGATCCAACGACTCGCTGACAACTACTCTCGTCAGTACGGCGCCGCGCCGAGTGGTGAGCAGTTGCGGCACATGACCGATCAATACGTACGCGAGGAGATTCTCTACCGGGAAGCGCTGGCCCTGGGGCTGGATCGTGAGGATGAGATCATCCGCAGGCGCATCGTGCAGAAGATGAGTTTCTTGCAGGAAGACGTGGGTGTCGTCGGCGATCCCACGACCGGAGAGCTTGCCGACTATTACCGCCAACATCAGGATCAGTATCGCATTCCCGAGCGTCGCTCTTTCAGCCATATCTATTTTTCCTCGGACAGAGATGGTGAGGCGCGATCGAAGGCGCGGGCGCTTGCGTCTCTGGAGACATTGCGCTCCACGCACCTGACGCATGCTCCCGAGCGCGGGGATTCGTTTCCTGGATCCTCCGACTACTCGTCATTGGGCGTAGTCGAGGTGGGGCGCGTGTTCGGAGAGTCAGAATTCTCGGCGGCGGTGTTTCATGTCCCGCTGAATCAGTGGGTGGGCCCTTATCGATCAGGCTATGGATGGCATCTGCTTTACGTGAATGCAATCGATCCTCCGAGAGCACCTCCGCTCGCCGAGATTCTCGAGAGAGTGCGCTCCGATTACATCGCGGAGATGCGTGAGAGAAAAAACGCTGACATGTTGGCGAAGCTGAGCGCCAAGTACACCGTTGTTAGACCGGATGTGATTCGCGTACCAGCACCTACCGTTGCCGCATCCGCTGCGGCCCCAGTGGCAGGAGCCGACTGAGATGAGAGTACTTCTCGTCTTGTTACTCGGCACGCTGATGCTGCCCGCCCTCGGCCACGAGGTACGCCCGGCGTACCTCCAGATGACCGAGAAGGCTGATCACGGCTATGAAGTGCTTTGGAAGCAGCCGGCGATGGGGGAGATGGCGGTGCACTTGGTGCCGCATCTGTCCGCAGGATGGCTCGAAGTGAAGCCCGCAGCGGTCGATGCGACGATGAGTTTCCTGGTCAGCACATGGAATATCGCGCCAAACCAGCGACCGCTCGATGGCCAGACCGTCTCCATCGAAGGTCTCGAAAATACGATCACCGATGCGCTCGTGGTGGTGCATCGAGCCGATGGCTCGACATGGCAGACCGTCCTGACACCCACAAAGCCTTCGCAGAAGTTGGATCTGGGGTCGCGCGCGCCTACCGCGCTGCCGACCTTCCTCCCACTCGGCATCGAGCACATTCTGACGGGAATCGACCATCTGTTGTTTGTTCTCGGACTCTTACTGATCGTCCGCGATCGATGGATGCTGCTGAAGACCGTGACGGCCTTCACCGTGGCCCACAGCATTACGCTTGCCGTCGCCACATTGGGTTACGCCCATGTGCCTGTGCCTTTCGTTAATGCGGCGATTGCCTTGTCGATCCTGTTCCTGGGTCCTGAGATCGTGCGGCGCTGGCGGGGCGAGACTTCATTAACTATTCGACATCCTTGGGTGGTTGCTTTCCTGTTCGGCCTCTTGCATGGATTTGGTTTCGCAAGCGGTTTGACGGCCGTTGGATTACCTTCGCATGACATCCCGCTTGCGCTGCTACTGTTCAACGTGGGTGTCGAGATCGGTCAGCTGAGTTTTGTGGTATTGATCCTGTGGCTCGAACACGCCTTTCGGGTTCTGCAGATCCGCTGGCCGCAACCCTTACCGCTCTTGCCCGGCTATGCCGTGGGCACGCTCGGAGCATTGTGGACTATACAACGTGTTCTCATCCTGTTTGGAGGCGGCGCATGAGGAAGCTTTGGAGGCAACTGTCGTGGTTCCTGCCGTTGCTGGCGTGCACCACCGCTGCCCAGGCTCACATTCAGGCGGGGGAGGGCGGCGGTTTTCTGAGCGGGCTCAAACACCCGGTATCGGGGCTGGATCACATCGTCGCGATGGTCTCGGTTGGACTCTGGGGCGCGCAGCTCGGCAAGCCTGCCATCTGGCTACTACCGGTGACTTTCCCCATGGTCATGGCGATCGGCGGATTCCTGGGCTTGATCGGCGTTCCCCTGCCGGGCGTTGAAATCGGCATAGCTCTTGCCGCGATCCTGCTCGGAGCAATGGTGCTCTTCGAAGCACGACTCCCACTTGCCGTGGCTGCGGTGTTGGTCGCGATATTTGCGATATTCCATGGTTATGCGCATGGCGCGGAGCTTCCGCCGGGCGAGAACGGACTCCTTTATAGTCTGGGATTCGTCATGGCCACCGGGCTTCTGCATGGCTGTGGAATTCTCATCGGCCTGATTCACCGCTGGCCTTGGGGACAGAGAGCGCTGCGGGTGACAGGCGCGGGCGTATTGGCAACGGGTGGAGTTTTTCTGTGGCACTCGCTCACTTGAGGTCGAAGCTTCGCTTCGGTGGGCTCGCCGGAGCGGGGTTACTACTGCTTATCTCGCGACCAGCAACGGCGCATCTGCTCTCCACCGGTATGGGTCCGGTTTACGACAGTATCGTTCATTTCCTGTTGAGCCCCGAGTATGTGGCGCCCGTTGTGGGGCTTGCGCTGCTTGCAGGGCTGCGTGGCCCGGATCATGGGCGGTGGGCGCTCTTTGCCGTGACAGGCGCTTGGCTCGTGGGCGCCGGGCTGGGCTCTGCGCCCGGGTCGGGCATCATGGCGTCGTTTGTGACAGCGGGGACGTGCCTCGTGCTAGGCGTCTTCATTGCTGCCGATCTTCGCATCCCACTCATGCTCACTGTCATACTAGCAACGGCCGTTGGATTTCTGATGGGCGCCATGGATGCCGCGGCTCAAGGGCCAGCGCTTCGCATGAACGGAGTGCTTGGAATCTGTGCCACCGTGTTCGTACTGATGGCCCTTGCGACCTCGCTCATCGTGCCGCTGCGGATTCTGTGGCTGAGAATTGCGGTCCGTGTCGCGGGCAGCTGGCTCGCCGCTCTAGGGCTATTGTTGGTTGGCTGGGCGCTTCGCGCCCGCTAGTGTCTTATGGAGGAGCGTCAAGCGATGCGCCGCGCACGAGCTAACCATCGTGTGATAGATTTACAATGCGTTGAATGGCCATGATGCGGCGCAATTGCGATGAATGAGCCAAGACCGTTAGAGTCCGCCGGGCTAGCCGTAGACTGCCGCTGTGTGCTGGGCGAAAGCGTTCTATGGTGCCCGCAGCGGAAGGTGCTGTGGTGGTCGGACATTGAAAGCTCGCGCCTGTGGATGCACAGTCCGGAAAACCAACAGACCCGGTCTTGGAGTCTGCCGGATCGACTCGGCTGTCTCGCGCTGTGTGCGTCCGGAAAACTGTTGTTCGGCCTGTCCAAAGGATTATTTCTGGCGGATGTCGATTTTGATTCGAGCGAGTTGCCGAAGTTGACTCCGCTGGCTCCGGTGGAGCCGGACGACACCCGCACACGCATCAACGACGGTCGTTGCGATCGCGCTGGTAATTTCGTATTCGGCACGCTCAACGAAGATGCGCAGCGTCACCCCATTGGCAGTTTCTATCAATATTCCGAGCGCGGTCTGCGTCGGCTGAATTTGGGCGGTGTTGCAATTCCCAACAGCATTTGTTTCAGCCTCGACGGCGGCACCATGTACTACTGCGATTCCATGCAGCCCCGTATTCTCTGCTGCGATTACGATGCGCAATCCGCGCGGACAGAGCGTAGTCGCGTATTCGTTACATTATCCGAGGAAGGAACCTGCGCCGACGGCTCGACGATCGATGCTGATGGATTTTTGTGGAATGCTGAGTGGGGTGGGGCGAGAGTGGTACGTTACTCGCTGCGAGGTGAGATAGATCGTGTTGTACATCTGCCGGCTAAGAATCCGACCTGTGTCGCCTTCAGCGGCCGCGAGCTTGATCAGCTCTATGTCACCACCGCACGGGAAGGTCTGAGCGCTGAAGACCTCGACAAACTGCCGGAGTCAGGAGGCATTTATCATTGGAAGTCCCCTATAAAGGGCCTGCCCGAGAATGAAGTGCTGCACCTATGATCGCCGACTCGGAATCTACGAGCGTTGCGCTTCTACTATCTACGGCTGTGGGCAGCCCGGCTGCTACAGATACGGTAGCATCAGGCGCGCAGCACCGTCTCGAAGTCGTATGGGAAGCGAGCGCTTGTTGATCTGAGTGGCTGAGAGTCGGCTTCCCTGCTGCGCCGTGATTAGAGCGTTGATCTGCTGCGCAAGAGCGCGATCGTAAACCTCGAGATCGAGCTCGAAATTCAAGCGAAAACTGCGGACATCCCAGTTCGAGCTGCCGATGAGACACCACGTGTCGTCGATGGTCATCAACTTCGAGTGATCGAACGGGGCCGGATGGGTCCAGACGCGACAGCCGGCTGCGAGCAGCGGGCCGATGTGGGCTCGGGCGCCCCAGTCCAACGTCGGATGATTGCTGTGCTCGGGCAATACCACGTCGACCGCAACTCCCCGGAAGGCCGCGAGGGCGAGTCCCGTAATGATTCTGTCGTCGGGAAGGAAATAGGGAGTCATGATTCTCACCGAGGAGCGCGCACACGCGACGGCTTCGAGAATCACGAATTCGATTTTTTCCAGATCCTGATCCGGGCCCGAGGTCACAACGCGCGCCACGCTATTTCCACCTTCGACAGGGCCTAGTTCAGGAAACCAGGGTGCACCGGCGAGCTGCTCGCCGGTCGTAAAGGACCAATCGTCCACGAAGACATCGAGCAGCTGCGCGACGACCGGACCCTCAAATCTGAAGTGTGTATCAATGACCGGGTGCTTCGGTTTATCGCGAGTGACGTTCTCACCGCCGATGTTCAAGCCTCCCGCAAAGACGATACGACCGTCGATGCCGAGGATTTTCCTGTGGTTGCGGAGGTTGAGAAATGGCATGCGCCAAGGGAGCGAGGAATGCATGAATCGCGCTACGGGCACGCGAGCACGACGCAGCTGACGATGTGTACGGGACACGAAATATCCGCCGCCGATGCCATCAACCAGAACACGCACCTCGACACCGCGTTTCATTGCGCGGATCAGGGCGTCGATGAACTTCGTGCCGGCGGCGTCGGCTCGAAAGATATAACTCGAGAGCACGATGCTGCGTGTTGACTCTTCGATGGCCGCAAGCATCACCGGATACGCTTCATCGCCATTGTGCAGGAGTGAGATCGTGTTACCTGTCTCGGCAGGTCTGTTCGTAATGCGGTGTCCTGCGTCTTCGAGTAATGCCAGATGATCATCACGCCCTGTCGTGATGACAGAGCCCACTGGATCGGTGGGCCGCTGACCACGCAGGCTCATCGCGCGACGCCGGACACGGTTAATTCCGAGCAGCAGATAGAGAACACTGCCTAAAATCGGCGCGAGCCACGCGAGACCAATCCATGCTGCGCTCGTGCTGCTCTCGCGCTTGTAGAGCAGCACGTGAATGGTGACACCGACAGCCAGTAGCAGGTGCGCGACCGATACAGCTGTCGGGCCAAGTGCGCTCGTCACGTTGAACATTAAATAAATCTTATCAATAAGATGAGTGACAGCGGATGGATTTCGGCGAATAGCAATGCATGGCCGGATCGGCCGATGGCATCGCCGGAGGAGGGGGATTGGCAGGCTAGGGGAGTTGCGTCAGCAAGCTTTAGCGTGATCGCATGTGGCGCGGCCGGATCGCTCCGGCCGCGTTGTCTTCAGGCATGCGTTACCAGCGCGGGCCGCAGCAGGGGTGAACAACGACCACCGGAGCCGGAGCCACTACGTAGGCCCGAGGCCGTCCATACCGTCCATACGGAGCTACAACACAGCCCGCGAGCGCAGCTCCAAGCCCAAGGACAATCAGCAATTTTGCAATGGTTTTCATTGCTCGATCCTCCGCTCCTGTCTGGAGTAATCAACGCGCGGAAGCACCGACGGGTGACAGCCGACCATGTAGAAAACCCGAAATCCAAGGGATTAAGGGGGCATTCAGACAAGGCTGGACGATGTTCAGATGTTGTTCAGACAGGATCATCAACGGGCAACGCCTCCTCACGCGGTTGCCTATCTGCGTCGGCACCGATAGTGTGTCGGATTCGAACCGTCGGGGGGCACTCACTTGGATCGAGCTTCAGTCGGATCCCGTATCGCGATTTTTACATTGATCATGACATTGGCCGGCGCCGATGCCGCCACGACACTGGCGGCCGAAGCGCCTGCTGCCGCGGCGCCTGTAACCGCGCTCCATTGTGGCCACCTTCTGGATGTGCTCGCGGGAAAAATGCTCGGTGAGACCACGGTCATCATCGAAGGGAAGCGGGTACGTGAGGTGGTGGCCGGCTCGCAGTCGCCCGCCGGCGCGGTGTCTATCGACTTGTCCGGGCAGACCTGTCTGCCGGGGCTCATCGACAGTCACACGCACCTGAGCATGGAGTCGAGCCCTACGACTTACACCGATGAATTCCACTGGAATCTGGGAGAGTACGTCGTTCGCTCGACGATTTATGCACGGCGCACATTGTTGGCAGGGTTCACGACCGTACGCAATCTCGGCGATCAGCAGAATGAGACCGTGGCGTTACGCAACGCCATCAATGCAGGGTTGATTGCAGGTCCACGCATTTTCACAGCGGGTATTCCCATGGGCTCCACGGGTGGCCATGCCGATCCGACCGATGGCTATCGCTACGACTTGGCCGGCGACCCCGGACCGGACCAAGGAATCATCAACAGTGTCGAGGATGCCGCCAAAGCCGTACGGTTGCACTACAAGCGCAACGACGACCTGATCAAAATCATGCCCTCGGGAGGCGTGTTGGATCAGAGCACGAGCGGTGATAACGCGCAGCTCACCCTGGAGGAGATCAAGGCCGTGGTGGCAACGGCTCACGACTACGGCTTCACGGTCGCCGCTCACGCTCATGGAGCGGAGGCGATCCGGCGCGCCGTCATCGGCGGTGTTGACTCCATCGAGCACGGCACATTCATGGACGGTGAAGACATGAAACTCATGAAGGAGCACGGCACCTGGTATGTGCCGACGATCACCGCCGGCGACTTTGTCGCCCACAAGGCCAATGTTCCAGGCTATTACCCGCCACAGGTGGCAGCCAAAGCGGCGGTGATCGGGCCGCTCATCCTCGGCGCCGCCGGGCGTGCTTACCGGGCCGGAGTAAAGATCGCCTTTGGAACCGACGCAGGCGTTTATCCTCATGGAGAGAATGCGCGCGAATTCGAGCTGATGGTGCAGGCGGGCATGCCGCCTCTATTCGCGATTCAGGCCGCGACGGTCCACGCCGCCCAACTTCTCAAACATGACAAAGACCTGGGCAGCGTCACTGCCGGGAAGCTTGCCGATGTCGTCGCGGTCGTCGGCAATCCTCTCGACAACATCAGCCTGCTCAAACAGATGAGCTTCGTCATGAAGGAAGGTGTCATCTACAAGCGCGACGGCAAGGCGTTGGAATACAACCCTTGATAGGTTGAAAGCGCTCAAAGCGGCTGTGGTGCAGCAGGCCCCGGCGGTAAGGGTATGAACTCCAGGTTGTCGAAATCCGGGAGCTTCATGCGTCCCGCGCGCCAGTCCGCTTTGGCCGTCTCAATGCGCTCTTTCGACGAAGAGACGAAGTTCCATTCGATGAACCGCTCCCCGAGCGGCTCTCCGCCCAGGAGCATGACAATCGCAGGCTCAACAGCGGTGAACAGAATGGGCTGGCCGGCAGCGAACACCAGCATTTGTCCCTGACCGAAACGCTGACCGTCCAATTCAACGGACCCCGCAGCCACATATGCCGCGCGCTCCGGATACTCCGCCGGAAGCTGCGCCTGCGCTCCGGCCGCAAGCCGCCAATGGACATAAAACATCGGTGAAGACGTCCTCACCTTGGCCTTCGCGCCGAACGCTTCACCGGCAATCAACCTTGCCCAGAGTCCACCCTCCTCATAGGTAGGCAAGTCCGCCGCGCCGTGGTGCGCGAATGCTGGCTCACTTTCTTCGAGTTCTTCCGGCAGAGCGACCCAGGCCTGGATGCCGTGCATCTCGCCCCCTTCGGCGCGCGCACGCTCGAATCGCTCCGAGTGTGTAATGCCGCGGCCGGCGGTCATCCAATTGACCTCACCGGGTCGAATGGCTTGTTCAGTGGCCAAGCTATCCCGATGCATGATCTCGCCTTCGAACAGATAGGTCACCGTCGACAGGCCAATATGAGGATGCGGTCGTACATCCACGGAGCGTGGCAGCCCCCGCGCAAAGTGGACCGGCCCCATGTGGTCGAAGAAGATGAATGGACCGATCATACGCCGTTGCCCATGGGGCAAGACTCGGCCTACCTCAAATCCGCCCAGGTCGCGGCGGCGCTGGTCGATGACGAGCTCGAGCATTGCGGTCACCTGTATTCTGCGATCACGTTAGGTCTTGAGCCTGTAGCCCGTGCGGAAGATCCACCAGACTATGGCGACACATAAAAGCAAAAACAACAGCGTCATGCCGAAGCTCACCATAACGTTCACGTCGGATATGCCGTAGAAGCTCCAGCGGAAGCCACTGATCAGGTACACGACCGGGTTGAAGAGCGCGACCTTGCGCCACAGTGGGGGCAGCATGCTGGTCGAGTAGAAGCTGCCGCCCAGGAAGGTGAGCGGAGTGACGATCAGCATGGGCACTATCTGCAGCTTCTCAAAGCCATCGGCCCAGACACCGATGATGAAGCCGAAGAAGCAGAAGGTCACCGAAGTCAGGATGAGGAACGCGACCATCCACAACGGATGCAGAATCGAGAAATCGACGAACAGGCGGGCCGTGGCCAGAATGATGGTGCCCAGGATCACTGACTTCGTGGCCGCGGCGCCGACGTAGCCAACGACGATCTCGATGACGGACACCGGCGCGGAGAGCACTTCATAGATCGTTCCGGAAAAGCGGGGCATGTAGATGCCGAAGGAGGCGTTGGAAATGCTCTCTGTCAGGATTGAAAGCATGATCAGGCCGGGAACGATGAAGGCTCCATAGTGGATGCTCTCGATCGATGCCATACGCGTTCCGATCGCCGCACCGAATACGATGAAGTAGAGCGACGTCGAGATGACAGGTGTGGCAATACTCTGCAGCAGAGTGCGCCGGGTACGCGCAAGCTCAAACCTATAAATCGCACGGATGGCATAGACGTTCATGGCCGCGACCTCACGAGGCTGACGAAAATCTCCTCGAGCGAGCTCTCGGTAGTGCGCAGATCTTTGAAATCGATACCTCGTTCGCCGAGACGGCGTAGGAGGGTAGCGATGCCGGTGCTTTTCCCTTGGGCATCGAAGGTATAAATCAACTCCTGGCCGTCTGCTGAGAGCTCGAGCTCCTTGCCGGCCAGCTCGGATGGGATGTGCGTGAGCGGAGTCTGCAGATGCAGTGTCAGCTTGCGCTTGCCGAGCTTCTCCATCAAGGCTGCCTTCTCTTCGACCAGAATGAGCTCGCCTTTGCTGATTACCCCGATGCGGTCCGCCATCTCCTCAGCTTCTTCGATGTAGTGAGTGGTCAGAATGATCGTGACACCGCTCTCGCGCAACGAGCGCACCAGCTCCCACATGGCGCGCCGCAACTCCACGTCGACGCCCGCAGTGGGCTCATCGAGGAAGAGGATTTGCGGCTCGTGCGAGAGCGCCTTGGCGATCATCACGCGCCGCTTCATGCCGCCGGATAGCGCCATGATTTTAGAGTCCCTCTTATCCCACAGCGACAGGTCTCGCAGCACCTTTTCCACGTAGGCCGCGTTGGCCGGCTTTCCAAACAGCCCTCGACTGAATGTCACCGTATCCCAGACGGTCTCGAACATGTCGGTGGACAATTCCTGCGGCACCAGACCGATCTTGGAACGCGCCGCACGGAAATCGCGGATGATGTCGTGACCGATGTCGGTGATGCCTCGACCGTCGACCACCGCCACGTCGCTAAAGACGAAGGTATCGGAACCGCCTCCGCCGCTCATGACGTTGTCGTTGCTGTCACCTTCGATAATGTCGTTGCCGCACGACCC
>Ga0157379_10006515_pt1 | contig 10065 bp, 11 predicted proteins | sample S25metaG_FD_121802 | JGI IMG/M metagenome (GOLD analysis project Ga0157379, IMG submission 121802) | Switchgrass rhizosphere microbial communities from Kellogg Biological Station, Michigan, USA - S2-5 metaG | ecosystem: Host-associated > Plants > Roots > Rhizosphere > Soil | place: USA...
GCGGAGATCGCGCGGCGCTACCTGGTGAAGCGTCAACTCGAGGCGAACGGTCTCACGACCGCCAACGCCGAGATCACCGACCCCGCGATCCGCGCAATCATCGGCGACTACACGCGCGAAGCCGGCGTGCGCAATCTCGAGCGCGCGATCGGCAGCGTGTTCCGCCGTGCTGCGATGGAGATTGCCGAGGGCGCCAAGGCGCACGTCGTCATCGACGCGGCCGACCTCGCGGCGATCCTCGGCGCGCCGCGTTTCGAGAACGAAGTGGCGATGCGCACGAGCCTGCCCGGTGTTGCGACGGGCCTCGCGTGGACACCGGTGGGCGGCGACGTCCTGTTCGTCGAGGCAAGCCGCACGCCGGGCACCGGCAAGCTCATTCTCACCGGACAACTCGGCGACGTGATGAAGGAAAGCGCGCAAACGGCGCTCACGCTGGTGAAGTCGCGCTCCGCCGAGCTTGCGATTGCGCCCGAGGTGTTCGAAAAGAGCGACATCCACGTGCACGTGCCGGCCGGCGCCATTCCCAAGGACGGTCCGAGCGCGGGCGTGGCGATGTTCACGGCGCTCGCATCGCTGATGACGAATCGCGCAGTGCGCAGCGACATCGCCATGACCGGCGAAGTCAGCCTGCGGGGCCTCGTCCTGCCGGTGGGCGGGATCAAGGAGAAAGTGCTGGCGGCGCTGCGCGCCGGGATCAAGACCGTGATGCTGCCGGCGCGCAACCGGCGCGACCTCGAGGACATCCCCGAGGATGCCCGCAAGGCGCTCACGTTCGTGTGGCTCGAGACAGTCGCGGACGCGGCAGGGACGGCGATCCTCCCGGCCTGACGGCCGTCGCGACGCCTAGCGCCCGCTGACGGTGAAGTCGCCGGGTGCGGGGTGCGGCTCGCACATCGCGCCCTCCGGCGTGCGCTTGACGCGGCAGCGCAGGCGCGCGCCGAGGCCGCTCGGGGCGAGCAGCGCCCGGCGGACCGCCACGTCGACGTCGCGGCCCGCCGCCTGCGCGAGCAGGTTGGCCTTGCCGGCCACGTCCTCGGCGCGTTCCACGCCGAGCGTGATGACGTCGTAATCCGGCAGCGTCGGATGCGGGCGGCACGCCCGCACGATACCTTCGACGCAGGTCAGGTTCTCGATCGCCTGGATCATCGCTTGCGCGTCCTTGCCGCCTTGCCGCGCGCGACCGACGCGGCGGCGGTGCGCTTGCCGCCGGCCGCGCCTTTCCCCTTGGACGCCGGCTTCGCCGGTGTCGTGCGTTTGCGCGCCGATGGCTGCGGCGTCGCGCTGCAGCGCACGTTCACTTTCGCGCTCATCGTCGGTCCCGACGCCGAGACCTGCGTCACCGCCACGCACGTCGGCTGGTGCAGGTACGACTTGGAATCCGGCGTCGACGCGCCGTCGAGAGTGACGTTGGTGGCGCTCCCCGGATAGGGATCGCCAGCGTCGCCGCGGTTGCGATCCTGCTCCATGTCGCGCGCGCCGTCGGCCTGCATCAGCGCGACCTTGTAGTGCGTCTCGTCGCTGTTGCCAGACTGCGCCTCGTCGACGTGCCACACCAGCAGGCCCGCACCGGGCAGGCCCGCGTCATAGCCGGTACGCTGGCGGTTCTCGAGCAGGAAATACTCGGTACCCTTCGTCCCGTTCTTCCACAGGCGATACACCTTGCGGCTTGCCTTGACGTCCGGCAGCGACAGCGTGCGCGCCGTCGTGACGTTGGTCGTCTTGACCCAGCCCTGGTCCGCCTTGCACCACGCGCACGGATGCGCAGGCACGTCGCCGCCGCCGTTCCACGAGCCGCCGGCCATCAGGCACCAGTTGCCGATGCCCTCCGACGTGTAGTCGGTGTCGTAGAGATCGGGAAAGCCGAACAGCAGGTGTCCGAGCTCGTGCGCACAGACGCCGATGCGCGCGTCCTCGGGAATCGTCAGGTACGCGTAGACCGATTTGCCGTCCGCGGCATACGGCGACGGCAGCGTCCACTTGTGCGACCAGATGTCGCCCGGGTGGCCCGTCACTTCGCCGCCCTCGCCGGCGTGCACGACGATGAACGCGTCGACGTAGCCGTTGCCGTCGTTGTCGTACGGGCCGAAATTCACCAGCGGATCGGCGGCGGCGGCGGCATCCGCCGCCATCACGTTGGCGCGCGGCGTCCCCGTCGGCTTGCCGATGCCGAAGTTGTTGTTCGCGTACCAGGCAAGCGTGTGCGGCAGTTGCAACGGACCGACGACTTCGCCGTCGATGTCGATGAGCCCGCCGGTGACTTCGCGGTAGTACTCGCGCACGCTGCCGTGCGGCAGGACGCCGTTGGAGAAGAAGAGATCGCGGTAATGCTGCGCCGAGGCGCCGAGCGCGCGATCGGAGAACTGCGCGAGCACGACCACGACGCGAACCTTGCCGCGTAGCGGCTTGCGCAGCGCGGCCGCGGCGCGGATCTTCTTCATCGGCGTACCGAGCGGGAACCGCTCAGGCGGGATGATCACGCCGTCGTCGAAACCGAGACGACGCGGCATGCCGCCGATCGAGAGCAGACCGCCCAGCGCCGGCGACGACTTCCGGCGCAGCGTGGTGAGCTCCGCCGCGAGGCGCGCCTTCAGCTCGGGGCTTGGCGCCACCGCGCAGAAATCCGACCAGACGGCGACGACACCGGTGTTGCCATGATGCGACTGCGAATGCCACGGGCGCGAACGATTAGTCATCTCAGGCCTCCTCGCTGCGGATGTCGTCGGCGATCAGCGTGTGCGACAGCAGGAAGCCGTCGCAGACGACTCGCTTGCCGACCCATGCGTCGAGCGCGTCGTCGCCGTAGGTGGGACCGTCCTTGCGGCGCAGGACGAAGCGGCCGCGCGGCGTGTCCAGGTAGACCGCGTCGCGCGCGCTGCGGCTGCCGGTGCCGAACGGCGCGCGCACAACATGGCCGGCAAGCTTCTCGACGCGTTGCGGCCGGCTCGGGTCGTCGGCCATGTCAGCGCTGCGCGTAGACCCGGTAGCCGACGATGCGTCCGTCCTGCTCCTTCGCCACGACCGCGTAGCCGTGGCGTGCGCGCGACGCCTTGTCGTGTGGCGCGGACGCAAGGCCGACGTAGTAGCGCGTCGTCACGCCCGCGCCTTTGGCGCGCGTCTTGGACGCCCCGCCGCCGCGCACGGCGTAAGCGGTGAAGGTCTCGGCGCCGGGCAGCCCGGCGCGGCGGCTGATCTGCGCCAGCGCCGCGCGAATCTGCGAGGACTTCGCGGCCTTCGGTTCGCGACGCGAGGCCGTCGCCATGCTGCGGCCCAGAAACTCGCCGGTCGCACGGAGCTTGGCGCGCCGCTCGCGGCGCATCAGCCGCCAGGCGTCCGTCGCCGGCATCGACTTCGGCACGACGGTCGGGCTGGGGACGCGGATCGGCTGGACCGCGGGATCTCCGAGCAGGCAGAACTGCGCGAGCGTCTTCAAGTCGATCGGGTCCATCTGGCCGGCCTGCTGCACGTAGCGCTGCCGCGCCGTCAGCGCGGCGCGGCCGGTCGACGCACCTTCCTGCAGCGAGAGCAGGAAGTATTGCGTGACGAGATCGGCGCAGCCGTTCCCCTCGGCGGGGCCGTACGCAATGGTGGTGCTGCCGAAGTAGCCGCACGCGCCTTGCGCGAGATAGCGCTGGCAGATCGGCAGCGGCAGCGCCAGCGTGACCGCGTCGTAGAGATCGGCGCCGTAGCAGCACTCGATCGCTGCGACCGTGGCTTCGCGGATCTTCCCGGCCGTGGCGCTGGAGGTCATCGCCACGGGGGTCTTGCGGCCCTTCTCGCCGTACCAGCTCGGGTCGGCGAGGCCGCCGTGACAGTTGACGAAGTGCATGAGCGCGCCGAGCGCCCCGGCCCCGTACGGCGGCTTAGCCGGCGGCGCGATGCGCAAGCCGGTTGCATTGCCGAAGACGTTGTCGAGGCTTTGCGCCGTCGACTTCTGCCAGCTTGCCGTCGACAGGCCGAAATAGCCGGCGTAGTCGGCCGGCACGCGCGAGACATGGGCGGCGGCGAAGCGCAGCAGCGTCACGAGATGCGCGGGATCGTGCGCGCCGGTGAGATCCGGCAACCGGCCGACGACGCGTGTCGGGCCGACGAACGCCGCGATGTCGGTGGCGTAGGGCGCGTCGCAGGCATACGGAAGATCGCTCCACGCGATGCGGTCGTCGTCATCGTCGGGCTTGAACACCGGATTGGCGAGATCCTGATGCGGCACGACATCAGGTGCGCCGAGGATCAGCAGGTAATCGGGCGCGAGGCGCTTGTAGATGCCGTCGAGCGCCGTCTTGTGCTCGCGCGGCGAGCGATCGTCCGCGACGGGCGACGCCTTCAGTGCCTTCATGGCGCGCGCATCGTCGACGAAGACGAGCCGCGTGACGATGCCGCGCTTCTTGTCTGCCCGGATGAGTGCCGCCACCGCTGCACGAATGCGCGCGAGGCCGCGCGTGCCGTACTTCGCGCGCAGTGCCCGGCTATTGCTGACAATGACCTTGTCGTCCATGGACGGACCCTTCCGGTGGGCCGCACGATCCGCGGAGGGCTTCTGCATCGGGGTCCTGGGCGGATCGGACGGCGATCGCATTGTCGCGGGCGGCTTGCGCACCCGCGCGTCGACTAGTCGGGCCGGTTCCCGCGGATTATTCGCCGTGCGACCGCGCCAGGCGCGCCGCCGTTCCCGTTTGCCGACCCGACACGCGTGTTGCGCGATTGAAACGGCCTTTCGCCGTGGCCCCCAACCCGGCAACTATTTGAGCGCGAGCCCTTGCGCTCGTTGAGTTGCCCCACTATCCTTAGTAACAAGAGGAACCGAAAGGCACAACATCTTGTTATCGCTGGCGGATCGAGCTTTGTCCCCCGGAGACCGCTGCCACTGCCGGCAGCGGATCGACCCGCGGCGGCAGCGCGCGCACGGATCACGCACTCGAAAGCCCGGCCACACGCCGGGCTTTTCACTTTCAGGCGCCGCGTGACGGCGGCCTCGCGACGACGCAGTTTCTGAGCGGTGAGGGTCGATGGAGCCGACGAGCAGCGTGTCGGCCAACCTGCGGGAGGGGCAATGTCCGTGTCGGCGTGGTGGGTGTTCTGGGCGTTCCTGGGCGGCGGATGCGCGGGCGTCGTGCTGATGGCGATGATGTTCGTCGCTTCGGCCGAAGACGATCGCATCGAGCCATTGATCAAGTCCTCGCCGCCGGATCCTTCCGGCGACGCCCACATGCCGGCCTAATCCGCGCACGCCGTGGCGGTCGGGCGCGCCGCGAAGGGCCCGCTCAGTTCGGCTTGCATGCGCCGACGTTGCCGCCCGCGGTCGCCTGGTCGTATTCCGCGCTCGAGATCGCGTGTCCGTCGAACAGCACGGCGACCTGGTTCGCCGTGCCGAATGCCTTGTCGTCGCGCCGGCGCGCGTTGACCGCGCGGATGACGTTCCACTCGTCGTGCGCGCCCACCGAGAATGCCACGGACGCACGCAGCGCGTAGTAGTTGCGGAACGTCGCCTTGCTGACGCTGCCCCGCTCGACGGCGCGCTTCAAGTCTGCATCGTTCTGCAGCCGGTCGTCGAAGTAGGCGGCAATCCGGTCCATGTCATCCTTGCCGGTGAGGCCGAAATAACCGGCGAAATCGGTCGGGCCGACGAAGTAGACGAAGTCGAAATCCTCGCCCAGCGCTTTCGGGCCCTCGAGAATGCGCGTCCACATCAGCAGGTAGTCGCCCTGCCCCGCGCGGACATTGTTGAGCGTCGGCAGGTCGGCATCTTTTGCCGTCGGATTGAGCAGCCACGCCGCGTTCGGACCGAGGCGCGTCTCCACGCGCTCCTTCACCTTTGCCGCCACCTCGCGATTGACGCCGAAGTAGCCGCCGCCGAGCGTCGACAGCGGGACGCTCATGTAGCCGATCGCCTTGCCCTTGGCACGCTCGGCGGCAATCGCCTTGCGGAAGTAGTCGACCTTGTCGGCGATCGCATCCCTGAAGTCGGCGTTGATGCAGTAGCACACCCCCACGCCCGTGCACTCGGTTACGTTCGCGGCGTCCGCCGGCGACGCGGCGACGAGCACGGCCAGCACCGCGGCAACGGCCAGCCTGGCAACGGGGAACCACGGACAGGCGCGCATGGCAATGCTCCAGCGAACGACAGCGACGGGGGCGGCGCGCGTGCACGAGTGCGGCGCGCGGGGACGGACCAGGCGGGCGAAAGCACGCATCAGCGACGCACGTAGCGCCATTCCTTCACTTTGCCCTCGGCCATCCACTCGATGGCCGTAGCGAGGCGGGTCGCGCGGGTCTCCGGGCGCTTCGCGCCCTCGATCCAGTCGACGTACTCGCGCTTGTGCGTATTGCTGAACGCGTCGTACGTCACCCGCGCCTTGGCGTTTCCCGCGAGCGCCGCCGCGAGATCGTCCGGTGCCGCCGGGGTGCCTGCGGGCGCGTCCTTGCGCACGCGCACCGGCTTGACGCCGGCCTCGTTCAGCGCAGCAGCCTTGCGCACGAGGTCGCAGAGCGCGGCGTCGCGCGGCAGATCGGTGAGGCGGGTGATGCGCCCGAACTGCCCCATCGCCTCGCCGGCCTTCGCAGGGCTCTGCCCACGCATCTGGGGATGCCAGAAGCCGAACGCGCAATGCGCCTTGAACGCGGCCATCGAGCACAAAACGCCCTTGTGCTCGAAGTGCGGAAAACCCCACTTGATGGTTTCCGTCACGACCGGGCATCCGCCGTGGACGACCTCGCGCAGGTGCGTGAGGATCGGCTGCGCGAACGGCGCCGCGGCCGCGATGTAAGCGTCGACCCGGGAATCGTGCGAGCCCATCGTGCGCGGGAGCGGGCGACGTGGCGACGCTGCTACTGCAGCTTGATCTCGCCGTCGAACACGACGTTGACCTTGAGTCCCGCGATGTCGAGCGTAACGCGCGCCGGGAACGATTCCGTGCCCTGGATTGCGCCGTCGGCCGTCGCCTGCGCGACCGCCCGCTCGATCTCGCGCTGCGAGCTGATGCCGACCATCTTGAGGAACTTGCGCAGGCTCAGGTTGAACGTCTCTTCATTCATAGCAGTCTTCCCGCAGTGGTTGAGGACGCGCGCGCGGTCGGCAATCCCGGCGCTACCGGCATTCTTTGGGCAGGTATTGCTTCGGGATGTCGATGGGGATGCAGGTCCAGTGGATCCGCTGCAGCCAGTCGGTGGCGGGGGCCAGCAGGATCGTCTTGCCCCACAGCTCGGGGATCGACGGCCCGAGGCCCAGCCGCACGCGGCCGTTGATCGGACTCACATTGACGTCGTCGAGGAGATGCGACCATCGCAGCGACACCATCGACGCGCCGTCGAACGCGTGCGGAATGGCGCGCAGCAGCGACCATTGCGCCTCGATCTCCTGGCGCAGCGGCAATGTGAGGCGAAGGCTTTCCGCGATCTTGGCGCGGATCGAATGCGCCTCGTAGGCCGATTGCATGTTCGGCACGACCGGCCCCAGTGCCAGCAGCAGCGCGGCGCTGCCGACCAGCAGTGCGCCCTGCAGCGACGTCGAGCGCCGTGCGGCGAGCATCGACGCGGCGTCCGCGGCGTTGCGGCTGTGACTCTCGGCGAGATGCACGAGGTGGCGCACGCGGCTGTAAAAAATCGGCGTCGCAAGCAGCGCCGCCACGATGCCCGGCCCGAGCCAGATGCACGCGCCCGCGCAGACGAGCCACGGCAGGCTCCAGTCGTCGACGTTCTCGGCCAGCGACAGGAACGTCAGCGCGCCGGCGGCAGTGAGGACCGCATAAAAGCTGCCCAGCAGCCAGAGCTTGCGGTAGAACGCCCACAGGCACTGGAACAGCAGCGCCGGCCAATGCCATCCGGGGGCGCCGTGGCCGACGCGCTCGTACCGCAGAAAGCGCGGCGTATAGTAGTCGGCCGCGGGACCTACGGCGAGCCGGAACAGCACCGCCAGCGTGGGGCGCACGACTGTTTCGTCCTCGCCGAGCGCATGCAGCGGAATCTGGACGGTGTCATCCACCGTGGCGGCGAACGCACCTCCGTGCGCGAAGGCCATCGGCAGGTCGCGTCGGCCGCAGGGGCACGACAGGTGGTCGGTACTTTGAAGATTTCCGCAACGGCTGCAAGCCAACATCATCTCCGGCGAAGTTCGAACGACGGCGCATTTTACCCGCGCAGCGTCCCCGCGGCCACGCCTAATTTCACTGCTTCCGTCCCCTGATGCCTTCGCCCTCCCCTTCATATCGTCAATGACGCCGCCCGACCTGTCGCCGGCCGACGACTTGGCACGGATCGCGGCGCTGACGCTCGCCGATTATGAGCGGCGCGCCGACGCGTTCTGGGCCGGGACGCGCGACCACGACGTGCGCGAGAACATCGAAGCGCTGCTGCGGCACCTGCCGCGGCCCGGTCCGGCGACGATTCTCGATTTCGGCTGCGGTCCCGGGCGCGACCTCAGGGCATTCCGCGCGCTCGGTCATCTCGCCATCGGCCTCGAAGGGCTGCCGCGCTTTGCGGCCATGGCACGCGAGTTCAGCGGCTGCGACGTGTGGGAGCAGGACTTTCTCGCCCCCAAGCTGCCTGCCGCGCAGTTCGACGGCGTGTTCGCGAACGCCTCGCTTTTTCACGTGCCGCGCAAGATCCTGCCGGCGACGCTGTTGACGCTGCACCGCGCGCTGGTGCCGGGCGGCGTCCTGTTCGCGTCCAACCCGCGCGGCGAGGACGACGAAGGCTGGCAGCGCGGCCGCTACGGCGTCTTCCACAGTCTCGACGCCTGGCGCGGGTTCGTCACTGCCGCCGGTTTCGTCGAGCTCGAGCATTACTATCGTCCTGCGGGCGTGCCACGCGAAGCACAGCCGTGGCTCGCCACCGTCTGGCGCAAGCCGCCGGACGCCGCGTGAAGGTCGCTCAGCGCTTCGCCGCCGCACTCGGCGCCGCGCTGCTCGCGTCGTGCATGACGCTGACGCGCGAACCGCGCGGCGTGATGCCCGCCGCCGACGGCGCGGTGCGCGTTGCGCCGATCGGCTGCGCGCTCAATGCGCCGGCCGCAGACCTGCGCGTGCCGTCAACCGCTGCGGCGCTCGACCCGCAGCAGATCCGGCTCCTCACCTGGAACGTCCACAAGCAAGGCGATGCCGGATGGGATCGGGACCTCGCGCGCTTCGCCGCCGGCGCCGACGTCGTGCTGCTGCAGGAGGCCGTGCTGCGGCAGGGGCTGCGGCCGCTGCTCGAGGCGCAGGGTCTCGACTGGGTGATGGCGAGCTCGTTCCAGTACGAGGACGCGGACTTCGGCGTGCTGACTGCGGCGCGCGTCCCCGCGCTCGCGAGCTGCGCCGAACGCGCAGTCGAGCCGCTCCTCGGCATTCCAAAATCAGGGCTGATCTCGTGGTTCGCGCTCGGCGGCGCCGGATCGGTGCTCGCCGTCGTCAACGTGCACGCGATCAATTTCTCGCTGGCGCTGCCCGCCTACGAGGCGCAGTTCGCCGCACTGGCGGCGGCGCTCGCCCACCATCGCGGGCCGATCGTCTTCGCCGGCGACTTCAACACGTGGTCGCGCGACCGGCTCGCCGTCGTGCAGACGATCGCGGCACGGCTCGGGCTCGTGGAGGTCGTGTTTCCCGACGGGGTTCGCGCGCGCTTTCTCGGGCATGAGGTCGATCACGTCCTCGTGCGCGGGCTCGACGCGGTGGCCGCCACGGCAATACGCGTCGACTCGTCGGACCACAATCCCGTGCAGGTGACGCTGCGCGTCGGCCCCGCGCGTTGAAAGACGGACCGACGCATGCCAACATCCGGCCGTTGCGCCCTCCGTTGCGCGAAAGACTTCGCATGATCCTCTTGACTGCGCGCGTGCACGCGCTCCTCGCGGCGTGCCTCTTCGCCGCCGCCGCGGGCGTCGCGGCGCAGGACTATCCGAGCCGTCCGGTCCGCGTGATCGTCCCCTTCTCGCCGGGCGGCGCCGTCGACGGCCCGATGCGCATCGTCGCGCAGGAGATGAGCAAGCGCCTCGGCCAGCAGATGGTGGTCGAGAACAAGCCGGGCGCCGGTGCGACGATCGGCACGGAGATGGTCGCCAAGGCAGCGCCCGACGGTTACACGCTGCTGCTCGCC
>Ga0157379_10006517_pt1 | contig 10064 bp, 5 predicted proteins | sample S25metaG_FD_121802 | JGI IMG/M metagenome (GOLD analysis project Ga0157379, IMG submission 121802) | Switchgrass rhizosphere microbial communities from Kellogg Biological Station, Michigan, USA - S2-5 metaG | ecosystem: Host-associated > Plants > Roots > Rhizosphere > Soil | place: USA: Michigan...
CAGAGGCATCATATTTCTCGGAGGAACAGCAATTAACGTCGCTGGTGCAAAGACTGGGGAGAAAAGCGCTGAGGGTCGGTTAGGATGGGTGACGTTGTTGCGGTCTCCTGTTCCTCCATGCATTTCTGGAGTATTGGGGAACGGGGAGAACGGAGCAGGAGTTTCAGGGACGTCTGCATTGGCAGAGGTTTTTCGATGTTGGAAGAGCACAGGCCTGGCGGGTTCCCTTTCCCTTTCACTGTCATTAGATCCTCTCCTCAAGCTCGTAGATGGATGTATGCTGGCTCCAGTTATAGGACCCGCATCACTTGTGGTCCTCATCCTCTCAAAGCTAGAAGTAGAAGGCTTACCATTGCCAATGGGCAATCTTGCAGTAGATTTGCGATTCGCTGCCGACAAGGTACGGACAGGTGCCGCTGAAATCCCTTCAGGAGTGGGGACAATGTGCGCGCGGTTTGTTTTGGATTCGCGACGGCCGAGGGAAGTGGATGAAGCGTTAGAATGAGATTGAGGGAGATGTGTTTGTGACTGGGAAGAGAGCGAATGAGAAAGTGAAATAGAAGATCCACTGGGATTCTGCGTATGATAAGCCTGTGTCTGCGTTTGCGCATTTCCAACGTTGTTATTCGAAGGCCCAGATGGGACAGTAGCCCCCGGTCCAGGTGATGCACTCATATGCGAATAATTCGACTGACTCGAGCTAGATGTCGGCGTAACAAGCGGAACCTGTTTCTGCGACGATGCATCCGAAGCTGCACCACCAAGATACGGCAACCTGCTTCCGCTTCCTGCAAGACTTGTCGAGCTCGCATTATTGGGATGCGCGTTTTCTTGGCTGCTGGATTTGGAATGACTGGCTTCTGCGTTCGCAACGGCGTTCTTCATCTCAATTTCAATACCTAAAATGTGATCCCCTTCAGTCGAACCGCTTGCAGATGTTGGCGGATATCCAATCTGAAAATGCCCAGAAAAGAAAAGGTAATCAGCCCAAATTCAAAGCGCCAAAGACAAAGGTGTACTCACACTCCTCCCACCGCTATCAGGTGTCTGTGGTACCTCTCTCCCCTGCCCATGCGCGTGTTGTCCTGGTTTATCCCGGCCTGGAACAGGTAACGGTCTCGCTCCACTCCCATTCCTCTTAAGCTGTGGAGAATATAGATGTGGCGGAGGTGGACTTTGAGGGGGCGTCCCCGACCCTGCGTTCGACGCGCTCCTCTTCCTCCTAATAATCGTCCCGCCATACAACCCCTCTTCCTGCTCCTCCTCTTCTCCATCCCCATACAAATCGTCATCTTCCCGATCGTCATTCCTATTATCCTCTCCCTCCTCTCCTTCGCCTTCCTTACGCATAGGTGGAACGCCCGGGCTCGGACTCCTCGAATCGCTGGGGTTAGGATACGTGCTGCTTGCGAGAGTGTCAACCGTCACAGAGGAGAATATCGTATCAGTACGGAGGTGATGTTCTCGAGGTGTGTACGAATCCGGACGTAGAGACCTCGGACGGGGACCAGGAATAGCCTTCGAGACACGGTCCTTATATCCGCCCAATTTGCCTAACCCATCTTCCCGTTCCACAATTGGAGATCCTTCACTGCCCTTTCGGACGAGAGGTGCACCTTTAGTCACCGTTTGAGAAACGGTGGGTATAGCGAGAGTGGTAGCAGCCGCTGCACTCGCGCTCCTACTCCTATTGACAACGCCGTTCAGATTCGGGTTCAGCTTCCCTCCTATATTGGCTTTCTTGCTGTCGCTTCGAACTGGTAATGTTTGCGCCCCGACTGGCATTGTCTTTACGCTGCTCCCACTTCCACTTGGTGTTGGACTGAGAGGGTGTGGACCTAGAGTATTCCCGCGTGCACTTTTGAGGTTGTATCCTTCAAGGACGCTGGCGAATGTGACGTCGTCTTCTTCGGAGTAGGTGGGTGATGGGGAGGGTGTACGGGGTAAGTCAGAGGAGGCTTTAGGAGGAGAGGTGTTTAGTATTGGAAGGGGAGGACGTTGTAGTGATGTTGGGGGTGTTCCAGAGGATGGGGAACTCGGCTTTTGCGTCTGAATAGCCAGCGCATCCTTCTCCTCATCACTCGTCTCCTCATCGGCAGCATTCCTCTCCTTTTCACTCTCCACCATCTCCCAACTTCCTCTCTTCCCTTCTCCAACCTCCTCGCCTTCTCCTTGGCTCCCTTTCTCACTCAAAACCTGCTCAATCCCCTTCCCTCCTCCCCCTGGCATCCCCATCTTCACAACCCCACTAGGCCCATTCCCACTCCCCGAACTCGCCACACTAACTCCCCTCGAAAACCCATCCACCGTCAAAATACCTGGGCTAACCAACCCCTCCCTAATATTTGCCACAAGCGTCGCCGCTCCTTCTGGCATAGGCTCGAATCCAAATCGCTGCGTCGTAGCACTTCCTGGACCAGCGATTGTACTCCATGTGTTAGGATCGTTCGTTCGGGCGCCTGTCATGGTTGCATTGGGGTTATTGGGAGTTTGTGCAAAGGAATTGTGCGCAGAGGAACTGGCATAGGCACCGTAGAATGAGAAGGCGGAGTTACGATTGAGAGAAATGGCAGATGTGGAATCGAAGGATGTGCGCCGCGTGCTGGTGCTAGTGCGTCCTCCCTCTCCATTAGGTCCACGATCGCGATTGGGACGACGACGAGAAGGACGTCGTTTAGAGCTGGATCGACTGCTTCGGATAGAGTTCCCTCGTCCGATACTGCCGCCTAGTGCACCTGGAAAAGCCGACGGCGCACCGCTATACCCAAGTCCACCTCCCATCGAAAGTCGACTGTCCGAGTTACGTCGTTCGCGATATGACGATGGCGCCGCACTCGAAGGACCATCACCCCAACCTCTTGTACTCTTTTTACTCTTCGCGCTATTCTTCCTACTTCTTCGCCCCGACGTCCCTTCTTCCTTGCCTCCACCCATAATGGCAAACCACCCTGGATCGGTAGGTAAGACTCCCGAATCCATTCGTGTCAGACGATGACTTTTCCTGATAGTGCCAATGCCATTACGGCTTACCCCTGCTCCATCGCCTGGGCCAGCGGACATTTCATAGTCCATGTAGATTTCTGGGTCGGAGACGATGCTATAGATGGAGGAGCCAGTGTCCGAGGAGTAATCGTCGTCGTCGTAAGAACCTACGTCGGTAGGGGAGGGTTTGGATGGGAGGGGTTTGGAGACGCGGGAAGGGTTGGCGGCGGCGGATCCATTAGGAGGTTTAGGAGAGGAAGTAGGCGGAGAAGAGGGGATCATGAGAATGGGTGGATTTGGAGAGCGGTTGCGGGATTGAGATGGCGGGGGTGTGAGGGGTGTTGAGGCTTGGTTGGGGGATGCGGAGTGCTGCAACGGAGGTAAGTAGAGATAGATAGAGACAATGTGGGCACGTACATTCGATTGCACAGGTGGCGATTGCGGCGGTGGGGTTGGCTGCAAAGTCTGTCCCGCCTGAGCCTTCTCCTGCTGTGCTTGCGCCTGCTTCACCGCTGCTTGAGCTTTCGCAGCCTGCTGCTCATACAACGTCTTGATCAACCCCTCTGGGGCACCTGTCCTAATACTTCCATTATCTGTAAACCTCAAGTCATCCAATAGACTTCCTTCTGTGATCTCAAAGTCTATATCCAAATGCGGCGAGACCGTGTTCTGCGTCGAGCTTCCTGCTGTCTTCGCGCTGCCTGCTCCTCCAGGTGGTCCTTGTGAGCCCACAGACGTCGAGCTGAGGTTATTAGACCTGGGAAGGACATATGGCGTCGGTGCGCTGATATCTGCGATATTTATGCCAGTTCGCGGAGGTGTTTGACCATTCTGTTGCGCTTTCCCCGCCTGCTTGTCAGACTTGTCCTTCTGGTGTGCAAGAGGCCATGGTAATCTCGTAGGATGCGGAAACGCAGGTGTGCCAAGGATCGCAGGAAGAGGGAGTGTCGATATAGGAGGAGTCTGAGGCGGAAGCGGTGGGGACCAAAAGGAATCAGGGGAGTCGGGAGGGTCTGCGCGATCGCGTTCTTTGCTGGGCTTGTCTTTGCCTTTGGGGCGGAGGTTGATCTTGAAGGCGGCGAGGCGGGACGACATCCACGACGACGACGACGACGACGACGACGAGCTCGAACGCGATGGAGAGGAGGAAGAGATGAACTGTTTACTGGGAGACTGCTGAATGGCAGGACTGCTCCATGCGGCAACTCTGTGATTCGGCTCGACATCTCCATCAATATCCGCGCTTCTGATATAACCACCGTACCTCGTGTCGGTATCAGGTTACGAAAATTATATACAAGAATTCGGGTATACTCTCTGTTATATCTGGACAAGTTCTGCTAAATTTTTCGGTTTTCTGTAGATTTTACAACTTTTATTTCATATTGGATTTGCATCGCTGTGCCGATGTCAGACTGGCACGGTCGCATCGCCTTCTCACTTTAATCACCACACTGCCCGGATCACCCAACCGCTCGTTGCAAACTCGCGTCATGGTAAATACAACCCATTCCCCCATGAAGCTAGTATTCTTCAAATACCAAAGTTTCACTACAAGTTTCGTAGCAACGACCCACAACGTAAACTTACAGCTGAACTCCTCCTCGGACAAGGGCTCAGGATCGTCGGGTGGATATCGTTTTTTAACCATCCTTTGCTGTGGACTCCTGCAAGATCCTGCAGGGAATTCTGTATGCCCGGATTCGGCCAAAAGAGTGGTGCTTCTCGTGGCATCAAAATCCCCGAGGACTAATTGAACAGGGTTGAACATCATTATCTTATCGATCCTACATGTTTTAAAGTACTTGACGCAACCCTGACATTCTTAAACCCACCGCCACCTCTGTGAGGACTTTCCTCACGGTCTTTTCAACCAAAATCTCATTATCCTGTCAGGTTGTGCACATTTGGAGGGGCCTTGGTAACAGGTCTTATTATGGCTTGATACCCAATGGCAATCAACACGTCAGTGCGGCCCGTCCTCCAAATAACCTACTCACCACACCCAAGCAAGGCGCCAAACATACGATACCGATGTTCTACGGAAGTTATGGGAACCCCAGTATTAGCCAGGAATTCTCATCCACATTTGGTGTCGAAAGGTTTGAGCAGTGTTCTCGCGTGTGCATTTGCGGTAGAGAATTGTTTCAAGATCACTTCGAAATCCCTCGACCGGACCTCATTTGCTTACTCTGCCCCCGCTTTTATTATAAATCCGCCTATCTTCCCGCAGCATTCATCACCATCTTCTTCAGACCAATGATATCTTGCAATTCAATTACATAGGCACTGGAGCGCATCCCTCGATTCAATCAAGACTGATTCTCGAGGATAGCCGAGCTCCTCGAAGATGCAGAATTCATCTGCATTTTGCACCATTCGCTGGCACTCAAAGGGAAGCATACTTCCATTCTGTCCTCTAGCTCAGTTCCTCTCGCTAGAAAGTTTATCTCATATGACCCAGCCTCAGCATTGACACCGCGCTAACCCCCCTCAGACCTCGAGGAGTCCTTTATCTCTCGATGGATCTTGAACGAATGTTAACGCCACCACCAGGCTCTGATGTGCTCCCCACACTCAATTTCGCCTCCCAATCTTTTATCTTGCCGCATTCCGAACTCAATAGGCAGCGATGACAGTCTATATTACGAGTGCAATTCATTCCATCTCTCACCGCATCATGCCGACTAGATTATCTTTCGCTATGTATTACAATTATTTTCGCTTCCAACTCGAGGATATTCGGCCCTAATATTCTTACGCTAAGCTAAATCTTTCTCTAAACCCGGGGGCTGAGTCTACGATAATGAAGTCTGCTTGTGATTGTCCTGTCATAGGTACACACGGCGCCCTTGACACTCCTGCCACTCTAACTGTCCTTGCGTAGACTCGTGCAAATCTTTCACTTTATCAGGCCTCTATGTTACTAAATCCTACAGTTCACAATAAATCAGCTGCTTTGCATATGACGATGTACTCTGTCATGATTGTGCTAGAGGATGTGCTACATGCTGCGCTCTCTGTCTACGTCAGAGCTTATTAGCCAGAGAAGAAAAAATCTTGTGAAATTCCTAATGAAGGGAGAAACATCCCAACTTGGTATTCAAAAGCGTATCCAGATGAACCCTCTATAGCTGGTGATCAGATTCTTTCGTGTTTGAAGAAACCAGGAGCCAACAAGTAAGAGCCAGTGAATTTTCCTGTATCTCTCTTTCTCCCACCTGACACAATATATATATGAGAGCGTCTCTCAACCACCTCTCGCTTAAATTCACCGATCAAACCCTTGACGAGAAGTGTGTATATACGTATAATCAATATCTCTCATTATCCGACTTCCTCCTCCTGGTCTCAACACAACAATATTCCCATAATTCCAGGCACTTCCCAGAGCCGACAGATCTACAGTATAATCTTCTCCCTCGTGTTTTACACCTCACCCCAATTATCAACAAAGATATATAAGCATATGCGTTCTCAACATCCGACCATGAAAGATAAATCAACACATCTCTAACTGATTGCCACTAACCTTATTCCCCCCATCACGCGCTCCCCACATATCCATAAAAGTACCTGATTTTCGGGCCCCTCCTTTCCACCTCATGAACTCCGATTACCGTACCAATCACACCCCCTGGGACCGACTATCAAAAAAAAAACCCCTCTGAAATCAAGGGCATATTTCCCGCTCCCCCCCCCTTGATTTACTACGCCGGTTAATCATATCCTAATTCGTATGAAAGCACTGTTTGAGCGAAAGATTGCAAGAGATGATTGGACAGTGGCGATGCGGAGGATCAGTGCGTAATGTTGGCGTGCCCATCAAGATGACATACTAGGGTGCAGCATCGTCCGTTATGAAACTACCTACCTTGCTTCCTTGGGTACTTCGATGCGTCTCTTTATTGCAAAATTTAGTTTGATTTACTGATTGCAACACCTTCGAGGACGAGGACGATCGCCACTTCGGGCGGATGTACGTGCCGATCTCTGTGTTGAATTTCAAAGGGAATCAACGAGGGCCAATTGAGCACGATAAGAATTCTGAAGGGAGCTATGGTCATTAGAGCTACTATATCTGTCTTGGTGGTCACTTTCGAAGCTCTCTAATTTTTGGAGGATTTCTCGCTGACGTGTCTCTTCCGAGATATTTGGGACTGATAGCACACTTCAAACAACACCAGGTGCCCAAATCTGTTTCCAGAAGTTTTATGCATTGCAAATCCTGTGGGTTCTCAAGGGTGGCAGAATTTTGAGGTATAACTTAACCGCTTGCCATCCAGCCTACTTGTCTCCAAAGCCTCCATTTACGAATTTGAAGGAAAGATTCACTACATTTCCACAAGTTGTACCATATCTACTATTCAATCGAAAGGTGATCGAAAGACGAACAAGTGGCTAAATAGCTCTCCCGTTCTTAGACGCCCATTCCCAACTGCTCAAACACCATGTCCCATACACTCTATCAGCAAAGCTTGGGTGTTACAGTATGCAACATCTGTTTCCTAGGTACGCCTCAATAAGGAGCAGTCCGTGAGAGGGAGGGAAGCGAACCTCCCTGGACTTCCCATTGAGCTTATGATCATGGGGCCTTGGTGCTTCTAGTGAAGCGCTGGTCAGAGTTATCCAGCTGTGAAAATATGTCCACATAACAGAAAATACTAGTATCTGTGGTAGATGTTAGATTTAAAAGATTTGTTTGCTTTTACTGGTTATGAGAATGAATCACTGGTTTCATGGGATGTGATGTATACTTCTCGCCAAAGAGTATTACGCTACGCTTGACAAACAAACTCCTTCCCGTCAAACACGCTTCGCTGAGGATACCTGCAATGGGTCCTCTGAACTCCAGGAGTTGTACCGGGCACAGACCCAACCAAAACGTCCGGAGCCTTCCCACTTTCGACCCAGTCCACCAGAGCCAATAACGCGTTATGTGAAGACGCATTGACGACGTTGGACGACATTCCTCCTTGGCCAAATGCCCAAGCTCCTGGTCCACCAGAACAATGGTCCATTCCAGGGATTAAGAAGAGGCGATAGAAGGGATCGAGGGAAGGGAGTGAGAGGGTGGATGAGATGAGGTTGTAGAAACGGAGAGAGTTATCGGAGGGGATGAGCTAGAAAGTGTGTCAGGTGAGAATTTTATTCCCATAACATTTCACTGATACTCACTTGATCCTGGCGTCCATGGTAGGTAATAATCTTTCCCCCTCGATCCATAAAATCTTCAAAATGGCCATCCCATGTTGCACTTCCTCCAGGATTGATGGTGTCACCAAACTCAATATCCTTCACGCTGAAGTTTTCGAAAGAAAAATTTGAGTCGTTGAAGATCGTAAATTTGAACCAATCCTAAAATCCCTGTTAGCTCCTGCTAATAACCTGCCTGATGTTTGGACTTACACTAGCAATGGAAAATATTTGGCCACTAAACATCTGCACGAATTGACCGGAAGATTCGGCTCTTAGATCATATCCCGGATATAATAGCTGTCCGTGTGTCCCGAATATCGGTTGATATATGTTTCGTAAAGCCTCTACCTGCGGCGCGGTGACACAACTCGACTGGTTCGTAGTCTGTGCCGTACAGAGGAGAGCTTCAGGCCTGAAGTTACAGAGGTCAGGATCTGTTATTATTCCATCCATCACTCCGTCTAGTCCATCGCACTGTTTCAGAATTTCCTGGGATATAACAGGCCATAATGAAGCTGGAATAAAGAAAGGAGAAGTGGTCGGATCTGGTGCACCCACAAACCGTCCAAACATGGCTTGAGCCCCGTTAAGGTGGTTAAAGTCAACAGCAGGGAGCCGCCTAAAATTCCATCGAAATCGTCGGGGAATTTCAATGCAGACTGCATTGCTTGACGGCCTCCTGTTGAGCATCCGAGATAATAGGATTTTGAGTGAGGTTTCCCGTAATATGCGTTGACGATTTCTTTTCCCAATACCGCTTCGACGTGAACTGCTCGGAAGGAGAAGTCATTAATTACTTCTGGGTGGTTGAGCAGTGGGCGTCCATCCGAGGAGCTTCCGTCGTGGCCGTTGTCTGAACCTACGGTGGCGAAGTGGAGGTTACTTCCGTAGTCGAGGTTGGAATAATCGATGCCTGTGCAATTTATACAGTCAATCGGATAGATCAAAATTTTTATAAAATTACTTACACCCCGCAAGTCCTCCGTTTCCAAGCCCCAGAAAACGGCCAAACCACTGATCAGGCATCCACACCTCAAAGTGCACAGCTGAGGTGGACGAAGTGTTCACAACTGCTTGGACACGACAGAGTGCTGAGGTGACAGCCGCACTTGACTGACAAGTCCCTGGAGTTGTTACATTGGACTTTGCAGAAACATGGGCTGCATCGATGATGGTTGTGTTTTCCAACCTAAGGCTGTGTTTGAGAGCTGCACATTTTACAGTGTTTATCTGAGCTATAACAGAGCGAATCGGTAGAAAGAGTAAACACGAAAGTAGTGTCAGGAAATGCCCCATTATTTCTCTTGACGGGCTGGAGAGTCGGTCAAAGAGTGAGATGCATATATCATCCTGGACCTTCCACTTGACTCTATGACATATTACGACATAGTATCCGACAAAGGTTCTGAAACAAGTAGGTGGAAGGTGGAACCTTACCCTCCTGATCAAATAGAATACAAAACTAGCTGTGTATGCCATCACGAGATGTGGGGCATGAGAACGGCCTGCGGAGAAAGCGTTACCGAGCAGTCAGCTTGCCGTCATTCTTGGGAAGGTGATTTACGAACAAGAGCTTCTATTATACAGCCATGGATTGACCATGGGTACTCTGGTGTCTGCCACTGCCGATTCGGTTCAACAGAACGCAACCACAGAAAGTTAGTATATTCCCCCAAATGAAATAAACCATCACACCTCACAGGTGCAAATGATTCAACGAAATTTTTTGGTAATATTTTCTTAATGGTCGGTGGTATCCGTTATTTACAAATAAACTGCGTACCATTGTAGAAACTCCTGTGAGGATATCTACAATGCATCCTTTCCGTATTATTCCCATCTTGAGTAGTTCCAATAATCACATCTGGAGCATTTCCATTTTC
>Ga0157379_10006519_pt1 | contig 10061 bp, 10 predicted proteins | sample S25metaG_FD_121802 | JGI IMG/M metagenome (GOLD analysis project Ga0157379, IMG submission 121802) | Switchgrass rhizosphere microbial communities from Kellogg Biological Station, Michigan, USA - S2-5 metaG | ecosystem: Host-associated > Plants > Roots > Rhizosphere > Soil | place: USA...
AGAAGGAAGCCGTGCGCGTCCCCGCCTAACGGTTGCGGCACCGTCGCAGAGCGCGACGCCGGCGTGGTGGGCGAGCTGCCGTACGGTGGCTCGCCGCCGCGAGCCGGGCGACCAACGCGGAGCGCATTCGATGAAGGCGCTCCCAACTCGAGAGGAGGCGTGCCGTGAACGTGTACGCCGCATCATCCGCGTATCCGCTGCGCATCGAAGGGCGCCCTGATGATGACCTGAGCCGCTGGCGCTGGTTGGTCAAGTGGTTGTTGTTGATCCCCCACTTCGTCGTGCTCCTGTTCCTGTGGCTCGCGTTCGTGGCGGTGACCGTCGCGGCGTTCTTCGCGATCCTCGTCACCGGCCGCCATCCCCAAGCGCTGTTCGAGTTCAAGGTCGGCGTCCTACGGTGGACCTGGCGCGTGGTCTTCTACGGCTACAACGCGCTCGGGACCGACCGCTATCCGCCGTTCACGCTCGCCGACGTTCCGGAGTACCCGGCGGGGCTGGACGTCGAGCGCCCGGAAGAGCTCTCGCGCGGTCTGGTCCTGGTGAAGTGGTGGCTGCTCGCGCTCCCGCACTACCTCGTCGTCGGGGTGTTCGTGGGCGGCGCCTGGGCCGGGATGAACGCCGCCAACGGCGATGTCGGATGGATCTTCGGCGGTGGGCTGATCGGGTTGATGGCGGTGATCGCCGGTGTCGTCCTGCTGGTCACCCGCCGCTACCCGCGCAGCATCTTCGACTTCATCATGGGGATGAACCGCTGGACGTTCCGGGTCCTGGCCTACGGCGCGCTGATGACCGACGCCTATCCGCCCTTCCGGCTGGACATGGGCGGCCCGGAGCCGATGCTCGAGGTGGGCGGTCCTGAGGTCGCCCCGCCCGCGCCGGCGGCCGGCGTCTCGTGAGCAGCTCGTCGCCCTGTGCGTGCTGAGCGCCACGCTCACGAAGGCTGAGCGGATCCTCGCCGACCACGAGCGCGTCACGCACCGTGTTGCGTGGGCGGCAGGAGTACCAGGACTAGCCTGGGCGCCCGTCGCGGGGCGTCGGGCGCCCTCTCTCACCGGTCCGTCGGCGCGGGGAGCGCGGCCGACCGCGCCAGGGCGGCCTCCGCCGCGATGTCGTCGAGGACGAACGCGTCGAAGGCGATCAGTTGGTAGCCGACGAGCGCGCTTGCCGGCAGGACGTGGAGAGCCCCTGCGCAGAACGGACACGAGACGAGCGTCGAGCCGGCGTGCGTGAAGCGGAGCCGGCATGCCGAACAGCTGCTGCGGGCCATGGGAGACCCTTTCGGTGGAAGGACTTCAGTGTAGGCCCTCGGGGGCGGCGGCCGCAGTCGCTGCCGGCCCGGACTCGATCCCGAGCAACGTCGCCGGGTACGCCGGCCGATGCGCGCCGCTGGGCAGCATCGCCGTCGCGTGCGACCACCCCGGCGCGAGCCCCAGCAGGGTGGTGAGCAGCAGCAGCGGCGCCCCGGCGGCCCAGGCCTGCGGGCGCGAGGCCGTCGGGAAGGCGACCGGCACGCCGGTGACGTCGGCCGGGTAGCCGGCGAAGACCTCGGGCAGGCGGTGCTCGAAGTGCGGGGCTGCCGCCAGCAGCGCCCCGCCGATGACGCTGGCCGCCTCGTGGCGGCCGTAGCGGGCGAGGCCCGCGACGATCAGCGAGTTCTCGTGAGGCCACACGGTTCCGGTGTGGTAGCCGAGCGGGTTGTAGCCGCCCTCGCCGCTGCCAAGGGTCCGGACGCCCCAGCCGGAGAACAGCTCGTCGCCCAGCAACCGGTCGGCGGTGGCCTCGGCCTCGTCAGCGGTCAGCAGTCCCGACCATAGGAGGTGCCCGATGTTGGAGGAGAGTCCGTCGACCTGCCGCTTGTCGCGGTCGAGCGCCAGCGCGTGGCATCCCCGTTCGGGCATCCAGAAGTCCTGGCGGACGCGTATCCGCAGGTGGTCGGCCTGGTCGTCGAGGTGGGTGGCCAACGAAGGGTCGCCCCAGACCTCGCGTGCCAGCCGCGCGCAGCGCCGGCGGGCGTCGTAGACGTAGCCCTGGATCTCGCACGTGGCGATCGGGCCGCGTGCGAGCGACCCGTCGGCGAACTGCATGGAGTCCCAGCTGTCCTTCCAGCACTGGTTGATCAGCCCGCTCTCGGCGTTGCGCCGCTCGTACTCCACGTAGCCGTCGCCGTCGGCGTCGCCGCTGTCGTCGATCCAGAACAGCGCGGCGCGCGCGTGGGGCTCTAGCTCGCGGACGAGCGCGTCGTCGCCCGTCCAGCGGTGGTACTCGTCCAAGAGCACCAAGAACAGCGGCGTGGCATCGGCCGTGCCGAAGTACGGGGCGTGGGGGCGGCGCCCGTTCGCGGTCAGCTCGCCGAAGCGCAGCTCGTGCAGGATCTTGCCGGGCTCCTGCTCGTGGAAGTCGTCGCGGACGGTGGCCTGGTGCGCCGCGAGGACGCGCAGCGTCGTCGCCGCCAGACCGGGGAGGTAGGGCAGCGCCTGGAAGCTCGTGAGGATGCTGTCGCGGCCGAAGAGCGCCATGAACCAGGGCAGGCCGGCGGCCGGCAGCGCGGCGTCCGAGGAGACGTCGGGGTGCAGGCGCAGAGCGGCGAGGTCGGAGAGGCTGGAACGGTACGTGCGCGCCAGGTCCGTGTCGTCGGTCTCCAGGACCGGTGCCCGCTCCAGCCAGGCGTCCAACTCCGTGGCCTTGACCGCCCGCTGGCGCTCGAAGTCGCCGGTCGGGGTCGTCCGGGCGGCGAAGGTGGTGCCGGCCTGGCGCGAGCGCGGCGTGACCGTGGCGGTGGCCGTCCAGCTCTCGCCGGCGGCCAGGACCAAGGTGTAGGCCAATCCATCGCCGACCAATCGGGCTGGCGGATCGGTCCGGATCTCGACCGAGCGTGCGAAGTCACCGGCCTCGTAGCCGAGCGTCAGCACGCCTCCGGCCTCGTCGTGGTGCCAGGTCACGTCGCGGTCGGCGTCGACGCCGTCTTTGACCTCGAAGAGGTCGGCGAAGTCGGTGTCGATCCCGAGGCGCACGGCGATCTCGCCGGTCTCGTGGCGGTGGCTGACGATCGTGATCTGCTCGGTCCAGACGTCGTCGAGCAGTCGCCGGCGCATGACCGAGTAGGGCGCCCCCTCGTCAGGCGCGACGTCAGGCGTCAGGAAGAACTGGGCGAGGAAGTGCGCGGACTGGTCGAGTCCGAGCAGCGTCAGCGGCGTGGCGTCGACCGCCAGCTCCCACCGGGAGAGGAAGCGCGTGTCGTCGGCGAAGAACCCGTGCTCGCGACCGCCGCCGGGCCGGACGTCGCCGTTGCGGTCGCCGAGGACGAACGTGCTGCCCTCGAGGACGCGCACCGTGCGCTCAGCCATCGGTGGCCGCCGCGACCGGACGGGCCGCGACCGAGGCGTACAACTCGACGTAGGCCTGGGCGATGACGGACGCGTCGCAGTGCTCGACGACCCACTCCCGGCAGTCGCGCGGCGAGAGCGTGGGGAGCCGGTGCACGGCGGCGGCCATGGCGGACTCGTCGGCGACGAGGAACCCGGTCGAGCCGTCCACGACGATCTCCGGCGCGGCCCCTTCGTCGAAGGCGATGACCGGGGTCCCGCACGCGGCCGCCTCGATCATGACCATGCCGAACGGCTCGTTCCAGCGGATCGGCATGAGCAGGCCCCGTGCGCCGGCGAACAACGCGCGCTTGACGGCGCCGCCGACCTCGCCGGCGAATCGCACGCGGTCGCCGTCCAGGTGCGGCGCGACCTCGCGCGCGAAGAACGCCTCCTGGCCCGGCTGGATGACGCCGGCGAGCACGAGCGGCACGTCGGCCTCACGCGCGGCGGCGATCGCGCGATGCGGGCCCTTCTCCTCGTTGAACCGCCCGACCCAGAGCAGGTAGTCGTCCTTGACGACCTGCAGCGGCCAGGCCGCGACGTCGACCGGGTTGCGGATCATCGCCGTGGGGACGACGCCGGCAGGCGCCGAGGCGGCCTGGGCGTCGCTGATGGCCACGAGCGCGCCCTTGTGCCCATGCCCGGCGTAGAACGCGGCGGTTCCCGCGTCGAACGGCCCGTGCAAGGTGTGCACGAGCGGGATGTCGAGCCGGTCGGCGAGCGCCAGGGCGGTGAACCCGCAGTGGTCGTGGACGACGTCGAAGGCCGGCTGGCCCGCGTGCGCGTCGACCGCGGCGAACGCGCGGGCGACGTGGTCGGACTCGTAGAGCGCGCGCTCGATCTCGTCCGGATGGGCGAGGTCCAGCAGCGTCACGACGCGTGCGGCCGAGGCCGAGCCCGGCGCACAGAACAGGGTCACGTCATGGCCAAGCGCGACCAGCGCCTCGGTCAGCGCGCTCACGACGCTCTCCACGCCGCCGTAGCCGGTGGGCGGGATGGTGATCCACGGCGGCGCGAGCATGGCGATCCGCAGGGGATCGGGATCGAGCGGGAGCAGCGAGCTGGTCGGGGTGACACCGTCTCGCCGCGATGAGCGCGGCGCGAGGCTGGGGCTGGTGGTTCGGGTCATGCGACCCTTTCCGCTCGAGTGCCCGGTTGCCGTCGCGCCTGCCGGGCAACGGATGCTGCGAGTCGCGCGGGGACCCGTCCGGACGGGAGACGTCAAGTGTAGCCCCGTCTTCGCGGCCGCAGGGGACGACACGCCGTGGGGCGCGCTGCTGACCCCTCCTGTGAGTCCGGGCGCGCGCCCATCTCGGCTACGGCATTCCATGCGGAATCCCCGCTTGCGCTCAGCGCTAGAATGGTCAGTGCGTCATAGCGTCGTTGGCCGCCTCGCACGAGCGGCGGCCCAGCGCAGCGCCGGTCGCGATGTCGCGCCCCGGTACGGATCAGCCGATCCGTACCGCCTCATCAAGCAGAGAGCAGGCATTCAACATGCATGCCGTCATCCGCCGTTCGGAGTCCGTGGACCAGGACCGCTCGGAGGAGATCGTCGCCGAGGACGCCGTCCGCGACTGCGTCGCGCGGCTCTCGCGTCCGGAGCGCGGCGGACGCCGCGTGATCGAGCGCGCGGCGATCCTCGCCGAAGGCGCCGGGTCTGCCGCGATCCTCGCCTGGTTGGCCGCCGCGTCGTGGGAGCCCGAGGCGGCGCCGGCGGCCTCGGTCAGCGGCGGCGGTTCCGGGTTGCACGGGATGCGCGGAGCGTCCGGGCGCGGCAACGCCCCCCGCCAGGCGCCCCGCCGGTACGTCTCGCCGCCGATCCACCCCGCCTGATCGCCGACGGCGGGACTTGCGCGGGCGCTCGATCGTGGCGGGGAGGCGCGCTCCGGCCGGCGTCAGGGCGACGGCCAGCAGCGGCAGGACCGCGCCGGCGGAGAACGAGAGCGCGGAGGCCCAGGCCGCCTGCAGGGGCCGGGCGAGGCGCTCCGCGTCGAGCCCGCGTCGCTCGTAGATGGCGGTGAGCTCGCGCAGCTCGCCGTCGGGAGCCTCGCGGAGCTCGCGTGCCTCGAGCCGCAGGTCGGCCTACCCGGCGTCGCGCTGGGAGCTGACCGAGACGAACTCGCCGGCGGCCATCGACAACGCGCCGGCGACCAGCCCGGCGATCCCGGCGGTCACGATCGCGGAGGTCGAGGCGCCGGAGGCCGCGACGCCGAGCAGGAGGCTGGCGGTGGAGACGATGCCGTCGTTGGCGCCGAGCACCGCCGCGCGCAGCCGGTTGGAGCGGTGGCTGAGATGGACCTCAACCCTCGGCGCCGACGCGCGCATCGCCATCACTGTGCTACAGAGGCGTGGACGCGGTGCGGTGGGCCGCCGAGCGGCGCCGAAGCCGGCGGACGGGCCCGTGGTCGGTGAAGAGCCGGTCGCCGCTCGCCCAGGTCGCGAAGCCGAGCCCGCCGACGGTGCCGGTCGCGGTGAGCAGGACGCCGGCCGCCGCTGCGGCCGCGGGGCCTTGGCTGCCGAGGATCAGCACGGCGGCGGCGGCGCCCACACCCGGGCCGAGCGGGAGCTGGCCGAGCGCGACGACGGCGATGAGCACCGCGATCGCGTCGAGGAAGGACGCTGGAACGCCGACGGCGTGAAGCAGCATCCAGGCCCGGAAGATCTGCGCGAAGACGGCGACCAGCACGAGCGCGACGATCCGCGTCCCGCCGCCGAGGCTGCGCAGCACGGCCAGTCCGAGCCAGAGCCTGCGTCCTTCGCGCGCGGCCAGGTGCCGCAGGCCCACGCTTGCCGTGCCGAACACGGCGATGGCGACGATCGGCAGCCACCACGGCAGGCCGAGCGGGCCGATCAGGGTGAACGACGTCAGCGCCGCCAGCGTTGCCTCGACGGCGAGGATCGGCAGTTCGGCTGCGACGAGCGTCGGCACTTGGGGGCAGAGCGTCGGAGACGAGCGGCGCAGCGCGGCGATCCGGGCCGCCATGCCGAGCTGGCCGTTGATCATGCTGCCGACGACCTGCATGCTCGACGCGCGGTAGAGGGGGCGGCGGGTGACAGTTCCGCCCGCGGCTTCGATGGAGAGATGCCACGCCTCGGTCCGGGCCAGCAGCGCGATGACCTGCAGGAGCGTCGCGGCCGCGAGGACCGCGAGCGAGGCGCCGGACAGGGCGGCCGAGAACTCGTGGCGGTGGCCCGCGAGCCCCACGACGAGCGCGGCGACCGTGAGCAGCGATCCGAGGATCGTGATCATCAGGCGTCGTCGGCTCGCGGTGCCATGGCTCGCGAGCGGTGCGCGGGTTGGGGGTGGGGCGGCGATCAACGGTTGGGAGCGCGTCGGCGGGCAGGTGTCAGGACGGCCGCCTCATCCGATCCGCGTGGCGCCGTTGTGGCGGCCGGTGGTGGTGCGCGGCGTCGTGAGGCTGACGTGCCTGGCGCCGTTGGTCATGACCACCGAGGGGCCGCCGTCGTCGTCCCACCGGGCGGCGGCGGTCGTCGCGTGCGTCCGGTCGACCGACCGGTACGCGGCGCCGCAGCTCCAACAGGTCTCTTCCTGGCTGGCCATCGGAGCCGTACACGCGCGGCAGAGCCGCGGGATGTGGCGATTGCGCATGATGGGCCTCTCCATGCCTTCTCGAAGGGCGGTCGCGCGGGGCGAGAAGACATGCGAGTCCGGGCGCGGTACGACTCAGTGTACTCGGCGTGGCGCCGTCGGGAACACGTTGGGGAAGATCCCGACGACGTCGGAGCGGCGGCCGATCTCGCGGTTGACGCGCTCCTGGCGAACGCGCTGCCGGGCAGGTGCTCCATCCCACCTGTCCCGGTCGACGCGGCGAGCACGGCGGCGTCAGATGCGCCGGCGGCGACCCGGGCGGCCCGGCGTCACGGCCGCGGCGACGACCGCGGTCTTGGCGACCGGTGCGGGCCCAGGGGTGACCGCCTTGGCCACCACCGCCGTCCTTGCCACCGGGTGGCCGATGACCCCCACCCGTCCCACACGTGCTGCTCTCACGGGCATGTCACGCTCCTACGCTCGTCGTGGTCGTGTCGGCGTCGATCGAGGCGATGATCGCCTGGATCGGGATCCGCCCGTTGGCGATCAGCTGGCCGCCGGAGCGCCGCGCCGCGGAGGCGAAGGGGGCGGCCCAGAGGTTCTCCCAGATCAGGACCCCGGCGGTGCTGCCGGGCTCCATGGACGCGGCGAGGCGCTCGACGTCCTCCTCGGCCAGCAGCTCGGCCAGCTGGGCCTCGAGCGCCTCAAGCTCACCGAGCGCGCCGATGTCGCCGAGCTCCATCGCGTCGACGGTCCCGTCCTCGTCCTTGGTGAGGATCAGGATGTCGATCACGCGGATCGTGCCGGCGTCGACCAGCGCGAGCAGCTCGGCGGCCATGTCGCCGGTGAAGTTGCTCGCTCCAGCCGGGAACTCGACGATGAGGTAGTCGACAGGGCCGAGCTCGTCGAGGGGTGTGTCTGTCATCGGTCTTCCTTCTCTTGGGGCTGGGCTGGCTGACTACTGGCGGGCCATCGCGACGCGGAGGCGCTCGTCGGGCGTGATGAGGTGGTCGGCGTCCTGCGCGTCGTCGCCGAGATCGATCTGCACCCAGGTGACCCGGCCGGTGAAGATGCTGCTCTCGCCTTCGTAGTCGTCGCTGACCGGGGATGCGGTGTCGCGTCCGACGTCGGCGGTCTCGTCGGCGGAGAAGACCAGCGGCACGGTTGCGTCGACGCGGCCTTCGCCGGTCTTCGCGCCGTCGAGGTAGAGCGACACCGTGCCGCCCTTGGCCGGCCCACCGCCGTCGTAGGCGAACTCCATGCGCACCTGGTGGACCCCCGGCGGGATCGGGGCGTCGGCCTGGATCTTGAAGCGCTGCAGACCGAGCAGGTTGTAGCAGTAGGTCGGGCGCCCGCCATGCACGTACAGGCTCCAGCCGGCGAAGGCGCCGCCCTGGGCGAGGATGACGCCGTCGACGCCGGCCTCGGGCACGACGACCTCCGCCGTGACGGCGTGGGACTTGTTCTTGATGTTGATCAGGCTGTTCTCGCTGAGGCGGCCCATGCCGGAGAACAGCAGCTGCGAGTTGCCCTTCACCAGCTCGGGGCGACCGACGAGCTCGGCGTTGAAGCGCTCGATCCGACGGTCGTCGAGGGGGAGCACGTTGTACTTGCGGGCCTCCTCGAGCCACAGCTGCTGCAGCTCGGCCAGCTTCTCGGGCATCTCGGCGGCGAGGTCGCGCGCCTGGCTCCAGTCGTTCGTCGTGTCGTAGAGCTCCCAGACGTCCTCCGACAGCGGTGGCAGGGGCTCCAGCACCCACGGCACGCTGTGGTTGGTCACCGCGGTCCAGCCCTGGTGGTAGATGCCGCGGTTGCAGAACATCTCGAAGTACTGCGTCTCGTGGCGGTCGTCCTCGGCGGCGCCGTCGAACGAGTACGCCATGCTGACGCCCTCGATGGGCCTCTGGGCGACCCCGTCGACGGTCGTCGGCTGGGGGAGGCCGGCGGCTTCGAGCACGGTGGGGGCGACGTCGATCACGTGGTGGAACTGCGAGCGGACCTCGCCGCGCGCGGCGATCCCGCCGGGCCAGTGGACGATCGTGCCGTTGCGGGTGCCGCCCCAGTGCGAGGCGACCTGCTTGGTCCATTGATACGGCGTGTCCATCGCGTGCGCCCAGCCGACGGCGAAGTGGTTGTAGGCCTTCGGCGTGCCGAAGTCGTCGATGCGCTGGGCCATGAACTCGGCCGTCTCCAGGGCGGCGGCGCCGTTGAAGATGAAGGTCTCGTTGAACGTGCCGTTGATGCCGCCCTCGGCGCTGGCCCCGTTGTCGCCGATGATGTAGTAGATGAGCGTGTCGTCGAGCACGCCCAGGTCCTCGAGGGCGTTGACGAGCCGTCCGAGGTGGTGGTCGGTGTGCTCGAGGAAGCCGGCGTAGACCTCCATCTGGCGTGCGAGGATCGGCTTGAGCTCGTCGGGCATGTCGTCCCAGGCGGGGATCTCGTCGTGGCGCGCCGTCAGCTGGGTCTCCGCCGGCACGACGCCGAGCTCCTTCTGCCGGGCCAGGATCTCGTCGCGCAGCGCGTCCCAGCCCTGGTCGAAACGTCCCTCGTACTTGTCCGACCACTCCGGCGGGACGTGATGCGGTGCGTGCGTCGCGCCCGGTGCGAAGTACATGAAGAACGGCTTGTCGGGCATGAGCGACTTCTGCTGGCGCGTCCACTCGATCGCCTTGTCGGTCATGTCCTCGGTGAAGTGGTAGCCCTCCTCTGGCGACGTCTCGGGCTCGACCGGCGTCCGGCCGTCGTAGATGGCCGGGTAGTACTGGTTGGTCTCGCCACCGATGAACCCGTAGAAGTACTCGAAGCCTCCGCCGCCCGTCGGCCAGGCGTCGAACGGGCCCATCGGGCTCGTCTGCCAGACCGGCACCTCGTGGCACTTGCCGAACTGCGCTGTCGAATAGCCGTTGAGCCGCAGCGTCTGCGCGAGTGGCGCGCAGGTGTTGGGGCGAAGCGAGTTGTAGCCGGGCGCCGCGGTCGCGAGCTCCGTGATGACGCCCATCCCCACCGAGTGGTGGTTGCGGCCCGACAGCAGGGCAGCGCGCGTCGGAGCGCACAGCGCCGTCGTGTGGAAGCGGTTGTACTTCAGGCCGTTGCGGGCCAGCCGCTCGGCCGTCGGTGTGGCGCACGGCCCGCCGAACGTGCTCGAC
>Ga0157379_10006521_pt1 | contig 10060 bp, 15 predicted proteins | sample S25metaG_FD_121802 | JGI IMG/M metagenome (GOLD analysis project Ga0157379, IMG submission 121802) | Switchgrass rhizosphere microbial communities from Kellogg Biological Station, Michigan, USA - S2-5 metaG | ecosystem: Host-associated > Plants > Roots > Rhizosphere > Soil | place: USA...
GCCTCGCGCTGGCTGGCGGCGACGGACCCCGCGGCAACGCCAACGCTCTGCCCGGCGCGGTGCCCAACATCCCGCCGCACCTCGCCAAGGCCGCTCAGCAACAGAACGTGTCCGACGCGGTCGAGGTTCAGAACCAGGCGCCCAAGCCCGATGTCTCTGCGAAGGGCATCGACGACGCGGTCGGCGGCTGGTGATCGTTTAGGGTGAGCGGCCGGACAGCCGCACCGGGCCGATCCGTCGTGGCATTGTAGGATACCTCTGCCACTGGTGCAACCACCGGATAACGGAACCGCCGGGCGCCGCACGAGAAGTGCTAGCCGCTCACCCGCTTCCTACAACAACGGAGTCAATTCGAAATGAAAGAACTTCTGCTGACGCTCGGCCACAACTCGAGCGCCATCCTTGTCGAGGACGGGAGAATCGTCTGTGGCTATGAGAACGAGCGCTGCACTGGCGTGAAGTCCGACAGCCGATTCCCTCAACAGGCGATTCATCAGATGATGGAGATGGGATTCCTGCTGCCCAGCATGAAGGACGTCGGACGCGTGTACGCCACGCACTGGGCTCCGAGCGGCGCACTGCGAGATATGGGCGTCAAGTACTGGCACCCCGCCGTGTTCGAGGACAAGTCCATCCGCAGCCTCGGCCCGGATCAGACCCACCACGACTGTCACATGGCGGCCGCCATGTGCTACGCGGGGCCGCTCTTCCCCTACGGCGAGGACGCGTATTGCTTCGTCGTGGACGGCTTCGGCATCATGGGCGAGCACTTCAGCATCTACGAGCTGCCGAACTCCGATCCCAGTGCGGCGCGCCTGATCAAGCGGTTCCGCGGCTACGACACGAGCCTCGGCCTGTGGTATCAGTACGCGACGGCGTTCATGGGCATGAAGATGCACGAGGACGAGTACAAACTGCTCGGCTACGAGGCTCACATCGATCCGTCCGACGCCGACCTGATCAACGTGCAGATCGACCACAAGGTCAAGCTGTGGGTGGACTCCATGCATCGGCTGAAGTACGCCGATCACCACGATCCGGTCTACAGCCTGGACGCCCTGCCCAAGACGAAGGAGCTGATCTTCTCCCATCTGGGCGACGTCTGCCAGCGCATCGGCGTGACGGACGCCACCTCGTTCGAGGGTCGGGTGAAGCTCAGCTTCTACGTGCAGGGCGTCCTCGAGGGCGTGGTCCACCACTTCCTCGCACAGTACACGCCGAAGCACGTGCTGCTCAGCGGCGGCGTGTTCCAGAACGTGAAGCTCAACCTCATGGTCGTGAAGTCCACGCCCGGCCAGGTCTGTGCCATGCCACTGTGCGGCGATCAGGGCAACGCCCTCGGCCTGTACTTCATGGACAATCCGAACTTCAACTTCGGCGAGAACGCCCTGCTCTGGGGCCATCGCAAGCTGAAGGACGTCGGCGTCGTGCCCAACCTGCACTACTGCCAGTCCGAGGACATGGTGCAGGCCCTAGCCTCTGACCTGCTGAACCAGCACGGCTTCGTCAACGTGGTGCGAGGCTCGATGGAGTTCGGGCCCCGCGCTCTGTGCAACACGTCCACGCTCGCGTTCCCTTCGGAGGAGTGTGTGGACGCCATCAACTACATGAACGACCGCAACACCGTCATGCCCATGGCTCCGGTCATGACGCGTGACCAGTTCGAGGTCAACTTCGCCTACGCCAACCAGCTCTGGAAGTCCGAGGAGCACATGATCGTGGCCCTGCCGTACAAGCAAGGGTGCGAGGTCATGGCGCCGGGCGCGGCCCACAAGTACACGTGGCCGAGCACCTCGTTCACGGGCCGGCCGCAGGTCGTAGATCCCAATGACTGGTTGATGAACACCATGCTGAACAGGCATGGAATGCTCATCAACACGTCCTTCAACTACCATGGCAATCCGATCTGCCTTGGGATGGAGGACGTGATCGAGAACCACATGCTGCAGTACCGCCGCAGCCCCGACATCCACACCATCGTTCTCTGCAATCAGTAAGGAGTACTGCAAAATGCAAACCAACCGTCAAGACATCGTCGGCCTGATCTTCGACTTCAACGAGCAGGTCATCGGCACGCCCGAAATGCAACCGCTCGTGCCGCTGACCGACAAGCAGCATGACTGGACCCAGAAGTTCTGCCTCGAGGAACTGGCCGAGCTGAGCGAGGCTCATCACAAGCAGGACATGATCGGCGTGGTCGACGCGGTCGGCGACCTGATCTACGGTGCCATGGGCACGTTCAAGAAGCTGGGTCTGACCCGTGAGCAGGTCCGAGCCGTCTTCGAGGCCATCCACGAGGCCAACATGCGGAAGAAGCGGGGCGACAAGGGCCGTGGCTCCGACGAGGACGCGGTCAAGCCCGAGGGCTTCGTGCCGCCGGAGGAGAAGATCGGTCGCATCCTGTTCGGCCACCCGAGCGAAGGCATCTGACATGAACTTCATCCTCGAGGGGCCTGACAACGCCGGAAAGACCACGCTCGCCAACTTTCTGCGAGACCACGTCCGCTGCGCGACGTACTTCCATCCTGGTGGCAAGCCCGATGGCTTCGAAGCCGAGACCCGCTGCATGGAGCAGCAGCTGGACAAGCTGATCGAGCACCAGTCCCTGATCCTCGATCGCTGCACGCCGGTCTCGCAGATGGTGTACAACTCCGCCATCATGCACGACGACGATCGCATGGGCATGGCTCAGGAGTTCCGCAAGTTCGCGACGTTCGTGTACTGCCGCCCGTCCACGGACAGGCTGCTGCGGGTGCAGGACCTGACCTGGCGGGATGACGAGACCGACGAGCACAAGGAGAAGATCATCACCCGTCAGCACGAGTTTGTCTCGCGCTACGACAAGGTGATGGCCCTCATCCCCTGCATTACCTACGACTACGACTCGCCGCTCTGCAGCGCCGTGCCCGACATGATGGTCAGGGCTCTGCAGGACGATCAGAGCGCGATCGCCTGGTTCCACAAATTGATCAACTGGAGGTAAACCATGTACCACATTCGAGGCGCCAACAACGTTGACGCCATCCTGAAGATGTACGACGCGGTCCGCCGCGGGCCGGAGGGTGAGGCGCGGGGCCAGAAGGTCCGCAACGCGCGCGACCTCTGCCTCGAGCTTCGCGCCGAGCCGGTGATCACGTCGTTCAAGGCCCGCAGATACAACCTGAACTACATGAAGCGCGAGTGGCTGTGGTACCTGGGCGCCGACGCCTTCGATGCTTCCATCGCCGAACACGCTACGATGTGGAAGAAGCTGGCACAGCCCGACGGCCGCTACTACAGCAACTACGGCTACTATATCTTCGACACGGACTACGGCGGCCACGGCATCAGCCAGTTCCAGTACGTGGTGCAGATGCTGAAGGACGACCCTGGCACGCGCCGCGCCAGCATCGTGCTGCTCGACGCGAACCACCTCTTCGCCGAGAACGTGGACACAGTCTGCACGTACGCGATCAACTTCGCCATCGAGAACGGCGGGCTGCACATGACGGTGAACATGCGCAGCAACGACGTGATCTTCGGGTTCACGAACGACGCCTTCTGCTTCTCGCAGCTGTACGAGTTCGTGTACCAGCTCGTGCGCCACAAGTACCCGGCCCTGAAGCGCGGCGAGTACCTGCACTGTAGCAACTCGATGCACGTGTACGAGCGGCACTACGACATGATCAGGCAAATCGTCGACGACAACATGCTGGGCTACGAGCGCATCGGCGTGCCGATCGTGACTGCCGAGGAGGTCGTGCAGATCGTGCGGTCCAAGGGCAAGGAGGGCAGCGGTGAGTACTGGCACTGGCTCACGTCCCTCGACTGAGCAGTACTTCCTTGCCATGGCGAGGCTCGTCTCCTGTCGTGGGACGTGCGCTCGCCGCAAGGTGGGCTGCGTGCTCGTGGACTTCCACGGCTTCGTCATCAGTACGGGTTACAACGGCGTGCCGAGCGGCGGAGTCCACTGCATCGACGTGCCATGCCCCGGCGTGGGTCAGCCGAGCGGACAGGGTCTGTCCCTCTGCCAGGCCACTCACGCCGAGGCTAACGCCGTCTGGCAGGCAAAGATGCGAGGTCTGTTGGACGACGTGCACTCCCTGTACTGCACCGCCAGTCCGTGCATCCACTGTATGACCACGATCGTCGGGCTCTGTCCGAGGATCAAGCGGATCTGCTTCTACGAGAGGTATCCACATGCTGAATCCGAACGACTTGCCGCTGATGCTGGAATTAGTTGGGAGCTCCACCCCGATCCAACTGATGCTGGACAGGTTTCTCAATCACCTGCAGGAAAATGGTCACATCGGAGAGCCGCTCACGGAGTACGCCCGGGCGGGCTACCTGATCGGCGCCGTTGAGGCGTACAACATGGTGCTCGGCGCGTCGCGCCTCGACGATTCGGGCCAGGCCATGGCCACCATCACTGCCAACATGAAGGCCGACTTCGACCGTCTGCTGGCGTAGAAGAACCTGGTGTACGTCCAAGTGCGGGCGTAGTAAAATAGTCTTTTGACAAGGAGCGTACATGGAACAAACGAAGTTGTGGCGGAAGAACTCCGTCGGCGTCGGCACCTGGAGGTGCGGACTCATCGAGATGACCGCCAGCAGAGCGGTCATCGGCGTTTGGCACACCATCGTGGAGAATGGTAGTGAGATCTGCCACACCGACACGATCGTGACCAACCAGTCGGGTCGCACCCTTCAGCAGCAGGTGCAGCTCGAGCTGGACAGCCGCATCAACCGCCAACTGAAGAAGGGGTACAAGCGGAGCCGCGATGATGCGATCGCGCAGGGCAGCACCAACAAGATGGGCCTCGTCAACCCGATGCTGGCACATCCTCTCAAGCGGGTGACCCTGCTCGGCTCGGACTTCGCGATGGCCCACGTCCAGCCCAAGTACGACGGGCACCGGTGTCTGATCACCAAGCAGGACGGCGACATGCTGGCCTACAGCAGGCAGGGCACGCCGATCGTCACGATCCCGCACATCCTCGAGCCGCTCGAGAAGATCATGCAGGACGGCGACACGTTCGACGGGGAACTGTACTGCCACGGCGTCAAGCTGCAGACTCTCAGCAGCTGGATCAAGGCGGATCAGGCCTCGAGCCGGAAACTGAATTTCCACTGGTACGACATCGTGTCGGACAAGAAGTTCAGCGAGCGGTGGAGGCTCATGTGCGATCTGAGCTGGTCCATCCCCGACACACAGGTCCACCTCGTGCCGACCAAGCGGGTGGTCAAGATGTCGGAGGTCTACGAGCACTTCCGCCAACAGCGCGAGCTCGGCATGGAGGGCAGCATGCTGCGGCTCGACCGCGGCGGCTACGAGGACGGCAAGCGGTCCAACCAGTTGATCAAGGTCAAGGAGCGGGAGGACGGCGAGGTGCGGGTCGTCGGATGCCGCCCCTCGCGCGACGGCTGGGCCATTCTGCGAGTGCACTTTGCCACAGGTCAGATGAGAGGAGATCTTCCAGTGGTAGCGGAATTCGATATCTCAGCCCCAGGCTCCGTCGCCGAGAAGACCGAGGTGCTGCAGAACTTCGATGCCAAGTACAGGAACCGCATGCTCACTATCGAGTACGCTATGCTGACGGACGACGGCAAGCCGTTTCACGCGGTGGCAACTCGGTGGCAGGAGCTGATCTGATGGAGCCCGTGCACCACTCCAGCTGCAACATGGTGCTGATCGGTGACGGCACCGATAAGGTGCGCGACATCCCGGCCTGCTACGTCACCAACGAGGACGGCTCCTTCAACAGCATCGCATCGTTCTGGAAACCGTCGGAGGACGAGCTGAAACTGCTCAATTCTGGCGGCGTCATGACCCTGTACCTCATGACAACTCAGATCCCACCCGTGTGGCTGGCGGTGAACCGTGACTGACACCTCCCACTACTGCGACCGATCCATCTACATGATGAGATGGAAGTACTGCCTTGTCGTGACGGAGGAAGGCTACTACGCCGAGATGGATCGTCTCGGCGTGCACCGCCAGGAGCAGGGCAGTCCGACAGGTGCCAGCGCAGCGGCCGTCACGTTCGTGCCGAGGGAGAAGAACTCTGCCAAGGAGGACGTGGCCATCGTCTGCATCCTCGAATGGGAACAGAGGTCCGGCATCGAGATCGCAGGTCTGCTGGTGCATGAGGCGGTGCACGTTTGGCAGAAGGAGATTCGCCACATCGGCGAGGAGCACCCGTCCGACGAGTTCATGGCGTACGGGATTCAATGGATCGCGCAGGAACTGCTCGAACAGTTCTGGCGCCAAGTGATATGGAAGGCGGAAGGCAATGTCGAAAAGCGAAGGCGCGACCGACGTGTCGGTGGCGGACAACTCGGATCCCTGCATCAGGTTCGTGAAGGAAGCGAATTCCGAGGGTGTCCTGACCCCCACGAGGAGGGTGATGGGGAAGCACGCGTGGATCTGGGAGGACCTGCTCAAGGTCCGAATCTGCACGACGTGTGGCGAGCGCCGAAACTTCACGAAGAGATTTGAAGGGCAATGAGCACGACGCTGACCCACGACGTTGCGAAGCTCTTCCACAACAAGCGGACGAGGCAGATCTCCGCTTCGATGGTCGCATTCGTGGAGGTGGTGAAGGCCCTGTCAAAGCACGCCCACACTAGGATGGAGCTTCGCGAGGTCAGCGGCCTCAGCAACGGCACGACGGTCGAGCTGCTTCGTCTCATGCGAACGCGCAACCTCATCTTCATCAAGAAGTGGAAGCGCACGTCCGAGCGCGGCAATTGGATGGAGGCGTTCATGCTCGGCGACGAGGAGGACGCGCCCAAGCCGAAGCCGCTGACTCTCAGGCAGGTCAAGGAGCGGCACAAGATCAAGCAACGGCTCGCCCAACAGGGCGTGCGCAACGTGGCGGAGGCCACAGAAGGAGAGTGATATGAACGAGGCAAAGAGGGCTGCCATGCTGAACCCGGTGTACTACGTGCTGGGATTCGGCTTCTACGACGATCACGTCGTGATGATCCGCAAGGACCATCCCGCCGATCAGGTCGGCAAGCTCAACGGCGTGGGCGGCAAGATCGGCGAGGGCGAGAACGCATGGCAGGCCATGTCGCGCGAGTTCCTGGAGGAGACCAGCGTCAGCCTGCCTCCCACGGCCTGGACCAACGTCGGCCGACTCATCGGCGTCGACGGCCAGGGCGTCGGCTTCCACGTCGAGGTCTTCTGCGTGAACGACTGGTTGTGCGAGGGTGCCAAGACGATGGAGTCCGAGCAGGTCGAGCACCACGACTGGCAGACGCTCCTGACCAAGCTGCACGGCGACGGTCGCGACGTCAAGGCGATGGACAACATCGGCGCGCTCATCGCACTGTGCAGGCTGAACATGTCGGGCCACGGTCCGACGTTCGCGCTCACCTACGAGTAATTGCGCGTCGTCCGGGAGTTTCGGAGTAACGTCCGGAGCTCCCGGAGTAGTACGTCGTAGTAGTACCAAGTAAACGGCTCCCGGACATATCAAATCATGATACAGATTTACGTCAAAACTCCGCGCGACGCGTCTGGAATGCAGCGGGAGATCGCTGTTCAGGTCTCACGCATGCCGAGCGTCGGTGAGAAGATCCTCCTGCCCAGCAGTTTGCACTGGCACGTCGTCTCCGAAGTACGACATTACGCGTGCGAAACCGATGCGGTCCAGCCGATGCACGGCGAAATTCTGGTGAAATGAGGCTCCAGAATTTTCCGGGGATGGGCGAAGTTTCAAAATTGTAACACCACGTAACACCATCCTCGATCAAAGCGGTGTACTTCCCGATCAGGGGCGCGTATAATTGAACTATCGATCAGCACCTCCAACGCCTACGGACACGGCGTGCACAAAGCTCGGGTCTCAGGCTGGTCGATGGCGCAATCTTCGCAGGCTGCCCGTTTCGACTGAGATCCGAGCGTCCTTATATTCCGGGAGCCGGAGGAGAGATCGATGGACAAATTCATTCAGGCCTACATCAAGACCAATGTGCGGGTCGATGCAGGTCAGCGCGTGTGGTGCAAGGGCGCTCAGCTCGAGGTGCACACGATCGGCGGCGAGAAGAAGGTCGTGCTGCCCATCAGCAAGCAAACCTTCACCTTCGACGACCTCAAGCGGGCCGGCGCGCAGGTCGACGTGGTCACGCTCAAGACCCTCGCCATCGCCGGTGCAGAGGGTCGCTGGAAGGACGAGATCCAGGAGCGGGCCGAGCGAGGCCTGCCCAGCAATGTCTACATCGCGAACGCCCGCAGCATCGATTACGCGATCGAGAAGGGCAAGACGCCGCCCGCTGCTAAGTACATTGGCAGGCGGCGCAGAGACATGACCGAGGTCTTCGACACCGTCGACGAGGCGGTGGATGCGATGGCCAAGGGGGACTGGCGCAAGGAGTTCGCCCGCGGTGGGCGAGCCAAACGGAGGTGATATGAACTGGAACCCATTTGCGTGGATGCGAAAGCCTCCCGTCGAGACCAAAGAGCAGATCGTGACGAGGGCCGCCAACGCCCTTTGGCTCGAGCTGCACGAGAGGCAGCTGAAGCTCATAGCGGACAAGCACACGATCAACGCGTGCAAGGAGCAGATGAAGTACCTGTCAGAGCAGGTGCAGCAGTGAGCCGCGTCACCATGCTCATCAAGACGATGGAATGGGTGATGGACGGCGTGTCGGCCGCCTACAAGGTCGCCGAGCGCGAGGGCCTGACCGATCCGATGCTCCTGCCATCGTCCTGCCAGCTCGAGGTCTCGACGCACCACGGCATGACCTACCAGGTCGCCTGGTTCAAGAGGCTTCGCACCGGCGCCAAGATCCTCAACATCTCCAGCCACGGTCTGCAGATCGAGCCTGAGGAGAAGATCAGGGCCATGCTGCTCAACTGCTTCGCGTCGTACCTGCAATGGTGCGAGCACGATCTGCGGCAGGCTCAGTGGGCGTCCGCAGCTCATCACGAGATCCGCAAGGTGCAGAAGCCCAAGGTGCCGACCTACGGCGACGGAACCTGGGCGCGGTACTGGTCCGCGGTGGACAAACTTTGGAGAGCACGATGAACTACCTCACGGTGAAGCCTATCACGGTCAAGGCCAGTGGCCAAAACAACCTGGCGGAGCTCAAGATCGTGCCGGATGGCACGATGGTCGACGCCGAGTGCTTGATCTGGGCCCTGCGCGACGGCAATCAGGTGCTGAACACCTACGGCAAGCTGATCGGTCAAATGAAGCCGTTCTATCTGCACGGCAACCTCGAGAACGGCGCGGTCTACGTGATGGAGCACGAGGACCTCTGCAAGGTCGTGACAGCGATCCTCGGTCCGTCGGATCAGGCGCGCGCCGTCCAGGGCCACTTCGATCTGCAGCAGGCGATGAGCAAGCGGCGCGCCGAGCGCAGCGCACTTCGCGCCAACGCCATCGCCGATACGTGCCTTGGGCTGCTGAAGATCATCGGGGTGGTCCTGCTCGGCATCGGTCGGGTGATCTTTGGCATGATCATGACCCTGATCTTCATTCGCTGGATGCACCGCAACCGTCGTTAGGTTCGTGATTGTCCTCGACCGAAACGGTGTACATCTCGGTCGAGGAGACGTAAAATAGTGCTAACGGTTGATGAAGGCGACCTGGACACAGCCGCTTCAACCGTCCATCCGATAAGTGTCCGATTCCGAGAGGATGAAAGAAATGAACCGTCAAAACACGCTGACCGCCCTGGCCCTGGCTTCCACCTTCCGCATGGCGGAAGCAGACGCCGGCGTCGAAGGCGCCGCTCCCGAGACCGCCGAACAGAAGGCCAAGCGCGCCGCGGCCTCGAACTTCCTGTCGATCGTCCGCGGCCGCCTGCCGCTGATCTTCGTGCATGCCCTGCGCTTCGACAAGACGCTGCTGGCCATGTCGAACAAGGACGCTGCGTCCAAGTTCGCCACCTCGGTGGGCAAGGTCTTCGACATCCGCAAGGGCCGCAACTTCGCGTACATCGGCGAGGACTTCAAGCCGACCGCCGTGGACGTGACCGCCGCGCAGGGCTGGATCGACGCCGTCGGCGCCGAGAACGCCAAGGGCCTGACCGCGCAGGGCGACAAGACGCTGATGCAGAACACGCTGGA
>Ga0157379_10006522_pt1 | contig 10059 bp, 8 predicted proteins | sample S25metaG_FD_121802 | JGI IMG/M metagenome (GOLD analysis project Ga0157379, IMG submission 121802) | Switchgrass rhizosphere microbial communities from Kellogg Biological Station, Michigan, USA - S2-5 metaG | ecosystem: Host-associated > Plants > Roots > Rhizosphere > Soil | place: USA: Michigan...
CCCTTCTCTGACTGACTCACCATGTGTCATTCGAACCTACAAGACATATGGCACATCTAAGACCTCGGTCTGAAGACCTAGGTCTGACAGGCTACATATAGTAGTTTTATTTTATTTTATTTCTTGCTCCACTGGGGCCACACACTACTTGTCATTCAAACCTACAACCAAATCTCATCTTTTTCTGGGATGTATGACACATCTAATACGTAGGTTTCACAGGCTACATACGGTGAATTTTCTTTTGCTCTCCCTTCGTCACTCACTACTTACCATTCAAATCCATAATCAAATCCTGTCTTCGAGCCAGACACATGTTGCTTCACCACTTATTATTCAAACCTACAACCAAATCCTATCTTCGAGCTAGACGTATAGCGTGGCTAAGACCCCGGTTTGAAGACCTAGGTCTTACCAGCTACATACGGGAGATTGGTTTTCTTTTTTTTTCTGCTCCACTGTAGCCACCCACTACTCGCCATTCAAACCTATGACAAAATCTCGTCTTTGAGCCAGATGTATGACACATCTAATACTTAGTGTTAGATTGACGAGCGCTCTGCAAGGCGCAAGCTCCGTATATGCTATGTCATGGGGATACCGCCGGTCACCCGTTGAGGTACCTTTTTTGTATTCCCCATTTGTTAGCATAACTTTTATTTGATACGTAAGTAGTTTACAAGTTGTAAATACTTTATCCATTTCCCTCACGAGCTCACCGAGGCCAAACGATTTATTTCACTTCTTATTTTGTGGGCCTTATCCCCAAACCAAAGATATGAAAATAGGACTCATTCCAGAATGACATTTATGAATCACCTGTTTGCAATACACGTCAACAGACACATAGATAGAGATATAATCCAAAACCAGTAAAAGTTTCCCATAGGTACACACACAATCATATCTCTCGGTAATATCTACACAAGCAATGCATGGCACCCAGGATCTCAATATTCCAATCTTTTTCTAGTTGATTGTTAGATCTGAACAGTGAACGAGATGTGATATCATTACAAGTCTGATCTTTGCAATATTCAGGCCGATTTATATTTTTAGGGGTATACTCACATCGCTCTACCATCACTAACAGTGATATCTTCTTTCATTAGTCTTTTCTCTTGACAAAAGTAACAGACAAGTGATATCATTACAGGGTAAATATGTAGGTGGTGACAAATAAAACACTGAGATATGTTTTGTAATATTTTAGCAATAAAAATTTTAACCACACAGGAGACAGACGAGGGATATACACTCAGAGATATCGAGCTGACGAGGCATCAGCTAAATTGGACAGATATCACTACTGCGATATTTCGTGGACAATAACATTTATGTAAAAATGATATCCTCCACATTTGCAACATGCTGTAGCCCCTCAAAATCAGAAGGGATATGTTTTCATTGATAAATATTACGCACAATTACATGTGCAGGAGATATCGCTACCCATGTCATATCACTTCTGACTGCCATTAGAAGACAAGGATATCATTCACCGACGGAATTTTGAAACCCTTATACATACATTTCTCGATGTGAACAATTCCATGTGAATATTCACAGTGGGGGTATCCCCCTTGTGTTGGTTTATTTTCAACAGCCTGTAGATGAGCTTAGAAGGTGATAATATAATTACTGAAGTGTTAGAACTGGTGATGTAATTCAGCATTGATACATCTGTAAATCAAACACATCGATCCAGGAATATGAACATGCAACGATATCTTTGCCTAGTCAATTACCCATACGGTCAAATGCTGCTGGCGATATCATTCTATTCAACAATCTGAAAATCAGGGCTGAGAAGCACTAATCATATGTCTGGCATGCCATAAACAATTGACGATGTTAAACCAAACAAATAGATTTCTGTATAATATTGTGCCACTGTGCCGCATAAACTACCAGAGACATCCCTAGACTTTGTGTGGCAAGTCTGAGTACTTCGTTTTCCTCTCCATCCCTCACTTTGCCAGAATGCCGCCTTGCCGGTGCGTGACAGGTATTTCATTTCCCAATTCTAATTAAGGGGTTTCAATTAGATATGTACCCATAACTAACTATGTATAGTATGTAGATAGGGCAATTAGGTTTCATACAAGTTTCCATCCCGTCATAGTCATGAACCTTTGATATGCTTTAAGAGGGAATCCATCACAGAGGGGGAAAAAATGTAGTTACAAATGATATCGCTTGTGTGCTAACAATTTCTCATGCGAAGCATATGCCAAATTGGCAAGTCTGAGAAAAACTCCCTCCCTACGGAATGCTGCACTAGCTGCACCATTCCAAAGGTGTGTTCCTCCGAATTCCTCTCTTCCCTTTTGGCAACTCTGGCTCGTTCATTCCATTTTCTCGCGAAATATTCAAATGTTCTTCCAACCCTGGAACTTTCTGCCTCGGTCAGTTTAACTTCCTCTTCGAATCTCTCCATACTTGCTTTGGCATGTAGCCATTCCAGCCGTATAACTGAATGGTAAGTTCAGAACAATTCATTATATAAGCGTAAACTTACCGTCTGTAGACCATTTATTAACCACATCCTCGAGTTCATCTCGATCTCCCTCATTTACCTGGAACTGCATTTTCCATATCCAAGGTAATTCGATTTTCCCTTGGCCTTTCTCTGCCGCCACAGCTTCGGCTATCTCACCCCTTTCCCTCCACACCCTGTGATCATCCATCCACTTTGATAGCATCACGCAGTCCGACTCTTTGAGCTCTTGTAGCTGTTTCCACGACGAATCAGCAGCCCACCGGTCGGCACTGCCCTTGAGAATATTTAGAGCATTCCACCCACGCTGATAAACCTCCACCCATTTGCGCACATGTCGTCCTGCTCGTTCAACCTCGGACTCAGATCTGAGGAGAGGACCTTGGGTGTTGGCTGTATGATGCTTGCGCCGAACTAGAAATGATTTCAGCCCTAACGCTTGTCTCAGTTTGGCCAGGGCATCGTAGAGTTGACCACATCTCAGCTCGAATTCAATCCGAGCCAGGGTGTCCAGTCCTAATCGAGCCCGTGCTTCGTCTGAGAAATCTGATGGTAAACGCAGAATTTCCTTTTCGGGAGTGGTGTCCGACCTGATTGCTTCCTGAAGTGCATCTGAAGGGAGAAAATCAGGGAGTGCAGCAAACCAGGTTTCCAACCCTCTGGCAACTTTACGGCGTGCTTCCAAAAGATTATACTTTTGAATATCAGTGAACTCTTTCGAACTTGAAATCTTAACACGAAGATTTTGTCTGGAAGTGGATTACATCATGAGTGACAGTTATAGCTGAATACGAATTAAACTTACTGGCGCATTTCCAAATCCAAGCCCATGTTAATGCCGACGCTGCCAGTGAGTCTTGCAGTTCTTGTTCCCTTGGTATTCCCCGTTTTATCTGGAGGATAGCTTTCAACTTCCTCTGCTTGAATGGCTTGCAAAACCTTCAGCCGGCCAGGAAATTCAATGAGCTTGGGTCGATATTGGCTTCCGTCAGCTTGGACAGATGTATTCTTCAAAAACTGGAGCGTTTGGGGGCTCATGGCTGCTTCCAGTGTATGTAGAATACTCTGTTTCTTCTTGAATAAACGCATCATGATAATGAAATGATCGTGCAATCGCAGTGCTAGAATATAGAAATTAATGTCTCAACCTACCTGATTCATGCCTAATGCATACCTTCCCTGGTACCTTTATGCCAGTTCCAGTCGCCCATTGCATCACAAATAGCATCACGACGGTGACCAAAGCCCATCTCGCGTGTTGAAGTCGCTAATCCATTCAGACCGGCCCAATTACTTTCAACCAATTCCCCGCAAGTCCGTCCCACGTCTCGAGTCCAGTTGAAGGAGTACTTGTCGGAACAGCCTTCTATATGAGCCGCTAAATGAAATTTGGGGACTAACCACACAATTTCAATGTCAGCGAGCTGTTTTAGTTGATCCTTAGTAAAAAGAGGCCAGTCTGCATGTGAAACTCGTTCCATAAAATGGATATTGTACTTGCATGCAATATCATATGATATTACAATGCGACGGATCCCACTTTCCAGATTACGGACCAGTACATCTCTCAATGCAAAGTCAAAATTAACGAACCTAAGAGGATATTGGGAATCAGGTTGATTGAATGCCAGTCAGTCATCCCGATCACCTACCGCTCTCCTTTTGCGAGGTCAACAGATCCATTGGCAGCAAAGGCACCGCTGCGGATGCATGACACACAGATTCGGCCTGAACATGGCTTGTGATGTCCATGTAGCACTCGAACAGGATTGCCCGCACGTAATCCACGGCATGTAATATCCTGTTGTTTAATTGTAAATTTCAAGTAAATTGAAAATTAGCGGCTCTTATTACCGATGTATCATCAGGCGCACCACCTCTGACTCTGCAGAACTCCTTGTACTCTCTATTCACTGCTTCGAAAGAATCATCCCCAAATAAAGAGGGATCACTGATCTCACCCCCACCTTTATTATTGCGACATAGGCGGAAATTCCCATCTCCCCCAATAAACACAGTATGCAGGAGACGGCTGAGTGTATTTATTTACTTTAGTTTATAGCACTGTTTTTTTCAGGCTTGAATACTCACCTATCCGGCTCGTTTTCCCAGTTCTCTTCAAGATTGATTCCCGGCAGAGGACAGGACACACAGGGTAGAACCAAAGAACCCCGTTCTCGTGGTAATGCTGGATCTGTGACTCCAGCCCTCCGCCAAGCTCGAACCACACGCCACTGACGTTGAATAAAGTTAAATTGTTTATAGATGCCCTAAAATCTCAATTATTAACATTTTCCAAAGGAAAAGCTCTCGGTAACATACTGGAGTTGCATGCATATCAATATTATCGGTGAGACGTGTCATGGTACCAGTAAAATCCCAGGGTGTTGTTCTAGCGACGTGGTTGAGCATGTGAAATAACCGAAGGACTCGAAATGTGAAGGCTGTTTGAGGTCGAGTGAGTGTTGCTGGAATTATTTGCCGGGTAAGGAGTTGTTCAGGTAATTCAGGAGCATTGTAGCATCGACACCATCCAATGGTCAACGAGTGAATACCATTTACATCCAAGATGGTGATTTCTTGGGCTCCGGCACCAGAAAGTAGATGTGGACATGCGTATCCTCCGTGGTTCAAATGCAGAATATAGCCAAGTGTATTTAATGATGTTTTTTCAAAATACTTACCATTCCATTCTCGAATGGAATGGAACGGGAAGTTTTGATGGCCAGCGATTAAACACCCGGCACAGCTTAGACCTTCAGCATCACAGTCTGTGCAGGTGAAAGAGCCACAGGATTTGCAGCTGCGGTTGGCACAATCTAACCACATTGGATTTGGGGCCTCTAATTTGATCAATGCAGAAAATAGCAATGTCCGAAGCCGCATTGCGTTCTGCTTTTCAACGTTTCCACTGTTGGAGGAGAGATATTCCAGCTGTATTTTATCATATCAAAAACAATACTCATACATCTTGAATAAATCGTCTCACCGGCTCTGGTTCTGGCTCCGGTTCGTCTTCAGGATTCTCCTCACACATGTGGGAAGTTCCGTGACCGAATCCACCCATTCCGAAGCCAACATACTCAGGTGTCACAGCTCTGACAGCTGCCTTTGGTTCCATTGAGGCACTAGGCAATCTTCGGAGCTCTGCCAATTCTGCTTCAATTTCATCCCCGGTGAGTGGCATAATGAACGTCTCTTCAACTTTTCCATTGATATAGCGTTTCTGTTTTTTTCGCACGTGCATCAGTGAGCCCTTCTCCGTTATTCTTAATGAATTCACTGTATTTTCTAGTGTCTTTGAGGAGTTGTGAACGGGAGAACATTGAAAATTGAGATGGTGAGAGGAGACGAAGGGCTGTGGGTGTGCATGGGTGACAAGACATGCCGCTGTCGCATCTCTCTAAACCAACATGTCACTACCTTCGAATGGTAATATCGGCTCATATTAATCCATTTTCATACTAACTCTCAATTAGATAATATCATTGATCTAACTGGTTTTCAAAAGGGTCTCGAAAACAAGTATGACCCAAGCCCACCAATCCAGACGATGTAAGCTGTTCGCAACAGCTCACCGGTCTTCTACACCTAATTTTTTGGCCCAGTGCCTTCAAATACACCTCTTTAATACCTCATCTGCGTGGTGAGTCGGGGTTAAAAGTGTCGTTCTTACAAACGGATTGGAAAAGATTGCAATCGGGCATGTGGTGGAGTGATGGAGTTGTAGAATTTGCGTTATCGTAAGTTCCGCTTTCTTACTCGGATGATGGCATCGCCCTAATCAGCACTATTTAGTCTCTGGCTCGAGCGATTTCGCCTATCAAAAAACTTCTCCAAATCAGTACATATCCTCACTACATTCTTGTTTCCTGAATACGTTTCTGGTGGGATCCATGCAGCTAAAAAATTCACAACAACTTTAGATGTATGGGCCCATGAATATCTCATTTTTCCTGTCCATCTGTCGAATCATTGGATAGCAATGATTGTTTATTCTCCTGGGGGCTTACTTAGCTTGCACGAGTCTGTCCCTGAGTATGTCTGTTTTCCCCATTCTTTCCTTTCTGTGTATTCCAGCTAGCTGATATGCTAATACCCCATTTGGATTTCTAGCTGTGTCATTATTTCAATGGATTCTTTAAATACCAACCAGAAAGAGACACGTTCTTCCATGGCGACCTGGTTAATTGAACTTGCGGGAGCGGAGCAACACGAAGTTGTACGACAACCCATTTCAGTGTCCCTGTTGGTAATTGATTGTTGCCCAGCGCTCACATCATTCAGGTATCCTAACTGATTCTGTTATCTACAGGTCCCCCAACAGCCCAACCAGGAGGATTGTGGGCCTTTCATGGTCCATTACATTGACCAATTTATGCACAACCGAATGGCATTGCTTAGACACATCCAGGTGGGTATATTTCTTTGTTCAGTCGCCATGGATTGACCTAGGATATATCCAGGTAGCACATTTAGATGAAGACACTCTAACCCGGATATGGCGTCCGGATTTAGCATTGATCCGCAGGATGACAGTGGCCTGTTGGGCACAACGAAATAAAAGTGCCTGGCTGCAGAATCCTGACTCTTTTAAAGTTAATGGGCATTGATCCTCTTCGCTGAATAACATCCCAATGCTTTGTGCTCATTCTCCACCCATTATCCACAAAACTTCCATTTCGTGATATCATATCTGATCCTTAATTGTAAATAACGTCGGGCCGGATTCCTTCCCAACACATTGGAAAATTTAAATTTAGCTCAGGTACATTCCGACAGCCTCTCCAAACTGCCGAAAATTGTCCATCAACACAGCTTGCCTCTCCTCTCCTCCATCTAGCCTACATCCTCCTCGACCAATCTCTAGCCTGAGATGTTTGTTTATGAAGACACACCCGGCCAAATCTGGGAACCTTGACTCAGTGTTCCTATCAGCAAAGTGTTTTTTTCAACTCAATATGTCCCCACTGTTTGCCTCGTTTACCATATCATAGCCAGGCGATGCCAGAAGTGCATGGCATGAAGTGGAAAGACTTTAGGAAAATACTTTATAATAGAGGGAGTATGCAACCGGTTTCTCGCTGATTTCCTGATGTAATGGAGAGAGAATACTATAAATTAATTGGACTCCTTATCTCGCATCTCTATGAATTTATAGATATCTTGGGTAGTTGACCTTGGATTTTCCACCTTGTCAAGTGCTTGCGCATCGTTTTTACTATGCCACCAACCCAGTGTTTCCCCCGACTTCTTACTCCACCACAGTTTCCAGGCTGCCAGGTCCTAAATAACACTGTAAGTGACGCCAATTCAGTCAGTCCTGCCTTGTGTGATAGAGATCATGCGTCGTATCAGGTATGCCATAATTATATATCGATCCATAACAGTCAGTTAACTATGAGACGGATTCGTGTCAGCAGTTTTGCAGGGGTTGCTGCAAAATTTCTAATTTTCTCGGTCTTAAAAATGGCTTTTTGGGTACCACCGCACAGTGCTCTGTCTCCCTTCCCCTCGCTCTCTCCTTACATTTTTAGAGAACCGCAACAACATCACCCCTCTGCAGATTTATTGTTCCCTTTGATTGAGAAGTTGTCCATGAAGTACCAAGGTTCAAGGACCTCCTTGAGCCCTCTATCGATAACTTAGCCTCTTCCCCAGCTCTAATTTTCTTATCAGTCTTCCCCAAGTACGCTACCTCACTGTAGCTGGCTCTCGGGATGCACCGGCGATAGCGTGGGTCTCTGGCTGGAAACTAGAGAGGTTGGAGCATTTGGCTACTAATACTAGAATTCTTTGAGATCTTGCAGAGTCGTATCTCGCCCGGTTACGGAATAATTTTGGTCAGTTCCCAACACACCTGTACATACGAGCGGATTTCTGTGGGCAGAGCATTGCCGATATTTACCATGACTGTCCTCGTTTGCAGCACTTCGGGTTGGACTGGTCACAAACCTTCCCCGAATTTCCACTTCATCCAACTATCATTAAACAAGCTTTACATTTCTATATAAAGTTGGAAACTGTAATTCCTCCCATGGGTGATTGGCGATGGCGGTTGGGATCGGTGTGTGGCAAATGCGTCGTATGTGGTTGAAACTGAAGACATTCACAGAAATGTCTGTCAGTACTGGTGATCCTGAAGGATCGAGAATTCTTTGGTAGGGTATTATGGATATCGCGAGAATGGAGAGAAGTAGTGTGAGTGCCATTGACGATAAGGGTGAGGGGCTGATTGAGGGGATATAGTAGATACTTGATGAGCTCTGAGTCAGTCTGTGGTCATCCAGATGCTTTATATACCTTTTTTTAGTGAATAAATTTGGAAGACTAAACTTGTAATTGCGTGAAGTGCCAAGTTATGTCAGTTTGGAAGAGACCAATGTGAAACCGCGTGAATAACCACGAGGGGATGTGTATAGTACACGGGGTATCGCCAAACTACAAATAAAAGTACAGAGCACTATTCAACCTTTGTATAGACCCACCATAAACCCCATTTTCGAACAGAACGAGTGGGAAGTGATATTTGCTCCACCAGAAGGAAATGACTCATATTGGTGAGATCTCAGCCATAACAATTTGTTCTGTTGGTTCGTCCTTCATGACATACACTACAAATGTATTATGTCTTAAGCCGATTCATGATTCCAAATGTTTCTGAGTTTTCATCCCGAACATGAGTGAGGAACTGATTATGTTAATGATTAGCATATTAGCGTCTGTCGGATGTCCATCTCCTACTATGTCTGATCTCCAACCGTCAAACTCTCTTCAGCTGCTGTTTAATTTTACATCATTAGTTCGTCATACTGATATCGCTGTATGCCTGGAGGCCGTCCGCGTAAATATGATACAGAAGAGGCTGCAAAAGAGGGACAAAGAGCTGCAAAGCGACGTTTCTACCATAGGTTAGCGATGCTCAGATTCCACCATTCTAACCAACACTCAGGTTTATATTTATAACTAGGAACAAAAATTCAGAACAGACCAAGTCTCGTATTCGAATCGGCAATTCCAGAGCCAGCTTGAAACAGGAGATATTTCAGAAACAAGGGAGAGGACGGCGGGCAACTTTGAAGGCACTTACCAACCCCCCGAGCTCTGTTCCCGAGCTCTCAATGGGAACCGATATTAACTCTGATACAATCTTGCAATTGGAAATCGATTCAGCCACCAAGGAGTTAGGACTTCCAGTCGATGAGCCATCAGCCTGCAAGTCAATCTACAGGCAGCGGATCCAGGGCTTACTTGATATCCACTCAGCCGGCTTATGGACATTGCAGCTGCCAGAAATTACCAGATTTACGGAGAGACTCAATAAAATACATATATGGGTGGAGGCTATCCGGAAGGAGGCACTTGCCCGGGGACACAGACGAGATATGGGTGCCATTCACCTTCAAGTCCGAGTTCTAGAGACACAAACAAGAGTATATTCTCATATGCATGAGGAACTCTTACTACACATTAATGGAGACTGTCTGGACTTGTATAAAGATGATATGAGAAGCGCAAATTGTGTTTGGCAGTAGATATAATGTATTTTGTCCGATTAC
>Ga0157379_10006524_pt1 | contig 10059 bp, 8 predicted proteins | sample S25metaG_FD_121802 | JGI IMG/M metagenome (GOLD analysis project Ga0157379, IMG submission 121802) | Switchgrass rhizosphere microbial communities from Kellogg Biological Station, Michigan, USA - S2-5 metaG | ecosystem: Host-associated > Plants > Roots > Rhizosphere > Soil | place: USA: Michigan...
CGAGTTCCGGGTGGGCCAGTTCGCGGCCGCGGAAACGCAGGGTGACCTTGACCTTGTCGCCTTCCTCGAAGAAGCGCGTCATCGCCCGCTGCTTCACTTCATAGTCGTGTTGGTCGATGTTCGGGCGGAGCTTGATTTCCTTGATCTCCACCACCTTCTGCCGCTTGCGCGCCTCGTTCTTCTTCTTCTGCTCCTGGAACTTGAACTTGCCGTAGTCCAGGATCTTGCAAACGGGCGGATCCGCGTTCGGGACGATCTCCACCAGGTCGAGGCCGACTTCTTCAGCGGCTTCGAGAGCTGAGGAGGTGGGCATCACGCCCTGCTTCTCACCGTGCTGGTCGATGAGCAGCACTTTGGGAACACGGATTTCATCGTTGATGCGCGGCCCGTCCTTGACGGGAGGCGCCTGCATGGGGCGGCGAATAGGGGTTTGCTCCGGTTGTTGATACGCAAACGCCGGCGCGCTTCGGGAGCGAACCGGTCGATCCGCCAGTATATGCGTGAGGGTTACCGCTGTATCAAGCCGCGCCGGCGGTCGAGGCGATCAAAGATTGAGCCCGTTGCGCCACGGTCGCGACCGCCAGATCCGACAGCCGCTCGGCGCGCATCACCGCCACCTTGCCGCGCGGTCCCGACAACGCTGGGTCGGAGGCGCCGGAGAACAGCACGACCGTTCGCGCCCCGGCCGCGGCCGCCAGGTGCAGTGGCCCGGTGTCGTTGCCGACCGCCAGCGCGGCCTTGGCGCCGAGGATGGCGATGCGGCCGAAGTCGGTGCGGCCGGTCAGGTCGCGGGCGCGCGGGACCTCGCGCTGGATCGCGTGGGCCAGCGGCGTCTCCTGCGGCCCGCCGATGATCACGATGTCCATCCCCTTGGAATAGAGGATGCGCGCCAGCTCGGCGTACTTCTCGACCGGCCAGCGCTTCTCCGGCCGGTGCGCCGAGCCGCCGGGCACGAACATCACGTAGGGCCTGGGCTTGACGCCGCCCGGCACCGGCCGGTCGAGCGGCTGGTGCTTCCAGATCCAGGAAAGGTCCGGCGCTGGCGCTGCGCCCGGCTCGGTTGGCGCGTCCGGCCAGATGCCGGCGTACATCAGCTGGTCGGCCTGCCGTTCCAGCGTGTGCATCGAATTGCGCAGCGGATTCTTGTGCGGCAGCGAACAGCCGAGCGCGATCCCCGACCAGGGCGGCGGATTGGGCCGCAAGATCTGGAAGATTCGGTTCGACTGCGCCGAGGTCTGCAGGTCGTAGACGCGTGCATAGCCCGCCGCGCGCAGCCGGCGCCGCAGCGCCACCCACTGGGCGAAGCTCTCCGGTCGCCCGTCGGATTCCACGGCGTTGAAGTAGGGGCAGATCTTGGCGAGCGCCACGAACGGCGGTGTGGTCAGCAGGGTGATGTGCGCCTTGCGGTGCGCTTCGCGGATCTTCTTCATCGCCGCCAGCGCCAGGACGAAGTCGCCCAAGGCCGAAAGCTTGATGACCAGGATCTTTTCCACCTTGCGCGACGACATCAGGCGCGGGCCTCCAGCACCCGTTCATAGGCGCGAAGCGTCGCTTCGCACATAGCCTCGGTGCGATAGAGCACGCGCGACCTGGCCATGGCGGCTGCGCCCATCCGCGCGCGGGCCTGGGGGCCCATGTCGAGGGCATGCGCCAGCGCCTGAGCCCAGGCGCCCGCGTCTCCGGGCGTGACCAGCCACCCTGTCTCGCCTTCGACGACCGTATCCAACGTTCCGCCGTGCGCGGCCGCGATCACCGGGCGGCCCATCGCCTGCGGCTCGACGGCGGTGCGGCCGAAGGACTCCGGGACCGTGGTCGGCAGTATGGCGATGTCGCAGAGCGCGAAGGCTGCCGGCATGTCGTGGCAATGGCCCACCAGCCGGATCTCGTCGGTAAGGCCCGCCCGGGCGATCGCAGCCACCAGCTCCTGGCGGTAGTCGGTGCGGCCCTGGTCGTCGCCGGCGAACAGGATGAGAAAGTCGCGCCGGCCCTGAGCCTTCAACCGGGCCGCCGCCTCGATGATGGTGAGGTGGCCCTTGATGCGGGTCAGCCGGCCGGCCAGCAGGACCTTGGCGCGCGGGTCGTCCCCGGCGACGCCCCATGCGCTGCGCAGGGCGGTGACGCGCTCGGGCGGGACCTTGGCCGGGTCGAAGCGCGCAAGGTCCACGCCGCGCGGGATGGCGACGACCTTGGCCGGGTCGAGGCCGTGCTCGGCCAGCACGTGCGCGCGCGTGTACTCGGAGTTGGCGATCACCAGGGCGCCACGAGTCATGACCGCGTTGTACCAGCGCTTGAGATTGGTCTTGGCGTTGTAGACTCCGTGGTAGGTGGCGACGAACGGAGTCCCGGTCGCCTGCGCCGCCCAGAGCGCGGAAAAGGCCGGCGCACGCGAGCGGGCATGCACCAGAGTTACGCGCTCGCGCCGGATTATGGTCGCCAGCCGGGCCGCATTGCCCAGGATCGTCAGCAGGTTCTTCGAGTGCGCCGGCATGGCTAGGAACCGCCCGCCGTCGGCTTCGAGCCTGGCCACCATGCGCCCGCCGCGGCTGGCCACCAGGGCGCGGCCGCCGGCCGCCGTCACGGCGCGAGCAATCTCCAGCGCGCTCTGCTCCGCGCCGCCCGTTTCGAGCTCGGGGACGACCTGCAGCAGAGTGAAATTGGAAGGGAGCGCCACCCGATCTGCTTAGCGCTGTTCGCGGCGCCGTAAAGAGGGGCTAAGAGCTGGGCGCATGAGCGAGACGAGCGGACACCTCATTCGCCCCGACGGCGAACGGCTGGCCTGGCGGCGGGTGGTGGGCGCCGGCCCTACCGTGGTGTGGATGAGCGGCTTCCGCTCGGACATGACCGGGACCAAGGCGGAAGCGCTGGCCGACTGGGCGAAGGCGAACGGCCGCGGTTTCCTCCGCTTCGATTACTTCGCTCACGGCGAATCTTCCGGCGAATTTCTGCAGGGCACGATCACGCGCTGGCGCGAGGATGCGCTCAGCGTCATCGACGAACTGGTCGAGGGACCGATCGTGCTGGTGGGCTCGTCGATGGGCGGCTGGCTCGCCTGCCTCGTGGCGCTGGCCAGGCCCGAGCGACTCGCCGCCATGGTGCTGATCGCGCCTGCGCCGGACTTCACCTCCAAGCTGATGCCTCTGCGGTTTCCGCCCGAAGCGGTCACGGCCTTGCGCGACGAGGGCGTCTGGATGGAGCCGTCGCAGTATGGCGACCCCAGCCCGATCACGGCTAAGCTTCTGGAGGACGGCGCCCGCTGGTCGATCCTCGACGCCGAGGTCCCGATCGCTGTCCCGGTGCGCATCCTCCAGGGCGGCGAAGACCCCGACGTCCCTTGGCGTCACGCGCTTGAGCTGTCGCAGGCGATCAAGAGCCAGGACGTGGTCTTCGCCCTGATCAAGGACGGCGACCATCGCCTCTCGCGGGATCAGGACATCGCGCGACTGGTCGCGACGGTGGCGGAGGTGGCTTAACGCCCCCTCAGTCGGCTTCGCTGACAGCTCCCGCGCTGCGCGGTGGAGCATCCTACGGCTCAGATCCTACACTGCGCAGCGGGGGAGGTGGATCCCGCCGCAGGCGGGAGACGGAGGGGCGTTCAGCGGCGCTCCGCCGCCAGCACCGCACATAGCCCCTCGCGATAGGTCGGGTAGATCGGACGCCAGCCGAGCTCGGCCTTGGCCAACGCGTTCGAGACGCGCTTGCTCTCGGCGTAGAAGCGTAGAGCGGCGGGGGGAAGTCGCGCCTCTTCCAGCGTGACCTCGGGCGGAACGGGCAGGCCGAGCAGTCCGGCGGCGTAGGCGACGACCTCGCTGTTGGGGCAGGGCGCGTCGTCGCAGAGGTTGTAGGCGGCGCCGGCGCGCGGGCGGGCGATCGAGGCTTCCAAGCCGGCGGCCAGGTCGTCGACGTGGATGCGCGAGAACAGATGGCCAGGGATGGCGATGCGCCGCGCGCGGCTCTCGCGCAGGCGGTCGAAGGGCGAGCGGCCGGGGCCGTAGATGCCCGGCAGCCGGAACGCCGTCACCGTCAGGCCCATGCCGCGGCCGACTTCGCGCCAGTCGCGCTCGGCGCTGACCCGCCGGGCGCCTTCGACGGACTGGGCGGCGAGGCGGGTGGTCTCGAAGGCCCAGCCGCCGCGCTGGTCGCCATAGACCCCTGTGGTCGAGAGGTAGCCGATCCAATCCGGAAACGCTCGCGCGCTGGCCATCGCCGGGGCGAGCGCCTGAAGGCCCGGGCAGCCATCGGCGCCGGGGGGCGCGCTGATCAGCACCGCCTGCGAGCGCGCGATCACTTCCGCCAGCCGCGCATCGTCGGCGGTGTCCACGACTTCTACGCCTTGAGCGGCAAGGCGCTCGACGTCCTCAGGCCGCCGCACGCCGGCCGCGATCTCCCAGCCCTGCGGGCGCAGGCGCCGGGCGAGCGCCTGGGCGGTGAAGCCATATCCGAACGCAAACAGACGCAAGGGCCCTACTCCGCGGCGACCGCGGCCTCTCCACGCGCGGCGGCGGCTCGCTCAGCGTTCCAGTGCGAGCTGCAAGGGATTTTCGACAGGTCGACGCGGTGCGCAAAGGCCCGCGCAGTCTCGGCGATTTCCAGCAACAGGCCGTCCTCCAGGGTGATCGGCTCCAAACCATAACTCAGCAGCCGACGGTTCTCGACGGCGAGCTCGTTCTCCTCGGCCTCCTCGCGTGGGTTGGGGAGGCTGGCGATCGCGGCGCCCGTCAGCCGCGCGACCATCTGGGCGAGGTCGCGGACGCGCCAGCACTCGGTCATCTGGTTCATCACCTTGACCCGCTCTCCGGCCTTCGGTGGATTGGCCAGCGCCAGCTCCACGCAGCGCACGGTGTCCTGGATGTTGATGAAGGCGCGGGTCTGCCCGCCCGAGCCGTGCACCGTCAGCGGATAGCCGACGGCGGCCTGCATCAGGAAGCGATTCAACACCGTGCCGTAGTCGCCGTCATAATCGAAGCGGTTGACCAGCCGCGCGTCGAGCCGCGTTTCGGCGGTCTGGGCGCCCCAGACGATGCCCTGGTGCAGGTCGGTGATCCGCAGCCGGTCGTTGCGCGCGTAGAACTGGAAGAGCAGGGCGTCCTGGGTCTTGGTAAGGTGATAGATCGAGCCGGGATTGGCCGGATAGAGGATCTCGCGCGCCTCCCAGCCCCGCGGTGTTTCCACCTTCACCGTAAGGTAGCCCTCCGCGATCGCCATGCCGTTCGCGCCGTAGCCGTAGACACCCATGGTGCCGAGGTGCGCCAGGTGGATGTCGAGGCCGGTCTCGACGATCGCGGCCAGCACGTCGTTGGTGGCGTTGAGGTTGTTGTCGACGGTGTAGCGCTTGTGCTGCGCCGACTTCATCGAATAGGGCGCGGCGCGCTGCTCGGCGAAGTGGACGATGGCGTCGGGACGCCAGGACTTCAGAAGCGCCAGCAGCGCCTCGTAGTCCTTGCCGACGGTGATCCTGTGGAAGTCGATTTCGTGCCCGGAGGCCTGGCGCCAGGCGGCCAGCCGCGTCTCGATCGGCTCGATCGGGGTCAGCGAATGCGCCTGCAACTCGTCGTCGATGCGCCGGCGCGACTGGTTGTCGACGATCGCAACGTCCCAACCGCGGGCGGAGAGATGGAGCGCGGTCGGCCAGCCGCAGAAGCCGTCGCCGCCGAGGACAAGGACGCGCATCGTGACTCCGCAACCGCAATCCCGACCTGCAAATGGCTACTCCACAGCCGGGGATTTCGGAAGCGCGGACGCTACACGAAATCCTCTTTCCGCAAGCCTGAAGCGGGGTGCTAGAGCAGCGCCTGGATGGCCTTGCGGGCGTCGTCAGCAAGCTCGGGGCGGCGCAGCGCGAAGGCGACGTTGGCGCGCAGGAGGCCGATCTTGTCGCCGCAGTCGTAGGTCGTGCCCTCGTACTCCAGCGCATAGAAGCTCTGCCGCTGCATCAGCGTCGCCATGGCGTCGGTGAGCTGGATCTCGCCCCCGGCGCCGCGCTCCTGGGTCTCCAGGATCTCGAAGATCTCCGGCTGCAGCACATAGCGGCCGGAAATGAACAGATTCGAGGGCTCGGTTCCGGGCGCCGGCTTTTCCACCATGCCGGTCATCCGGTTCAACCGGCCGTCCTGGCTCTCCAGCGCGCAGATCCCGTACTTGTGGGCTTCGCCTTCGGGCGCCGGCTCGACGACCACGATGTTGCCGCCGACCTTCTGGTAGGCGTCGACCGCCTGCGCGAGCGCCGGCCGCTCGGCGGCCATCAACATGTCGGGCAGCATGATCGCGAACGGTTCGTCGCCGATGATGTCGCGCGCGCACCAGATCGCGTGGCCCAGGCCGTGCGGCGCCATCTGACGCACGAAGCTCATCTGGCCCGGCTTGGGCAGGTCGCGCCGAACCTCTTCGAGGATGGCGGTTTTGCCCTTGGCCTCGAGCGCCTGCTCGATTTCCGGCTGGGAGTCGAAATAGTCCTCGATCGCGCCCTGGCCGCGGCCGACGATGAAGACGAAATGCTCGATGCCGGCCGCGCGCGCCTCCTCGACGACATAAGAGAGGATTGGACCGTCGACGACGTTCAGCAGGTTCTTCGGCGTCGTCTTGGCGCCGGGCAGCACGCGGGTTCCGAGCCCCGCCACAGGAAGCACCGCCTTACGTACGCGTTTCGTCATCCAGCTCTCCGACCCTGCTGCCGCGCCAAAGCTCGAGTGTTCAGCTTGGCCCAAACGCCCTTATCGCGCTTACGATCCGGTGAAGACGGTGCGTTGTCCACGCCGCTATCAGAAGCTGCATTTGCAGGTGCATGCGACAGAATTGCGCCACCCTGACGTCATCACGATTTTGAGACCACACGAAGACGTGTAGGATTCGGCTCCGGGGAATTATCCCCAGGGGAGTCGAGCCAATGAAACTGCGTGTCCTCACTTCGGTCGCCGTCGCCGCTGTTCTCGCCGCGAGCCTGTCCGCCTGCCAGAAGAAGGCTGAAGAGGCCAACACCGCGGCTGCTGAAGCGAACGCCTCCGCGGCTTCGGCTGAAGCATCCGCCAACACCGCGGCCATGGAAGCGAACACCGCCGCCATGGAGGCGAACACCGCCGCTGGGGCCGCCGGCAACGCCGCCGCCGCTGGCAACATGCCTGCCGGCAGCTAGTAGACTGCTTTCGCGCGCGGCCGCCTCAGCAGAGCGCGGCCGCCGCTATATTGCGCGCCACTACTCGACCGTGACGGACTTGGCGAGATTGCGCGGCTGATCGACGTCGGCGCCCTTCTGCACAGCCACGTGGTAGGCCAGCAGTTGGATCGGCGCCGACATCACCAGCGGCGCGACCAGCGGATCGCACTTCGGCGCCGTCACCACCACCCGCGCCCCTTTCGGCGCATGATGTTCGCCCTCGGGGTCGGTGATGAAGATCACTTGGCCGCCCCGGGCCATGACCTCGCTCATGTTCGAGGCCGACTTGTCGAAATAGCTGTCGTGGGGCGCCAGGATGACGATCGGCGTTTCCTCGTCCACCAGCGCGATCGGGCCGTGCTTGAGCTCGCCGGCGGCGTAGCCTTCGGCGTGAATGTAGCTGATTTCCTTGAGCTTCAGAGCGCCTTCCAGGGCCAGTGGATACATCGGCCCGCGGCCGAGGTAGAGCACGTCGCGCGCCTTGGCGACGTCCACGGCGATGCTGCGGACCGAGTCTTCGAGCTGGATTGACTCAGCGATCAGCCGCGGCGCCTCCAGCAGGATGCGCACCAGACGCTTCTCTTCGGCCTCGTCGATGCGGCCGCGAGCCCGCGCCGCGGCGAGCGCCAGCGCGGTCAGCACGCTGACCTGCGCCGTGAACGCTTTAGTCGAGGCGACGCCGATCTCCGGCCCGCAGTGGATCGGCCAGACCACGTCCACTTCGCGGGCGATGGTGGACTCGATGGTGTTGACGATCGCGGCGCTGCGCATGCCCTTGGCGCGGCATAGCCGAAGCGCCGCCAGGGTGTCGGCGGTCTCACCGGATTGCGACATGGCCAGGGCCAGCGCGCCGGCGTCGAGCGCCGGCTCGCGGTAGCGGAACTCCGAAGCGATCTCGATGTCCACGGGAAGGTCGGCGAGCTGCTCGATGAGATACTTGCCCATCAGGCCGGCGATGTAGGACGTGCCGCAGGCGACGATCTGGATTCGCCGCACGCTTGCGAAATCGATGTCGCCGGGTACGGCGCTCAGATCGGTCAGGGCGTCGACGTAGGCCGCGATGGTCCGATGGCACCCCTCGGGCTGGTCGTGGATTTCCTTCTCCATGAAGTGGCGGTAGTTACCCTTCTCCATGACCGCGGCGGACGCGGGGAGGACCTTGATCGGCCGATCGGCGGGGCGCCCGTCGTGATCGAAGATCTGCGCGCCATGGTGATCGATCACCGCATAGTCGCCGTCTTCGAGATAGGCGACGCGGTTGGTGAAGGGGCCGAGCGCGAGGCCGTCCGAGCCCAGGAACATCTCGCCATCGCCGTAGCCCACCGCCAGGGGCGGGCCGTTGCGCGCGCCGAGGATGACCTCGTGTTCGCCGCCCACCAGGATCGCCAGGGCATAGGCGCCGCGCAGGCGGTCGAGCGTCGCCTTGAAGGCGGCCAGCGGGGCGAGGCCCTCCTCCAGCGTCACGTCCAGCAGGTGCGCGACCACCTCGGTGTCGGTGTCGCTGGAGAACACCCGGCCCTTGGCCTGCAGTTCGGCCTTCAGCTCGGCGAAGTTCTCGATGATACCGTTGTGCACGACCGCCACGCGGCCGGCGATGTGCGGGTGGGCGTTGCGTTCGGTCGGCGCGCCGTGCGTCGCCCAGCGCGTGTGGCCAATGCCTGTCGCAGCGTTCAGCGGCTCGCGCTCGAGCACCGCCTCCAGCTGGCGCAGCTTGCCCGGAGCGCGACGGCGCTCCAGCACCCCGTCCACCTGAGCCGCGATGCCGGCGGAGTCGTAGCCCCGATACTCCAGGCGCTTCAGGCTCTCGACGAGCCGCTCCGCGACTGGGCGGGTCCCTACGATGCCGATGATGCCGCACATGAGCCGGGCCGTCCTTTATGCTAAAGCAAGCAAACGTGAGCGATGTGAGTTGATCGCCTTTAACACTGGCTAAGGCCTGGCGAATTAAATCTGAGTTTCGCAACGTTTCGTAGAGCGACCGAGAGCCCACCATGAGCAAGCGCGCCTATTTCGGCACCGATGGCATTCGCGGCCAGGCGAACAAGCACCCGATGACGGCCGAGGTCGCGCTGCGCGTCGGGCTGGCCGCCGGCAAGCTCTTCATGTCGAAGGACGATCGCCGACATCTGGTGGTGATCGGCAAGGACACGCGGCTCTCCGGCTACATGATCGAGCCGGCGCTGGTCGCGGGCTTCACCAGCGTGGGTATGGACGTGCGCCTGTTCGGGCCGCTGCCGACGCCCGGCGTGGCGATGATGACGCGCTCGCTGCGCGCCGACCTGGGCGTGATGATCTCCGCCTCGCACAACGCCTACGCCGACAACGGCATCAAGCTGTTCGGGCCGGACGGCTACAAGCTCTCCGACGAACGCGAGCTGGAAATCGAGGCGCTGATGGACCAGGGCCTGCAGGAGGGCCTGGCGGAGCCCAACGACCTCGGGCGCGTGCAGCGGATCGACGACTCCCAGGCGCGCTATGTCGAAATCGCCAAGGCGACCTTCCCGCGGCGGCTCAGCTTGTCCGGCATGCGGGTGGTGATCGATTGCGCCAACGGCGCCGGCTACAAAGTGGCGCCCACCGCGCTCTACGAGCTGGGCGCCGAGGTCATCCCGGTGGGCGTCGGCCCGAATGGTTTCAACATCAACGACGAGTGCGGCTCGACCCATCCCCGAGAGATGCAGCGCCTGGTCAAAGAATACCGCGCCGACATCGGCATCGCCCTCGACGGCGACGCCGACCGGGTGATCATCTGCGACGAGAAGGGCCAGATCATCGACGGCGACCAGCTTATGGCGCTAATCGCGGGCCACTGGGCCAAGACCGGCCGGCTGAGCGGCGGCGGCGTGGTGGCCACGGTGATGTCCAACCTGGGGCTGGAGCGGTTCATGCAGGCGCGCGGCCTGACGCTCGAG
>Ga0157379_10006525_pt1 | contig 10058 bp, 6 predicted proteins | sample S25metaG_FD_121802 | JGI IMG/M metagenome (GOLD analysis project Ga0157379, IMG submission 121802) | Switchgrass rhizosphere microbial communities from Kellogg Biological Station, Michigan, USA - S2-5 metaG | ecosystem: Host-associated > Plants > Roots > Rhizosphere > Soil | place: USA: Michigan...
ACGTACCCTTCCACCTGCTGCCAGTACTGATCGTCGCCGCGGATCCGCTTGCAGTAGCTGCAGATGGGCAGCAACCCGCGCAGCTGTTTCACGTTCGACAGCGCCGTCTGTAATTCGTCGACGCGCTCGGCGAGCTTCTGCTGCAGGCCGAGCACGCGCGCACCCACCGCGACGCGAGCGCGAAGCTCCTCGGGGTCGAACGGCTTGATGATGTAGTCATCAGCGCCGGCGTCGAGCCCGGCCACCACGTCGCCGCGGCTTTCGCGCGCCGTCACCAGCAGCAGGTACATGTTCGCCAATGGCAGCTCCTGGCGGACGCGGCGGCACACGTCAGGCCCATCCATTTCCGGCATCATCCAGTCGAGGACCGCGAGCGTCGGGTCGGTCGCGACGCGCAGGCGATTCCACGCGTCGCCGCCATTGGTGACGAGGGTCGTGCTGTAATTCCAGCGCTGGAGTGTTTTGGCGAGGATTTCGCCGGTGACGCGATCGTCCTCGGCGATGAGCACGTGCATATGGCCGTGAAATTATTGCACAATTGGCCACCCGCACATGTCTCGATCCAGCGTCAAGCGCCTGATCATCACTATCCTGTGCGGACTGATCGGCCTGGCGATCGACACGTGGAGGCAGGAGTCGGTCGCGCCGCTGCTCCTCGGCCGTATCGTCACCCTGCCGATCGCCATCCTCCTGGGGCCGTGGTACGGCGCCCTCGCCGCCGGCATTCATGCGCTGGCCAGCCGCGGTGTTTTCGCGCTCGGCATGCGTATCCTCCCGCTCGAGGCGATCGTCATCGGTCTCTTCGCGCGTCGCGGGCGCTCGCCGATGCTCGGCGGCCTTCTAATCTGGACGGCCGTGGCGGGCACGCTCGTCGCGATGCCCAAGCTGTACGGCGTCGGCTATCTCCATGACACAATTCTGCCGATCGCGCTGCAACTCGTGGTCAGCGGGCTCATGGCGATCGCCGTCGCTGACGTGCTGGCCAACGCCGCCATCGCCCGACGGTTCGTCGAGCCGCACCGGCGTCCGGCGCGCCAGCTGCGCGATGACGCCTTCCAGGCGTTCGTGCTGGCCGCGACCGTCCCGGTGCTCGTGCTGGCGTCGGTCGATGCTCAGTTGTCGTCCGCGAAACAGGAGGCCGACAGCGGCAACCGCCTGCACGAAGCGGTCGCCGCCTTGAACCAGCACATCGGCGCCTACGTCACCGACCACGAGCACGCGGTGCAGTTGCTGGCCTCGGCGCTGTCGACGCTTCCAGCCGACGACGCGCCGCGCCAGCAGCTGCTCGCCCAATATCACGAGGTCTATCCGGGGTTCATCACCATCTTCGTCGCCGATCGCCTCGGCATCGTCCGCGGGATCTTCCCGCTGCGCGATTCGGAATCGCCCCCGATCGGCGACCGCGAGTACTTCGCCAGCGCCGTGCAGACACGGCGCTCGGCCATCTCCGACGTCATCCTCGGACGGCTGTCGTACGTCCCGATCGTGACGATCGCGGTCCCCGTCTTCGACCGGACCGGCGCCGTCGCCGGAGTCGCCGGGGGATCGCTCGACCTGTCGAAGTTCGAACAGTTCGTCGAGGATTTCCGGACGCTGCCGCACGCGCGCATCACCGTCGCGGATCAGCACTCGCGCGTGATCTTCACGAGCGGCGAGACCAGCTACACGGCGCTGCAGAGCCTGTCGCAGGACAGTCTGGTCCTCGCGAGCGCGCACTCGGTCGATGGCTTGTTCCGCTACGGCCGGAAGATGGAGGACGCGAACGATTCGGCACGGCTTGCCGCATCGGCGCTGATGACGCGGACCGGCTGGCGCGTCTACATCGAACAGCCGCTCGCCTACATCCGGCTGCAGTCGACCGAATACTACGCATTCGCGCTGGGATTGATGCTGCTCGCGTTCGGCGGCGCCGTGCTCGGCGCGCGCGTCTTCGCCCGCCGCGTGACGCGACCCCTCGAAGAGGTCGTCGGCGTGGTGCGGAACATCTCCGCCCACGGCGGCCAGGCGGAAATCACGCTGACGGCGAACCCGCCGGCGGAAATTTCGGCGCTGCTCGCCGACGTCAATGGGATGCAGAGCCGACTGGCCGAGTCGTACCGGCAGCTCGAGCAGGCCCTCAGCCAGCGCGAGGGCCTCAATACGGAACTGCGCGCGCTCACCGAGGATCTCGACCGCAAGGTTCGCGAGCGGACCGTGGAGCTGGTCGACGCCACGCGCATCGCCGAAGAAGCGAACGAGGCCAAGAGCGAGTTCCTCGCCAACATGAGCCACGAGATCCGGACGCCGCTGAACGGCATCATCGGCATGACCGAGCTCGCACTCGACACGCCGCTCTCCACCGAACAGCACGAGTATCTGTCGATGGTGAAGAGCTCGGCGGACGCGCTCCTGGGCATCCTCAACGACATCCTCGATTTCTCGAAGATCGAGATGCGCAAGCTCGAGCTCGAACAGATCCCGTTTTCTGTCCGCGATCACCTCGCGGATCTCCTCAAGCCGCTCGCGCTGCGCGCCGAGCAGAAGAAACTCGAAGTCGTCTGCCACGTGCTGCCGGACGTGGCGCACGTCGCGGTCGGCGACCCCGGCCGCCTGCGCCAGGTGCTCGTCAACCTGGTCGGCAATGCCATCAAGTTCACCGAGCGCGGCCAGGTCCTCGTCCAGGTCGAGACCATGTCGAAGGACGATGCCGGCATGGTGCTGCATTACTTCGTCAGCGACAGCGGCATGGGGATTCCCGCCGACAAACAGGAGACGATCTTCGAAGCGTTCAAACAGGCTGACGGCTCGACGACACGGCGTTTCGGCGGGACCGGCCTCGGGCTGGCTATTTCATCGACGCTCGTCGAGCTGATGGGCGGCCGGATCTGGGTCGAAAGCGAGCCGCTCGAAGGCAGTACGTTCCACTTTACCGTCAGGCTCGGCGTCAGCAGCGCGCGTCCGGAACCGCCGGCGCCCAACCTCACCGATCGTCCGGTGCTCGTCGTCGACGACAACGCCGTGAACCGCCGCATCCTGCAGGACTTGCTGATCCGCTGGAAGATGCGGCCGACGGTGGTGGACAGCGGCGACGCGGCGCTGCGCGCGCTGACCGCTGCGAGCGAGCGGAACGAGCGGTTCGCGCTGATCCTGCTCGACGCGAACATGCCGGAGATGGACGGCTTCGAAGTGGCGCGGCGGATCGGCGCGGCGCCGCACCTTCAGGGCGCGACGATCATGATGCTCAGTTCGTCCGGGCTTCACGACGAGAGCAACAAGTGCCGCGAGGTCGGCATCGCCACGTATCTGACCAAGCCGGTCGATCAGCGCGAGCTGCTGAGCGCGATCGGCCGCGTCCTGGCGCACGAACCCGCACAGCGCGCGCCCCTCCCTGCGTCGATGCTGCCGGCCGACCTTCCGGAGCGGCGGCTGCACATCCTGCTCGCGGAGGACAACGTCGTCAACCAGCGGCTCGCGGCGACGCTGCTCGAGCGGCGCGGCCATAAGGTGATCATTGCCGGCAACGGTCGCGAGGCGCTGACGGCTTTCGGCGCGCAGCCGTTCGACGTCGTGCTGATGGACGTCCAGATGCCCGAGATGGGCGGCTTCCAGGCGACGGCGGCAATTCGTGCGCTGCAGTCGGAGCGCGGCATGCCGCACGTGCCGATCATCGCCATGACCGCCCACGCGATGAAGGGCGACCGCGAACGTTGCCTCGCGGCAGGCATGGACGAGTATCTGACCAAGCCGCTCGACCCGCGTCGCCTGTGGGCGCTGGTCGAACAGATGGCGAGCGGCGCCGAGCCGGCCGCGGATCGCTCCGAGCCGACCACCCTGTCGATGGAAGTCCTGGCGCGGGTCGGCGGCGACCGCGCGCTGCTCGCAGAGATCAGCCGGCTGTTCGTCGAGGATGCGCCGCGTCATCTGCAGATGATTCGGAAGGCGCTCGACGCCGGGGACGGCGAGTCGCTGCGCCGAGCCGCTCACGGTCTGAAGGGTGCCGCCGCCAACTTCGACGCCGAAGGCGTCGTCAGCGCCGCGCGGATGCTGGAGGAGATCGGCCGCCGGGGCGATGCTGACGCACATGACGCCGCATGGAACTCGCTCACCTCAGAAATGGAACAACTCGTGACAATGCTCCGCGGCGTGAGCCCCTAGGTCCCTCAGCTGGTCCGAAGAATGAGGGCACGAGTCGTGCACTTCTTTTTGGTATCGAAACCAAGAGGAGGTTCTCGTGTGGAACAAAGATGAAGTGGACGGGAAAATCGACCAGGCCAAGGGTAAGGTAAAGGAAAAGGTCGGCGAGCTGACCAATGACGAGAGCCTGCGCAACGAGGGCGAAGCCCAGCATGACGCCGGCCACGTGGAAGAGGCGTTTGGCAAGGGCCGCCGCAAGGTCGGCGAAGCGATCAACGAGATCGGCGACAAAATCGGCCGTTAGACACGCAGCCACGCGCGACAGCGCGCGTGGCACCTTCCGAACTTCCGACATTCCGACACACAAGTGGAAACTTACACGACAGGGATGCGGGCTCGATCTACGGATGAGGCCAGAAAACCGCACCTGACGAGCGGTACGCCATTTGAAGGGGGTCCACACGCCCGCCCTATGGCAGAGCGTTCGGTCCGGAATAACTTCATGCGCTCCGATAAGCTGTCGACGCCCTTGAACCCGCAGCCGCAGACACGGAACGAACTGCAGGCGTGGGTCCGGGAACAATTGACGCTGCCGCCGGCGCTCGAAACGTCCCTGCTCACGGCGATCGACGCGGTCTTCACCCGCCACGGGCGCCTCTGGCAGGAGTCGAAACAGGAAGCGATTCAGGCGCTGTCGGCGGGCTTTGCCGACAAAATGGCGCACGTCCAGAGCGAGCTGTCGACCAAGGACGCGACGGTCAGCAGCATCTCGCGCTATTTCGAAGCCCTGGTCGCCGACCTCACCGACAAATCGCATCGCGATCCGAAGACGAAGCTGATGAACTTCGGCCGCTTCACGGAGCAGCTCGAATCGTTCCTCGCCCTCGAGCAGCGCGGGCGATGGTGCGCCGTCGGCCTCGTCGACATTACCGGGTTCAAGTGGTACAACGACGCGCTCGGCCACGCGGTCGGCGATCGCATCATCGAGCGCGTCGCGGCGCTGCTGCGCGAACAGGTGCGCTCGGACGATCTCCTCGCGCAGGAACGCCTTGGTCCGCGCAACGAGGACCTGCATGCGCGGTTCGGCGGCGACGAGTTCTGCTTTCTCATCCCCGACATCGCCGAGTGCCATCAGGCGCACGCGGTCGGCGAGCGCTTCCGCGAGGCCGTCGAACGCTACGACTGGACGATGGAGGATCGCCGCCTGTCGGTGCAGCCGGTGCGCGTCGATGTCGGCGTCGTGTGCCTGTGGCTCGGGCGCGTGGCGGACCGGCGGTTCGTCGCCAGACGCCTGTCGGCCGACCTCATTCAGCGCGCGGACAAGTTGATGTACGAAGCCAAGAGCGAGCGGGCGAACCACATCCATCTCGTACGGGCCAAAGTGGAAAGCGGCGCCGTCGTCGACTGTCTCGATTCCAACCCGCAGACCGTGGAAGAAGACGGAGCCTAGTGCTAGACTGAAGAGCTCACCAGGTGTGGTGGGTGTAGCTCAATGGTTAGAGCGCCGGTCTGTGGCACCGGAGGCTGCGGGTTCGAGTCCCGTCATCCACCCCAACCCTTATCCCAACTGACACTCGACGCGAAGGTGATTGCGGCAGAGGTGCCTGGCGACCAGGGCACAGAGGTTGCTCACATAGTCGGCAGAGGTACTCCATGTCTTCTGTTGAGATCGGCGTTCTGGTGGCAATCGCCCTGGCCGCTGCGCTGCTTGTGCCGTATCTGTTCAAGGAAATCCGCAAGGGAAAGGTCAGCCTGGGGCCGCGCCTCCCGGATGGAGCAAGCGAGCCGCATCCGGGGCGACGAGGGGATCCGGCGCCGGGACATCCAGACGCGCAGGCCGATCCGTACGAACCTCGCGCGAGCCGGTAAGAATCAGTCGCCAGTCGTCAGTCTCAGAAGCGCCAACAGACTGCTTGCTGAGACTGCCGCCTGCTACGCAGCGGCCGGGGCCATCGCCAGCAGGCCACTAATGCTGTGTACGTCACGGGCTTGTGCGGCGTGACGCCGAATCCGCAATCCACCGCGATTCGCGCGCGATCCGTCTCAAGTCCTTCCGGATCCCGATTTCAAGACCGAGAGCAAGCGTCAGCATCGAAACGAACGGGAACCGGGGGCGCACGCGCGGGCAGTCGCGTGGCGCAACGGAGGTCCTGCCACGTCCACCACGCTAGCCGGGATCAGTTGCGATGAGTCGCCAGGCTAGCTGGGCTCAGTTGCGATGAAGGGTTGTGGGGGTGCTAAGAGTACGAAAGCGGACTTCCGCGTATCGAAACAGCACAGTCCGTCCGATATCGAACACTATGTTCGTAAGTCGTTTATCCACAATACGCTGCCATGACAAGAGACGACAATTGAGTCGCGTCAATGTCATATAAACGCACACTGACCGGATGTTTCTTTCTGACGTCAAGCGCGTAACACACTGTAATATAGGCATTTAGTGTGCTGTGTTCCGTTGGCGTTCGAGTTGCTGGTAATACTGTCGGGGTAGACGTGTCGACGCTGCCTTCTTAAAAGAATATGCCCGGCGAATCCATCAGCCTCGGTGCCACCGCGTTCCGAAACCAGCTACCGTCCCTGAGCGGTCGCGTCGTGGTATTGCGTGAGCCGGCGACCCAGGACGCAGGCGCGGTCGTGGGCCTGTTGTCGCTCGGCGACGCCACCCGGTTCGGCCTCGACGAGCCAGTATCCGAGATCGACGTGCACGAACTGATCGAGCGCTTCACGCGCGAGCGCGCCGGCGGCCTCGCCTTCACCTACGTCATCATTCTCAGCGCCTCGCGGTCAATCGTCGGGCTCATTCAAGTGCGTCAGCTCGATGCGGCGTTCGAGATCGCCGAGTGGGAATGTACGGTCGATCCTTCCTCCAGGGGCCGGGGCGTATTTCTCGAGGCGGCGCGCCTCGTCGGATCATTCGTGTTCGGCGCCATCGGCACGCATCGCCTCGAGGCGCGCGTACTGCTGCAGAACGGCCGCGCGCACGGCGCGCTGCGCAAGCTGGGCGCGGTCCAGGAAGGGGTGCTGCGCCGTTCGGTGCGCCGCGACGGTGAGTATTTCGATCAGGTCCTGTGGTCGCTGCTGAAGGAAGACTGGGGCGAGCACTGGGTCTCGACGGAGCCGCGCGTCCATTGACGTCCCAACTCCCGCGCCCCGCACGGCTGTTCATCGGCGCCGTCGTCGCAATCGGCCTCGCGCTGATGGCGGCGCGTCTGCCCGACGCGCTGCAATTCGCGCAGCCGGCGTCCTTTGCCGCCCTGCTGATTCTCTCGTCGATGACCGCTGCACTGAAGGTCCATCTGCCGCTGACGACGAGCGGGTCGACGATGTCGCTCTCCTACGGCGTCGACCTCGCGACGCTGCTGCTGCTCGGTCCGGACCAGACGATGCTGGTTGCGGCCGGCAGCGCTCTCATCCAGGGCCATTTGAACGGGACGGATCGCAATCCGATCCATCGCACGCTGTTCTCCCTTGCGGCGCTCGTCATCGCGGTCCAGGCGTCGGCGCTGGCATTTCACCTGCTCGGCGGCGGCGCGGCGGTGACGATCAGCACGATGGCAGGCGCACTGGCCGGAGCCGGCGCGGTGTACTTCCTCGTTCATACCGGGATCCTCACGACCGGCATGGCGCTGTCGGCGCGGACACCAGTTGCCAGGGCGTGGCGCGACCACCTGCCCGGCAGCCTGCCGAGCTACCTCGTGGGCCTTGCCGGCGCCGCGCTGGCGGTGTCGTTCGTCACCTACGTCGGCTACGGCATCGCGCCGTTCGCCATCGCCCTGCTCTATCTGACGTACCGCACCTATACGCTGTACGTCCGCCGTATCGACGACGACCAGCGGCATGCGCTGCGGGCACCTGACCTTCATCTCGCGACAATCGAAGCGCTGGCCCGTGCGATCGACGCCAAAGATCAGACGACGCAGATGCACATCCGGCGCGTGCAGATGTTCGCCACGGGCCTGGCGGAAGCGCTCGCGCTTCCGGGGCCGGAGATTCAGGGCATCAAGACCGCGGCGCTGCTGCACGACATCGGCAATCTCGCCGTCCCGGAGCACATCCTGTCGAAGGCCGGGCCGCTCACGCCGGAGGAGTTCCAGAAGATCCGCATTCACCCGCAGGTCGGCGCCGAGATCATCGCGGCCGTGCCCTTCCCCTATCCCGTGGCACCGCTGATCATGAGCCACCACGAGCGGTGGGACGGCAAGGGCTATCCGCAGGGGCTGGCCGGTGCGGACATTCCGCTCGGCGCGCGCATCCTGACGATCGTCGACTACTACGACGCGGTGACCACCGAGCGCCCGTACCACAAGGCCTTGAGCTACGAGAGCGCGGTCGGTCTGTTGAAGCACGAAGCGGGGCGCGCGCTCGATCCGATGCTGGTGCCGCTCTTCGTCGAGCTGCTGCCGGCGCTCATCGCCGAGCTCCCCGACGAGCACGAATCGGCCAAATCGACGCCGGCGCTGCCGGCCTCGCAGGCGGGCGGCCTCGTGCCGGCAACGGGCGGCAACGCGTTCGAAAACATCGCGCTGGCGCACCGCGAGATTTACGCCCTCTACGACATCGCGCAGTCGATGGGCACGAGCCTCGGCGTCTCCGACACGATGGCCCTGATCTCCTCGAAGCTCTCGAAGATCGTGTCGTGGTCGGGCTGCGCCCTGTTCCTGTATCAGCCCGACAGCGACTCGCTGAACTGCCGTTTCGCGGCGGGCGTCGACGCGCCGCGGCTGCTGAACACCAACCTGAAGATGGAAAACGGCGCGTCCAGCTGGGTGACGCCCGATCGTCGCACGCTCATCAACGGCAACGCCCGCGCCAGCTTCGAGGCGGCCGGAATCACCAGCGGCGTGGCGCTGAACTCGGCGATCGTCTGCCCGCTGCAGTACAACCACACGTTCATCGGCTGCCTGGCGCTGTACCACGTCGAGGCGAACCATTACACCGAGGATCACCGCCGGCTGCTCGAGCGGATCGCGGAGCAGGCGGGGGCGGTCATCCACAACGCCATCGTGTTCGAGCAGACGCAGGAAGACTCGCTGACCGATCCGCTGACCGCCCTGCCGAACCGCCGCTCGATGTTCGTGCACCTGTCGCGCGAGCTCGCGCGGGCCGCGCGCATCAAGAGCGAGGTCGCGATCATCGTCATGGACATCGACGGGTTCAAGGCGATCAACGACACCTACGGCCACAACGTCGGCGACCGCGCGCTGCGCGAGGTGGCCGACGCCCTGCAGGGCACGCTGCGGCCGTACGATCTGTGCGTCCGCTACGCCGGCGACGAGTTCATCGTCGTCCTGACCGACTGCTCGCGCGAGGCGGCCGACTTGAAGCGCGTCGAGCTGCAGGCCCGCATCGCCGAGATCGAGGTGGATGTACGTGCCGGCAGGCGGCTGCGCCTCGGCGTGAGCGCCGGCGCCGCGGTCTTCCCGCATGACGGCAAAACCTACGAAGAGCTGCTCGCGGCCGCGGATCATCTGATGTACCGCGACAAGGCCGTGCGCCGCGGCAGTCCGCTGGGCGGCGCCCCCGCCCTGACCCGCTTCACCGGAGCGGACGAGTTCGACGCCACCATCGAGGACGGCCCGATCGTTCCGCGGCAGACGGTGGCGTAGCGCAAGTCTCAGGGCTCAACTCTCAACTCTGAAATAATGTCGTTGTGAGCAACGACGATCTCGTGGAGCGGCGGCGGAAATACATCCAGCGGCAGATCGCGCTGGACAAGAGCGCGGTGAACGTCGCGTTTGCCGGCCGCACGCCGGCCGGCAGCGGCCCGCGTAACCGGCACGGCATGCCGCAGCTGCCGGTCGGCCAGCATGAAGTCAAGAACTGGCCGGTGCTCGATCTGGGTGAACAGCCGGAAATTGCGCTGGGCTCCTGGAAGCTCGAGGTCGGCGGCTTAGCCGAAAACCCTTTCACGCTGACGTGGGATCAGTTCCTTGCGCTGCCCCAGG
>Ga0157379_10006528_pt1 | contig 10056 bp, 13 predicted proteins | sample S25metaG_FD_121802 | JGI IMG/M metagenome (GOLD analysis project Ga0157379, IMG submission 121802) | Switchgrass rhizosphere microbial communities from Kellogg Biological Station, Michigan, USA - S2-5 metaG | ecosystem: Host-associated > Plants > Roots > Rhizosphere > Soil | place: USA...
AAAAAAAAAAAAAAAAAAAAAAGAGCCCACACCCTGGTGCACCAGCTATTCCACAGATAAACAGCACCAGGACTGCTGCACACTTGCCCTCATTTGTGCTGCTGAATAAGTTTAGAATATATCTCCATTAATTTTTATTCTTTAAACTAAGTTATTTCTAGTTACAGTGCCTTTCCTCCTCCACACGCTGTTGTTCACCTTCCGTGAACTTGTAAGAATGGGATGGGATGGGAGAGAATAGGATGGGGTTACCTTGGGCCACTGGAGCTGTTGGGGGAAAATCCTGCGCCACACCAGTCCAGCAGCACATTCCTGGACTTATGCTCGATTTACAGTGGTATGCAAAAATAGTGCATGCCCACTTTTTCAATATAACTCAACAACTGCTAAGCAGATGATAAGACAATATAGAAAGGATATGTAATGCACACTAGAAGTCTATTTTAGAGCACAAATACGGTTGGATATGAAATTCACGGGAGGAGCTACCAAAAATATTTGTACTCCCTACTAGCTTTCAAGTCGGCCCAGGATTTTTTTCCGAAGTTGGGCCTAGGCTCATCTTAAAGCTATTTTTTCAATCTGAAAACTGACTTAGAAACCCTGCTCTGATTCTCGCTGTGTCTGGCTAGATATGGTACACAAAAGATGGGTTTTCGGATATTTTTGGCTTTTTTGGCCTAAAATATTCGTTTTGGAGCGTTTTGCAAGTGTTAGATCATCATTTAGAGCAATAATCAGAATAATATTTCTAATACAGTTTTTATATCCAAAAATTAACTTTAATATAAGTTCAGTCCTGGTTCTGGAAAAAAATCCTGGACCAACTTGAAAGCTAGTAGGGAGCACAAATATTTTTGTAGTTTCTCCCACAAAGCTCACTTTCGTCTCCATTTATGTTCTAAAATAATCCCATAGTATGCACTACAGATTCTTCCTATATTGTTTTACCATTCGCTTAGCGGTTGTTGGGTTATATTTGAAAAAGTGGCTTTGCATTGTTTTGGCTTGTCACTGTACATGTCACTGTAAATTGAGTCTGTTAAAAGGACATATAAGCAAACTATTTCAATTATCCGGGGATTATAGCTTGTGCCTGCTGTGGAGATATTCTACATTCTTTGAGTCTCTGAAGAATTTGTGCAAAATTCGGACCCTGCCATCGGTATCCGAAACCACTGTAATATGAGTTGTTTACTATTTACAAACACTGAGTCATTTATTTTAGTTGCTATATTTCTACAAAATATTATCTAAGAAGATCTTAATTACCTGCAGAGCTCTCAGGTCACTTGGATTAGCTGGGAAGATAACCACTACCAGATTGCCTGGTGTTTCAGGACCTATCTGCTACAAACTGTATAATATCTCCCCAATGTGTGTTCTCATATGCAGTTTTGTGCCCATACAACACAATTTAGGCTTGGTACAGTTCATTTCTTCATCCAGCGATTATTTTTATCCAAGGGGTTCTAGCTGAATTTAGTAGTGTTGGACTAGTCATCCTGAACCCCCGGAAGACTGGAGACCAGGAATTTAGTAGGAGATTCAAGAGTACTTTTACTAGTCATTTTACTAATATTTCTTCTTATTATCTTAGTAATATTCATTATGTATCTACTATAAAAGGCCACTTTACGAGCCTTTAATCTATAGTTTGTTGTTCTAATGGAACTCACTGGGTGCTGCTGAAACAAGTTGCCAACAAGTAGGTATAAACGATAGCCACTACATATATTATTCCGTGTTCAAAATTCTGTAGTTTAATCCCGTGTGGTTTCGGAGATGTTGCAAAAACATTCAATATTTTCAAAGCAGTCAAAAATCACGTGATTGTGCAATCCGTCTTACCTAACTGAAACAGCTGTAAAATGTACCATAAAAACGTTACACACAAAATTTGAACGAGATCCGAACAATCGCCGGTGTACTGGAGTCGTCGCGCGTTTGTAACTTCACAAACAAAGGTGCCGCTCACCTTACATAATACAAACGCCTGGAGGTGGACAGAACACGGAGCAAACAGCCAACCGATGACGGACTGAAGACACGTCATCTATAGATGGGCTCATTGGACACTTCACTTCTCAGAGCGAACTCTGCCCATCTGGAACTGAATGGCATTCAGGGCTATGTCACTTTCATGCCTCTGTCATGTATCGAGAAGTACTTACAAGAAGGGGTGGGGGAGGTAGGGAGGTGTAAGCCTGGAGGTCGAGACAGTTCGAACAGAAACACGAGGAGCATGGACCTTGAACCTTGATGGTAATCTTACCTGGTACGAATCTTTCTTCCCTCTACTAAAACCCAGGCATTAGATTATTCTACCTGCCCAACTTCAAGCGATAATTCCGCTGATTATCATCTATATTTCCAAATTGTTTCTTCAAAGTGCTCTTCCGGTATCACTTTTACCTTTTATTAGCCTATCGAGACTATTAACAATAACATTGATTCTTCTATCAAAGAATGACGGCTTTTTGACATTCCCGTATTCCCTCCCCTGGTATCTTCTGTGAGAATTAAACCAATTTCGCGTTTGTATGGTGTCGCATCAACAAACGTGATAGATGGAACCATGGGGTGTGCCATGGGATGGATATGGGGATTGTGGCTTGTTTTCTCTGTTGGACTTTTCTATAAAATATGCTATTAGCAGCATCCAACCCCAACCTCGCAGGTTACCTCTAGCATCATATCTCCTCCCAGTAGGTTCTACTCTTCTAATCTCTCTTCTCATATTGATTAGCTGATTATCTTCAAGTAACCCGTGCGCAATGTGTCTAGGTGAAAACTCTGCCAACCACGTAGTCCACTATGTCAATTCCCAGCTCACTGCTCTTTGGGAAAACTCCGTCGAATGCACTCAACATGCTGGCAAGAATTTAAAGCCCCTGGAACGCGTCCGTTACGATTTTGCTCTCCGCGAGTTCTATGTCGGAAGCAAACAACTCTCGACGACTACTGGCGAATCTGAGCTGATGTTCAGTGCTATCTTCGACAAACCCAGGGTTGATTTTATTTGCAACCATGAAGCTGTTTTGTATCTCACAATTAAGGAGGGCCACTTTAATCGAGATTTCTCTAAGCTCGATCTTTCAACGTTTCAGGCCACTCGGTATGTGCTTGACGCTTTCGTCTCGGTTATATCTCTAATCTCAATATATTTAAGTGCTCGCAATGTAGAGTTGAAAGATTTGGAGCTCGCTTTCCGATTGGACTTCAGTATTCACACAATCAAGGGGGCCACGGATACCGTCGATAATGAGTCACACCTTATTCAGTTGCTCCGACTGAATATGGCTAGTATGTTTTCTTTTCAAAGCAATTTATTTTGATGCCTAAATAGTTTCTATGTAGCTGCCAATCTGGTCTCGAAGGTAGCCCTCCCTGACGGCAAGGACGCATTAGGTTTCTATCTCAAGAAGTACCTGGCATTTTTACGTCGAGCTGGACATCATACTCTCTTCTCTCTTCCGGACTTTGATGATGACGGTCAGCAAGCTCAACTTGAATTCTCTCTCCTCCCACACTTCATTCCCAATATCGAGCAAGAAATTACCGAGATATATGGCATTACGCTTGATACTATCAATGAGAGTCTCTCTTCAAAGTGGCTTAAGGCTATCATGCAGGAAGGCGTTTCTAGTATTGAAGGAGACGTCAACGATAAGGACGCAACTTGTCTAGCCGAATATCGCAGTACCTGGACCACCATAGGGGATCGAAAAGACATTCAGTTCTGGATCAAGTTTGGCGCACCTAAGCTTAAGATTCTGTGCAAGCGCGAGGCAATTTTGTCCTTTGCAATTGACCAGTTACTCGTCTTTGATGGTAATGATTTTACCGTGTAAGTTATTTATCAGTTTCTTCTATGTACCTGAGACAAAAGAGTGATAATCCTCAGTGCTCCTAAACAAACCTACCGAGACTGGATAATTTCAACTGTCGTCGACCTTGTCCGGAAGGAAGAGGGCCATGTTACAAGGATTGAAATTGATATGAAGAGTACGTACGCTGCCTTGGCGAAATTTATTCACTCACTCATTCTATACAGCTCTACGTATTTGTGAATCACTTTGTGTTTATCAAGGCTTTGATATCGGGCTCAACTGGGCAGCAACGCTCAAGGCCACGATCTTCGAATTTTTTCAATATCACTACTCTTTGATCCTTGAGAAAGTCTCGGTTCACATTGTTTACATTCAGGGTATAGTAGTCGACGCACCTTTTGGTGGGATTCATCTTCCACGTCCAGCTCCAGTGTCGTTTCCGCCTCAAGCACCAGGATGGCTCCCACCACGCTTCCCTGCACGTCCACAGCCTCCTACTGGAGCGCCCCTACCTAGGCCCGATCAACACGAAGTCGGCAGTGGGCCATTGCCTATTCTATTTCCCCATCCTGAGCGTCCCGTTAAAGTCATATCTGAAGAGGCCAAGACAATTGAAGAGACCAGTACGGGCGACTACGACTTCCTTCAGGCTATCTCTGTCGAAGGAATCGTCGAACACTTCAAGTTTTTGTGGCAAAGCTACAAAGAGAAGACTGAAGAGTACGCTCAATGTCTCGTTAAATGGTTTTTTAAGGAGGACTTTAAGGCATCGTTTGGTTCGCTCAAGGTTAAGTTCCTGTCCAACCAGAAGGCCGTAGTGTGGGTCCATTTACAGGATGGGTTCTTGAAATCTCTTGAAGGGTGTGTTTTCAATATTTTTCATTAGCATATTAACGAGCAAGAATTTATTGATTTTTTGTTAAAATTTAAAGGGAGAATAAATGTAACTTTATGGACTGGAGCATAGCTTTTGAGGTTGACGTCAAGATCGCCCTACACGACGACGTTGTTAAGACGTCGATCTTCTGGTTCGATCGTTTCAAGGATTCCCCCGCCTGGAAACAGCATGGTGATCAAGCGTCGCGTATTCTTCAACATCTCATCCTCGATTTCACGAGTGGGTATTTCCAACGCATTGGTGTTTAGAATACGGCTGACCATCGGTTCAATAGCTGCCAAATTCATTTATGACAAATCCAAGTTCAATGGTCTTGTCCTCGGTAGTCGCACCGCCGTCGGATACGTCCGTGGTGTAGTTCATTATCTCATTACCTCCTATTTCAGACAACTTACTCTCCATGGCCATCACATCCTCTACACGACTCCAGTGTGGAAGCCTGAATCGACGCCACCATCAATGGGTATTACCACACTATCCTTCCAGATGTATTCGCAATACAACTATACCGTCGACATCGTGGAGTACTCCACTGCCGTTCTTGTTCTTCTTGGTATGACTGGCTTTCGTTCGCTTCCCAAAGGACCTCTCAAATATACGGGCGAATGGGTCACCATCGGCAGAGGATCTGTCAGCTTCGGCACAGTATGCCTCTCCCGTCAGGTCTTCCTCGAGCAGCGTCTTCTTTCACTCCTTGCAAAGGTCAATGGGACAACCACGGTTGTGCCCAACTTCTGTCCTAACAGCAATAAGGGATCTGTGGCGATCCTTACTGGATCTGAGGAGAGCGAGTGGGGTTTGGCATTGACGACTTGGGCACAGAGAATGTGCAGTAGCAAAAAGACTGGGAACACTTACTGGAAGGTTAATTCCAACAAAGCAGAGAGTGATTACACGTGGGAATATGCCGACAAATGGAGCTATGAGCACCAGAACTCGGAAAATGAGAGCAGGAATGGGATGTATAAAGTTTCATGTGAGTATAATTCCTATGAATCGTGATATTTTCCTTGAATTTTATTTAGGCCACACCAAGAACCTTTTGTTGTTCCCACCAGCATTGGACCGCTCTCTTGATATTATCTTGAAAGGTCTTGTTACCGTGGAATTGGTCTTCAAGGGAGAGACGAAGGACTGGACGTATGTCATATTTGGCTTGAATAGACTCTAAGGTACTGAGAATATGCTTTTTCAGGACCAAGTTAGAATCCCGGTGGTCCTCCACTCTTTCCATGAAATCACTCCCCAGCGGAAGTGGGTTATCCATCGCAGTCGTCGGCGACAGCCAGCCGAAATTCAACACAATTTCTACCGATGTTCAGCTTAAAAACCTCTTTGACATCCCCACTCTCCAGAGCCTTCTTACTGTGGATCTTACGGGCCTAGCCTCCGAACTTCGCCAATCTTTCGGTGGCGTCTGGGAATACTGCTTCCTCGGCACGGGCGCACTTTCTCTTTCTAACCCTATATTTAACCAACGTGGGGATATTCTGTTTGAGCTGAGGCCGTATATGCCCATTACTCAGGTTACTGTCGTGCCGCGAACTGTACACAGGGAACGTTCTTGTAAGTTCGTCGCATCTCACTTCTTTGATACATTTCCAACGTTTTTCTTTCTTTTATTTAGGGGTTGGACGTGTCATTGATGGGGCTCAAGGGGCGGCTCAAACCCTGACAACAGCCATTAGCACAGCCGTCGATGGCGGTTCAAGGCCTCCAATTGAACCCAGAAGGGTATGGACAAAGAGCGCAACAGTAACCGAGACAGCAGTTATGCCTACCTCTGATGGTGCTCAAAACGGCGCAGAAGCTGTCAGCACCACAATTGATGAGAAATCGAGCGATATGGTTGAGGCCAGGAAGATCTCGAAGAAGAGTACGACAGTGGTTCAGCAAACAAATGGAACTACCTCAGCCGTCTTAACTACAGATTCGGAGAAGGTCACACCCCTCATTACGCCTAGAATTGAGGCTGTTGCAATCACTGGATCAACTAGCTCTGCCAACCTCAATGTACCATCTGTTATGATGACGGAGATTTCCAAGGTTGTCACAACTCCTGAAGCAACCTTGTGACGTGATCTTCGAAGTCACTTTGCATTTTCGGGGTATCTTTGACATTTCTGTACGGTGCCCTTTTATCGGACTGTCTTGTCTCCCGGTCTATGATTGTTCTTTTTGTATAACCATCAGTGCCGTCTATGTAAGGATATCTTTCCCCGTCTCAACCGAGAATGAAAGATATATTTTTACTGTCTATAGAAATTTGAAGACTATGAAATCTTTGGTTACCTATCTCATATTCAAAAATACTGTTGTTATTCGGAGGTACACATCATTGAAGAGCAAGGAATATGGACTTATATATTCACAAGTATGGCAACGTCATGTTCACTGACTCGTCTGACAGGGTAAGATATATCTGAGCTAATATTCTGGGGTGCTTGCCCTAATGTGTCGCTCAAGGATACCCTATTGCATTTTATTAGGATACAATAATGAAAACACAAGGAGGTAGGTTTTCCCGGCCCCTTTTCCAGGGTTAGCATGCTCGTCATCTAACTTGCCTCTTCTGCTTCAAAATAAAAATTTCACGATTTGGGGAACAAGGGAATTCCCCTGGGATGCGCTCTCCTTCTAAACTTCCTATTTTCTCTCACACAGTATAACCCTTCTTCTGGCTCTCTCCGTTTTTGTCTTTATTTTTATACCAACTTCACTACTTTCATCCATGTCCTCCTCCTTCCAGTGTCTCTTCTCGCTCTCTCTCTCCTGCTACTACTCACCTGGCCTAAAACTGCTCCTAAACCTTGCTCATTCTGCTTTCAGTCACTAGTCGCTAAAAAAAGAAAGAAAAAAAGGCCATAAAAGAGACCACAGGAGCCTCAAGATCGAGCGCGCGACCGAAAATGTTCATTTGAATCCTTCTCCATTTAATCTCTCAATAATTCCACGAGTGTGTTCCTTTAAATTGGTTCTAAATCTTCTTACTTTGTCCCCTTTCCGTGAAAAATGCCTCCGGGCCAGAATTTCAGGATGCCCCGAGTCGTCCGACTGCCCTGTGACTAAAAAATAATTTAAATGTAGCTTCACCGATACCTTACTAAATTCAACAACAAACCGCACAACAAGCGTGAGTATTCACCAAACCAAAAGACACAGCGGCCCCCTGCGCGATGTAGGTTCACCGACACGAAACCCAAAACAGCAATGGAGCTCAGTCCCGCGGTGGTGCTCTGAGACGCAATATGACCACGATGAAGCTTCACCTACAGAGCGCAAAAATACAGAAGTGCGGTATGTTGAAAGGTGAATCTTCACTGACCAAACGCTCACTGAAAGACAACATGCGGAAGAGGGATATGGAGAGATGTGAAGCTTCACCGAGATGGATATCCAAGGTGATTCAGAAACAGATAGATCTACAACGCGAGGCGGTCAAGGAAACTTCACTGGAGCTTCACTAGTAAGTGGGCCTATTGGGTACATTAATAAGGAGGAGTGAATGTACCTTGTAGGTATATGGTCAGCGGTCTGTAAAGTTCCAAACTGGTATGAAACGCTGATTCTGCAGAAGGTAGCCATGCAGACAGAACTGGTGGTCCGGAGATGATGATTAACTATCGCTGACATAGTCTCGCACTTGAGATGAGTCAACCCAAACACGGAAAAGTGTTCGTACAAAAGAATGAAAGGCATCTTAATACCCTATAATTCGTTATCGGGGTGTACAGCCCGTTCAGCAGGACGATTCCACTCATGACAGAAACAACCACTTCTTCAAAGTGTCACACAGTCGATACGACAATTCTTAAGACTAGATTAGTACAGGGACTCAAGGAATAGACTGTAGAACTAGGGAATATGACCGCTCGATATCGTCACAAATACCTGACAGGAATCTGTGACGGAGCATGGAAAAAGAACGACATACGAAATATGACTGTGTCGCACCCTCATTGACAACTAATCTATCCCACCCTTTGGTTTCCCCTGCTCGTTAAAGACCGGGTCATGCCTCAGTCGAAGCACCGACTAACTCCCGGGAGACTGTGACACTTGTATAGGACGCCGGATCCTTACAGAATTCGACCAGCTGCCAAGATATTATGCATAAACTCAGTCTGTAAATTAACGGCCACCTTAGGAACCGCAATTAACAAATATGCATATCCTGTATACTCCACAGCCTGATTCACACTTCGCAGTTTTTCTCGCAGGATGCAAGCCGCTCAATGACTAGAAGATATTTCCCCAATCAAAGACTAGCGTTAGAATTTCTTTCTCAAAAATGGTCAAGAGTTAGAGAGCTCTCAGCTGTCGACAGGCAAACTGATTTCTGTTACATGCAACTAAATTAGAGTCTCTGTGGTCCTTACTGAGACATCTGACTCATCCAGTAGCGGCGGCAAGCACCAGTCCCTGACTCCTTGGGTTGGGTAAAGTGGGTCCAATTAATAAATCAATTTAATTATAATTTATGTTATATTTGTACCCGCCACCACAACCCCACCATTTTTCCCTCTAGGTATTCTAGTTCTGAAACAGCATAACCCTTACACTACCATATAGCCCCAGGGAATACCCAACACGACATGAAGGCACCTATTTTGTATCGGGTTAAATGCGTGATGTTGATGAAATATCAAGGTGCATTTATATAAAAAAAATTGTTATCCATTCTGAATTAGGAGCTCTAGGGCTCTTGTTTTTAATATTGAAGATGACAATGACATGGGTGATCCACCTGAACATAGCTGAAAGATAGGAGGGGGAATTGCAGAGTAGGATGCCTATCTGCAGTGTTCTTAAACCACAGCAAAGTGATGTGCTGAGCTGCAAGAGTTAGGAAGGGCATATTGAAGATGCTTCAATATAGGCAATATTGACAATGCATTGGATATTAGGTAGCTGTGAGCTGCTCAGGGTGTTTGGTGGCAAAAACAATGATGATTTCCTACACAAACTAGCTGCCTTTTATACATCTCTGGAGACACTCCAGCTATCCTACTTTAAGTTCCAAGACATAGAACAATAGAGTAGAACATTCCCTAGAGGTCATCTGAGGAATGTTCTAGTCATTTGAAATACAACAATGAATAGGAATTGAGGAAATGAAACATCAAATGACAAAGTGAGACATAAGCAAGCATATTTGGAAGGATGTTTCAAATGTGATCATACATGTGATAGGAAAGCATAGCATAGAAGACAGGTGACATGACATAATTTGGAGAACAATAAAAAGGGGGGAGAAGAATGAAACAGGTGATAGTTCAGGTGATGATATATACCTTGACACATGACTTTGAGGTGTTTCAGAAA
>Ga0157379_10006529_pt1 | contig 10056 bp, 8 predicted proteins | sample S25metaG_FD_121802 | JGI IMG/M metagenome (GOLD analysis project Ga0157379, IMG submission 121802) | Switchgrass rhizosphere microbial communities from Kellogg Biological Station, Michigan, USA - S2-5 metaG | ecosystem: Host-associated > Plants > Roots > Rhizosphere > Soil | place: USA: Michigan...
AACGGAGACGCGCAGAGCGGTTCGACGGGCGTCTCAGGGTCTGGGCTTCCCGGCCCCAGCGGTTAGCCGGAAGGCTTCACGTCCCACAACCACGCCGCGCCGCGCACGCCGCTCGAGTCTCCATGCTTCGCGCGCACGAGTCTGGTGGCGACGCGATCCGAAAAGACATGCGGCGTCCACAAACGCGGCACCGACTGGTAGAGCCGCCCGATGTTCGACACACCCCCGCCGAGCACGATGACGTCCGGATCGAGAATGTTGACGACGGTGGCCAACGCGCGCGCCAGACGCTCTTCGTACCGTTCGAGCGCCGCGAGCGCACGCGGCTCGCCCTGCGCCGCGAGCGCCGCAATGTCTTTCGCGTCGTAGCGCGAGCCTTTCAGGCTCGCGTCATCGCGGCCCTGCCCGCCTTCGCGCTCCTCGCGCTTCGGCGCGTCCGCCGTAGCTCGCGGGAATTGGTCGCGAGCGGAGGCGGAAACCGGCCGCGCGACCTGTGAGGTGTGTTCGTCGTAATCGCGAGCGAGGCCGGGACCGGACAAAAACGTCTCGACGCAGCCGTAGCGGCCGCAGTAGCACATCGGGCCAGGCCGCTCGTCATCTGTGGGCGCCGGCAGCGGGTTGTGCCCCCATTCGCCGCCAATCGCGTTCACTCCCGTCAACACCTTGCCGTGAACGACGATACCCGCGCCGGTGCCGGTGCCGAGAATCACGCCGAAGACCACCTCCGCGCCGGCGGCGGCGCCGTCAACCGCTTCGGACAACGCGAAGCAGTTGGCATCGTTGGCCAGCCGGATCGGCCGGCCGAGCATCCGCGCGAGATCGTCGGCCAGCGGCCGGCCGATCAGCCACGTCGAGTTCGCGTTTTTGATGACGCCGGTCGCGGGCGAGACCGCGCCGGGAATCCCAATGCCTACCGTCGCTTGCGCACCGACCTCGCGCTCGATATCGCGGACCAGGCGGGCGACAGCGGCCAGCGTCCCGCCGTAGTCACCGCGTGGCGTCTGCGCCCGGCGCCGTAGCCGTTCGTGTCCGTCATCGGCAATCGCCATGCCCTCGATTTTGGTCCCGCCCAGATCGATGCCGATCCGCATGGCGTCATTATCTGGCAGAGAGGCATACTAGGAGTTTCCTTCAGCCGGAGGTGCCTGATGTCATCGACAGGATCGATTGCCGAACTCGCCCCGACATTCACCGGGCAGCTGTTGCAGCCGTCCGACACGGGATACGACGAAGCCCGCCGTGTGCACAACGGCTTGATCGACAAGCGCCCGGCGCTCGTCGCGCGGTGCTTCGGAACCGCCGACGTCGCTGACGCGGTCAAGCTGGCACGAACGCTCAATCTCGAAGTCGCGGTCCGCGGCGGCGGCCACAACGTGGCCGGGCGGGCGACCATCGACGGCGGCGTGATGATCGATCTGGCACCGATGAAAGGCATCTACGTCGACTCGGTGGCGCGCACGGTGCGTGCGCAGGGCGGCGTGTTGTGGAAAGAGCTGAATCGCGAAACGCAAGTGCACGGCCTGGCGACCACCGGCGGCGTCGTCGGCACGACCGGCATCGCCGGCCTGACCCTCGGCGGTGGTCTGGGATGGTTGATGCCCAAGTACGGCCTGGCACTGGACAACCTCCGGTCGGCGGAGCTCGTCATGGCCGACGGCCGCGTCGAGCGCGCCAGTCAGGATCAGAACCCTGATCTGTTCTGGGCGATCCGCGGCGGCGGCGGCAACTTCGGCATCGCCGCGTCGCTCGAGTACAACCTTCATTCGGTAGGACCGATCATCACCGGCGGGCTCGCGGCGCACCCGCTGCAAAAGGCCGGCGGCGTTCTCAAATTCTTCCGCGAACAGTGCGCGGCGGCACCAGACGAACTGATGCTGGTCGCCGGACTGCTCAGCGCCCCCGACGGCTCCGGAGCGAAGCTGGTCGGCATCGTCGCCGCCCACTGTGGCCCGTTGGCGGATGGAGAGAAGGCGGTCGCTCCAATCAAGGCGTTCGGTCCGCCGGTGATGGACGTGCTGGGCCCGATTCCGTACTGCGCCCAGAATGGCCTGCTCGACGGTGCGTTCCCCAAGGGTGCGCTCAACTACTGGAAGGCGCAGTTTCTGACAGACCTCACCGACGATGCGATCGCGACGCTGATCGAACGATTCGAAGCGTGTCCCTCGCCGATGAGTCAGATCGTCATCGAGCACTTCCACGGCCAGGCGAGCCGCGTGCCGGTGGCGGACACGGCGTGCACGACGCGGGTCAACGGCTTCAACGTCGTCATCATCTCGGAGTGGACCGAACCGCGCGAGAACGATCGCCATATCGCGTGGTGCCGTGACACCTACTCGGCTCTCAAGCCGTACTTCTCCGCCACGCGTTACATGAACTACCTCGGCAGCGACGAAGAAGAGGATCCGGCCGCGGTTGCCTATGGGTCGAACTACAACCGGTTGCGCGAGCTCAAGACGAAATACGATCCCGAGAACTTCTTCCACACGAACGTGAACATCCGCCCGCGGTAAACTGCGGGGATGAAGCAAGCCCTCCTGCTGGCTGCTGCCTGCGCCGGTATCCTCGGTTGCGCGGGCAGCAGCGGCGCGCCGCCGACCGCTGCGGACGCCAAGACCTTCCTCGACACCGTCAACGACACGATGAAGCGGCTCGGCGTCGAGCAGAGCCGCGCCGGCTGGGTCCAGCAGACCTTCATCACGGACGACACGGAAGCGCTGTCCGCGCGCGCCAATCAGCTGGCGATCGACGCCGCCGCGCGCTTCGCCAAGGACGCGGTGAAGTTCGACAAGGTCGAGGTGTCAACGGAGCAGCGCCGTCAGCTGACCCTCCTGAAAGTCGGCCTGGTAATGGCGACGCCCGCCGATCCCAAGGAATCCGAGGAGCTCACCAAGACGATGGCACGGCTCGAGTCGGCCTACGGCAAGGGCAAATGGTGCCCCGACCCGAACCAGGCGGACGCGTGCAAGACGATCGACGACGTGACGAAAGTCATGGCGACGTCGAGGAATGAAAAAGAGCTGCGAGCGGCATGGGAAGGGTGGCACACGATTTCGCCGCCGATGCGCGGCGACTACACGCGGTTCGTCACGCTGTCGAACAAGGGCGCGCGTGAGCTGGGCTTCGCGGACACCGGAGCGATGTGGCGCGCGAAGTACGACATGACACCCGACGAGTTCATGAAGGAGCTCGACCGGCTGTGGGATCAGGTGCGGCCGCTCTATCTGAAGCTGCACGCGTATACGCGCCTGAAGCTGCGCGAGAAGTACGGCGACATCGTGCCGGCGAACGGTCCGATTCCCGCGCACCTGCTCGGCAACGTCTGGGCGCAGGATTGGACCAACATCTACCCGCTGGTCGCGCCGCCGCGCGCCGACCCGGGCTACTCGCTCACGGACATCCTGAAAAAGCGCAACATGCCGCCGCTCGACATGGTGCGTGTCGGCGAGCGCTTCTACTCGTCGCTCGGCTTTGCGCCGCTGCCCAAGACCTTCTGGGAGCGATCCCTGTTCACACGGCCGCGGGATCGTGACGTGGTGTGCCACGCCAGCGCCTGGGATATCGACCTCGAAGACGACATCCGCATCAAGATGTGCATCGAGCAGACGGCCGAGGACTTCACGACTATCCATCACGAGCTCGGTCACAACTACTATCAGCGCGCCTACAAGATTCAGCCGGTGCTGTTCCGCGACAGCGCCAACGACGGGTTCCACGAGGCGATCGGCGACACCATCGCGTTGTCGGTGACCCCGGAATACCTGGTGAAGATCGGCCTGCTCGACCAGGCGCCGGACGCGTCGCGCGATCTCGGGCTGCTGATGAACAAGGCGCTCGAAAAGATCGCGTTCCTGCCGTTCGGCCTGTTGATCGATCAGTGGCGATGGAAGGTCTTCTCCGGGGAAGTGAAGCCCGCCGACTACAACCAGGCGTGGTGGGAGTTGCGCCTGAAGTATCAGGGAGTCGCGCCGCCATCACCGCGAGGCGAAGAGTTCTTCGACCCCGCTGCGAAATATCACGTACCTGACAACACGCCGTATACGCGCTACTTCCTCGCCGACATCCTGCAGTTCCAGTTCCATCGTGCGCTGTCGAAGACTGCCGGCTGTACGCTGCCGCTGAACCGGTGCTCGATTTACGAGAGCAAGCCGGCGGGTCAGAAGCTGAATACGATGCTGTCGATGGGCCAGTCGCGTCCCTGGCCGGACGCGCTCGATGCGCTGACGGGCGAGAAACAGATGGACGCCACGGCGATTGTCGATTACTTCGCGCCGCTGTCGAAGTGGCTCGACGAGCAGCTCGCGGGCAAGCAGGTGGGGTGGTGATAATTGCTGGGAGGCTCTGATGACCGTGAACGATCTCATCGGCTCCCGAACCGACGTCTACTCGATCCGCCACGACGTCACCGTGCACGATGCCGCGCGCTACCTCCGCGAACGGCAGGTGCGCTCGGTCGGCGTCCTGGACGCCGACGGCCGACTGGTCGGCGTCGTGTCGCAAAGCGACATCTCGGACAAAGTCGCCGCCGAGAACAAGTGCCCCGCCTGGATGCGCGTCAGCGAGATCATGAGCACGGCGCTCGTGACCGTGACGCCCGATCGCGCGCTGCACGACTGCCTGCGCCTGATGGAACAGAACGGGATCTACCACCTGCTCGTCGTCGACGCGACAGGCGCGTATCGCGGCATGGTGTCGGTCACCGATATGGTGACCGTCATCGCGTCCGATGAAAAGGCCCGGGCGGACATGCTCGAGGCATTCGTGTTCGAGAGAACGTCGCCGCCATAGGTCTCCGAGCTGGTGTCAGATGTCGAACGCAGAGCACGCCCCGGCAACCCGACGTCTTCTCGGTTGTCGCGCTTGCCACGCCCAGGTTCGCCTGCGCGTCGAGCTGAGGTGGGGGTTTGCGTTCTCATGTTGCTGGGTCTGACGCTCAGGGCGTCCGCTCAGACGGCACGTCATCGTCGCCAGGCCCTCCAGAACTTCCGCGCACGGTCCGACGTCTGATATGGTCAGTCCTGTGCCTCGCCATTCACCCCGGCCGCTGCTATCCATCGCCAGTGCCGGCTTGTGCCTCCTGGTCGCCGCGAGCCAGTCGTCCCTGGACCTCGTCGCGCAGACGGATCTCGACGCGTTCATGCGGCAGGTGCTCGTCCGGCGCGACGATAACTGGAAAAAACTTCAGCAGTACGTGCTCGACGAGCACGAAACGATCGACGTGCGCGGGCCGTCGCGCCTGCCGTTGTGGGGCGAGCGCCGAGATTACACCTGGTATATCCGCGACGGCTTCTTCGTCCGGAGTCCCGTCAAGGTCAATGGCGTGACGATCGCCGAAGGCGAGCGACGCAGGTTCGAAGCCGCCTATCTGAAACGCCAGCAGGAGCGCGAAAAACGCGGACAGCGCGGCACGGTCGCGATCGGCTCTTCGGGGCTCGTCGTCGAACCGGCGGACGGCGATCCCGAGCAGGCCGATGGCGTGTCACCCAGCGTCGACGGGCTGCTGAAGCAGACGCGGCAGCCGGGATTCATTTCTTCGGCGTATTTCCTGCGCTTCAAGTTCGAAGAAGGCAAGTACGCGCTCGTCGGCCGCGAAACGCTCGACGGCCGCGACGTGTTGAAGATTGAATACTACCCCGCCAGACTGTTCGGCGGCACCGACCGTCGGCGCAATCGGGACACGTCGAACGAGGACCGCGCCTACGACGCCGAGTTCCGGCGCTTGATGAATAAAGTCGCGCTGGTCACGCTGTGGGTCGAGCCCAATGCCCATCAGATCGTGAAATACACGTTCAACAACCTGCCGTTTGATTTCCTGCCCGGACAGTGGCTGCTGAAGGTCGACGACCTGCGCGCGTCGATGACGATGGGGCAACCCTTCCCAGAGGTGTGGCTGCCGAGCGATCTCGAGTTCGAGTTCGGCATCTCCCTCGCAGTCGGTCAGGTCGACATGCGCTATGCGCTCGAGTACCACGACTACCGCCGCCCCGACGTCACCACCAAAGTCAAGGTCCGCTGACCATGTGGGCAGCGATCGCTCTGTTGCTCGTGGGCGGGCCTGAAAGGCCCGCCCTACACACCGGCGCGGTCGCCCGCTCCGCGCACAAGAACTTCGATGTGGCCGCAGCGCGGGCCTTTCCCGCCGCCGCTCGCGCTCACTATTCGCGAGCTACGGCGGACGCGCCGACGCGCGAGGAGCGCGAAGGCGGGCAGGGCCGCGAAACGATAGCGGCGATTCAAGTCCACGGCAACACCATCACCAAGGACGACGAGATCCGCCGTCTCGCGGGCATCGATATCGGCGCGATGGTCGATGCGAACACCGTCGACGAGGTCGCGGCCCGGATCCGGTCCGCGAAACGGTTCGACAACGTCCGGGTCCTGAAGCGGTTCGCGTCAATCGAAGACCCGTCGCAGATTCTGCTGGTGATCATCGTCGACGAAGGTCCCGTCCACATCGAGCGGACCGGCAACGAGGTGAACCCGACTCGCGTCGTCCGCAGTCATCCGCTGGGGCTGATGATCATGCCGGTGCTGACGCGCGAGGACGGCTACGGCTTCACCTACGGCGCGCGCCTGGCACGCCGGACGGTTGCGGGCCGGAACAGCCGCCTCTCCTTCCCGTTGACGTGGGGCGGTGAGAAAAAGGCGGGAGCCGACTTCGAGAAAACGATCGAGCACGCGCCGATCGATCGCGTCATGGCCGGGGTGGCGGCGTCGCAGCGCACCAATCCATTCTACGAGCGGGACGACAACCGCGAGCGCGTGTGGGTGCGTGTCGAGCGCCAGCTCGTTCCCGCGCTCCGTGTCGGCGGCACCGCTGGCTGGCAGCAGGTGTCGTTCGTGGACCTCGACGATCGCTTCGCGCAGGCCGGCGCCGACATCGTGCTGGATACGCGCGTCGATCCCAACCTGCCGCGGAACGCGATATTCGCAAGAGCGTCGTGGGAGCATCTCGGAGGTCCGGTTGAAGCCGGACACTACGTACTGGACGGACGGGGATACGTCGGGCTGTTCCGCCAGAACGTGCTCGCGGTGCGCGCGTTACGCGACGCGGCTGATCGTCCGCTTCCGCCGTACCTGCAACCGCTGCTCGGCGGCATGGCGAATCTGCGCGGATTCCGGGCCGGCACGTTGGCCGGCGATATCCTCGTCGCCTATTCCGCAGAGCTCATCGTGCCGATCACGTCGCCGCTTAGCGTCGGCAAGGTCGGGCTGAGCGTGTTCGGCGATCGCGGGACGGTGTACGACGCGGGTGAACGGTTGCGCGACCAGACAATGAAGCAAGGGTATGGCGGCGGCGTGTGGTTCTCTGCCGCGTTTCTGAAACTGAACATCGCCGTCGCGCACGGCCGCGGATCGTCCACGCGCATGCATGTCGGCGGCAACGTCTCGTTCTGACGGCAGTCTGGGCTGGGGGCTCGGAGCTAGCTATCGGTGTGGCGAGCTGGCGGAGACAGCTAGCCCCTAGCCCCTAGCCCCGAAACTAGCTCCTCGCCCCGTCAGATTACTTCGACATCCCCTGCAGCTTCGCGCGGACCTCGCCGGCTCTCTTCGCGTCCCCGAGTTTCTCCGCCGCCTGCATCACGCCGGCGAGGCTCGCCGTTCGTTCCGGCGCGCGTGCCAGGGACTTCTCGAACGCCGCGAGCGCCTCGCGCGGGCGATTGGCGGCCAGCAGCGCTTCGCCCAGCAGCTCGTGCGACGGCTTGTCGACCGCCGGCGGTCCGAATTCGATCGGCAGCTTCTCTTCCGCGATCGCAATCTCCTGCAGCGAGCGAATCGACTCCGCGAGACCGTTCGTCACCGCCGCAAGCTGGGTTTCGAGAATCCGCGCCCACTCGCGCGCCACGCTGGCGTCGTGTTCCGTGTTGGCCGCGCCGACGCTGGCCGCAAGGGCCTCGCGCGCCCGGCGCAGGCGGTCGAGCGCCGCGACGGCCTCTTCGTGCCGTCCGCCGCGGGCCGCGGCGTACCCGGTCCCGAATTCGAGCGCGATGCGGGTTCGCTGTTGCGCGCCGGGATCGACGGTGAACGACACCACGTCGCTTTTCCAGTCCTCCGTGTCGAGGAGGTAGCGCAGGCGCATCGCGGCAAACGAGCCGGCCAGACTTCTGTCGGGGTCCAGCATCTGACGTCCATCCGGCGCCGCGGCCGCAGTCGCGGCACGCGCGGCAGCCGCATGGCACTTCGCAACCAGCGTTCGCGCGGCGTCGAAACGCCGCTGTTGCAAGTAGCCGTACTCGAGCCAGAAGTTGTAGTGCCCGCAGGCGGCAGCGCTGAGGCCGCGCGCGGTACGAGCAGCATCGACGACCTTGATCGCCGCTTCGTTCGCGGTCACGACGTCGTCCCACATTCCAAGCGCCACGAAGATGTGCGACGTCATGTGCTGCGCGTGACCGGCAGACGGCGCGATGCTGGAGTACGCCCGTGCCGCCCTCAGCCCGAGCGGCGCGTGAACCGGGTCGTCGTAGGAGTGAATCAGATAGTGCGCCGCGCCGGGGTGGTTCGGGTGATCGCGAAACACCGGCTCGACGATCGCCGCGGCACGCATGTAGAGCGTGAAGTCGCGTCCCTCGTGCGCCGTACCGAGGATCGCCAGCGCGTGGAACGCGGCCGCGTCCGGATCGTCCGGATAGCGACGATGGAGCTCCGCCATCGCATCCGCGTACGCCAGGTCGCACGCCTGCTTGTCGGCATCGCCGTAGAGGATCTCGACGGCGCGGATATAGGCCTGTTCCCGCGGCGTCTTCGCCCGCGCGATGCGCGCCTCGCGCGTCGGCGCCAGTCTCGCCAGGGCTTTGCGCGCGGCGCCGCGGTCCTGCTCCATCCACACCGGATGGTTGTAGGTCATCGCCTCGCCCCAGTAGGCCATCGCGAAGCCGGGATCGATCTGCTGCGCCCGGCGGAAGAGATCGGCGGCGGCGGCGTACTCGAAGTTGTGCAGCTGGGCGAGACCGGCGAGGAAACTTTCCTGCGCGGCTGGCGAGCCGGAATTCTCGAACGACACCGAACCGAGGGAGGATTGCCTGGTGAGCGTCAGCGCCGACGACAACAGGACCATGCCCACCACTGCGGCTGCCGTTCGCATCGGCACACTATATCGCGGGCACGCCAACCATCGTCCATGATGAAATCGCGCCGCGTGATCTGCTCCGCCCCGCAGGTCCCCTGTTGGAGCATGCGAGAGCGGAGCAGAAACCGGCTCCGGGTACGACGACTACGGCTTTTTCGGGCCGATCGTCAGCTGGTCCACGACCCGGCGCACGCCCTCGACTTCCTTGGCTTCGGAGACTGCGCGCGCCCTGCCGGCCGCTGACATTACCGTCCCCTTCAGGGTAACGACGTGATCCTTCGTGTCGACATTGATGTCGCTGTCTTTCAACAGGTCTTCGCCCACGAACTTCGACTTGACCCGTGTCGTGATCCAGCCGTCCGTGATCGCTTCGCCGGTCTTGCTCAGGCCCTCTTTGGTCTTGTCTACGACTTTCTCGGCGCCTTCCTTGGTTTTCTCACCGACTTTCTCGGCGCCTTCCTTGGTTTTCTCGCCGACCTTCTCAGCGCCGTCCTTCGTCTTCTCGACGCCTTCCTTGGTCTTCTCCTTGATGGTTCCCGCCGTGCCTCTGGTCGCGCCAGGCAGATCGACGACGATCTTGTTGTCGACGCGCGCGATGCCTTTGACGTTGGCGAGCGTCGCGGCCTTGGCGCGGTCGGCCTCGGTCGGGACCGTGCCGGTCAGCGTGGCCACGCCGCCATCGACGTCAACATCGACGTGGTACTTCTTGAGCGTCGCATCGCTGTGAATCCGCTTCTCGATCTGGTTGTGGAGCAGCTTGTCAGACGACGCGGGGCTCGGCTGCGGGACAGCGGCGACCGTCGACGTCGCGCTGAACCCGTTGATCGCGACGGCGCAGATCAGGCTTCCGAGAAATACGTTCATGGTGATCACTCCCTTTACGGTCGAGCTGCCGCGCCGGGGCGCAGAGCAGACCGCCGGGGAGATTTGAGCAATCCGCGGACCAAGGGGCGGATGCCGTATCCGACCCCGTGCGTACGGTCGTCACAGGG
>Ga0157379_10006532_pt1 | contig 10054 bp, 7 predicted proteins | sample S25metaG_FD_121802 | JGI IMG/M metagenome (GOLD analysis project Ga0157379, IMG submission 121802) | Switchgrass rhizosphere microbial communities from Kellogg Biological Station, Michigan, USA - S2-5 metaG | ecosystem: Host-associated > Plants > Roots > Rhizosphere > Soil | place: USA: Michigan...
AAGGAGGGCGGTGCGATTCCGGTCGAGGAGGTCGTCGCGGTGACGATGGGCCCCGACTCCGCCGTCCGCGCCCTGCACAAGGCGGTCGCACTCGGAGCCGATCGCTCCGTCCACCTCTCCGACGACGCGCTCGCCGGTTCCGACGTCTGCGCCACCGGCTACTCGCTGGCCAAGGTGCTTGAGTCCGAGAACCCGGACCTGGTCCTGCTGGGCCAGCAGTCCGATGACGGCGAGTGCTACACGATCGGCGCCGTGGTCGCCGACCACCTGAAGATGCCTTCGCTGACCCAGGTGATCAAGATCGACGTCACCGACGGCAAGCTGCGCTGTGAGCGCCAGGCCGAGTACGGATACGACACGGTCGAGGTCGAGCTGCCGGCTGTGATCAGCGTCGGCGACGCTATCAATGAGCCCCGTTACCCCAGCCTCAAGGCGATCATGGGCGCCAAGAAGAAGCCCCTTGACGCCAAGGCGACCGGCGACGTCGGCATCGACGGCGGCATGGTCGGCGAAGGTGGCTCGAAGACGAAGGTCCTGGCCCTCAGCGAGCCTCCCGCCAAGGAGGCCGGCGAAATCATCGAGGACGAGGACACCAACGAGACGGTCGAAAAGATCGTCGCCTGGCTCGACGAGAGGAAGCTGATCTAGATGGCAGGCATCCTGACCTACGCCCTCCACGACGACGAGGGCAACTTCAACAAGAACTCGCTCGGGGCGATCTCCGAGGCGGCCAGGCTGGCCGGCGAGATCGGCGGCGACGCCGCTGTGCTGGTCGTCGGCGACATCGCTGACGATGCTTGCGCGGCACTCGGCAACTGGGGCGCGGCCAAGGTCTACCGGGCCAAGAGCGTGCCCGAGGGCCTGGCCCAGCCGATCGTCGATGCGATGGCCAAGGTGATCACCGACCAGGGCTTCAGCTACGCCCTCTTCGGCGGTGGCCTGCTCGGCTTCGAGATCGGCGCCGGCCTCACCGCCCGCCTCAATGCTGGCGTGACCATGGAGGTCACGAAGGTCAAGGTCCAGGACGGCAAGCTGATCGCTGAGCGGCCGATCCTGCAGGACTCCAAGATCGCCGACGTCGAGTGCGTCGGTGAGCCGGGCATCATCATCGGCCGCCTCAACGCCTTCGACGCCAACGAGAGTGGCGGCACGGCTGAGGTCGTCGACGTCGATGTCGAGCTCTCGCCCTGGTCAACCAAGGCGAAGATGGTCACCCGCGGTGAACAGCGCGGCGCCGACGTCAACATCGAGGACGCAGAGATCCTCGTTGGTGGCGGTCGCGGTCTCGGTGCAGCCGAGGGCTTCAAGCAGTGCGAGGAACTGGCCGAGGCGATGGGCGGGGCGGTTGCCGCTACCCGCGCCGTGGTCGACGCCGGCTGGTACCCCTACGCGGCCCAGATCGGCCAGACCGGTAAGACGGTCGCGCCGAAGCTCTACCTGGCCGCCGGCATCTCCGGCGCGATTCAGCACAAGGTCGGGATGCAGAGCTCGGAGAACATCCTCGCGATCAACAAGGATCAGAACGCGCCGATCTTCGAGTTCTCGGATCTCGGCGTGGTGGGCGACCTGCACAAGATCGTCCCCAAGCTGACCGAGGCGATCAAGGCGAAGAAGGGCTAGCGAACGCGGAGCGAGCGCAGCGTCCCAGTCTCACGCCCGCAATCGGGCGAAGCGTGAGCAGTTGTGCTCGCTCCGTTTTCAACTAAACCGTTAAAGGAGAAGCGATGCCGGCAGTAGCACCCAGCGAGTTCCCGCCGCCGTTCGACGCGGCCGACGTAATCGGCCCGCCGACCGACCCCGAGGACGAGCGAATTGAGGTCGGCATCGCGATTGTCGGAGGCGGCCCCGCCGGGCTCGCCTGCGCCAACAAGATCATGCAGCTGCTCGAGAACGAGCCGGAGCTGACCGAGAAGCTCGGGGAAGTCCCGGTCGCGGTGATCGAGAAGGGCAAGGTCGCCGGTGCCCACCTGCTCTCCGGGGCGAACATGAAGCCCTCGGCGATGGAAGAGCTCTTCCCCGACCTGCCGAAGGAGGAGTGGCCGGTCTTCCAAGAGGTGACCAAGGACGCGGTCTACCTGCTGACCTCGAAGGCGGCGCTGCCGCTGAAGCCGATGCCGCCCAACTTCCGCAACCACGGCAACTACGTCACCTCGGTCTCCAAGCTGGGCCGCTTCCTCGCCGACAAAGCCGAGGAGGCCGGCGTCTACATCCTCTCCGAGACCGCCGCGACGAAGCTGCTGGTCGAGGACCGGGTCGTCCGAGGCGTGCGCTCCGGCGACCGTGGCCGCGGCAAGGACGGCGAAGAGCTCGGCAACTTCGAGCCCGGCTCCGACGTGATCGCCAAGGCGACCGTGCTCGCCGAGGGCACCGTCGGCCACCTCTCCTACGCCGCCTACGACTACTTCGACATGCACGGGGCCGACCCGATGCGCTGGGAGCTCGGGGTCAAGGAGGTCTGGGAGGTCCCCAAGCCGCTCGACCGGGTGATCCACACGATGGGCTGGCCGCTGCGCAAGTCGCCCCGCTACAACGAGTTCGGCGGCACCTTCATCTACCCGATGGGCGAGGACAAGCTCTGCATCGGCCTTGTCGCCGGTCTCGACTACACCGATGCCACCTTCAGCGTCCACGACGCGCTGCAGCTGATCAAGACCCACCCCTTCATCAAGAACCTGCTCGAGGGCGGCAAAAGGGTTGCCTGGGGCGCCAAGACGATCCCCTCCGGCGGCTACTTCTCGATGCCTAAGCGCCTTGCCGTGCCCGGCATGGTCGTCGCCGGCGACGCCGCCAGCATGGTCAACGTGCCGACCCTGAAGGGCGTCCACTACGCGATGCACGCGGGCATGTACGCGGCGGAAACAATCGTCGAGTCGCTGAAGGAAGACTCGGTCAACTTCGAGGCCTACGACGAGAAGGTCCACAAATCGCTGATCGAGAAGGACCTCTTCGAATCGCGCAACATGCGCCAGCCCTTCTCCAAAGGCTTCTTCCTCGGCGGCGCCTTTGCCTCGGCGATGACGGTCACCAAAGGCAACTTCCCCGGCGGCCACTGGAAGCAGGAGCACGACTCCGAGGTCGAGATGGAGCTGGGCAAGGCCGCCGACATGTACGTCAAGCCCGATAACGAGCTCACCTTCGCCAAGCTCGACTCGGTCTTCCTCTCCGGCAACGCCACCCGCGACGACGCGCCCAACCACGTCCGCATTCAGAGCAGGGTGCCGCGCGAGGTCGCCCAGACCTGGGTCTCGATGTGCCCGGCCCAGGTCTACGAGATTCCCGAGGACCAGCTCGAGAACGGCGGCGCCGAGGTCGACGTCCACGTCACCGCCTCCAACTGCGTCCAGTGCGGTGCGATCACCGCCAAGGGCGGTCGCCTGACCCTGCCCGAGGGTGGCGACGGGCCGCTGTACCAGGAAACCTGAGCTCAAACTTCCGTTAATAGAGGGTCAAGCTTCTGCTCGCTACGTTCGGTGAGTGAAGAAAGAAGCCCACCTAAGCGCAAGACTTGTTACTCGCTGTGTAGTTGCGCTTCCGCTTGCTCTCCTCGTCTTGGCGTGGGCGATGAGCGATCAGTGCAGTGCAACGTTCCTCGGCCTCAATGGTCGAATCGCTTACTCACCACTCGGCGGAGGCCCGATCGAGTCCGTCAACCCCGACGGCGGAGGGATGCTCAGGTTGACGACCGGCGTCGAAGACTCCGGGCCAATTTACTCCGCCGATGGTGGGCGAATTGTTTTCAAACGGGACAACGGTGTAGACGTGATGAATGCCGATGGATCCGAAATCAAACAGGTGCTCAAAGCCCAGCGCACGACTGAATCCAAAGCGATATGGCTACGAAACTATGAGACACCAGAAGGGACGACCCTCCCCTTCGTCAAGGTCGAGACCCACATTGATAAGTCTCGTCTTTTCGAAGACCCAACCTTTTCACCGGATGGAACTCAATTGGCGGTCGTTGAAGAGGTCCGAGAAGCTGTTTCGACGACGGTCTGCGCGGTCGAAGCTGAAGAAGGATTGGACTGTCTCGTCTCCGGAGAACCAGGTAGCTACTTCGACTCAGCGCTGGAATGCAAGTGCACCTCTCAGATTGTTGCGGTGGGCAGCCAGAGTGGAGAAACGATCCAACAAATCACCGCGGCTTCGCCGGAGGCCAATTTCAAAACCCCGACCTACGCACGCACCGGAGCTCTTGCCTTCGCGGCGAAGCCCTCCTCTTATGCGGGTTCGGCAGTATTCGTCATTCCGTCTCCGGGCCAGCCAGCAGTTCAAATAACGCCAGGCCCCGACGATCAAGCGCCAGACTTCGCTCCGAGTGGATCACGGATTGTCTTTACCCACGGAGGGCATGAGATCGGCCTGGTCGGGGCAAGCGGGGGTCTGCTGACGATTCTTCCTCTCCAGCAGTACGGGATTGATGGCTATGTCGAATCACCCAGGTTTTCTCCCGATGGCTGGAAGATCGTTTTCGGGCGTTCAGCCCCGCTGTCGACCGGCGTCGCGGAAGCCGGGATATACACGATGAATGCCGACGGGTCTGGTGTGTCAAAGATCGTCGGGAATGGGTCGGCCCCCAGTTGGCGGTCGACCCCGCTACCCCCGCCGCGCGTCAAAAGAATCAAGGCCTTCGCAAAGAAGGGGAGATTGAGACTCGATAAAAGTCACCAGGTGAAAGTCGCCACGTTTATCTGCGGAACCTCGCTATGCCGACTCGAAGTCGTTAAGTCCAGGCTTCGGATTGCGGGCAAGGTTTGCCCGGCCAAGATGTTGCTGAGGAAGTGGAACGACCCTCAAACAAGGCGCAGGCTTCGAGTAGTAGTGACGGGCCAATGCCTTGTCGCCCTGAGAAAAGCGCACCGGGGCAGCCTGCTGGTGAACGTGAGGTTTGGCGATGCGCTCGGGCGACAGATTTTGCGAGTCAGGGTGACTCTTGTCACGGGCGGCTAGTTATTCGTCACAAAGCGGTTTGACCCGAGAGGCGACGGTTCCGTAGAACTCGGAGAAGGGCTCGTATGCAATGTGGGTGGTCGAGCCGCGGAAGACGATGCTGACTCCGCATTCTTCGAAGAAGTAATAGATGCGGTCTTCACCGGCCGCGAAATAGGCGAGCCGGATCGCGGAGCGTTTGCCCAGCTTGACCCTTTTCAGGGCGATTTCTTTGTACTGAGGCAGCCAGTTCGCCTGCATGCGGGTGAATTCGGCTGCGGCCATCGGCGGCAGCGCGCCTTCGGCCGGCCGTGAGTCGATGATCAGCTTGGAGCTGAAGCTGGCGGGGTCGTGCCAGACGCTTTCCAGGTAGGGGCCTTCTTTTTGGTCGAGCGTCTCATTGGTCCAGCCGGTTTCCATGTCGTATTCCGCCAGGTGGTAGACGGTCCCGTTGGAGCTCGGCCGCTTGACAATGGCAGCGGCACTTTCTTCGCCATCTTCGTTGCTGCTGCCGCAGCCGGAGGCGAACAAGGCGAGGGCAATCAGCCCAATCGCCAGCGCCGCACCTCTCCTCCCCAGCATGGTCATCAGCCCTCTTATAATAAGTTGAATTAGATCACTCCGCGGGGACGCGCCCAACCACGTCAAGGGCGGCCGCCTGACGCCGCCCGAGGGCGGCGACGGGCCGCTCTACCAGGAAACCTGAGCTGCCCTGCCCGCGAAGCAGCCGGGCTATTCGATGCAGACCGGTTTGATTCTTTCCGTGACGGTGTCGTAGAAGTAATCGAAATCGCTCGCGCCCTTGGGGCCGGTGCCGTGCAGGATGAAGCTGACGCCGCACCTGCTGAGGAAGTAGGCGAAGTAGTTCGTGGCGCCCACCTGGTAGGTCCACCGAAGCGCCCGGTTCTGACCGAGCTTGGCTTTCTTGAAGCTGAACTCTTTGTAGCCCGGCATCCTCTTAACCTGAAGACGCGTGAGTTCGGCCCTGGCAAGGGGTGGCTCAGTCCCCTCTTCGGGGCGCGAGTCGATGACCATCGCGAATTCCGGCACTGCCGGGTCGTGCCACACGCTCTCGCGATAGCCGCCGACCTGCTTGTCGCTGCTTACTTGGGGCCAGGTGGTTTCGACGTCATATTCCGTCTGGTGATAGGCGGGGGGATCGGCGCTTGGTCGCTTGACGGTGGAGCTCTTGCTTTCGTCGTTGCTCCCACCGCAGCCGGCGACGGCGAGCAATAGCGCGATCAGGCTCAAGGCCACGACCCCCGCGGTCAATCCCCATCGCTTCATCTGGCGCGTAATAGTAAGGAGATTTCAATCACCTGCGGGTCGAGGCCGTAACTGCCCACCCCCTACCGCTATAGCGTGCCGTCCGTGGTGGTGCTCGGGATAGTGCTGGCAGTTGGGGCATCGGCCCTCTACAACGCCTCGATCGCACTGCAAGCGCTGGAGGCGCGAGAGGTCGGCGCAGAGCATTCGTTGCGGCCCTCGCTCTTGGGTCGCCTCGTGCGCAATCGCCGCTGGCTGGGGGCGACAGCGCTCGGCCTGGCGGGTTGGCCACTGGAGATTGGGGCGCTGTTGTTGGCACCGCTCACGGTAGTCCAGCCTTGCCTTGCGAGTGGCTTGATCCTGCTCCTCTGGCTCGGCGCCAAGAAGCTGGGGGAGAGGCCGGGGCAGCGCGAGTGGATCGCTGTCGCGGCGATCGTGCTCGGCGTGCTCGGCATCGCCGTGGCCGCTCCCAATCGCACCACCGACCACGCGGGTATCGGCGCCATCGCCTTGGCGCTCGTCTTGATCGCGATTCCGATCGCCGCTCCATATGTCCTGCGGATGCGCTTCGGAGATTCACCCGGCCAGAGCAGGGTCAAAATCGGAAGCGCTCTCGGAACGCTGGCCGTGCTCAGCGCCGGCTGTGGCTACGCCTGGACCGCGATCGCCAGCAAGCTGCTCACTGACGAGCTGGCGGCCGGCTCGTTGCTAGTCGCGGTCGTCTGGTTGGCAACCGCGGGCGCCTCAGAGGGCCTCGCCTTGCTCAGCGAGATGAGCGCCCTCCAACGGCGTGCTGCCACGCACGTCGCCCCGGTCATGTTCGCGGTGCAAGTGTTGGTGCCGGTGGCGCTAGCGCCGCTGATCTTCGGCGAGTCGTGGGGCGACACCCCGCTTGGCGGCGCAGCGTTGGCGGCCTCGATTACCGTTGCGGTCGCCGGCACCGTGCTCTTGGCGGGCTCCAGCGCGGTGGGCGCGGTCATCGACAGCGCACACAGCAGCGATTCGAGCTGAATTCAGCCCGGCTGGAGTCCGCTTTCGCTGCTAGCCTTCCGGCCGCTTTCGCGCACCCACCTCGAAACTCGTCCGCGAATGCAATCCCAGCCACCACACTCAAGGAGCCACCCGTAGGGTCCGCAGAGACAAGCCGGATCGACGCGAGCAAGTTCGCGATCGGGTTCGACCATCGTGACCGCGCCAGGCTCTTCGAGCTTTGGACCGAAGTGCTTGACTCTGAGCAGTGGTCCGAGGGCCGCAAGCTGGAGGCGTTCGAGCAGCGCTGGGCGACTTGGAACGGGTTGCCGAGTGTCGGTTTCTCCAGTTGGGCTGGAGGCGCACTGGCGGCGCTGGAGTTCGCCGGGGTCCGCGGTGAGACGGTCCTCTGCCCCTCGAACACCTTCATGGCTTCGCCGCTGGCCGCAATCAAGGCGGGGGCCGAGGTTGAGTTCGTCGACTGCAACCGCGACGACCTCTGCGTCTCCTTCGAGGACTTCGAGGCGAAGGCCGAGCGCCATAAGCCGAAAGCGGCGATCCTGGTCCACATCGGTGGTCACATCGCTTTCGAGGCGGAGCGCATCGGCGAGTACTGCCGCGCCAATGGCATCTTCCTGCTCGAGGACTGCGCCCATGCCCACGGCGCCGAGTGGGACGGCCGCAAGCCCGGCAGCTTCGGCGACGCTGGTGTCTACTCCTTCTACGCGACCAAGACCGTCTCGACCGGCGAGGGCGGTGTGCTCGTCTCCGATAACGAGGACCTGCTCGAGTTTGCCCGCAAGTTCCGCAACTACGGCAAGTTCGAGCACGAGGTCGACGGGCTCAACTTCCGCATGAGCGAGTTCACTGCGGCGCTGGGCCTGATCCAGGCGGAGCGCATGGAGGAGATCGTCGCCTGGAAGAACGCCTACGCGCGCGATCATCTCGACGCCGTCCACCCGTCTCGCCTCGAGCTGCCCGAAGGGATGACTTCGGGCTTTTACAAGTACATCGTCTTCGACGAGATCGAGAAGGGCACGGGGCGCGTCTACGAAGAACCCTGTCACCGGATCATGGGCCGTCCCGAGGATCTGCCCAACACCGAGTGGGTGGCCGAGAATCACTGGTGCGTGCCGCTCTACTACCGACCGGAGAGCCGCGCGGCGGCGCTCGGCGAGGAGGAGTAACCATGAGGGTCCTGGTAACCGGCGGGGGCGGCTTCATCGGCTCCCATGTGGTCGACCGCCTGCTCGAGCGCGGCGACACGCCGCGCATCTTCGACCTCAGCGCCTCGCCCTACCACTCGCCACTTGAAGTCGAGACCTTCACCGGCAGCATCACCGACCCCGCCAACCTCGATTTGGCGATGCGCGACTGCGACGCCGTCATCCACCTCGCCGCCGTCGCCGACGTCGGCCACGTTCTCGCCGATCCGGTCCTCGCCGAGGAGGTCAACACCCGCGGCACGCTCAACGTGCTCGAGGCCGCCTGCCGGGCCAAGGTCGGCCGCGTCGTCTACGGCTCGACCACATGGGTCTACAGCGACTGCCTCGAGCAGGAGGTGGACGAGGAAACGCCGATCCCCGCGCCGCGCCACCTCTACACGGCGACCAAGCTCGCCGGAGAGACCTACTGCGCCGGCTACGCCGAGCTCTACGAGCTGGAGAGCACCGTCCTGCGCTTCGGCATTCCCTATGGGCCGCGCGCCCGCGCCGCCGGCGTCGTCGCCAAGTTCACCGACCTCTCCTTCGAAGGCAAGCCGCTGACGATCGCCGGCGACGGCAGCACCACCCGCAGCTTCATCTACGTCGAGGACCTCGCCGACGGCATCGTCGCGGCGCTGGCCCCCGAGGCCGCTGGCCGCACCTACAACCTCTCCGGCGACGAGGTCGTGACGATCCTCGAAATCGCCGAGCGGGTGCAGGAAAACGTCGACACCTGCGAGATCACCCACACGCCGCCGCGCCCCGGCGACTTCCCCGGCAAGACGATCTCCAACGAGCGAGCACTGGAGGAGCTCGGCTGGAAGGCCGAGACGAGCTTCAAGGAAGGCGTCCGCAAGTACGTCGAATGGGTTCGCAGCAGCACCCGTCCGCCTGACCCGATCCCGGGCAAGCAGCCCTCGTTGAACGGCAACGACCACGCTGCCGGTGCGCTGCTCTCCGGCGCTGCCCGTGCCGAGAAGCGTTCCCCCCGGGTGCTGATCCTGAGCGCCGATATCGGCGAGGGCCACGATCTGCCTGCGCGGATCATCAAGGCCGACCTCGAGGAGGAGGTACCCGGGATCGAAGTGGAGATCGCCAATGGGCTCGAGGCGATGGGGAAGCTCTCCGCGGCGGTCCTCCGCAGCGGCTCCAAAGTGACCTTCCGCTGGATGCCCTGGCTATTCGACGTCCAGTACTGGCTGATCACCAAGTTCGCCCCGACCCGCTGGCTCTTCCATCATCTCGGCTACGTGTTCTCAGGTCGCGGCCTGCTGAAGGTGATCGAGAAATATGACCCCGATGCGGTGATCTCGACCTATCCCGGCGTTACCGCGGTCCTCGGGATGCTGCGCGAGAACCGGCGCCTGGAGATTCCGGTGCAGTCGGCGATCACCGACCTGGCCGGCCTGCGGTACTGGGCCCATCCTGGGGTCGACCTGCACTACGTCACCCACCCGGAGTCGATCGAGGAGGTCGAGAAGCTCGTCGGTCCGGGCACCGTGGAGTGGGTGCGCCCGCCGATCTCGCGTGACTTCCTGATGCCGCGCACCCGCCGTGACGCCCGCGAGGCTCTCGACGTCCCGGCCCATGCCCGCGTCGTGCTCGTCTCCGGAGGCGGCTGGGGCATAGGGGACCTCGAGGGCGCGATCCGCTCAGCGCTGTCCGAGGACGCGCTGGTGGTCTGCATC
>Ga0157379_10006533_pt1 | contig 10053 bp, 10 predicted proteins | sample S25metaG_FD_121802 | JGI IMG/M metagenome (GOLD analysis project Ga0157379, IMG submission 121802) | Switchgrass rhizosphere microbial communities from Kellogg Biological Station, Michigan, USA - S2-5 metaG | ecosystem: Host-associated > Plants > Roots > Rhizosphere > Soil | place: USA...
AAAAAAAAAAAATAATAAAAACAACAAAAAAAAACAAAACATGACGACCAAATAAAACCCAAGGCGCTCTTTCCTCCAAAAAAATAAATAGGAAAAAAAAAAAAAAAGGGGGGGGGGGGGGGGGGAGGGGGCGAGTCATTTTGAGGTGCATAAAATAAAGTTGATTTATTCTCACTCTCCGAAACGTGGTGCCACCATGTCGCATCTGTAGACATGAATCAGCAGAGATAAAGAAATCGACTCATTACTCACTTAATGGGGCAGTTGCAGGCCAACTGAAGCCCCCACCGTATGTATCACGGGTACTATACTCGAAGTGGTAGCTGTAAAAATGAAAGATAGGCAAGATATACCACAAGGATGAGAACAAATGAAATGAAAACATACGATGCGCCGATTTCGGTCTGCTTATCAAGCTCATTGAAGGCACTGACATTGGAGAACCAGGTATATGCCTCCATAATGCTGCATTGGAAAAACGATCAATCCGACCCATTCGAGGAATTAGCAGTAGGACGCACTCAAAGGTCTCCGGATCCACTTCATACATACTGAAGCCTAAACAGTATGATTAATATCCTCCTGGCCGAATTCTGTTAGAGGAATGTACCGGAATTCAAGCCTGCAAGCGGTGTGACTGAGCCACCAACCCAAGTTGTTGTCAGAGCGTTAGGGGCGTCCATGACTGTACCGTTATTTCTAGCAGAAAATAAACTTAGTCAAATAATCAAAATACGGAAAGTGTCGACCTACGCATAATAAATGTATCGTACTTCATCGTGAATATGGCCCATGAATACATTGGCGATGACATGGGGAGAGAAACGGTCAATAATCTGATAGAAAAGATTTGGGCCATTGGGAAGCGCAGAAGTTGAGTCCCAGCCTAAACAGAGGGGGGGAAGGGGACATCAGGAAAGGTTAAAGTAGTATGCCATGTGTTCTCACCCGGTAGAACATGGCCCAATATCCAAACTCGTTGCCCTGCGTCCTCTGCAGCCTGCAGCTCATCTGTCACGAAGCGCAGCATACCACTCACGTCCGGGTTCGACATCTATCCATACGTAGCGTTAATTTCCAGACCTTTTTCTTATGGGAATAAAATTACGTTGATAAAGCTAAAATTTCAGGGAACTCATATAAGAATACATAAATTGGTGGAAACTATTGACTTACTTGAACCAACTGAGGTTATGATTAAAGAGATAGGGGGTTTAGATTCTACTTGTAGAATGGGTTGGATTAACTTACTTGTCGACATACCAGAAGTCGGTGTTGAGCCTAGACGTATTTGTTAATCTCTCAGCTCGACAGGGAGGTAGCACTTACGTTATGATTTTGAGACCGAAAGGAGTTATGGTCGAATAGGCGGAGTATCTATTAGCAAAGGAATCAGCTGTCTTGTTGAGTGGGCTGTTTTTTCGAAACAACGTACGTGGCCTTTGAAACCGCTGCGACTTTCTCAGATATCCATCCTTCGGTCTCCCAAAGCCTAGGAATCTTAGTGTTCTACTAAAGGGGTGCATTATTATGCCACTCACTCAGCAAGGTGAGCATAGTTCCATTCAAATTGATTTGAGAGTTGCTGGGGTTGAATACTATGAGGGGCGTCGAAAGCTTGGGGCCATGTGTCATGGTTTCCCTGGAAAAACAGACCTGAGTAGAATTAATAAAAAGGAGTCACTTTAATCACCATTGCAGCATAAACTGGCCCTCCAATATATTCCTTAAATAACGAATATACACTACTCTCAACATATTCAACATAGGCACGAGAAAGTTGATGATCGTCATCGTGAGATGTCAGATCCCCAGTGAATATCGCGAAAGAGGTGGGCTTGTCGTCTGAGGAGAACCTGTTAAGAGGCCTTCCTGCTGCAAAAGTAGCAACTTACCTTTCTTCCCCTTTGTGGAAGGGGTGGTCCCGGTTAATGGTCCTATTGCATGCATCACTGAACTTGCCAACATCCAGGGAGTATCACATTCGTATGCGCCAAACCGAGGTGCAGGAAGAGACAGTATCCCAGCAGGAAGGTCCGTACTGGCAAACTGGACGTGAGTGTTAATGATCTTGGAAGACCGTATTGGTACTGACTTGGAAGATCCAGGACGGCAGCATAGGAACTGGGAGCAATTTCCTTCTGTTCCGATGGCGTACCCTCCATAAAACATAAATGTATGTCTTACGTGCTCAAATAAATCACATACTGGGGTCAATATGGCTGGAGAGCCTCTTAGAATATTTCCAAGTCACATATTTTTTTTAAACGTACAAATCGCTCAAGTGCACGACCCTAATGGGTTTCTTTGCGCTTGGCTTGGGGGCACGAGCATTGGCTGGCTTTGGTTTTTTGAACCAAGTAGCGAGAACCGAGCTTAAATCGGTCGGGGGAGGTGTGGGGCATGTTTTCCGCAGTGGGATAACATTCCTCGCGCACATAAACTACACCAATTCAATAGAAAACTGTCATGAAAGACCTGAACATACCTGGCCATCAAGACCAGCGACATCTGCATTAGCAAGCAGTTGGGTCGCGATTTGACCATCTGAATTGACACCGAACTCTGCTTCGCAACTTCCAAATGCTGAAAGCGGGACGCGTTTGGTTCTGTCATTCAATAGCGATGAAATACATACCACTGAATTTCACCAGATTGCAGATTTGAATGAGGAGGGGAGGGACTTCCCATGGGGCAGTAAGGGCAAGATTCTTCGCCACCAGTAAGCTAGAGATGCATTGGGAGCAAGCCGTGGGGAAGGCATTTTGTGAATTATTGAGAATCTGAGAAATTTGAATAAATGCCGCCGTCCGTAGAGCAGCGGAGCCTGGAGTCGAGAGGTTCTTTGTGGGTGAAATAACTATTGGACTCGAAGGATCCAGGATAGAAGGGGGAAGAACCACGGGATCATGCAGATTCGCAGTCGGGATGGACTTCGGATTGGTGAGGTCAAGAGGAAACACCGTTTCCGCCTAGTTTAGCTGAGTTAATCACAGATAAATAATTTTTTGATATGAAATATTTGTACCACTGGGTCCGTAATCATTGGCTGGGGCTCAACGGAAGTTTGAGAGGGCCCAAACCCAGGGAAGAAGGCCTTCAGGAAGTCAGTCTGGAAGAACCCAGGTGCGGTAAAATCGGCAGGGACACTGAGAGACGCAGGAGGGGTTGCAAAGAATGCAGAAGTGGTTGGAGATGCTGTAGGCTTCGCTGACGCGTCAAGAGACGCGAGCAGCAAAACCAGACCAGAGGCGCAGACACGTTTGGTGAGCGACATGTTTTGCGCGCGAGACAGAACTTCCAGACGCGTTCTCTTTTTATCCCAGAACATTTCCTAAGAATATTTTGCACGTGCGTTCAAGTATGAACATTGTTTAAAGTACCAATGCCCTCCCACACCGGTTAGGCGAGAGGAGGCGAAGGCATGAGAGAGATTACGGCAACGCCGACGCCCTATTTCAGGAAATATGTTATTTAATATGCTTCAGCAATATACTTCTTGTTTCCTGGATTCAGAAGACTGAAGTTATTTAAATTGAACGGTACTATATGAACATGAATGCACTTACTAATTCCCGAGGGGGAAGGATTTTTCCAAGACTGTTACTTAACATCCAGCTGAAAATTGATATGCGTTCAACTGTTCATAACTGCCTCTAACTGCTCCCACAGGATCTGGAAAAGCAAGGATAAGTACCTTGAACTCATGTCAGAGAGAACCATGTGTCATTGTCCCTGGATGAAAATACAATCAAGTCAGAATCTTGATCGAGAGGACGAGGACAAAGATTGGGCCTCGTGGGAAGAGTAGAGTATTCACCAATAATATCGGTTTGACCATCGACATGAGAAGGTTTATATACATAGAAGAAATCAACAACTTCGTCTCCAATTTGAACACTACTTAGACTGCGGAAGATGCAAGGTTCTGGTTTCATGCCGATTGATGCATCCATAACTTCATGTCATTTTGAAGAATTCCTACAAATATCCTGACATCTCTAGTCACTGTACATGTAGGTGTGGAATCACTAATACGAGTTTGGTATGTAAGGTAATGAAGAAATTGGGACGAGAAAGTGAATGATAATGTTACATCGATGAAGGTAAAGCTGTGTAAAAGCTAGTGGTATCTGTACGCGAAGGAAACAAAATAACTGTGACGAACCAAAAGACGAAACACTTGAGTGGGAACCGAATAGCAACATGAAATATCATACAGAAACTAAGTCCATAGGGTACTGGGTAAAATCAGAAAGGAAACTTTTCAAGCATCGTCGTCGCTAGCGTCCTCGAATGCGTCGGGATCGAAGGTCAACCTGTCATAGTTGAGAGAATTAAGCTCCTCGGCGAGGTCCAGCATCGGTGGGGGGTCGACGGTCATGGGCCTATGTATGGCATTATCTGGCCCAGTTCCAAACGGTCCATCATCCGGGGGTGTCTCCTTCATAAAGTATTCATCGTCTAGTAGTTCAATTTCCTCCGAATCGTCGTCGCACGATACAATGATCGCAGGGAGATTCATTTGGATAGGAGACTGAGGATCGTCTTCTGTTGTGAGACTGCTATCCGAAGAGCGAGGAACTGAAGATGAATGCTCTTGTTCTGAGTTTGCATCCAATGAGTCTGTGACGCTGGACCGGCGATCTGTCGATGGGAGGATTGAGCTTTCGGATTCCTCAATGTCATCTGGCTCCAGAGTAGATAGATGATCATCATCGAAGACGACCAGTGGTATACGAGAAGGTGCGCTAAGTCTTCTTAACGGCCTCGCTGTACTGGCGAATGATATAGGTGAATCCGGTCTGGAAGGCTGATCATGTCGAGATGAAGGGATTGGTTCGGGACTGGATCTAATTGGTGTCGATGGAAGCTCCACAGGTGGAGGGGGTAACCGCGAAGAGTCATTTGGATCGGGCAGTGGAGGATGGGCCGTTGAACGGACCCTACTGAACAGACGCGACATGGAATTCTTTCTCGAGAGCTGCTTTGAAGGTGTTGACGAAGAGGGCTCGCTCACAGTCCGCATTCTCAATTCTGTAGCAGAAGGTTTTGAAGATAAACCTAAAAATCGGGAAACAGACTTCTTCCTTGATAGCTTCGGCTGCGACTGCGGAGGGACAGTGGTCTTTGGGGTTCCTGCTTTTGAGGGATCCGTGCCAAATAATTGCGTTAGGATCCTTCCAGCATAATTTTGAGTGGGCGGCTGATCCATCTCGAACCAACTTTCGTATTCGGGGGGACGATGAGACTGCTCTTTTGGAGGGGGTTCCACTGGGAGCGGCGGGGGTGTTACTCTGCTCAATCGTCTTAACGCCTTGACTGCTTTTGTCCGTAGCGAGCTAGACGACTTTTGCGCCATTTTGCTACGGGCCTTTTCGGTTTCGACGATATCCCGAGGTCGGTCGCCAAAGATAGAGGAACGTCTCGACGCTGGGCGTATTGGTGCACCCCAGTGTGTACGTTGACCTTCTCCCCCGAATTCTTCTTCATCCGATGACTGATAGATGCTCACTTCATCTGTACGCATTCTAAACTCGAGCGAAATTCCCTCAGCCGTTTGTACATCATCTCTTGAGCACGCCTCCCGGGAGTTTGTATAAAATAATGATGTCCGATGCCTCAATTTCCGACTGCGGTCATGTCCAGAGGGTTGGGCGTCGGGGAGACCGTCATGGAAAGTTTGGAATGGTGGGGGGGTGCCAGCTCCGCCTTGGAAAAGACAATAAATGTTCTGGTCATCTTCGTCATCTGGCGGGAATACATAGACATCGGGGAGGTGGAAAGGACCCATAGATGCTGAAGAACAATACATGCCTGGTGCGCCTGAGGTCGCGTAGAGGTCGCTGGGACGGGGCATGGAATGTGAATAGTAGAACTAAAGGAACGAACTGGTTAAGAGAGAGGAAAGGTAAAGAATGTGAGTGGAGCAAAAAGAAAAAAAATGAGTAAAGTCTAGCGAAACCAGACACAAAGGGCGATAACCCCTGGTACCCGCGTCTCTCGCCAAGTTTTAGGCGCAGACGGATGTAGACTCATTCGATTCATTCAGTTGATCACATCGGATCTTGGCAGTGCTTACCAGGTGTTATAACTATAGTACTCCATCACATTTCATTTAGTTATGCTGCAGAAAATGATAAGAACGAGTGTATAGCGTACAGAATCGACACAAAAAAAAAGTTCTAGATCCCCACAAGAGCACCTTCATACTCTGTTACCATTTCACCAGCCTCTCTAGCCATGGCCCTAACAACCCCATCCTCATCTGTTACACTGACATACCCAAAGACAATCCTTGCCCGCTTCAAAACCTCAACCGGCAAAACACCTTTTTTTCCTCGCCCCACATTCTTTATCTGAATCTCCCTCTCCCCTGTATCCAGTAGAATACGTACCTGGGGTGTGTCTGATGTTTGAGCATGAGATATGTCTTCATAAATTATTCCAATGTACGCTCGGAGAAGGAGTGTGAAGAGGTGCAATGCGGCGCGACGGAGTGGAGATGCTTTAGACTGGGTAGTCGTTGGGTTGGTGTCTGTAGCATCAAGGATAGTTGGGCGAGAAGCTGGTTGAGGGAGAGGGAATGCCGGTTTCCTTGGTTCAGGTGCTGAAAATGATGAAGGCTTTGAGAGCATTTCCGGTAAGACTTCGTCGTCTTGCGTCATTTCTTCGTCCTTAGGCTTCTCTTCCGTTCGTTTTGGTTTGATTTCTTCCGAGGATTTGATCGGTACACTTTCCAACTTGACCAGTTCTACACATGTATCCGCCAGTCCAGCCGCGTATGGTTCCAACGCTTTGACATTAGTATTTGCGCATTCGGCGAGGATCGATAATGCTGAAGACCGTAATGTCGCCGGAAGATGAGCCGTACGTATTATTGTAAGCAGAGGTGGAACCAAGATATCCACTGCAGCTAAGTGAGCAAATGTATAAGAGTTCATAGAAAGAAATGACTCACTATATGCCCCAAGTATGGTCTCATACTTCCTCACAACAATACTCAACGCCTCACCAACTCTAATTCGCGCATCCATTTCATCCTTCCCCATCTCGGATCCATTACCGCCACCGCCAATCCCAGTCCCCACTAAATAAACATCCATCAAGCCTCTCAAGACTTCTTTCCCATATCCATCTACCATTGCTGCTAATCCTTGAACTGCGTTAAGGAAAATATACGATTCTTCATCTTGAATGGACTGGAGAAATATTGACAAGAGGGCGGGGAGAAGAGCGGGATCTAGTGTGTCAGTGTCGGACGCTTTGGATTTGGCAGGTCTGGAAAGAAGGTCTCGCAATATTTGAAGTCCGTGTGCTCTAACAGGAATAATTGGGTCCTGTAGAAGCTTCAATGCCTGTTGATATGCAGCTTGTGCGGACTCAGGTTGCGGCGCGGAACGAGATATAGTCGGTCCTGTAGCTATGGAAGCATTGCGCGCTGTGAGGACCAGACGAGCTTCGCGCGATAGTTGGCGTATGTTAGGTAAGGGGTGGTTGGTCAATGATTCGAGAGAAAATAGGATGTCTATGAGGTCCGGGGTTGTTGTTGGTGTGATGTTGGGATGGCCTAGGGATGTGTGTTAAGTTGGTAGTAGACGTGGAAAAACACGAAAAAACACACCTTCCAATATTGAAAGTAATAATGTAACAGCCGTGACGATCATCTCATCCTTCCCGCCGCCGCCCTGCACCAATTCCTCTACATCCATCTCATCCACATCCTCGTCGTCACTATCGCCCATACCCTCGTCCACATCCTCGTCTTCTTGTTCCACAATCCGCAGGTCTGCTAGTCCTAATCCTTTCTTCGGGAGGACATAGGCAGGTTTAGTTGCACTGGCAACGGTACTTAGAGCGTGCTTCACGAACGACACTACATGTTCAGGCTTCGAAAGAACACTGGATGATAATTGAGCTTGCATTTGAAGAATAAGTTGTAGATACAGTAGCGTCCTAAGTCTAATATAAGTAATGAAAATAATAATAAATGTGATTCAGAGCGTACCGTAGAGGCTCTTCCGACTCGTCCTTCAACTCGAGGTATGAATCAAGTAGTCGCACGAAGATCTCCGAAGAGATATCTTTCCTATCTAGAGCCTTCAGGAAAGCAGCAAATTGCGATGGATCGGGCCGCAAATTGAGTGGATTCGCATCGATGTCGATGTCGTCTTTCGATTTGCCGCCAAGGGAGGCAGCTGTGAAGAGCGAGATAGATGGTTGTGGGGGGGGCCTAAATGGAAATATTACATATCTCGTACTGATATAAAGCGAGCTAACTTACTTTGCAGCCCGAACGAACCCATCGAATCGTACCTCCCAATTCCCCCCTTCACCCGATATAATTCCCCAAAGACCGGCGATGACATCAGAAGTCACTACAACTCTTCCCCAAGTACTCAACAATGCGCCGAGAGACTCACGAGTGCTAGGATCGGCGGTTTTACTGGAGCGATACAATCCTAATAATGTGTACAGCTCAGACGCGATAGGAGTCAAAAGAGTTGACAGTTCGGTAGGAGATGGATCTGTGTGAAGGAAGAAGGTTTGCAACGTTAGAAGTGCTTCTACAGGCGACAATTTGGAAGGAATCCCGTCGACAATACTTTTCGTTGATGTTTCGGAAGTGAGGGGCGAGGGGCGAAGGAATGGATCATGAAGCAGAGGAAGAAGGATATTTGAAACGATCGCATGGTATTGGAATTTGGATGACAACATGCGTGAAAGTGCGAATGCGGCTGCTTGTTTATGGGACGGAGGAGTTTTCTGGGCATTTGCAGGGAAGATAAGTGCGAGAATCCGAGGAATCATTGAGCGGAAATAGTCCTTAAAATGAAAATAAGAGTCTGTACGGAATAGATAGAAGTCAAATTACCTGTGGTGTAGCTGAGGCTGGGACGGCACTCAGGAGTCTTGAGATATGTTCAAGCTTTTCCAAAGGCGCAGTTTCAGAGTCCTCCCGCTCTTCTCCAAAGACAGCAATGCATAGACCTCGAACACCTTCTACACGAGCAAGCTGTTTGCTTAGCAGGAATCCGCAGACCCTAGAAACATGAGGGAGTATTCGACGTTTCGGGGTAATATCTGCGAGGATAGTTCCTAGGGCAGATATGGCCTGGTTGGGACGTAGCCTAAAGAAAGTTAGATATAAATATACAGAACATTACGGTAACCTTACCATTTGACGAATCTTATTGAATATTCCTTTATTTCTTTCCCAGATTCTGCCCACCCGTCCACCAAAGGTTCTTTAGCCCATCCAACGACTAAACTAGGCATCAAGATCTCCACAGCATGCTTGCTCAAAATCGAGGAAGTGATCCAACTCTGCCTCATTCTTGAAGATCCATCATCAGTGAATATTAACTTGAAGACACGGATCAACATCGCGGGCAAATCCCTGAAGTCTATCGACCTCTCAGTCAAGTCAATGATGCGAGGTTGCATTGGTGGTGCCGCGCCTTGGACTCCTGGACGTGTGAGCTCTAGCTCAGATTGAAGTGGTAGGATAGCCCATTTGAAGACGACCGAGAGTAGAATACGGATGTAGGAAATGTCCCGCGTACTGAGGAGAGGTGGCTCTTCTGGAGAGACAGACGAGCTCTCGGGATCCAGAACGACCTGCATGGATTCCAGCAATCGCAAACATTCTTTCGCAGTAAGATATTGTAATGTCTTCAATTCTACATCTGATAAATCTCCATAATCTGTTTCTTGAAGAATTTTCTGGACTTGAACGAGCCGTGATTTGAGAACCGCTGACACATCCGGTGAACTTTGTGTTTTGTTCTCTGCTCCCGACAATATAGCAGCTGCGGATAGAAGAGTTATCAATGAATGTGTCTGCTCATTGTCAGTCATTTTCCAAGAGTTTTGGAGAACAGAGACTGAGGAAGACTTGCATCATTGCGGAAGCTTCACCAATGGCCAATCACGATCGAGATTGACTCATCGCGCTCTACAACTCCGCCTTTGTATGCTTTTCCCCCGTCCGACGTTGAGCAGAGCATCAAGCTATCTTCCTCGCTACTTCCTTTGTCTTCGAAGCTGCAT
>Ga0157379_10006539_pt1 | contig 10050 bp, 10 predicted proteins | sample S25metaG_FD_121802 | JGI IMG/M metagenome (GOLD analysis project Ga0157379, IMG submission 121802) | Switchgrass rhizosphere microbial communities from Kellogg Biological Station, Michigan, USA - S2-5 metaG | ecosystem: Host-associated > Plants > Roots > Rhizosphere > Soil | place: USA...
AAGATCAACTTCTTCTTATACTCCACAAGCCTGTCCACATTCAACTTCTTCCCTTCCTCGCTCAAGTTCCTCCTCCTATGATCAACCACAATCCCGATCGACTTGGCCTCCTTCCTGCCCACACCAGCAGCCTTCAACTCCGCCAGCGTGAACCCGCGGCCCTCGCGGATCTTGGAGTTGTACCGCACAGTTTGCGCACGGACGGCAGGGCGGAGGGGCTTCAACGGACGTACACCGAGCAAGGCAGCTTTGCTTTTGCGGGCGGTGCGACGGCGGAGTTTGCGTCCCGGTTGGTCGAACCAGGTACGCACGCGGCGTTGCCAGTCCTTGTGGAAGTGCTGGTTCGGGAGGACTATTCGTCAAATATGCTTAAATTTCAATGTCTTCTAACACAAAGAAAGGACTTTTACGCACCGTTGTTATGCTTGACCATGACTTACTTCACAGTCTACCAAAATCAAGGCAATAAACGTCAGCACAAATTTACTCCCAAAAAGTCCATCCAACGCCATCCCACACCATCCATCGCCCCAGATGTCCCTAACCCTCTCAAAAACACGCCAAATCTCTCCAACAGCATCTCCAGGACATCTAGAAGCGACAGAGACGGGTAGGACAGCACGGGGAGGCTCACCTTGAGGGTCTTGAGGTCGTTGAGGCGAGGAGTCGGTGGGCGATTTAGGGCGCTAAGGAGCGAGCGGGGAATGCCGAGGGGCGCGCGCACGTGATTGGTTGGAACGTCTGTTCAGGATTGTTTCTGTCTTCTTGGGTGTTTCTTGCTTGGGTGGGCCTCAGGAAATTATTAGGTCTTGTCTATAACGTCTGGGATCTTCAAAACGTCGTCTGCTTTGGCACTGACTTTCGCTACATTACTCTTCCAGGTCATCGACGATCTAGATCTCTGTGGGTAATAACCAGTATCTCTCTTCTACGGATTTCTACTTCACCTTCTATCGCTCTGTTACGCCAAACATATTCTACGATAACCACTCTACACCCCGACGGGTCACAAGGAATAGCTTCCCCATGAAATTGAAATTCACCACATCGTGCCTTGTTGTCTCGCTCCATGATCTATCCAACTCTGCACCACCTGACTTCTGATGCTATATCCGTCAAATCAGCAGTCAACCATGGAGCAGCTCCCATAAAGATATTTTCTCCATTTTACGTCCCATATTTCTCTCAGATACTCAAGGAAATTTCATGCCCAACTACAGTATCACCTCTTTGTCACACAGGAATCTCGACCAATCCTTGTATAGACTTTGTTACTCACGTTTCTCAAAATCTCCTCACAACGTCTAACGACTTCTTAGTGGATCTCTCCCACTACCTGGCTTATGATTCGTCTGGGAACTCCATCATCACCATACGGAAACGAAAAAGGTATGATCAATCACCGAAGCTCAGCTGCCTTGTCGCGGCGTAGACGAACGGCCAGGCTAACATTGGTAAAACATTCATCCCTTCCGGGGTGTACATCCAAAAAAAGGGTCACTTTGAAGGGGAAGGGGGGACCTAGACGATTGCCGTCCTACCCGCGTTATCGATCTCTCATATCCTCACCATGCCCCTCCACCTTCGCCCTCCGTTCCGTGCAGAACACATTGGAAGCTTGAAACGACCTGATGAGCTGCTTCAGGCGAGGTTCGCAGTGGATGATGGGAAGCTTACACAGGCTGAGCTACAGAAAGTGGAAGATAAGTATATTGAACAGATGGTGAAGATGCAGAGGGAGATTGGGATTAAGGCTGTGACGGATGGAGAGTTTAGAAGGTGATTAATAATTAGAATATCTGTGTGCGTGGGTGGCTTATAGTGTAGGCATATGTTTTACGATGGGGTGTTTGATAATTTGGACGGGATGAAGTATGTGAAGCCTGGTGAGTCGCAACAACGATTTTACGTGAATGATTAATTGAATGGCTATATTAGTTCCCGAGAAAATGTTTATGGTAAACCAGTCAATACCCCTCCAAATTCGTCTCTCATTCTCGAATAGCCCTACGTTCCAGATATTATGGCTTTCAAAGAACTTGATTTCAAGAACGCTGCGACATATCTTTGCGAGGTGCGTATTATTTTCCCTTTCGAAATTTGCGTATTAATCTAGTGGAGTCTAGAGTAAGATCAAGCGCACGAAGCCTTTTTACAAGGATCAATTCTTAGGGGTCGCTAAATTCGTTCCCCCAGATGTGAGACTCAGAGATCCCGGCTTTCTGAGATTATTTACTAATTTTACTCTCAGGAAGTGAAGAATATCAAATTAACCATGTGTGTTCCTCACTGGTTCCATCTGCGACACGGCCCTTATGCGTATGTAATGCCTTTAATATTAGACCTTTCAAGACTGACAACTTCATAGCTACCCCAAAGATGTCTATAAAAACGATGGTAATCTTCACTCTCCCTCTTCCATCGATATTTATTAACGTCATCACTTTAGCTGAATACTTTGCCGATATTGCTCAGGCTTATCGCGAGGAATTAGCAGACCTATATTCCGTCGGTTGCCGTAACATCCAGGTAATTAAAACGTTTCCTACCTATAAATGAAATCACTGCTCTAATAATGCGTCGCAGTTCGATGACCCCATGCTTGCGTATTTCTGTGCTGAGTCTATGTTGAAAGGGATGAAAGAAGATGGTACGTAGCTCAATCTTAACACAGGGTTCATTTTATTGAATTTGAGACTTTCAGGTCTTGACTCTGAGGCTATTTTGGACCTTTACATTGACACTTATAACAGCTGCTTACGCGACAAGCCTGCCGATATGACAGTCGGTATTCATTTGTGCAGAGGAAATTTCAAGGTATGTTCTTCTCATATATGAATTATTCCATTCATTATGTTGACGGTATCATTAGGATGGAAGGCACTTTGCTGAAGGCGGTTATGATCGAATTGCAATTAAGCTGTTCAATAAGCTCAATGTTGACACCTATTACGTGAGCGATTTACTCGTTTTACTGAACCTATAGCTAATCCCTCGCAAGCTGGAATATGATACCGAGCGCGCTGGTACCTTCGAACCTCTCAAATTCCTCCCGCCCAACAAGAGTCTTATTCTTGGACTGGTTTCAACCAAGATTCGTCAGGTAATTAATATATCACCTCGTATAAATTAGAACCTAACGGACCAAATCCCCTAGCTCGAGGACGAGACTGAGATGAAGAAGAAAATCCGCACCGCTGCCGAAGTAGTAGCCAACGGTGAACATAAGAGGCCTTTCGAAGAAGCATTGAACCAGTACGTACTTGATTTCTAGTCCTTGATTTGCTCTACTTGACACATTATGCAGGCTATGTATTAGTCCACAATGTGGCTTCGCTTCTCACAGTGAGGGTAATTTGGTTACCGAAGAGGACGTCAAGAGGAAGCTGACCTTGGTTGTGAGCATTGCAAAGAGAGTCTGGCCTGCCGACGCATAAATACATCAGTAAATAACAACAATGCGTCTTGTATAAGTATTGTGACGAAAGCAATTCAATTAACTGTGACAACACGCCTTGTAACGCGTCGGGCTTTGGCACATGTAGCAAGCGAACCTGATAGGCTGACTGTCACGACCACATTGTATTTTTCAGTGACCTGGAAAGGACAAGTACAACTAGATTCCAAAGGAGACTTCGTCTTGAACGCCTCCTCTGTCTCGTTAGATGGACATTGTGGTGGCTGGGTAAAACAGAACACCCTGTGAAGCCCAACTGAGTTTAAAAGGCTATGACATCTATGACTCACATCCTCAATTGCAAAACCATGATGAAGAACCTCAAAGAAGCAGACATTGAGCACGTTCCGCTGGATATATTCAAAGTCGCCATTGCTGAACAGGTGGCTCGATCAGTTGATCTTCCTCTTGAGGTCGTTTTCGGGGCCGTGGATATTGGGAAGAAGGCCGATTTCACTTTGGCCGTTCCGAGGTTACGGATTAAGGAAGATGTGAAGGTTCTTACGAACAAAATTGTTTAAGAGGTGTCAATCCTCCTCTATTCAAGTTGGATTCGCTTGGCTAAAACTCTCCACTAGTTTACTCCCAATGAATACATCGAGAGAGTCATACGGGACTCTCCTTTCGTTTACTTTTACTGCAAGACAGCGACGCTCAGTCGGGTCGTTCTAGATAAAATATACACAACTAATCATCCCGCAGACTCTTCCAAAGTGTTACCGTATGGTAGCAACACCAGTGGTTCCGGCAAAAGAATCATTATCGAACACAGCTCTCCGAATATTGCGAAGCCTTTTCATGCTGGTCATTTACGGAGTACTATCATTGGCGCTTTCCTTTCAAATCTTTTTCAAGCTAATGGGTGGGATGTCGTTCGAATGAACTAGTATGCGTTTCTTTCTCTGTATTATGTTATGGTATTTACGAAACCCCTCGTAGTTTGGGCGACTGGGGCATTCAGTTTGGTAGGTAACCAGCGGAAATACTCGAACACTCCTTGATATTATAATCTGAATAGGGTTGCTCGCTGTTGGGTTCAAGAACTTTGGATCAGAGGAAGAACTTCAGAAAACCGCTATTATGCATCTGTTCAATGTCTATGTCGCAACTAATGCTGCCGCAGAAAAGGAGCGTTCCGCAGGTGGAGATCAAGTAATTAACAGCGAAGCAAGAGAATTCTTTCGACGAATGGAAGATGGTAATGCATCCTTAGTTTCCTGTTACTTCGTTTGCTGATTTATTCTGGTCCAGGCGATGAAGAAGCCGTTCAGCTATGGAAACGCTTCAGGGACTTGTCGATAAAAAAATACGAGCAGACTTACAGCCGTTTGAACATTCATTTTGATGTGTATGCTGGCGAAAGTATCGTACAGCCCTCCAGCATAACGAAGTCCATGGACACCCTGCGAGAGAAGGGTCTCTTGACGACGAAAACGATTGAAGAGAGCAATCCGGATTGGGTGGCTAAACGAGCAACACTAGAGCAGGAAACAGCTTCGTCGTCAGAGGAGAACCTTAATGGCAAGAAGGAACAACCCGAGCCTGACTCTGAGCGACCACTGGCGTTGGCCGTTGATCTGAAAAAATGGAAGTTGGATAAACCAGTCGTTCAAAAGTCCGGTACGTAGATAGTACACCGATCTATAGATGTGACTAATTTTTGAGACAGATGGCACAACAATTTACATCATGCGAGATATTGCGGGGGCTATAGAGCGGTATGAGAAATACAAATTCGACAAGATGATATATGTCGTCGGCGATCAGCAGAATCTCCACCTCGCTCAATGTTTTAGAATCCTCTCGTTGATGGAAATGCCCTTCGCGGATAAACTGGAGCATGTCAATTTCGGCCGGATCAAAGGAATGAGCTCTCGAAAAGGCAACGTTGAATTCTTGGAGGATATTCTAGATACCTCGAAAGAAGCTATGCTCAAACAGATGCAAAAGAATGAAGCAAAGACGCGGGGGATTAGTGATCCGGATTATACTGCTGATCAGGTTGGAATGACTTGCGTTAAGATTCAGGATATGCAAGGGAAACGGTGAGATAATTTTTTTAAAGATTCGCGCCTATGACTGAGACCATGGCGTGTAGCATTAATTCATACGAGTTCGACTCTGAGAGAATGACGTCCTTCGGAGGGGACACTGGTGCTTACCTTCAATATGCTCACGTACGACTTTGCTCCCTGGAGCGTAAAGTCGCAAATTTAGTCACAATTACGAATCCTTCTGAAATTGATGTCTCCTTGTTGGCCGAACCTCAAGCTCGGGATATTATCTTCCTCCTAGCGACATTCCCGAACATGGTGAAAGCATCACTTAAGACATACGAGCCGAGCACCATTGTGACATACTGTTTCAAGTACGTTTTATCCAGAAGTAGTTCCATTTTATAAGTTCTTACCTTCTTCACAGATTGAGTCATGCCATTAGCTCAGCTTGGGAGCGACTTAATGTGATGAGCCAAGAAACTAAACTCGCGCAAGCGAGACTTTACCTTTGTATTTGCGCTCGGGATGTGCTTGGTACAGCTATGCGTTTGTTGTCTCTTGCGCCCCTGGACAGAATGTAATTCTCCCTACTGTCATTTATTTATAGCGTCTTTGACCGTTTCATTTTGCTCTCGTCGTTGTTATGTCTGTCGCTTGTCATTGCACATTCTTAACTTATTTGTATGGTAGATTTTGCTGCAATTTTTTATCCTATCTTACCACTCAATGTATTTTGTGCTTCCTCGGCCGCTTCTCTAATGGGGAGCACTACAGTTTATTGGTGAATTGAGCGTGACAACGCGTGTTGTAACGCGTCCCGATTGACATGTGATTGTAATCCGGCAACGCGAACCGAAAATAACCGGTTTAATGGGCTGTGGTGTCGATCAAAGTTCCCACCCATCCTGAGGCAGAACTTAAGATGGAAAAAGTCAAAATGGTCATTTTCCCCATTTCTTCAAGTAAAATAAATCCACATGGGAATCAGACCCACTGCTTCTAGTACTAAATTGAGATATGATCGCATTTGAAACATCGCCGGTTAATAGGGTAAGAACAGCCATCTTCCCATAACCGGCATTACAAGCTCTTCCATAACCATCATGTCGTCGTTCGAACTCAATAATCTCTTCAATGTCACGAACAAGGTAATTTACGTGCAGTAGTCATTGATGAAATCACTGAATTACGTGGCAGGTCGTTCTGATCACAGGTGGCTCTCGTGGAATTGGCAAGATGGTTAGTGCATTATGCCACGAGTATATCTTCAGTTCTGAAAGTCGGCGTGTCAGATCGCCACCGGTTTCGTTAGAAATGGGGCCAAGGTGTGCAGTACTCTCTCGAAGTCTCGAAGTCTATTCAAGATTCATTGCAATAGGTTTACATCTCATCTCGCACTGCGAAAGAATGTGGCGGCACAGCTAAGGAACTCTCTGCGATGGGCCCCGGACAATGTATTTCCATTCCCGCAAATCTTCAGCAATACGAAGAGGTTCAAAGACTCGTTAATGAATTGAAATCAAGGGAGAAAGGTGTGTGTTTTTTTCTCCGGTAAATTCAAAATTGTTTAATCGTTCAATTGCAGTTCTTCACGTCTTGGTTAACAATGCAGGAGCGACATGGGGGGAAGATGTTGAAGGACATCCTGTAAGTACTAAATCTACCTAGTGAAATTTGTCTAAATCTAATTTAGCATTCTTAGGATTCGGCTTGGACAAAAATTCTTACACTGAACGTCCAACGAGTCTTCACTCTCACACAACTTTGCGTTCCTTTACTCCGAGAGGCGGCCGCACAAGGTGGAAAGGACGGTGAAAGCTTTAGGGACCCCGCTCGTATTATCAACGTCAGTCGCCGAATTCTCTTCCAGACTAATTACTATATATATATTGTTATTCAGATTGGCTCCGTAGAGGGCGAGAAAGTTCCCGCACACCATACATATTCTTATAGCACTTCGAAAGTAAGTACACATTATTTTACCCGATTAGGGTTATTGAACGATGATTCAGGCTGCTCTTGCCCACCTGAGTCGCCATTTAGCAGGACGATTGGGTCCAGAAGGAATTACTAGCAATACCCTCGCTTGCGGTGAGAATATCTATCAACCATATTATGGTTAGTGGTAGATTAACGTTTCCTTCGAATTTCCAGGCGCTTTTGAGAGCAAGAGTGAGAAATTATTTTATATCAGCGAGGGAAGAGCTGATTGACCATTTATTCTATTTAGTGATGGCTCATACACTGGCAACTACGGGTGAAATCATCAAGTCCGTTGTCCCTCTGCATCGCATTGGAACACCTGAAGATGTCGCTGGTACCACACTATTCCTCGCTAGTCGTGCAGGTGCATATGTTACTGGTGCTACCATTGCAGTTGATGGTGGTTCTCTTGTTACAATGCAATCTAGACTGTAGAGTTCGATCCAGGACTCCATCCCTTCGGTAGAAGAACACATTCAAAATGATCATGGATGTTTTTATTTCCGAAATCCAGTCTTAATTGATCATTTACATAAATATAGATTGAATTTTGTCCAGGGGCGGTTTGTGACTCCATAACTTCAACTCATGTCTTTCCAGTAGCTCCAACTAGACAATGAGGAACTTAGCACTACCCTCAAAACTATTACTTCAATCCTAAGTGCATTAAAAGTTTCCGACATTGAACCACGTGATAAAATGGCACCGTCGCGGCCATATGGTGCGGACGCATCGTCGAACTTCTGAATAGGGACTACAAGAGTTCTCTGGGAAGACAAGGTACTATAGCCGCCACCGGTCGTTTAAGCCCGGAGAAGGGCGGTTTGAAGATTATACACCAATTTCCCTTCCTGACATCCTATCATAGGACACGTGTGTTGCTATCTACAGATGTCGACTTCGCCGAGGATTCGTCGTAAAGGAATTTCAGAAACGATAACAATCGATCCAGACGATTCACGTGCAGGGTTTATTGAATATAGATTGTGAGCAGTTTAGTCATTATATCTCGCAATTGCGGCGCTTCTAATGCTGTGACTAGAACCAATTGTATTTTCCACACCTTAAGCTTGGGCAATGAACATAGGCTGGACAGTATGCGTCGACGAGTGGTGTGTTCGACTGCTCGAAATCTCGATATAACTTCACCCTATACACGCACTTCTCCTCGATTCATAATATTCCTTCCACAACGGTCCCGTGGACGTCCGGACTGTCTATTATATGCTTTTTACCCGGGTTAAGGAACCAATCGATTCCACAGACTCGGGTGACTGGGGAGTGGTTGACGAGGCTGCAAGGATGTTAGCCCCTGTCTACCAGGATTTATATGGAGGCGGGGTCTACTAAAGAGTGGGATTATGACTTGGACACGTTGTTTATTTTCACTAGGAGGAATTCCCGCTTTTGGATTGGTGGCCTTGGCCCCGCTTTGGCGGATGTTCTAGAGTGCCCTTCTAACTATGGAGATGCTCATGAAAAGATGAAATCCGAGGACTACAGTATTTAATCATTCGCCCGAAGAAGCAGATTTTTTCGCCGATTCATCCAAGCTTGCCGGAAGTCTGGAGCGTTTTCGCCTTGTGTCTCTTACAAATCCCGAAGGAAACCTGAAGCTCCATCCCACCAAATTTCGTTTTATATAGCGATCAAGAAATGTTTTATCAAATTTAATGACTGTCACGCTACAAGATGCCATAGATCTGAGTATATCTCCTGGTGGTGGTTTTCACTCAGTCATGCAACTCCGTCCGTCGCTTCATGAGATACTTATCGCTCGTTGCGAAAGATCTGTGCGTGAGCACTCTGAATCTTTACTCATGAGCATCATAGGCATGTGTCGCTCGAGGACTCCGCAAGGTTGATCACCCTCAGAGGTAATACTAGCGGTGAGCATCTTAAGCTCGTCTTCTTATCTATTTACGGCTAACATCTATTATTTACAAAGGCGCAGAATGTAGGTGTTGCACCTCCATCCTGTCCACTTTGCGTCCGTCAGGCTCGTTCTCCCTATTACGCTGAGTTGGCTCGCTTGCATGTTAGTAATAATCCCTTCTGTGATTCACCTGAAAACATGTTCAATTTGAAGGACAAGATGGGAGATGTATTTCGCAGATCCCGTTATAAGTCAACGACCGGTGAATTTCCACATGATAAAAAGGAGGGACTGGAAACGCAAATGGCAGAAGAATGAGCAATGGAAAAGCCACCTCTGAGGGAACCGACTCCACAGGAGTTGACTCTTCAGCAGCAGACTGCATGGCGGACTCTAAGCCGGCGTTTTATGAAAGATGTGTCTCTGGAGGAGCAGGCCATGGAGGAGTGACAGTCTAGCAAGGAAAGCAATCAAGAGAGGGGTGCGATGCGGCTGGAAATATGGCGGCGGGCAATTGATGAACCACCAGAAAGGGTGCGAGAAACGAGGAGTGGCCTCTGAAGGATCGGGCTATGACGCGGCGGAGACTTAGAGGGCGGGCTCTGGCTCTCTGACACATCGCGAATGTGTGGCTGTAAACCAGGATATCATGTAAATAGGCAGGAGAAGTAATATATTAAATACAATTGAAGATTATAGGCAGTTTTAAACTTCAAGTGAAGCATCCCCTGATTTGT
>Ga0157379_10006540_pt1 | contig 10049 bp, 6 predicted proteins | sample S25metaG_FD_121802 | JGI IMG/M metagenome (GOLD analysis project Ga0157379, IMG submission 121802) | Switchgrass rhizosphere microbial communities from Kellogg Biological Station, Michigan, USA - S2-5 metaG | ecosystem: Host-associated > Plants > Roots > Rhizosphere > Soil | place: USA: Michigan...
GGTTGCGTCGACGATTCTCACGCCTTTCCCACCCCCTAGAGCACGATCTTGTTCAGCGGGTATTCCACGATCCCTTCGGCGCGCGCAGCCTTCAGCTTCGGGATGAGATCGCGGACCGTCGGCTCTTCGATGATCGTGTTGACCGCGACCCACTCGTCGTCGCTGAGCGCTGAGATCGTCGGCCGCTGCAGCGCCGGCAGCAGCGCCAGCACGGCGCGAAGATCCGTCCGCCGCACGTTGAGCATCAGGCCAACGCGTCCCTGCGCTTCGATGGCGGCCCTGAGGAGCAGCGCGACGTTCTCCAGCTTGGTGCGTTTCCAGGGATCCGCCAGCGCTGTGTGGTTGGCGATCAACTGGGTGTTCGATTCCATGACCGTGTCGACGATGCGCAGCCGGTTCGCGCGCAGCGACGACCCGGTTTCGGTCACCTCCACGATGGCGTCCGCGAGCGTCGGCGGCTTCACCTCGGTGGCGCCCCACGAGAACTCCACCTTGACGCGCACCCGCTGGCGTTCGAAATACGCGCGCGTCACCCGGACCAGCTCCGTCGCCACGGTCTTGCCGTCGAGATCCTGCGGCGAGTGGATGGAGGAGTCTTCCGGCGCGGCGAGCACCCACCGCACCTTGCCGAAGCTTTGCTTGGCGTACACCAGGTCCGCGATGCTCGAGATCACGCCGGTATGGCCATCGCCGGCTTCGTGCTCGGCGATCCAGTCTTGTCCCGTCAGCCCCGCGTCGAGAACGCCGTCCGAGACGTAACGCGCCATTTCCTGGGCGCGAATCAGCATGCACGCGATTTCGGGGTCGTCGATGGTAGGGAAGTAAGACCTGGAGCTGACGTAGACGTTGAAGCCAGCGCGCGCGAACAGCTGAATCGTCGCGTCCTGCAGAGAGCCTTTCGGTATCCCCAATTTCAGGTTCATCTTGTACTCGGCCTAACCTTCGTGTTCATTCAACGTCCGAAAGAAACACGTACGTTGACCAGTGTGGCAGACGTTGCCCTCGCCGAGGCGCTTCACTTTCACGAGCACCGTGTCGTCGTCGCAGTCGACCAGGATTTCGGTGACCGCGAGCTTGTTGCCAGAGGTTTCCCCCTTGGTCCACAGCGTGGCGCGCGAGCGGCTGAAGAAGGTGGCGTAGCCGCTGCGCCGCGTTTCCGCCAGCGCGACGTCGTTCATGAAGCCGACCATCAGGACTTCTGACGAATCGGCATCCTGGATGACGGCAGGTATCAGTCCATCGAGCTTTGAGGAGTCCATAAAAACAAAAACCCCGCCGTGTCGGGCGGGGTCATCTCGGGTCCTTGGTTCTTCTTCGAGGTCCGCCCTAGATCACACCCCCTCCGGCCGGTGGCCGTGGTGCGAGTGGTGCGCGTGATGGTGGACGGCGAGCATGGAAACCGCAGCGTAGTCGATCGTCAATCAGGGTGTCAATCGGGCTCAGGCCGGCAGGGTCTTGCCGCGCGTTTCCTCCCCGAAGGGCAACAGCAGCAGACCGAACAGAAACGCGATCGACGTCAGCGCCACCGGCGTGCCGATGGTGTGGAAGTACGTGACGCCGAAGCCGACGAGGAAGGTGATGCCTGCGCCGACGAACCGTCCGGCCGATGTGGCGAAGGCGAACGCGCTGGCCCGGCAATCAGTCGGGTACTGCTCCGGCAGCCATAGCGTGTACATCGCGAAGTTGGCGCCGCCCAGACCGAGAAAAAACAGCACGATGAAGAACGGCGCAAGCGCGTTCGGCAGGAAGAAGACATAGCCGAAGCCGACCGCGATCGAGACGAACATCACGAGAAAGTACGCCGCCAGCGCCAGCCGCCGTCCCAGCGCCTCCGCCAGTGTCGGCAGGACGAGACAGCCGAGGATCGTTCCGGCCGAGAGCACCATCGTCCCGTACGATGCCAGGCGCGCCGCGTCTGCCGCGGTAGAGCCTTCGCGCAGCGCGATCTCGCGCACCGACGTCGGCACGTAGACCGAGCCCGCCCACAAGCCGATGATCGACACGAGGAGGTACAGCGAGTTGAGAATCGTCTTCCGCGCGTAAGCCGGCGCGAAGATCTTTGCGAACGCCTCCGACATCGCCGGCCGGTGCTGCTCGGCGACGCGGGCGCTCCACACCGCCGACTCGCTGACGCCGTAGCGGATAAACGTCACGAGCAGCGCCGGCATCCCGCCGACCACGAACATCCATCGCCATCCGTACTTTGCGCCGACGAAATAGTTGGCGAGGGCTGCCAGGAAGAATCCAAAGTAGTAGCCGGTGTGCATGTAGCCGGCGCCGGCCTTCCGCCGATCCTCCGGCCACTCCTCCGCCACGTAGGTCGCCCCGATGAACCATTCACCGCCGATGCCGATACCGGCCAGCAGCCGGAACGCCGCCAGCTGCCAGACGTTGGTGACCAGACCACACAACAGCGTGAACAGCGAATAACAGAGAATCGTCATCGTCAGCGTCGGGACGCGCCCGAAGCGGTCGGCGACCGGCCCCCACAGCATCGACAGACCCCAGCCGATCAGGAACAGCGCGAACAGCACGCTGCCGTAGAAGCCGACGTTCGCAGGAGTCGCCGGGATGCCGGTCCGCGGCAGCAGTTCGAGCAAGGTGGGGACTAGCACCAGCGAATAGATGAACGAGTCCATGCCGTCGAGCGCCCAACCGCCCCAGGCGGCCCAGAACCCTCGAATCTGATTTGGCGTCAGCGGCGTCGGTCCGGTGCGAGGGATCGTCTGTGTCATGGATGGGTGTGCCGCTCCATCGCTACATAGTGCCCGGCTTCAGCCGGACCGGTCGCGAACGCGTGAGTATACTCGCGCGTATGCGAAAGCTTTGCGCCGCCCTCGCGATTTCCGTGACGGCGTCGGCTCAATCGGCGCCGACCTCGCCTGCCGAGACGCTGCTCGACCGCGCGACCTTGACCGCGCTGGACGAGGAGCTGTCTGGCGTTGCCGCGAAGGATCACGTGTCGAGGCTCACCCAACTGCATCGTGTCCCGGCCTCGCCGGGATTCCACGAGGCCATCGAGTACGTGAAGGAACGTGCGATCGCGTTCGGCTTGAGCGATGTGCATGTAGAAACGTTTCCTGGAGACGGCAACACGTGGTTCGGCACGCTTCACGGCAGCCGCGGCTGGCGTGTCGAAGGCGGCACCCTCGACGAAGTGCGGCCGCAGCCGCGCCGTATCCTGTCGTTCGACGACACCAGGCTCGCGGTCGCCGACAACAGCGAGAGCGCCGACGTGACGGTGGAGCTCGTCGACGTCGGCAGAGGAACCGATCGGCGCGACTACGATGGCAAGGACGTGCGCGGCAAGTTGGTCCTCTGCGACGCCACGCCGTCGGCGTGCCACCGCCAGGCGGTCGAAGAGCACGGAGCAGCGGGACTCATCAGCTACAACTCGAACCAGGTGAGCGCCTGGTGGCGCGATGATCAGGACCTGATTCGCTGGGGCCACCTCGACTCGCGGGGCCGGCGCAACACCTTCGCGCTCATGATCTCGGTCCGCGAGGCGCGGTCGCTGCAACAGCGCCTCGCCAGCGGAGAGCGGATCACGCTTCACGCCGTCGTCAACGCGCGCAATGACGACGCGATGCCGTACGAGACGCTGGTCGCGACAATTCCCGGCACCGACGGTTCCTCCGGCGAGATCGTCTTCAGCTGTCATCTCGATCACGAGAAGCCGGGCGCCAACGACAACGCGAGCGGGTGTTCGGCGAATCTCGAGATCGCGCGGGCGCTCCGCGTCCTGATTGCGGCGAAGCGGATTCCGGCGCCGGTGCGGACGATCCGCTTCGTCTGGCCGTCGGAGATGACCGGAACCATCGCCTACCTCGCGAAGTATCCCGCGATCGCGTCGCGGATTCGCGCCGCCGTGCATCTGGACATGGTCGGCGGCGACCCGTTTGTCACCAAGTCGATCCTGCACGTCACGCGATCGCCGTGGTCGATCGCCACGGTCACGGACGACGTCCAGGAGACGTTCGGGCGCTACGTCATCGACGGCGCGATGCGCGCGGCCGGAGACGGCGACATGACACGCGCCGTCCGCTCGCCGCGCGGCTCGAAGGACGCGTTCTGGGCGGACATCACACCGTACGAGAGCGGTAGCGACCACTGGATCTACCAGGAAGGCGCCTTTCGCATTCCTTCCATCTATCTTCGCGATCACCCCGACGTCTACATTCATACGACCGGCGACGTGGCCGATAATATTGAACCGACCAAGATCAAACGCTCCGCGTTCATCGCCGCCGCCAGCGGCTACTACCTGGCGACGATGCCGGATCACGGCACATCGCTGCTGCGTCTCAGCTACGCGAACGCCTACGAGCGTCTGGCGGAAGACGGACGCCGCGCGGCGGCACTGGCAGCGGCCGAACACGGTGCCGACGCCGCGAACATCGTGTCCCAGGCGCTGCTGCGCGAGCAGCGCCGCCTGCGCTCGCTGTCGCAATTCGTGGATCTCGATGGGGCCATTCACCGTGGCTCGGCAACCGTCGAGCAGTTCTCCAGCGGCCTGGCGGACGCGGCCAAGGGTTTGCTGTCGTCCATCCCGACCAGCAGGACCGATCAGTCCCGCCGCCAGGTTGGCACCGACACGCGAGTCCCGCAGCGCAACCCTGACGTCAAGGGTCCGCTCGCCCCGGATGGCGAATGGGTGGTGGAGAAGGCCGGCGCAGCCGCCGCTGCCGTTGCGATGACACGCCTGCCAAACGGCGGCGACGTCACCTACGAAGTCGTCAATTTCGTCGATGGTGTCAGAACAGTCCGCGAGATCCGCGACGCGGTCAGCGCCGAATTCGAACCGATCGATCTGGCGGCGGTCGCCGAGTACCTGGATCTGTTAGCAAAAGCCGGCGCGATCACGTTCAAACGATGAGCCTCGCCCGCGTCATCGCCCTGGCATGCGTCAATGCGGCGCTGCTCGCCGCGGCAGACTCGGACGTCGACATGGCGATCCGCGGCGTCCTGACACGCTACATGCGGTTCACGACCGGCGAGCTCGCCGATCTGCAGGCTGGCAAAGTCGTCAGACACGGTCTGGACAGCACCGCGGCAGGCGAGGTTGGCGTCGTCGGCGCCGTCCGGATCAATGCACCGAAAGCGAAATTCCTGGCGCGCGTGCGTGACATCGCTCGATTCAAGAGCAGCCCCGACGTGGTGCAGATCGGTCGATTCAGCCGGCCGCCGACGCTCGACGATCTCGCCGCCCTGACTGTGGAGGCCGCCGACTTCGACAGCCGAGCGTGCCGGGTTGGCAACTGCGGCGTACGGCTTCCCGCGGCGGTGATTCGGCGTGTCGAGCGGGAGATCGATCCCGGCGCGCCGGACGTGCCGCGGCGGGCCGCCGCGCTTTTCAAACAGGTGCTGCTCGACGACGTGACCGCGTACGTCAACGGTAGTCCCGGCCGCTTCGAACAGTACGACGATGGCGCGCGTGCCATCCGCCCGCTCGACGAGTTCGATGGCGTGCTGCGGAGCTCGCCTGCGCTTGACGCGCTGGTTCCTGGTCTGTCCGACCACCTGAAGAACTTCCCGACCGGCCGGCTGCCGGACGCGGATGACTTTCTCTATTGGTCGAAAGAGAAGATCAGCATGTCGGCGTTTATCACCGTGACTCATGTCACGATCGTGTGTCCGTCGGCCGCAACGTGCGTGATCGCCACGAAGGACGTGTACTCCAGCCGCTATATTGACGCGTCGCTCGCGATGTCGATTGCGACGGACAGTCTGGAGACACCGTCCGCGTTCTATCTCGTGTACGGCAATCGATCCAGGGCAAACGCGCTGAAGGGCGGGTTCAGCAGTCTCAAACGCGCGATCGTCGAGCGCCGGGCGCGCGGAAATCTCGAGCAGTACCTGCGCACACTCAAAGCGCAGATAGAAAGAGAGTAAAGCTCTTCAACTATCAGCTCAGGGCCGATGCGGAAAGCTGAAAGCCGATAGCTGCTGAACTAGTTATTGCCCCGCCCGCGCCCCCGGCCGGCCGGGGCTGCGGGAGCCTCCAGGGCGACCGGCCGTCCGTCCACGAACACGCGCGTGATCTTGGTCTTGTCGTCGAAGAGATTGCCGTCGGTGACGACGAGGTTCGCGACCTTGCCTTTCTCGATCGACCCGAGCCGGTCGGCGACGCCGGCGATCGTCGCCGCGTTGATCGTCATGGCCCGGATGCCCTCATCCTCGGTCAGGCCTGCCTTCACAGCTCTACCGGCGTTCCTGACGAAGTCTTTGGGATCGGCCAGACCCGACGAGGCAAACGCGAACAGGACCCCGGCTTTGGCAAGCGCGCCGGGAACCTTCGGCGCATCCGCGCGATCGCGCAGCGCGCTGATCGACTCGTCGGCGTCGGCGGCGAGCGCGCGCGGCCGGGTCGGGTAGTTCAGGCTGTAAATCACCCGTACGTTCTGTGATTTGAGATCGGCGGTCACCTCTTCGGCATGGCGGGCGCCGGTCACGATCGGGTCGAGCTTCAGCTCTTTCGCCAGCTTCAGCGCGCGTAGAATCTGCCGGCCTTCGTTGGCCTCGAACGCGACCGGCATCTTGCGATCAACCGCTGGCTGCATCGCCTCCAGCGCCGGATCATCCGTCCCGCGCGCGACCCCGTAATGCTGCGCGTCAACGAACGCCTGCCGCACGAACGCGATCACGCCCATCAGCGACTCGGGATAGGCATTCGCCTGCACGCGTGGACGATCTGGAAACGATACGTGAAGCGCGACCGGCGATCTGACGACGACCAGCCCGCGCCGTCCTTCGACGATGTTGCCGACCTGCGGTTCTTCCGGCGGGGCGACGACGTTGACGAGAGCGCTTTGACCGGAAATGACGTCGCCCGACGGCAGCGCCAGCACCGACGTCACGCCGGCGGATGCCAGCCTCGTCAGGTCGGCGTCGTCGACCTTCACGGCGTCTGCGGCGCGCGCTTGCGGCTTCAGAATCTGAGTGCGCTTCCAGCGCTCGACGTCGGCGGTCGTCCGCAGGTTCTGCGGCAATGTCGCGGACGGCTGATCGGCGGCTCGCGTGTTGCCCAGATCGATCAGCCCCGGATAGACCGTGATGCCCGTGCCCTCGATGACCGTGGCTTCCGGCGGCACTGTCACCGATGCACCGACGGCGTCGATGACACCCCGCCGAACGACGACGGTGCCGTTCTCGATCGGAGTACCGGCCGCGGTGACGATGCGCGCGCCGCGAATGGCGTAGACGTTGGGCGCGTCCGCGCGCAACACGAAAGGCAGCACGACGAGACCCGCGACGATCGTAAGACGCTTCATAAAAAGACCTTCAATGGCGGTTTCTTGTAGCGCAGGCCTTCAGGCCTGCCAAACTGCCGCCGGCAGCCCTAAAGGGCTGTGCTACGTTGACTCGCGCCGTGGCACTCCACCATGTTCATGGACGCTTGCTGTAGCGCTCGTACAACTCGAGCTGCTTGTTGACGAGCGGCACGTCGCGGCCGGCAATCACCACGTGTGTGATCGCCGTCCGCACCTCGAGCGGATCGCCTTTCGCGACGATCAGGTTGGCGATTTTGCCTGGCTCGATGCTGCCGATGCGATCGGCGACGCCGAACATCTCGGCCGGATTGATCGTCAGCGCCTTCAGGGCGTCTTCACGCGACAGCCCCCAGGCGACCGCTTCGGCAGCGTGATAGGGCAGCTGGCGTGCGTTGGTGTCGTTCGGCACGGCGATGGCGATCTTGACGCCGGCCTTCGCGAGCTCGCCGGCCGCGCTGTAACTGGCTTGATGCGGCATGTCGCGACGCGTCGGCAAGGTGAGCACCTGTAGGAGGATCACCGGAACGTTCTTGTCCTTCAGGAGCTGGGCCGCCAACGCCGCCTCGGCTGGTGGGGCCGCGATGACGAGGCGAACGCCCGCGCGATCGGCGAAGGCGATTGCGTCACGGATCTCCTGCTCGGTCGCGACTCGCGTGAGCAGCGGCTGACGCCGGTCGACGATCGGGCCGAGCGACTCGAGTGAGAGGTCGCGCCTGCGGTTCGGTCCGGCGGCTTTGGCATACGCGCGGGCCTCTTCGAAGAGCCTGGCAACGCGATCCAGTTGCGCATCACGTTCTTTTTTCAAGTCCTCGTAGGTGCGATCCGCGGCCGGTGCGCCCCGTCCACCGCCCCCGCGCCCACCGCCGCCGCCGAGACGCGGGAACTGGAAGGTCACCCCGACCGACGCCGCCACCGTGCTCTCTTCCCACGTGTAGCCGTCGAGGTTCATCACCGCAGCCTGGCCCCCGAGCAGTCCGCCGGCCGGCGTGGCGACGACGGTCGTCATGCCATTGGCGCGCGCGACCGGGATGGCGTCGCTGTCGTTGTGGAACGCGACCTGGGCGCGCAGCTGCGGGTTGAAATCGAGGATCTCATTGGCGTCGCCGAAATTTCCGGCGCCGGGGTCCTCGAGTCCAATCGTCGTCTGCGCGTCGATGAAGCCCGGGTAGACCTCCGCGCCCGCCGCGTCGATGACCTGGGCGCCCGCGGGGACGCTGACGTTTGCGCCGACGCTTTCGATGATGCCGTCGCGAACGACGATGGTCCCGCGCTCGATCGTCGGCTTCGCCACCGGAACGATTTTCGCGTTGGTGATGGCCAGCACGCCGCGCGTCGGCGTCCTGACGCTCGATGTTTGGCCGGCCGTACCGAGCTCCCGTAGCGCGGGGCTGTCAGCCCCGCGATCGCGGCCCTGCCCGCCTTCGCGCTTCGGCGCGTCCGCCATAGCTCGCTCAACGTCAGGGCGAGCGGAGGCGGAAAAGGGCCGCGCGACATCGTCAGCGCGGGGCGCGGGGTTCTCCGTCGTCGTCGGCGCGCGGCGCTCACCTTTTTCAACGTTGACCAGCGATGCCTTCTCTCGCGCCAGCTCGGTCAGGCGCTTCTGATCCTCCTGGCGGTCGTAATACTTCTGCCCGTCGATGTACACGCGATCGACGATCGCGTAGTTGCTGAGCGGGTGATGGTTCCAGATGACGACATCCGCGTCCTTGCCGGTTTCGAGCGACCCGACGCGGCTGTCGACACGCAGCTGCTTCGCTGGGTTGATCGTGACCAGCGCGAGCGCCTCGTCTTCGGTCAGCCCGCCCCACTTGATCGATTTCGCCGCCTCAGTATTCAAATGGCGCGACAGCTCGGCGTCGTCGGAGTTGATCGATGCGACGACACCTTTGCGGGTCATCAGCGCGGCGTTGTAGGGGATGGCGTCGACCGCTTCGATTTTGTAGCCCCACCAGTCGGCGAACGTCGATGCGCCGGCGCCGTGCGCGGCGATCTCCTTGGCCACCTTGTAGCCCTCGAGAACGTGTTGCAGCGTGGCGATCTTGAAGCCGAACTCGTCCGCGACCCGGAGCAGCATGAGGATTTCGTCGGCGCGATACGAATGCGCGTGGACGAGCCGCTTGCCTTCCAGGATTTCGACGAGCGGCTCGAGCTGAAGGTCGCGCCGGGGGACCGAAACAGCTTCGCCGGCCTTCTTGCGGCGGTCGTAGTCCTGCCAGTCTTTCTGATACGCCTTCGCCCGGGTGAAGGCATCGCGGATCACGTACTCGACGCCCATCCGGGTCGCCGGATATCGCGCGGGGCCGGTGCCCTGCCGTCCGCCGGCGCCGCCTCCCGGGCGCTTCGGGTTTTCGCCGAGGGCGAATTTGATCCCGGGCATCGCGCCCTCGAATGCGAACTCCTCCGCGCGCGCCTTGCCCCACCGCAGCTTGATGACGTAGTTCTTGCCGCCGATCGGATTCGCGCTGCCGTGGAGGACGTTGGCGGTCGTGACCCCGCCGGCGAGGTCGCGGTAGACGTCGATGTCGGTTGGATTGAAGACGTCTTCGATGCCGGTCATCGAGCTGACCGTCGTGCCGCCCTCGTTGATCGAGTCGTTGGCAATGTGCGAGTGTGCGTCGATGAGGCCAGGCGACACGAACTGTCCGGTGGTGTCGATGATCTCGGCGCCCGCCGGCACGGCCACGTTGGCACCCACAGCGGCAATCTTGCCGTCGCGCATCAGCACGGTTCCGTTCGGAATCGTGCCGTTGGTCACGGTCAGCACGGTGCCGCCTCTCA
>Ga0157379_10006542_pt1 | contig 10048 bp, 12 predicted proteins | sample S25metaG_FD_121802 | JGI IMG/M metagenome (GOLD analysis project Ga0157379, IMG submission 121802) | Switchgrass rhizosphere microbial communities from Kellogg Biological Station, Michigan, USA - S2-5 metaG | ecosystem: Host-associated > Plants > Roots > Rhizosphere > Soil | place: USA...
CTCCTCACCAACGACGGCGAGCTCAAGCGTCAACTTGAGCTGCCGCGAACCGGCGTCGTTCGCACCTATCGTGCCCGGGCGTTCGGCAATGTGACCCAAGCGCAGCTCGAAGATCTGTCGGAGGGAATCATGATCGATGGCGTCCGCTACGGCTCGATCGATGCGAATCTCGAAAGGCGCACAGGCCGCAACTGCTGGCTGGAGATGAGCCTGACCGAAGGAAAGAACCGTGAGGTTCGCCGGGTGCTCGAGCATCTCGGACTCCAGGTCTCGCGATTGATTCGAACGTCCTACGGGCCGTTCACTCTCGGAGGGCTTGAGCCCGGCCAGGTTGACGAGATCGGCCAGGTCGAACTCGACGAGTTTCGCCGGACGCTGAAATGAGGATCATCGCCGGCGACTGGCGCGGCCGCCCGATCGAGGCTCCGCCCGGATGCGCCACTCGGCCAACCGCGGATCGCGTGCGCGAAACCTTGTTTTCGATGCTCGCCAGCCGGCTCGGCTCGTTCGAGGACTTGCGTATCGCCGATCTGTTCGCCGGGAGCGGCGCGCTGGGATTCGAGGCCCTTTCGCGCGGCGCAGCTGCGGCCACATTTGTCGAGCGCGATCCCGCCGCACTCGCGGCGATCAAGCGCAATGCGGAAAAGCTCGATGCGGTCGAGCGGGCTCGCATCCTCAACTGCTCGGCACTTGCGCTGCCGAGATCAGAAGCGTTCGACCTCATCTTCGCCGATCCGCCTTACGAAGCGGGCTCCGGAAGCGCCGTGGTGCAATCCGTCATCAAAGCCGACTGGCTCGCGCCAGGTGGCTGGATGAGTGTGGAAACGAGCAAGTCAGACAATGTCGATGCCGCCGGCGATCTTGTGATCGAGGCAGAGCGGGCGGTGGGCCGCGCTAGGCTTTGGCTCCTGCGCCGCCCTTCTTCGATGCCTTCTTGATCTCGTCAATTTCAGTGCTGAGCCGCCGGCCAACGGCAGCCGCCGCAGCCTTGCCCGCGGCTTTCACCGCGCGTCCGGCGCCCTTCTTGCTATCGGAGCCCTTGCTGAATCCTTTTTCGGCGAGCGACGCCAGCGCCGCAGTCGCCGCGACGGCAACGAGGTCGGCGACCAACGGACTCTGAAGCAGCTTGATGAAGGCGTCGCCCGCGGTTGGGGCGGCGGAAGACTTGGAACTGCTTCGCCTGCGCGAGCCGGAGGTGTTGGATTTCGAGCGGCTGGGCGACGCCTTCGCACTGCTCTTCGTCGTTTTCCTGGCCATCAACCAATCTCCTCGAATGAGTCTTTTCCACTCAACTCATGCGATTGCGGACGTATCCGCTCACTCGATCACTTCGTTGGCGTCGACGCCCCAGATGTCGGCCGTCCGGATATAGCCCTCGCGCCGGCCGATCTCGATCCGGCACCAGCCGTCGCGGCAATGATCGACACGTCCAACGACACCCGCCTCTGCGCGATAATGGATCTTGGCGCCATCGTTCGGATCGACGCGCACGGGCCGCGGATCGCCCTTCTTCACCATGGCCGTCCGGCGATCGCTGAGCAGGGTGACGAGCATCCAGCCCTGCGCTCCATCCGGATCCTGGATCAGCCGCCACGTTTCATATTTCTTGACCACGCGGACCGGCAGATCGCGCCGCTGATAAAGCCACACGCCAGGATAGTTCTTGCCTGGCCCGGTGCGCGTCATCGCCTGTCCGCTAGCGATCGAAGCCCAGTAAGGCGGCTGTTTCTCCTGCGCGGCGGCGGGCGTTGCAAGCAAAAGGCCGATGGCCGCCAACCACTTGCCATCGCCCCCGCGGCGACGGGGGTCCCGCTTCCTTTCCAGAGAATCGAGAAAAGCGGGATTCCCGCTTCCGCGGGAATGACGAAAGTTGAGCACTATGCCCCCGTCAGGATGCGATCGACCAGCTGCTTCACCGTCGGAATGAACCCGTTGGAATAAAAGGGGTCACTCTTGAAGCGGAACGCGGCATGGCCCGCGAACATGAGATTCTGTTCGACGGGTCCGCCGTGCGCGATTTCCTGCAGCGTTTTCTGGATGCAGAAGCTTCGTGGATCGGCAAGCCGTCCCGTCGAATTCTTCTCATTGTCCGCCCAGGATGAAAAAGCACACTGGCTGAGGCAGCCCATGCACTCCGCCTGATCGGTGCGGATCTGCTTCTCTTCGTCCGGCTTCACGAAAATGAGCGTGTCGTCGGGCGTCTTCATCGCATTCGTATAACCCTGGGCGAACCATTCCCGGGCGTGCGTAAGATCGCCTTTCGTCACCCAATAATTCTTCTTCGTCCCAATCCCGACATCCAGCTGGAAGTGGTGATCTCCGATTGGCTCCTTGGTGTAGGCGATCTGACGGTCGCTGCGCGCTTCGAGGTTGCGCAGGAACGGATTGCGCACCGCCGATGAATAGAAGCCGGTCGGTGAGAAGCGATGCAACAGGACATCACCCTCTTCCAGTGTCAGAAGCCTCGCCTTCCATTCGGGCGGAATCGGGCTTTCCTGGGTCAATAGCGGCCGCGTTCCGAACTGGAAGACGATCTGCCCGAGCTCGGGATTGTCGATCCAGTGATCCCATTCGTCGAGACGCCACACGCCGCCGGCCATGACGATCGGCACGCTGTCGGCAATCCCCTGCTCGCGCATCGTATCGCGAAGCGCCTTCACGCGCGGATATGGATCCTGAGGCTTGCGCGGGTCTTCGGCGTTGGACAGGCCGTTGTGGCCGCCGGCCAGCCACGGATCCTCGTAGACCACTGCTGCGAGCCACTCGGCTGCCTTGTGATAGGCGCGTTTCCACAAGGCGCTGAACGCGCGCGCCGAGCTGATGATCGGAAGATAATTGACGCCGTAAGAGGCCGCGATCTCGCTCAGCTTGTAGGGCATGCCGGCGCCGCACGTGACGCCGGAGACGAGTCCCTTGGTGCGTTCGAGAACGCCGTGCAGGACGCGCTGTGCACCGCCCATTTCCCACAGGACGTTGATGTTGATCGCGCCCTTTCCGGATGCCATTTCGTAGGCGCGGTGGACCTGGGCGACTGCGCCGTCGATCGCATATTTAATCAGCTCTTCGTGGCGATCGCGCCGCGTCAGTGCCTCATAGACTTGCGGGATGATCCGCCCTTCGGCGTCATAGCTGTCGGCATTGACCGCGCTTACCGTCCCGATGCCTCCGGCCGCGGCCCAGGCGCCGGAACTTGCATGATTGGTCGCGGAAACGCCCTTGCCGCCTTCGATCAGCGGCCAGACCTCACGTCCGCCATACAAAATGGGCTTGAGGCCCTTGAACAAAACCCGTCTCCCAGACGCGACAGCGCCTTCCGACAGGCCATATAGGGCGGCTTTGCAGCCAATGCCTTAAAAAAGTGATCGAAGCCTGGGCTAACCCCATGGCTCCGCTCAACTGTTAGCAATTGGCGGCCGACGCAGCTCCGCCGAGCACCGCACCGACGACTCCGCCGATGGCGATACCTTCGCCCGTGTTGTGACGATGACCGTCGGTGCCCGCGATGACGCCCCCGACCGTCGCACCGGCAACTCCGCCAATTGCGGCGCCTGCCGCCGGGTTTCCGCAGCGGCCATAGCCGTAACCGTTATAGCCATTGTACCCGTAGAGCTGTCCGTAGGCCGGATAGCCGCTGTAGCCGTAACCGTACGCCGGATAGGCGCCGTAGCCGTACGCCGGATAGGCGGGATAGCCATAACCGTATCCGGAAGCCGGATAGCCGTATCCATAGCCGTAGGCGGGGTATCCCGCGCCATAACCGCCATAATAGCCGTAAGACGGGTAGCCGTAGCTTCGGTATGCGTAGCTGCTGTACCGCGGATAGGCGTAACCGAAGCTGCCGTAATTGTAGTTCGAATGGCGTCGCCAGTGATGGTTCCCATCATGGTCCCCGTCATGGTCGCCGTTCCAGTGGTGGTCGCCGTTCCAGTCATGATTCCCGCCCCAATTGTGATCGCGAGCGCCAGCGGCGGTCGGAAGGCTGAGGGTGAGCGCTGCGGATAGTGTGACTGCGATGAGCTTTTTCATCGAACTACTCCTCGATTGAACGCGCCGACCCACGAGAACAGCACAGGCCGACTCGCTGCCGCTGCTGCGCTTCGGTTCCTGTCCGGAAGATGAATATCGTTCCGTCAGCTCAACGACTCAGCGCATAGTCGAGCCCGATATCGACAGCCGGTGCCGATTGCGTGATCCGTCCCAGCGAGATGTAGTCGACCCCGGTTTCCGCAATGGCGCGGATCGTTTCCAGGTTCACTCCGCCGGACGCTTCGAGCGGGACCCGCCTGGCCACCAAAGCGACCGCTTCGCGCAAGATTGGCGGAGGCATGTTGTCGAGCAGCAGCCGGTCAGCACCGGCTTGGAGCGCAGGCTCGATCTGCTCGATACGGTCGACTTCGACCTGCACCTGAAAACCGGTGTCCGCAGCCTTGGCGCGTCGCACTGCTTCGGCGACGTCGCCGCAAACGCTCACGTGATTGTCCTTGATGAGAATGCCGTCGTCGAGGCGCATGCGATGGTTTTCGGCGCCCCCCATCCGGGTCGCATATTTCTCAAGCGCGCGGAGGCCGGGAATCGTCTTGCGCGTGTCCAGTAACGTCGCGCCGGTTCCAGCGATCGCGTCGACGTAGCGGCGCGTCAGAGTCGCGATGCCCGAAAGGTGCTGCAACGTATTGAGCGCGGAGCGTTCCGCCGTCAGCATCGCCCGCGCCTTGCCTTCGAGACGCATCAGGACCGTACCCGCATCGACCTTGTCTCCGTCGGCCGCCAGCGCCTCGATGCTCACGCCCGGATCGAGCGTCCGAAAGAAGGCCGCCGCGATCTCGAGGCCAGCGACCACAATCGGCTGCCGGCAATTCATGTCTGCAGTGAAGCGCGCATCCGCCGCAATCGTCGCATTCGACGTCACGTCGCCGCCGCGGCCGAGATCCTCCGCCAATGTGCGGCGAACGAAATCGTCGAGGTCAAAATCTTCGGGTAGGGCCATCAGCCCTCGTCTAATGCGCGGCCTGCTCCGCTTTCAATATCCGCCAGCGCCCATCGTGATGTTCGTAACGTCGCGGGCCGCCCGGCTCGAACTCGTCGCCGGACCAGGATTCGACCGTGAGAGTCACCGAGCCGTCGCCGATATCGATGACGTTGAAGCTTTGCTTTTGTTCACGAAGGCGAGTCGATGTCGACGTTCCCGCCTGTACGACCAACGCGCCGCCTGCTCGGGTCACCAGGTCGCTTGCGCTGTGGGCGGACGCATGGTGCGCATGGCCCGCGAGCAAGAGATCGACGCCGGCCTCCTCGATCGCGTCGAGCGCAAGTTCGTGGCGTCCCGCGGCCCGCTCGACTCCTTCGCCGACGGGGATTGCAAACAGCGGATGATGCGTCACGAGCACTCGCATGGAGTCCGGATCGACGCGCGCGAAAGTCTCGCGAATGAATTCTACCTGGCTTTCGCTGATGCGCCCGTCCTTGAAGGTCAGGGATCGGGCAGTGTTGATCCCAAGCACCGAGACGCCGCCGATCTCAATGAACGGGCATAGAGTGTCGTCGATGTAGCGCCGGTATCGCGACAGCGGCGAAAGGAAGCGGCGCAGCACGTCGTACAAGGGAACGTCGTGGTTCCCGGGGACTCCAAGGACTTCGTGGCCCTTGTCACGGAGCCGCTCGAGAAACTGGCAAGCTTCGGCGAACTGCTCGGTCCGTGCGCGCTGAGTGAAATCGCCGCTGATCACGATAAGGTCGGGTTTCAGCGCATCGGCCTTGCGCTCTACGGCGGCGACGAGATCCTCATCGTGGGCGCCAAAATGCAGGTCCGAAAGATGGACGAGGCGAGCCATGCGCCTTGAACGCGGCGGCCGGTTCAGAAGTTCATGAAGATCAGGAGTTTCACGTCGATCGCGAACCCCTCGGCGCGTTTCTGCTCGACGAAGTTGGGGATGTCCGCCCGTTCGACGAGATGGACCTGAATGTCCTCTTCGACGTCGCCGCCGCCCTCGCCGATCTTTCTGACCCCGTGCGCGCGGACCAATGTGAACCCCTCCGAAACCATTCCGGGCGAAGCGTGAAACTCTCCGAGCCGCTCGACGCTGTCCGCAGTATAACCAGTCTCTTCCTCCAACTCCCTGATCGCCGTCTCTTCGATAGTCGCGGCTGCATCCACATCGCCGACAAGGCCGGCCGGAAGCTCGACGCAGCGGCCGCCCACGGCGACCCTCGGCTGGTCGATCAGGATCACCTTGCCGTCATGTTCCGCCAGGACGACGACCGCGCCGATGTTCCCGGCCCGGCTGGCATATTCCCATTTGCCGCGCTTCAGCAGCCGGACGAACTTGCCCTCGCACATCAGTTCCACGGGGGGCAGATCGTCGAAGCTCACAGCTCGATCAGCTTGTCCGGAATCTCGTTCACGTCTTCGGCGGAGCGCGGAAAATGTTCCGCGAGCACCACTCCGACGCGCTCGATCGCGGCGACGATGCCGTCGCCGGGCCGCCCCTCCCGGACATGCTCGAGAAGGGCAGCCATGGCTTCACCCCAGGTGTGCCCGTCGGTGACTTTGAGGATGGCTTCGTCGGCGACAATCTCCGCGCGCCGTTCCGCCATGGACAGATAGATGAGGATGCCGGTCCGTCCAGTCGTCCTGCGCTCGGCAGCGGCCCGGAAGACCGTCACGGCGCGGCGCCGCACCCGGCGATGCTTGGTCGCGGCGGGTGTCAACGCAAGCCGCAACGGCATCCATTTGAGGATCAGCAGGACGGCGGTGAATTTGAGCACCGCGAGGATCATCAGGAATGTCAGGAGTTCGCCGAACGTCGGCTCCGCATGCCAGCCACCGGTCAGCTTGTCGTACCACCATTGCAGGCAGTTCGGGCACCAGGCGGCCCAGGCGAGAACCAGGATCATCGCCGCGACCGCCCAATGCAGCGCGACATCATGATAAGGATCGCTGATTGGCGTCGCGACCGCGACGATTTCTCCATTGCTGTTGGCTTCGGCGGCCGCGATCGCCTTTGAGACCTTTTCGCGGTCTTCGTCGCTAAGGCGGACGGTCACCAGCTTCCCCCAGCTCCGCCGCCACCACCACCGCCATCGTAGCCGCCGAAGCCGCCTCCACCCCAGCCGCTTCCGCCGCCCCAGGAGCCTCCGCCCCAGCCTCCGCGCGATCCGCGGCTGAGTTCATTCAATCCCCACAGCACGATCCAGGGATTGATTCCGCCGCCGCGAGTTCGATACCGACGGCCGCCTCCGCGCCGGAACATGGAGAGGAACACGAAGCCGATCACCATAAACCAGAAGATCAGCGGGAGGGCGCCGGCGCTCGATTGTTGCCGCGATTTCTGAGCCTGCTCCGCAGCGGCGATGTTCTTTTGCGCTTCCTCGGGCGGCAAGCTCATCTGCTTGATGATCGCATCCGTCCCTGCCTCGATCCCGCCGCCATAGTCCGGCGGATTCTGCTTGAAGTGCGGAAGAATGTCCTCGCGCGTGATAATTCCCGACATGGCGTCGGTGAGAAACCCGCCTGCCCCATAGCCGGTCGCGATCCACACTTTCCGATCGTTGGGAGCGACAAGCAGGAGTACGCCATCGTCGCGCTTCTCATTGCCGATCTTCCAGGCTCGTCCGAGACGATAGGCGTAATCCTCGATCGGATAGCCCTCGAGGCTGTTGACCGTCGCGACCACGAACTGCCGCCCGCTCTGCGCCTCGAGCGCCGCGGACTTGCTCGTGATGTCGGCAACCTGCGCCGGACTGAGCAGGTGCGCCTGGTCCACGACCCTGCCGGTTAGCGGCGGGAAAGTCTGCGCGGTCGCCGGCGCTGCCAGCGCAACGAACGCCAGTAGCAAAACCGCGAGGAAGCGTGCCACCTCAGCCCGCGGTGTTGAAATCGACCTTCGGCGCTTCCTGCGCCGCGGCCGCCGCCTCGAACGGCACCTTCGGCTTGGCGCCGTAGAAGATCTTCGCCCCGATCGCGTCGGGGAAGGTGCGGATGCGCGTGTTATAGGAGCGGACCGCCTCATTATAGTCGCGTCGGGACGCGTTGATGCGGTTCTCCGTCCCCTCGAGCTGATCCTGCAGCGCGAGGAAATTCTGGTTCGACTTCAGGTCGGGATAGGCCTCCTGCAACCGCTGCAGCGGGATGATCGCCTGGGTGAGGCGGCCCTGGGCGTCGTTGAAGGCCTTCACCTTCGCAGGATCATCGAGATCGGACGCGTTGAGCTGGACCCGGCCGGCATTGGCACGAGCCTGCGTCACCTCGATCAGCACGCTGCTCTCCTGCTTCGCATAGCCCTTCACCGTGTTGACGAGGTTCGGGATAAGGTCGGCGCGGCGCTGGTAATCGGCCTGGAGGTTCGCCCAGGAGGCGTTGACCTGCTCCTCGGCGGTGGGGACGCTGTTGAGCCCGCAGCCGGCAAGGCTCATCGCGGCGAGAGGTGCCAGCAAACCGAAACGGCGAAGTGCAGTCATCTCGAAAATCCCCTTCGTTGGTCGCGCGCTTAACTAGATACGTGCCCGTTCCGTTTCAATGGACTGTTTTATGGACGCAACACAGTTCGGCTTACAAACAGCCGTTTCTGGCGTATTTGTCGGGGACTCTACCGAAGGAAAGGGGAAGGCATGCTGAGGGAATTCCGCGCTTTCATCGCCAAGGGGAATGTTCTCGATCTCGCGGTCGCAGTGATCATCGGCGCCGCCTTCGGCAAGATCGCGACCAGCCTGACCGAGGACATCATCATGCCGATCGTCGGGGCGATCTTCGGCGGCATCGATTTTTCGAGTCATTTTGTCCTGCTCGGCCAGATCCCCGAAGGCTATCACGGCAGCCTGAAGGACTATGCGGCGCTGAAGGCAGCAGGAGCACCGGTGCTCGGCTGGGGCGAGTTCATCACGGTCGTGATCAACTTCATCATCCTCGCCTTCATCATCTTCCTGCTGGTCCGCTCGGCAAGCAAGATGATGCGCCGGGCCGAGGACGCCTCCGGCCCGAGCGAGGTCGACCTGCTGACCGAGATCAGGGACGAGCTTCGGAAGCGCTGAGGCTCGTCACTTCGGCATGCCGCTGAGGCCGCTCGCCTCACGCAACTTCTGACCGTCCAGCCGATAGCCGTCGAGGAAGACGGTATCGACGTGGTTGAGGTTGTGGAGGTCCTTCGACACGTCGCCGTCCACCAGGATGATGTCGGCGGTCTTGCCCCTGGCGATCGATCCGACGCGTCCGTCCATCCCCGTCATCCGCGCCGGGACGATCGTTGCCGTCTGTAGCGCCTCGGTATTGGTCAGGCCGGCCTGCTCATAAAGTTCGAGCTCGCGGACCAGCTCAAGGCCGTAGCCGTCGGTGCCGGCGACGATTCGGACGCCGGCCTTGTGCAGCCGCCCGACCAGTCCGACCATCTTGTCGAAGCTCTTGCGGAAATCGTCGCGGGTTAGATTGTCGAACAGCGGATAACCGCCGATCTTCCAGCCGCGGGCAACGGCCGGCGGAGCGATATCGGCGAACGGAGCATATTCGGGCGAGATCGCGCTTCCGTCCGAGGTCATCAGCGGTTCCCACACGGTCAGCGTCGGGTCGATGATCGTCTTCCGCTTCGACAGCTCGGCATAGAATGCCTTCATCGCCGGGGAGTCGAGATCGACGTCCTTGCCATATTTGGCGGGGCCTTCGAGGCGCGCCGCCGTATTCGCCTTGTCGACGACGGCCTGCGGCATTGCCTGCATCATGATGAAGTTGATGTGCGTGACTTCGTCATAGCCGGCGCGAACCGCGTCGAGCGGCCGCATTCCGGCTGGAACGTGACCATGGACGTGAAGGCCGAGCTTGTGGGCTTCGGCTGCTCCGGGAGCGATCCACGCCGGATTCATCGACGTGTAGAATTTGACGCCCCACAGGCCGGCAGCCTTGATCTTGTCGACGGCGGCAATGGTTTCCGCCTCCGAGCTTACGGTCAGCGCGCCCTGTGCGGCGAGCGGATCCTTGCGGTCGATAATCACCGAAATCTTGCCGTCGGGCGCAAGCAGATCCCCGGCCGCGCGGCGCTTGTAGATGCTCAAGGCATCGTCGATC
>Ga0157379_10006544_pt1 | contig 10048 bp, 5 predicted proteins | sample S25metaG_FD_121802 | JGI IMG/M metagenome (GOLD analysis project Ga0157379, IMG submission 121802) | Switchgrass rhizosphere microbial communities from Kellogg Biological Station, Michigan, USA - S2-5 metaG | ecosystem: Host-associated > Plants > Roots > Rhizosphere > Soil | place: USA: Michigan...
TATGCCGGGATCATTTATTATGCGCGAACTTCTTATCGCATCAAATACATTTTTCCGTATCCTTTATTAAAATACTTATCAGTATTATCGCCCGAGGCTTTGTATTTGTCGAGAGATTTTCCATTCAAGTTTGTAACAACCCGATATAGATAGATTCCATTGGCCAGCTTTTGGCCGTATTGGTCGCTTCCATCCCATTTAAATTCTGTGATATTTCTTCCGATATGCAACGGGCCAAGCTCATCTTTCGTTATCTCCCGCACAATCTTACCTGTTATTGTCATGATCTCGATTTTGATATTCTGTGGCACGTCGGTGCCAGTAAGCGTAAACACAAAGGCTGTTGAGGTTGTGAAGGGGTTTGGATAGTTTAGCATATTTGAGATCATCGGCTTATTAATAACCTCAAATGCTATCCGGTATTCGAAAGCTCCTGCCTTATTATTACTTTCATCTTTCCCCGTAATGATCAGTTCATATTCCCCATCGTCCCTGAAATAAGGAAGGAAATTAATCGAGGCAGTGTTATCATTAGTTGGCGGCGGTCCGGCTGGTGTAAATTGTAATGTATCCATGCTGCTAAAATAGAAATCGTGAAGGCTGCCATCCGGGTATCGAACCTTTAAAGTGACAAGAGAAGTATCGGTCAGGGTCATCCACTTTGCTTCATCCTTTAATTTTATTAAAATATGGGGCTTGGGAGACACGATGTCGTTGTTTAAGATATGTTGCCCATCGAATGTTATATCTAAAAGAGGGTTAAGACTGTCGGGTTTTACATAAAAGCTTTTATAACCGAAATTATTAAGGAGGTATTGTTCCGGCTGATCATTGTCAGGATTGAAATTCACATATAAATTATTAATACCCGGCAGAGTTTGTGTATTAATGGTGGCGCTTACGACCACGGTATCGCCAGGTATCAATGGCCTCTGCCTTGATATCGGAATAATGTTCTGCACATTATTTCTGTCAGTTATTACCATTTTAACTTTCAAACTGTCAAAAGGAAGATCACTAACATTTTTAAAAGCGATCCTAAAGTTTATCGGCTGACCCACATCGGCTGTGGTATCCATCTGGAAAGAAAGGTTTGGCGCTATCGCTCCTTCAGGAACTCCTACATAATTGACCCTCCAGTAACTAAGTTGATAAGGAGAATAATTGGTCGTATCAACATTGCGCATTTTCAATTTGAGGTAAGGATAAGTAGTAGCACTAACAGCAGAAATGTCGAAATCCTGGGATGACTGATCAATACCTGGATATAGAAGTGTTTCATTTCCTAACAGGTCGATCCCATAAACATCAACAGTAGGGTTATCACCTATCGTTGTGTCCTGCGAGTTTCCTCTCCAATGTAATTGTTTCCACTGCTTAGCGGGTCCAAAAATGGGCGAAGTTATATAACCAATACTGTCAGGCGTAGTACAATTTGCATTCAGAAGGATCTTATCATAGTTGCCGCCCGAAAAAACAAATTGAGGCTGAAAACTTACCGGGTCATTTTTCTTATAAACGAAGATCCATGTCCTCGCCCTGTTGAATGAATCTATTGCAGTAAACCCACTGCTGACCAATAAATCATACAGTGTATTACCCGCACCGTATCTTGGCACATCCTGGGCCTGCCAGGTTGCAGGATAAATATTTCCGGCATCCGTAGAGGCCACATTCGCCCTGATCGAGATAAAGGACCCGTCAGGCACAATATTTTTTAGAAAAATATAAGCGTTTCTTCTTGACGCTGAATCTGAATCCAGGAATTCAAAATTGTATTCAGTTTCGGAGTGACAAGTAGAATTCAGACTATTATACAATCCCTTGCCCCCTGAATAGATGTTTTGCATTGGCTTAAATGACCGGCCGTCAAACACATTAATGATTAACGCTTTTACCGTACAACCACCGCCAATAATATCATCATCATTTACGGATACAGTAAAATCTTTTTGTTGTGTTGCAGCGGTTGGGAAAATTGCGTTTCGAACGGATAATTTATTTGCTGTTGAATCAAATTTCCATATCCGACTCACAGAATCCAGCTCCATCTTTTGAAGATCTGATTTCAAATGCTGGAAGTAATGAGACTGGTTAAATCCTGCATCACTATTAGCCAGGTAAATAAACGAGAAGGTACTCCATTTTGGCGCTCCCTGCGCAGGCATTTGCGCTACTCTCCAATAATAAACCGTACTGTCAACGAAGGTTATGCTGGGGGAAAATTCTAATACCCCGCCGATCGAATTAATTGTGCTTGTGATCTTAAGGGGAGAATTGAAAAGTTCGGTGGTATCAATCTCGATACTGTATTTTGATAGTGGCGCAAATGGATTAGCAGTGGAAGCCGCTACTGTTATATTTTGTTTATTAACGATCGAAAAATTATAAGGATAGATGGGCTTTGCTGCATCATCGTAAATGAATATATCTTTTGTGATCGTATTATTTGTTTCGTACAACTCATCTACTGAATTATCAGCATCTATTGTTATTGTAATTCTATTTAGTCCCACGTCGCGATTGGCAATAATTGGGATCTTCAAAGAGATAGAATCGGAGTATCGGATTCCCGGAACTGTATCTCTTTGAATCACCTGTGTTAAACCGTTCGGATATGTGCGTTTTATTTCTATGACTATGTTACTGTCCACCGCTTTTCCCATATTCAGCATTCGCGCATCTATCTTGAAACTAGTTTCATCTACCGAAATAAAAGAAGGTGAGACTTTAACCAATGGGTCTTCGATCACATAATCTGGTTTCGGCTGCATATTGTATCTGAGTGCCGGATCTCCATTCAACGATATCTGTTCGCAGTGAACACGGGCATAAAAGTCGAATTGGGTGGTAATGTCAAAGCTGCGGCGGATCGCGTCCTGCATTATCTCCCCAATTGTATGACCATACTTGGCAAAAGATATTGACCGATAATTACTTGTATTTAATATGTCAAGGTATTGAACTATACCCAAACTTGTAGTGGCCAGGAAGGCAACAGACCCCTTGTCGGGTGTCAATACAAAATTTTCAGAAATGCTATTCCTCGTGAGAAGACGCGTTTGATCAAAAGTGTAGAGGTTTCCCGCGTTGCATCCAAGTGCTATAAATATGGGGTACTTTCCCTGGTTATCATATGCTGACGGATTATCAAGATTAAATTCGAGTGTTGAAGATGAAGAGTGTCCGAAATAAAGTATTATACTAATACCTTCCTGGAACAATTTTTTCAATTCCTCGCTCTTGATCTGGTCCCCAACCGTAGTTGTCATCTTGTCAAAAGTACTTACATTACCGCCATACAAAGTGTCCGAAATAATGTCTCTGTAATATCCCATGATTTGCTCCAATATTGACTGTAACGATTCATCATCGGCGCCAATAACGTGAACAACATTTTTCATCCAGGCTTTATCAGCTATTAAAGGGGAAGAGATGGCCTGTGTGGCCTCGTACTCTTTCACTTTGTTCAAATAAACAGTGATCTCATCGGGAAATACGACCGAAAGACGACCAATAGGCACCGCAGGAATGGTATTAGGTGTACTGGTTGTAACATAACAACTCAATAAATTATCTGAAGCAGGATAACCAAATGTCGGAACAAGATTGAGTTTGCTCAGGTTATCTTTGGTGGCTTGAATGGCAGAGCTTTCATTGTTTCTGTATTCAACATAATTAACACCCTTGCCAATCAAAAAAGCAAATTTTGGCGGGGTTGAATAATTATTCAGTGCATAAAGAATGAAATTCTTAATAGAGTAAGGGTGTGATTTTATACCGAAGGCAAACTGATCAATAAGCTGATCTATATCGTAAACTCTGGCGTTATAACCGCCCCCGGCAGGTGAACTACGATAAGCTCTGTACTCATCCACAGGGTTGCTGCCGTTGCTTCCATTATACAGTACCGGGTTAGATATAATGAGATAATCTCCCTGTCTATCAACTGCTCCGTAATTAACAAAGTTTCGCGTTTCAAGAGTAGTAACGAAATTGATGTTTGTGTTATCCTCGCTCACCAAAACCAGTTCTCTGTCCACTGAAGAGGGCTCAAGAGCGACTTTTATCAATGATGGAGTTGAAATATCCGCAGTATATCTTTTCTCATTTGTGATATCATATAGAACAGGGGTTGCGGAACCGCGATTAAAATTGGTTATTTCAATATAGTTTCCGTTTGTATTTGCGGGTAATTTAAAATAGAATTTCTTTAAGTTGTCGAAATTAAATTGTCTTGGATAAGTCATTTCGTATTGTGCTATCACCATTCTATCGGCAGCTGCTGTTCCATCATTAATAATACTTACTAAAGCTGTTCCGGTACTGATCGCCGAAAGTGGAAAAGGCGTTTGGAATTTGACATAATCGTAATAATCCATGGTTTGTTGAACTACCTGTGTTCCATTGACCGTTACCCTGAATGATCTTTGGTTCACTGCGTTCCCTGCCGCATTAATACTGAATGTGGGATCAGGTCCTGCAGTATACACACGTAAGTTGGAATGCGTGGTATTAAATTTCGCTCCCGCAGCAATATCACCTGATGTATAGCCTTCATCTTTGTCGTATGCCGAAGAATAAACATAGCTTTCCTGTACTTTTTGCGCATTACCTGTATTAATTCGCCCCTTCAGGTAGTTACCAAGTGTATACATGAAATAAGGCTCAGGCGAAAGTGTATTGCCTGCAATATTATTAACCGTGGTTACTAGTCTTTTATTAGGTGTTGTGGAGTTAGCTGTAAGAAAATAAGAAGCAGTGTCGGTTTCTAAACTCCAATGATCATTTAATTGGTAGTCGGGATCGAGATATAGCTGCTTATCCGGTTTCCCGTCATTCATCTCTCCCCAAAATTCAATATAATCACTGCCTCCAAATGGCCCAGAAGTCACTGATGTATACAGAGAAATCTCTTTTCCATTTCTCCATAGCTGGAAGTTCTCCGCTGCAACATTCCCTAGACCAATTGAACTCAGTGTGGCCTGTGTAATCCGGTAAAGGCCAGTTGTACCCACTCTGAACTTATAGTAAGTCTTACTGTAATCTATCCATTCATTATTATATACCTGCGCTTTTATAAAAAAGCCAGCGCATATTAATAATAACAGGAATAAAATTCTTTTCATGTGGACCGGGATTTATAAGGTACAGGTTATTTTTTCTTTTTGTTTTTATCATTTATCAGATCAAGCTTTAAAGAAAATACATGCGTAAACAATGGATTCGATTGGTTAGCGAGATTGGCAAATGCATAGTCAATGGTTATGTTTTGGATCTTAAAACCCGCACCAATGCTGGGTTGGTATATCCAAACTTTTTTCTGGTTCAGTGTATCCCCGTCTGCAAGTGCCTTCTGAAAATTATTGATACCACCACGGAGGTAAAATATATTATTGATGTCTAACTCAAGTCCAAATTTGGGATCAATGCTGATCGGATCGCTGCTGATAACAGTATTCCTCTTACCGTCAAAGGTGAGGTCAAAGTTTGCCTCAGCAAGCAAAGCCAGTTTATTGCTGATCCTGAAATCTCTTGCTGCACCGACAATCAACCGGGGCGCTGTCATTTCAGTTGACTTTACAGGAATATCGTTCTTCGTTAAATACAAGGCTTCTTTTTCTTTGTCAGTAAAACTAAATGACCAGGCATTGAATGTTGTTGTAATGTCTCTTGCCGTAATTCCGAATTTCCATTTTCCTTCAAACACCTGTAATCCTCCATCCAAACCAAAACCCCACGCTTTTGCAAATTTTCCAACGCTTCGATGAATGACCTTTGCATTCATTCCAAACTGTATGTGCTTATTTTCTGTTTCCTTTAATTTTTGTGCGAAAGAAAAAATGAACGCATAATCAGCGGAGGAAAAAGATTGAATATTGTTGTAGTTGATCGAGCCATCTGGTTCAACAAGAAATAATGTATTCATTATATCGTCTACGGCAAACCGTAAAGCTGAAATGCCAATGACCCGTTTGTTATTTTGCACCGGGAAGGCGATACTTGCGTAATCATATTTTCCAATACCGGCAAAATATTCGGAGTGCATTAAATTCAAATTGGGATGATCTTTTACACCGACCAATCCTGCAGGATTCCAATAACCAGCCGTTCCGTCTTCAACCGAAGCTACTTGCGCACTACCCATAGCAAGTCCCCTGGCGCCTGCGCCGATATTCAAAAATTCATTGGAATATTTCCGGAATTGACCAAAGCAGGATAGCGACAGAATAGTCGCTAATAGGGACAGGTGGCATTTGGATATTTTCATTACTATTTTCGGATAAGCGATTATTAAATTTGGTCTTCATAGGGAAGAGAATCGTCCCCAAAAATACTCTTCAGCCCTCGAAATTCATAGCTTAAAAGTCTTTTTATATAAGGATTGTAAACGAATTAGTTAGAAAAATATTGCATCTTTTTTCAGGGCTTTCCTTTCTGCCTTACTTTTGCGCAAATCATAAAAATGAGCCTGATAGAAGAATTACGATGGAGAGGTATGGTGCAGGATATAACGCCCGGAACCGAAGAACAATTGAACAAAGAAATGACCTCAGCATACATTGGTTTTGATCCAACAGCGGATAGTCTTCATATTGGAAGCCTGGTACCCATTCTACTGTTAGTGCATTTGCAAAAAGCAGGACATAAACCAATTGCTTTGGTTGGCGGCGCTACCGGAATGGTCGGGGACCCCAGCGGAAAGAGTGAAGAAAGAAATTTGCTGAGCGAAGAAACTTTACGCCACAACCAGGAAGGAGTAAGAAAACAGCTTGAAAAGTTCCTGGATTTTGATAAGAGTAAGCTGAATTGTGCTGAAATGGTAAACAATTACGATTGGTTCAAAGATTTTAGTTTTTTGAATTTTATTCGCGATGTGGGAAAGCACATTACGGTAAACTATATGATGGCAAAGGATAGCGTAAAAAAAAGAATGGAAGGCGATGCAGGAATGAGTTTTACTGAATTTACTTATCAATTGGTCCAGGGCTACGATTTCTATTGGCTATACACGCATAAGAATTGTAAGCTCCAAATGGGCGGTAGTGATCAGTGGGGTAATATCGTAACGGGCACTGAGTTAATTCGCCGAAAAGCAAACGGCGAAGCCTTTGCATTTACCTGTCCCCTGATCACAAAAGCTGATGGAGGCAAGTTTGGAAAAACTGAAAGCGGAAATATTTGGCTCGATCCTCAAAAAACTTCGCCCTACCAGTTCTATCAATTCTGGCTCAACGCAAGCGACACAGATGCAGAAAAATGGATAAGAATATTCACATTTCTATCATTTGAAGAAATTGAGAAAATTACAAATGAACATGAAGAAAATCCGTCACAACGGTTTTTACAACAAAGGCTTGCAGAAGAAATAACCGCATTTGTTCATGGCAAGGATGAATTAGAAAAAGCTGTTGAAACAACTAAAAGACTTTTTACTAACCAAACTGCTCCTGTTGAAAGCCTTTCTGAACAAGACCTGGAACAATTAGAAGGTATCATAAAAACGGATTTTGAAAAAATAAAACTTAATGCAGGCATTGATGTCGTGAGCTTCCTTTCAGAAACAAATATTTTTCCAAGTAAAGGCGAGGCAAGAAAAACTATCCAGGGAGGAGGAGTAAGCATCAACAGAAAAAAGGTTGACAGCATAGCAATGAAGGTTGACACTTCCTTACTTCTTCATGAAAAATACATACTCGTACAAAAAGGAAAAAAGAATTATTATTTGGTGAGGATGGGGTAACACTACATTATTTTTATCTTTCCCCACATTTCGTCGGCCACGAGCTGATTTCCTTTAGCGTTTAAGTGTACCCTGTCTCGCGTAAGAATACCCTGCTCTTTATTCTCGGTATTATATTGCTTATTATAATCAAGAAATTTTTGCCGGAGATCAACGAGGGGTAAATCGTTTTGCGTGGCCAGATTCCGGATGATCGCGGAATATTTATTCAGGTCGCCATCCTGTTGATTTGTAAAATCTGTCTTCTCCCCTATTGCTGCCGGAGTACAAAGAATAATTCTTATATTCCTTTCCCTCAATTTTTTAATGATAGCATTGTAGAACTTTTCGAATTTATCAGGATCAGTACCTGTGCCATAGGAAACCTTGTGCCACACATCATTCACTCCAATATAGATCACAACGACATCCGGGTTTTTTAACAGCACATCCGAATCCATTCTTAAATAAAGATCATATACCTTATTTCCGCCAATACCTGCCCCGATAAATTCATACTGTGAAGACTTATTTTCAAGTCTGCACATACTATCAATGCGATTAATATAGCCGCCCGGTTCCACTCCCTGTTGCGTGATAGAGTCACCGAAAAATATTACCCTTTTCTTTTTCTGTGGCATAAATGCAATTAGTAAAACGATCGCAGGTAAAATTAGATATCGCATATAAGGATTTATAAAAAAACAAAAAAGCACCCAGGAGCTGAGTGCTAAATTTATTAATTATTCATCATTGTTTATTCCACTTTTACCTGTTTCCGGATCAACGCCCCTTCCCTGACCTCCATCAGGAACTTCCTTTCATGCAACCAGTAACCATTTCCTTTTTCACAAAAATGTACTTTCAGATTTTCAATGCTTATAGGATTGCCATCAGGTATGTCGGCAATATTGCTGTGGCCTATTTCATGACCATCGATAATGATCACTAACCCGCTGCCAATCGCTTCCATCTTATTTCCTTCAAGTATCAGCATGCCCGTATCTTCTCCTAAACCGATGCCAATGCATTGAGGATTGGTTGCTATCGCCTGTGCCAACCTGCCAAAACGCCCCCGTTTTTCGAAGTGAGAATCCACAATTACATCATCAATAAAACCAAGACCTGTGGTGATCTTTACTTCACCTTTCAGGTGAGCCTGTGTAGCGTTGCCTTCGTAGATCATTGTATTGCTCATGGCCATTGCTCCCGCACTGGTACCTGCCACTACAAAATTTTCATGTTGATAGCGATCCAAGAGAATATCCAAAAAATTGGTACCTCCAAATGTCGCGCTCAGCCGCAACTGGTTGCCGCCGCTGAACATCACCGCATCGCAATGACGGATACGTTCCAGGTATTCATCTTTCACAGCATCCTGGCGATTGCGAATATGCATCAGGCCAACATTCGTACAGGAAATTTTTCCGAAAGCATTCAAATAATTTTCCCCGACTTCATTGGGAATGATCGAAGCGGTTGTGACGATCTCTATTCGTACCGCGGGTCCGCCGGCCTCCTCTACAATGCGGCGAAGAATACCCAATTCAAAAAAATTGAGATTGTTGCGTGAGATTTGCCCTCTTTCTAAATCAGTTCCTTTATCCTCAGCTCCTCCAACGGCTATCAGTTTTCCTTTAGGATGCTCCATTCATTCGGGTTTGATTAACGACAAAAATAATCGAAAACAGTTTAACGAAGAGATGGTTTAACGAAGTATGTGAATAAGTGGAGAAGATTTATCTGCTCTTCCAGTTTTGACTAATATAGAATACGATGATACCTCCTGCCGCGAGCAAACTACCCCATAAAGCAAACCAACCAGTAGAGATAAGCAGAAACAACCAGATACAAATAGAAAGCACGACAGGAACGGGATATAACCACATTTTAAAAGGAAGATTTTTTGTCCCCAGCCTTTCCCTTAGCAACACAAGGCCAACCGACTGTCCAATAAATTGAATGATGATTCGCATCGCTAAAATAGAATCAATTGCCTTTTCCAATCTAAACAGCAAGCTGAATATAAATCCCAGAGAGCACAAAAAGATCAGGGAGACATATGGAAAATCCTTTGTGGGATGAAGTTTTGAAAATAGCTGAAAAAAATTCCCATCCACAGCCGCTGCATAAGGGATCCGGGAATAACCCAGCACCACAGCAAACAAAGATGCTAATGCGATCCACAATATTAAAACTGTAATGATGATCCCTGCGGTGTTGCCATAAATCCGTTCCATAAAAATGCTCACTAAATGCTTCTCACCAGGCTTTATCTCCTGCCAGGAGATTACGCTCATTACACTTATATTCATCAGCAAATAA
>Ga0157379_10006546_pt1 | contig 10046 bp, 9 predicted proteins | sample S25metaG_FD_121802 | JGI IMG/M metagenome (GOLD analysis project Ga0157379, IMG submission 121802) | Switchgrass rhizosphere microbial communities from Kellogg Biological Station, Michigan, USA - S2-5 metaG | ecosystem: Host-associated > Plants > Roots > Rhizosphere > Soil | place: USA: Michigan...
CCGGCCGGGATCGGCGAGGGGAGCGAGCTGCGTGGGTGCTGCGGGGCGGGACGGGGTCCTGGGCGGTGCGGGTCGACGGGTGTGCCCGCTCGGCGTACTGGGCGGGCGCTCGCTGGTCACACGAGGGCCGGGCGCCGGGTGTGACCGTCTGGTCCGGTGGAGCCGGACTGGATGGGCCCACCCCGAGCCCGGGCGCTGGGTGTGACCGTCTGGTCCGGTGGAGCCGGACTGGATGGGCCCACCCGTCCCCCGGCGCGCCGCCGGGCGCCGCGCGGCGATCACGCCGCGCTCCGGACGCGGCGCCGCGACGACGACGCCACGGGCCGTCCTGCACCCGGCGGCGCGAGGGCGCCCGCGCCGACGGCCACGGTGCCGGTGGCGGCGACCACGAGCAGGAGCGCCGCGGGCACCGAGGTCGCCGCGGCCACGCCGCCGATGATCGGCGGCCCGACGAGGAAGCCCAGGTACCCCGTGGTCGTCACGCCGGCCAGGGCCGGGCCGGCGTCGGCGCCCGAGGCGGCCGCACGGAAGATGAGCGGGATGAGCACCGCGAGGCCGGCGCCGAGCGCCAGATAGGCGACGAGCGCCACGGCCGGGACGCCCGCGGCCAGCGCGACCGCCAGCGCGCCCGACGCCAGCAGGCCGCCACGGCGGGCGAGGGTGACCGCGCCCCAGCGCAACGTGAGCGCGTCGCCGGCCAGGCGCCCGGTCGCCATGGTCAGCGAGAACCCGGCGTAGGCGAGCGCGGCCACCGCGGCCGCCGCACCGATCGAGCGCAGGTGCACGGCGCTCCAGTCCAGTGCCGCGCCCTCCGCGAAGAGGCAGCAGAAGGCCAGGATCCGCAGGCGCCAGCGCCCCGCCTGGCCGTGCGCCGGCTCGGCCGGCGGCCGGTCGGGCCGGTCATCGACGAGGCGGCTGCTGCACCAGAGGCCGAGCGCGACGACCGCCGCGCCGACGACGGCGAAGTGGGCGCCGGGCCGACCGCGAGCGCGGCGGCCAGCGCGCCGCCGGCGGCGCCCAGCAGCGCGCCGAAGCTGAACCCGGCGTGCAGCGAGGACAGGACCGGACGGCCCAGCCGGCGCTCGACGGAGACGCCCTGGGCGTTCATCGCGACGTCCAGCGCGCCGTTGCTCGCCCCGAACGCCAGCGCGGCGACCGCCACGGCGGCCAGGCTCGGCAGCAGGCCGAGGGCGACGAGCAGCGCGCCGAGCGCCGCGATCGCCAGCGTGGCCGGAACGCGGCTGCCGTGACGGCTGGCGAAGCGGCCGCCGGCCGGCATGGCCAGCAGCGCGCCGGCGGCGATGGCCGCCAGCGGCAGCGCCAGGCCGCCGGTGCCGACGTCGATCCGGTCCTTGATGGCGGGGATGCGCGAGCCCCAGGTGCCCAGCGCGACGCCGTTGAGGATGAAGATGATGGTGATGGCAGCGCGTGGGCTCACGCGATCACGACCTCGACGCCGAGCGTGCGCAGCGCGTCGAGCTCGGCCTCCGGCGCGGCGTCGTCGGTCACGAGGGTGGCGACGTCGGACGCGGCCGCCACGAGGTGCGGGGCGGTCGAGCCGAGCTTCGCGGAGTCCGAGGCGACCATCAGGCGCCCGGCACAGTCGGTCATCGCCCGCAGGACCTCGGCCTCGCCGGCGCAGCTCGTCGTCAGCCCGGTCGCGGCCTGCAGGCTGCAGGCGCCGAGCACGGCGACTCCGGCCCGCACACGGCGCACGGCGTCGAGCGCGTCGGCGCCGACGGTGGTCCGCGAGTCGGGCTCCAGGCGCCCGCCGGCCAGCAGCACCTCGCCCGGCGCGTCGGCCAGCGCCACCGCGATCTCGGGGCTCGTGGTCAGCACGGTGTGCGGCCGCCCGGCGGCGGCGAGCTCGTGGGCGATCGCCAGCGTCGTGGTCCCGCCGGCCAGCGTCAGGACCGGCTCGGCGGCCAGCAGGCGCGCGGCGTGGGCGGCGATGCGCGCCTTCTCGGCGACGCGGATGCCGACGCGATCGGCCTGCCGGGCGGGCGTGGTCGACGGTGCCGGCAGGGCGCCGCCCCGCACACGGCGGACGCGGCCGTCGTAGGCGAGCTCGTCGAGGTCGCGGCGGACCGTGTCGTCCGAGACGCCGAGCATCGCGGCGAGCTGCGCCGCGACGACGCGCCCGTCCCGCGCCAGGGTGGCGAGGATCGCCTCGCGGCGCTGATCGGGCAAAACCGCACCATCACGCATGATGCAGCACCGTACCGCAGAATCCGGCAGGTGCCCGCAGGCGGCGTCAGGGGCGTGACGGCGATGCCGCCACGCCCCTGGGAGAGAGCACGCCGCGCCTGCGAGCAGGCGTGCGCCGCAATGGGCGCGAGGAGCTCAGACCCGGCCCGCCTGCGCGCGCCCCGAGCGCGCGATCGAGTCGAGGACCACGGCCCCGAGGAGCACCGCGCCGGTGACCATGTACTTGGTGGGCGACTCGTAGCCGAGCAGGTCCATGCCGTTGGAGATCGAGCCGATGACCAGCGCACCGAGCAACGCGCTCCAGACGTTGCCGCGGCCGCCGAACAGGCTCGTCCCCGCGATGACCGGTCCGGCGATCGCGTTGAGCAGCAGGTCGCTGCCGCCCGAGCTCTGGTTCACCGCCAGCAGGCGCGAGGCGGCCATGATGCCGCCGATCGCCGCCATCGAGGACGCGAGCGCGAACACGACGACGCGCACGCGGAAGACCTTGACGCCCGCGCGCCGTGTGGCCTCGCTGTTGCCGCCGACCGCGTAGATGTGCCGGCCGAAGCGCGTGCGCCGCGTCATGAAGTCGAACGCGGCGACGAAGCCGACCAGGATCAGCGCCGCGACGGGCACGCCGCGGTCCTGGTTGAAGATGTAGACCGCGATGAGCGCCGCGATGGCGACCGCCCCGACACGGACGGCGAGCAGCGTCGTCGACGGCGCCGAGAGGCCGGCGCGCACCCGTCGCGCACGGCCGGTCACGGCGATGGCGCCGTAAGCGACCGAGCAGGCGATCGCGACGATCCAGCCCGCCGCGTCCGAGAGGAACTTGCCCGCGAGGTCGGTCAGGAGGCCGGGCTGCAGGTTCACGGTGCCGGTCTCCCCGAGCACCTTCAGCTGGAGGCCCTGCCACCCGATCAGGCCGGCGAGGGTCACCACGAACGTCGGTATGCCGAAGCGCGTGGCGACGAAGCCCTGGAACGCGCCGATCGCGGCGCCGACGGCGATGCCCGCGATGATCGCCGGCACCGGGCTCCAGCCGTGCTTGATGTTCAGCACGGCGACGATCGCCGAGCAGAGGCCGCTGACCGAGCCGACCGACAGGTCGATCTCGCCGAGCAGCAGGACGAGCACCACGCCGACGGAGATCAGCCCGACGGCGGTGACCTGCAGGGACAGGTTGACGAGGTTGGCCGAGCTGAGGAACCGGCTCTCCTGCGACTGGAAGATGATCCAGACGATCGCCAGGAGGATCAGGACGCGCAGCGAGCCGAGGTCGCCCGTGCGGATGCGCTGGAGCAGGTCCTTGGCCGACGACGGCATCGTCTCCTTCTGCGCCGCGGCGACGGCGGAGGGATCAGGCTCGGCCGGCTCGGTGGGGACGGTGGTCGTGCTCATCGGTTCATCGCTCCTTGCGCGCGGCCGTTCTCGGCCAGGCCGGTGATCGCGGCGACGACCTCCTGCTGGGTCGCGGTCGCGACGTCGAACTCCCCGCCGGGCGCCCCCAGGCGCATCACGAAGATGCGGTCGACGACCTGGAAGACGTCGGCCAGGTTGTGGCTGATGACGATCACGCCGAGGCCGCGGGCCTTCAGGCGCTTGATCAGCGCCAGCACCTGTGCGGTCTGCGCGACGCCGAGCGCGGCGGTCGGCTCGTCGAGGATGACCATCTTGGGCTCGCCGAGCAGCGAGCGGGCGATCGCGACCGACTGCCGCTGGCCGCCGGACATCGCACCGACCTCGCCGCGGACGGACTGGATCGTCGTCACGGAGAGCTCCGCCAGCAGCTCGTTGGCCTTGTTCTCCATCGTGACCTCGTCGAGGAGGCCACCGACGGTGGCCTCCCGTCCGAGGAACAGGTTCTCGACCACGTCCAGGTTGTCGCACAACGCGAGGTCCTGGTAGACGGTCGCGATCCCCAGGCCCGTGGCGTCCGGCGGGGCGGTGACGTGCTGCGTCTGCCCCTCCCACAGGTACTCGCCGTCATCGGCCGGGTTGATGCCCGAGATGACCTTGACGAGCGTCGACTTGCCGGCCCCGTTGTCGCCGACGAGGCCCACGACCTCGCCCGGCATGACACGGAAGTCGACGCCGTTCAGCGCGCGGACCGCGCCGAACCGCTTGGTGATCCCCCGCAGCTCCAGCAGGGGCGTGCTGTCCGTCATCTCGGGCTCCTCCTTCTCCGGTGCCTACTGGACTACTGGATGCCCGCCGTCTTGCAGGCGGCCGCGTACTGGGCGGTGCAGATCTGCGACGCCTTCCAGAAGCCGTCCTTGACGATCGTGTCCTCGATGTTGTCCACGGTCACCGCGACGGGGTCGTAGATGACCGACGGGATGTCGCCGGCCGAGCCGTTGGCGGTCTTGGTGTTCACCAGGCCGCTCGGAGGCTGCTCACCGCGCAGCAGCGCGACGGCCAGCGTCGCCGCCGCGGACGCCTCGGGCTTGATCGCCTTGTAGACCGTCATGTACTGATCGCCGGCCACGATGCGCTGGATACCCGCCAGCTCGGCGTCCTGACCGGTGGTCGGGATCTTCTTGGGGTCGACGCCGTTGGACTTCATCGCCGCGATCGCGCCGCCGGCGTTGCCGTCGTTGGCGGCGTAGACGCCCACGAAGCCGGTCTTGCCGAGCGCCGTGATCGCCTGCTCCATCTCCTGCTGGGCCTTGTCGGGCGACCAGTCGGGGGTGTCGTACTCCTTGCCGACCTTGTAGTCGCTGCTGTCGATGACGCTGTGGGCGCCCTGCTTGAACAACTTGGCGTTGTTGTCGGTCGGGGCGCCGTTGATCATCACGATCGAGCCCGACTTGCCGTCCTTCTTGAGCTTGTCGACCAGGCTCGTGGCCTGCAGCTTGCCGACCTTGGCGTTGTCGTAGGAGATGTAGTACGCGACCTTCGCGTCGCTGATCAGGCGGTCATAGGAGATGACCGGTACCTTCTGCTGCGCGGCGCGCGTGACGATCGACGCCGCGGACGCCGCGTCGACCGGGTCGAGGACCATCACCTTGGCGCCCTGGGTGAGCGCGGCCTCGGCCTGCTGCTGCTGCTTGGAGGCGTCCTGGTCGGCGTTGGAGTAGACGATCTGGCAGTCCGGGCACAGCTCCTTGAGCTTGGCCTCGAAGTTCGGGCGGTCCTGCGACTCGTACCGCGCGGTCTTGGACTCCGGCAGCAGGAGGGCGATCTTGCCGCTCTTGCCGCTGCTGCTCCCGCTGCTCGTGCTCGCCTGGGTGCTGGACCCGCTCGAGCTGCTGGAGCTGTTGTCGTTGTTGTCGCTGCCACAGGCGGCGACGCCGAAGGAGAGGGCCGCGGCGCCGATCGCCGCGAGCCACTTCGTGCTGCTCATCTGCACACTCCTCCTCGAGGTGCGTGGGGACAGGGATGATTGGTGAAGCACGGGGTCACGCCTGGACCTCCGTGAGGTGGTCCACGGGCGTGCTGAAGGTCTCTGCGTCCTGGAGGACGAGCGCCAGGGCACCCAGCACCTGCGCGCGGTCGCCCAGCGGGCCGACGACGATCTCGACGTCGTGGCCGGCGCTGGAGATCGTGTGCCGCTCGCACTCCTGTCGGAGCGGCTGGAGCAGGATGTCGCCGCAGGCGGCCAGCTCGCCGCCGACGACGATGAGGCGCGGGTTGAGCAGGTTGACGAGGTTGGCCGTGGCGCGCCCGATGTGGCGGCCGGCGTCGGCGACGACGCGGCGGCACGCGGGGTGGCCGGCGACCGTCAGCTCCACGAGGTGGCCGAGGGTGAGGTCGGGGCCGAGCGTCGGGCGCAGGAGCTCGATCGTGGCCGCGCCGCTGGCCAGCGTCTCCAGGCAGCCCCGGTTCGCGCAGCGGCAGACGGGGCCGTGCTCGTCGATGATCGTGTGGCCGATCTCACCGGCAGTTCCTCCGGCTCCGACGTAAAGGCGCCCGCCGAAGACCAGGCCGGCACCGATGCCGGTGGCCACTTTCAGGTAGATCATGTCGGCGACCCCGGCGCCCGCGCCCCAGACGTGCTCGGCACGCGCGCCGAGGTTCGCGTCGTTGTCGACGCGGACCGGCAGGCCGAGGCGATCGCTCATCGCGCGGGCGGCCGTCACGCCCACCCATCCGGGCAGGATCGCCGACGATCCGACGGTGCCGGTGCCGACGTGGATCGGGCCCGGGAGACCCATGCCGACGCCGAGGACGAGGCTGCGGTCGACGCCGGCCTCGCGGAGGGCCGCGTCGACCAGCCCGGCCGCCGCGTCGAGGCCCTCCTCGGCCCGGTGGTCGCCGGGCAGCTCCCGCCGCATCTCCGCCAGAACGGTGTGTCCGAGGTCGGCGACGGCGACCGTCACGTGGGTCTTGCCGAAGTCCACGCCGACCGCCGCGCCGGCGCGCCGGTCGAGCGAGACGAGGACCGGCGGGCGGCCGCCCTGGGCCCCCGAGGCGGAGCTCGCGTCGACCCGCTCGGCGACGAGTCCCTCGCGCACGAGATCACCGATCAGGGAAGACACCGTCGTGCGCGACAGGCCGGTCCGGCGGGCCAGCTCGGCCCTGCTGGTGACCCCTGCGGAGCGCAGGGCGGACAGGACGCGCCGCCGGTTGCGCTCGCGAAGGGATTCGAGCGATCCAGACCCTTCGGGACCCACGGAAGCGAGCGTCCCAGCGTGGACCCGGTTTGTCAAGAGTAGAACCGAACTCGGCGTGTTGTACGTGACGCTTTGCCCATATCGCGATGGAACCTCGCGAAATGGGTCGCATCGATCATCTGCCGAGACGGCTGCAAGAACGGTCCGTCATGTGCCGATCTTGCTGGGCGATGAGGAGCGTGACGCGCGACGAGCAAGGCTTCACCCTGATCGAGGTGCTGGTGGCGGCCACCGTGCTGCTCGTCGGCATCCTCGGCGTGGCGACGATGGTCAACGCCTCCAACGCGGGGATCACGTCCAGCAAGGCCCGCGAGCAGGGAACCGCCCTGGGCCGCGACCTGATCGAGTCGGCGCGGTCGGTGCGCTACCAGGCCCTACGGCCGTCGGCGATCGTGCCGACGCTGCAGGGGATGCCCGGGCTCGCCAAGTCCGGCGGCGGCTCGGGCTGGACGATCAAGCGCCGCGGGATCATCTACACGGTCGCGGTCGGTGTGTGCTCGGTCGACGATCCCGGCGACGGCACGGGCGCCCACACCGCGGACACGTTCTGCCTGAACTCCTCGGTGCAGGCCACCGCGGCGGAGTGCAAGAGCATGCTCGGGTCGCCGCCCAAGATCTCCGGGGTCAGCGCGAGCGGCGCGAAGGCCGGCGACTGCGGCATCGACACGAACCTCGACGGGCAGGTGGACAACCTGGTGGCCTCGTCGGCCACCACGTGCCCGGCCGGCACGAGCGTCGGCGCCGGCACGTGCGACGCCCAGCCCGACGACTTCAAGCGCCTGGTCGTGCTCGTCACCTGGGACCGCGGCTCCGGCTCGCGCTACGTCCTGCAGCAGGCGACGGTGCCCTTCCCGGGCCTGTCGGCCTACGGCGCGATCAGCGGACTGACGCTGCAGGGCTACACGAACAACAACGACGTCTACACGGTGCCGGACAAGCCCTCGAGCCTGCACTTCGACGTGACCAGCAGCCAGAACGCCAACCAGGTCGACTGGCTGCTCGGCGGCGTCGACCAGGGCGCGCTCTCCTCGTGGTCGGGCACGAGCGGCTCGTTCGACTGGAACCTCGGCAACGACGCGCCCGACAGCGAGACCACGCCGGCGGTCGGCGAGGTCGTCGACGGCACCTACACCGTGGGCGCCCGGGTCCAGGACGCCGGCGGCATCCACGGCATCGAGAAGGACGTCACGGTCATCGTCAACCGCCGGATCCCGTTCCCGCCCACGGGCTTCTTGATCGCCGGCACCGGCCCGGTCACCGCCACGTGGGGCGCCCCGGCCGACCAGGACATCATCGGCTACACGCTCTTCCGCAAGGTGGGCGGCTCCGAGATCGCCGTCTGCTCGCAGATCACGGCGCGCACCTGCGTCGACTCCAACCCGCCGGCCGGCACGGTGACCTACTACGTGAAGGCCATCGACCGTGACTCGGCCGGAGCGGCGCGGGTCGGTCAGCCATCGCTGTCGAAATCGGTCACGGTCGGCAACTCGGCGCCGACCGCCCCGACGTGGCTGACGCCGACGTCGGACAGCTACAAGGTGACCGGCGGCGGGAGCGGGCTCAGCAAGGTGCAGCTGACGTGGAACGCCGCGAGCGACTCGGACGGCACGATCGACACATACGAGATCTGGCGGTCGGGGTGCGGCGCGAGCACCCTCATCGGCAGCGCGCTCGGCACCGTCACGACGCTCACCGACACCGCGGCGCCGAAGGCGACTTCGTGCACCTACACGGTCCGGGCGAAGGACAACGGAGGCCTCTATGGACCGTTCACACCCGACCTCGTGGTGGACACCTGATGCGCGGCGGTGACCTGATGCGCTCCGAGCGCGGCGAGTTCACCCTGATCGGCCTGATGATGGCCATCAGCATCTTCGGGGTCGTCCTGATGGCGACCTACGGGGCCTTCGACGTTTTCGGGCGCAACGTCCGTGAGACGCAGACGCGGACCGAGGCGACCGACCGCGCCCGAAGCGCGACCGACCAGATGTCGCGCCAGCTGCGCAACATGGCGACGCCGACGGCGATCCAGCCCAACGCCGTCACGCGAGCGTCGGACTTCGACGTCATCTTCGAGACCGTCGCGCCCACCGGTACGCCGCCCGCGGCCAACCCGCAGAACGTCGAGTTCGTCCGCTACTGCCTCGCCAGCGGCACCCGCACGCTCTACTCCATGGAGCTGCCGCCGGCGTCCGTGACGGCGGCCACCGTCCCTCCGACCGCGAGCGCCTGTCCCGGGACGGGCTGGTCCAACGCCAGGGCGGTCGCCGGCGACATCGTCAACGTCTACGGCGGCGCGAGTCGCCCGGTGTTCTCCTACGACTCGACCACGCTGAACGCCATCCGGCGGGTCGCCATCGACCTGTTCGTCGACACGACGCCCGGCTACGGCTCCGCCGAGCAGGAGGTGTCGACGAGCCTGGACCTGCGCAACCAGGATCGCCCGCCGACGGCGACGTTCACCCACACGTCGGCCGGCGGCGGCGTCGCCGTCCTCGACGCCAGCGGCTCCACCGATCCCGACAACGACCCGCTGACCTACTGCTGGTACGACGCGGGCACCAGCGCGACCGTCGGCACCTGCTCCGCCGGGAGCATCGCCGACTCCCAGTACTTCCGCTACCGCACGACCGCGGGCTCGCACGCGATCACGCTCGTGGTGACCGACCCGAGCGGCCTGTCCAGCACCTCCAGCGCCACCTTCTCGATCACATGACCCGCTTCCGCCTGGCCCAGCTACGCGACGAGGACGGCATCGCCCTCGTCGTCGCGATGCTCCTCATGGCCATCATGCTGACGATGGCCCTCGCCGCCATACAGTTCAGCGACAACCAGTCCTCGCTGACGGCCCAGCAGCGCCAGCGCGAGAGCGCCTTCAACGTGGCGGAGGCGGCGCTGAACGCCGAGGTCACGCAGCTCTCGCGGCACTGGGCCGACCAGATCGTCGAGGCGCCGTCGTCGAGCCAGTGCCCGGGGGCGACGTACTGCCCGACGGCCAGCGAGCTCACGGCGATGATCCCCAGCGGCGACACGGCCGCCACGGCGATCACCTGGAAGACGAACGTCTACGACAACTCCGGCAGCTCTGGCAGGCTCACCAGCTACTTCGCCGACTCGCTGCTCGACGGCACCCAGGTGGCCTACGACCGCAACGGCGACAACAAGATGTGGGTGCGCGCGCAGGCCACGGTGCGCGGCAAGACCCGCGTCGTGGTCTCGCTCGTCCAGCAGCAGAAGCAG
>Ga0157379_10006547_pt1 | contig 10046 bp, 6 predicted proteins | sample S25metaG_FD_121802 | JGI IMG/M metagenome (GOLD analysis project Ga0157379, IMG submission 121802) | Switchgrass rhizosphere microbial communities from Kellogg Biological Station, Michigan, USA - S2-5 metaG | ecosystem: Host-associated > Plants > Roots > Rhizosphere > Soil | place: USA: Michigan...
CGCTTTTGTTCTTCGTCCGTGAAGGTGCGGCCGATTGCGGGCGTGACGCCAAGGAGTGGAAAGAAGTTCGATTGAACACGAGCGGAGCGCAAACGATCCGGCGGTCCGTCATTGTTGCCCAGGAGGAATGTCTGGCCGACGAACGCCGTGAGATCTTCGAGAGACCGGCTGCGGACCTTCCAATCTCCAAAATTCTGAAGCGACGCCGGGCGCAGTTCGTGCGCCGGTGTTTCGGACCACAGCATCATGAGATTCTGTGGCTCCCGGTAGGGAAGGGGACGCAAGAGAACCGCGTCGATGACGCTGAAGATCGCAGTGTTTGCGCCAATGCCAAGACCGAGGGTCAGCACGACCACTGCGCTAAATCCCGGATACCGGTAGAAGAGGCGCAGAGCGTGGCGCAAGTCCCGCAAGAAGTGCTCCCAAAACATCCAACGTTTTTGTTCGTAGAACTTTTCCTTCAAAGAAGTTGCATTGCCGAACGCTCGACGAGCGGAGAATTCTGAGTCCGAAGACGATTCCCCGTCGGCACGGCGTTCGTCGGCTTCAAGCGCCAGATGAGATTGAATTTCTTCCTCGAAATCCCTCGCCGAACGTTTCTTACGCCAGAGCATTTTCGTCATCCTTCCGCCTCGCCCGGTTCTCCCGGTTCGACGATTCGCACGATGGCGGCGGCTACGCGGCACCATTGGGTTGTGCGCTGGGTCAGCTCTTTGCGGCCCTTAGCCGTCAAGGTATAGAAGCGCGCTCTTCGGTTGTTCTCGGAAAAGCCCCACTCCGCGCTGACCCAGCTTTTCTTTTCAAGGCGTTGGAGCGCGAGGTACAAGGAGCCGTGGTCCACCAGGAAAACATCTTCGGATTGCTGTTGAATTGCACGGGCGATTCCCTGGCCATGACGCTGTCCAAAGACGAGCGTGCGGAGGATCAGAAGATCGAGCGTCCCTTGGAGCTGCGCTTCGCGGTCGCTCGAATTATCTTGGGTAGCCATTCGACCTGAGTATAAGACGGCTTGGGTCGGATGTCAACAGGAGAGTTGACCGTGCCCCGTCGCTTTCGGGAACCATCATGCTGAGAAGGAACGCGTTCAGATATCCCACCGTTCCGTGATCGCAGGGATATGAATTCTTCACTCCATTGGGCTTGCTGCAAACCGACTTGATATTGGGTCAAGAACATAAGGGCGTGGTCTTTCGCTGTCATCCCGTTTACCGCGGCCACGTCCACGGTCGCGTTCGCGCCCAATCCCGGAGACCAGTTGAATCTCCTTCCGGGCCGCAGCGTGATGGCGACTTTTACCATCGGTTACGCACCGAAGAGGTGAGGCGGCCGGCCGGACTCGGCCCTAAGCTGCTGTGACAAAGTACAACGGATTCGATCTCAAGAGTACCGGCTCGTAGGGACGCGCGGGCAGATAGACAAGCTGAAGCCCACAGCTTTGTAGAAAATAGAGCCATGGAGCAGAATCCCGGAATTGCCGGCGCTTTCCCTGAGTGGCTTGTCCCGATGGCCGCCACCCTGACTCAGGATCGCTTTACCGGACCCGAATGGATCTTCGAACGCAAGTACGACGGCATACGGCTGCTCGCATTCCGGCAAGGCCCGAGTGTGCGGCTTTTCTCGCGCAATCAGTTACCGCAGCATCATCCCGCCATCACCGGCGCGATCGGCGCACTCTCTGCGGATGAGGTGATCCTGGACGGCGAAGTCGATTGGGGCAGCGGTCCGGACTCCGGATATCACGTGTTCGATATCCTCTGGCTCAACGGCCGCGACCTGATGCAGCTGCCCCTTATGGACCGCCGTGCCATCTTGCACGACCTCGCGCTGCGGCCGCCGCTGCACCCGGTCGCGGAGCTCACCAGCGAACAACCGTGGGACGAGGCTTTGCGCGAAGGATGGGAAGGAGTGATCGCCAAACGTCGCGATTCGCCCTATGAGCACCGCCGCTCTCCCCATTGGCTCAAAATGAAATGCGAGCTCTCGCAGGAACTGGTGGTCGGCGGCTTCACTGATCCGCAGGGCGAACGCCGCGGACTGGGCGCGCTCCTGCTCGGCTACTTCGAAGGCGACGAGTTCGTCTTTGCCGGCAAGGTCGGCACAGGCTTCGACACGAAGCTGTTAGTCGCCTTGCGCGAGCGACTCGACGCAATCGAAGTCCCGAAAAGCCCCTTCACCCAAGCAGTCGGCCTCCCGCGCATTCGCGCACATTGGGTCAGGCCAGAAATAGTAGTGCAGGTCGCGTTCATCGAATGGACCGTCCACGGAAAGCTGCGGCATGGACGCTTCCTCGGCTTTCGCGAGGACAAAACGGCCCGCGAAGTCGTACGGGAGTCCTCGTGATCACTCATCCCGAAAAGCTGATGTTTCCCGATGACGGGATCACCAAAGGCGACCTCGCCGCCTACTACGAAATGATTGCGCCTTACATGCTGCCGCATCTAAGCGGACGTCCGATCACGATGGAACGCTACCACCGCGGCATCGGAGCCGAAGGCTTCATTCAGAAGGACGTGTCGAAAGGCTTTCCGAAGTGGCTTGAGCGGGTCGAAGTTCCTAAGAAGTCCGGCACGGTGCACCATCCCCTCGCGAACGATCTAAGGTCGCTCCTTTGGCTGGCGAATCAAAACACCGTCACACCGCACGTTTGGACCTCGCGAGCGCCCGATCTCTTTCACCCCGACGTGTGCATTTTTGACCTCGATCCCGCCGTGGACGACAATCCGGCTGACGTTCGTACGGCCGCGCTCCAACTCCGCGATCTCCTCGCCGAACTCGGACTGCGTTCCTGGGTCAAGACGTCCGGGTCGAAAGGCTTTCATATCGCCGTGCCGCTCGATCGCCAAGCGGAGTTCGGCGAAGTGGAAAGGTTCGCCCATCGTCTTGGCAAGTTGCTGGTAAGCCGCGATCCTGCACGGCTGACGCAGGAGTTTAGCAAGGCAGATCGCGGCGGCCGCATCCTACTAGACACCGGACGCAACGGCTACAGCGCGACGTTTGCCGCCGCCTACGCGGTTCGCGCAAAACCCAGCGCGCCAGTGTCGGCGCCCTGCACGTGGCAGGAGATGGAGCGTGGTGAGATTGCGCCGCGGACGTTCACGCTGCGCACGATGGCCGAGAGGACTGCCCTCGTGGGGGATTTGTGGGCGGACATGAACGCGCATCCCCAGTCGATCCGCGGCATCCTCCCTTAAGGCCGCCGAAGCAACAGCGCTATGTCTTCCGCGTACGGCGGAGAGGCCAGAGGCTGCCAGTTGCCGCCGCTACGGAAGGTCTCCTTACGCAGGACAACGGGCGAGCGGGTGTCGTACCACTCGGCCATATATTCGCCGGCCGGAAGCAGAAGTTCGATTGTGCGCGATCCGCGTGTGGAGTCCACCTGATAAGCCGGCTTGGCGTCCTTAACCGGACGGCCATGGTGCATATAGACGGCGTAGAGAGACCCTGACTCGGCGAGCGAACGGCAAGAAACTCCCTGGGGAGGTCGAACCACGTCGGCGGGAGCCATCTTCAGGAACGGAATGCGGTCGAAGAAGTTGCGCAGTAAACCGAGTTGGCGGCGCAATGCGGGGCTGCCTCCACCCGGTGTCGCTCCAGGTACCGCGTAAGATCCGTCTTCGTGGCCGACTGTGAAGGAATAATCAAGGTTGTTGTACAGCGCTCCTCCGGCCATGAGGAAATCCCAGCCCTGTATGCGGTAAGTCGCGTCGGACCCGCCGTCGAAGCCGGTCTCGTTGTTCCCGATCGCTCGGTTGAGATCGCGGTTCATCGAGATAGAGTCCGGTGGGCGCGAGTAGTGGAAGTTATACAGACCAACGATTGCCGTGGGATTGTCCACCACGCTGGATCCGTTTGACCAGTTCTGCGCGATCATATGCCGGCGCGCCGCGTCATCATGGTCGTAGATGATCTGGGCAATATGTTTCTGCCATTCAAGCGTCACTCCGCCGAAGTAGGGCTCATTGCAGATTTCGTAATATACATTGTCGAATTCGCGCAGTTCGCTCACAATCTTTGCGCTCACTGCATCCTGCACCTTCGTCAGTCCCTCGTCCTTGAGGGCCAGCGCATCGTTCCGTCCGCCCTTGCCCACGGAGTTGATGTTGTTGTTTGACTTCATTGGATTCACATTCCACATACCATCGTTATAAAAAGGGCAGAACAGAACGAGTTCGACAATAATGCCGCGCTGTGCGGCGGCTGAAACGAAAGCACGTAGCCGCGCGAAATACCGGTCATCCCAGCGTGTAAGATCGAACTTGCCGTCGTGCTGTACCCATGGAGCGAGATAGGAACCAGGGGCAGGTGCAAGAGTGTTTGACGCAATCGAGAAGTCGCCCGGAACTTCCCGGTAGATGCCGCTGAACGTGCGCGTCAGGTTGAGACCGGCTGCCTGGAGTGAATCGAGATATCGAACAAAATCGAAGTCGCGATTGAGAATTGCACCGTAGTGCTCGCCGGAAGTCACGAGCACCGTCGGCTGGCCCCGAAACTGGAAATAGCGAGGATTTTCGGGATGCGGTCGAATGGGCTGAGCTGTTGCGGCCCAAACGATCAGGGTTAGCAGGACCACGCGGATCATGGGCTCAATCTAGCACCCCCTTCTTCTCTGTGTTGGCACTGGCGTGAACGAAGGCTATACTCATGAAAATGCGTTTCACGCCGTAGAAAGCGTCCATGCAACGAATCGGACGCTACAGAATACTGCGGACCATCGGTGCCGGAGGCATGGGTCAGGTGTATCTCGCCACGCACTCCGATACCGCAGAGACAGTCGCGCTGAAGGTGATCCGCGGCATCGGTGCCGTGGATGCCGCCGCGCGCCTGCGCTTCGTGCAGGAAGCTGGCGCCGTGCAGCAACTGCGGCATCCCAACATCGTTGCCGTCCACGAATTCGGCCAGCACGAGGGAATGCTCTTCATCGCCATGGAATATCTGGACGGGCAACCGCTGTCCAGTTACATTCCCGGCCCGCCTTCCCTTACGTTCACCCAAAGACTCTCTGTGATCGCGCAGTGTGCGGACGCCCTCCAGCATGCGCACTCACGAGGCTTGGTCCATCGGGATGTGAAGCCGGCGAACGTGCTCGTCTTGGAAGGCTGCCATGCCAAGCTAGTGGACTTTGGGATTGCGGCCTCGGTCGGTCAGCCTGGAGCGAAAGCGTCATCCGGCACTCCCCCGTACATGTCGCCCGAACAATTTTCCGCCGACGGGGTCGATGCACGCAGCGACATCTGGTCACTAGGGATTACGTTGTATGAGTCGTTAACAGGGTGGCTGCCGTACCACAATCTCGAGGAAGTGCGATCGGCGCCAGTGCCGGTATTAGGTCCGGACGCTCCCTTCTATCAGGAGATGAATGCAATTCTCGACCGCGCCCTGGCGAAGGATCGGTCGATGCGGTATCCAAGCGCTGCCATGCTGGCCGCCGATTTGCGGCGGATCGCGGCGCAGTTTGAATCCGGCTTGACGCCTTCGCCCTCCATTGCCTCGCGTTCGGGCGAAGAGGAGCACAAAGCGACCCTGCCGATGTCGCTTACTCACAAGATGACGATGCGCGAGCATTCATCCGGTTCGGATGAGAAGGCGGATAGTTACAGGCTCTCTCAAGTTGGATTCGAGCAGCCCGCCCAAGGTTTGCTGGTGTCCCGTATCAGCGTGCTTCGCTGGAAAGAAAGAGCGGATCGCTTTACACGCTGGGCAGATCTCATTGCTCAGCGAGTTCAGGTGTTTCTTGTCGCGCTAGGAGCTCTGCTCTTCGCGGTGTCGATGGCATTGATCGCACTTCTCCCGAGGGTTTCTGATCCAGCCAGAAAGAGTCTTCAAGGATTTGGATTTCTAGGCTCCACCGCGCTCTCTGCCCTATTGATTGCCGGGGCATGGCTCTGCTTTCACTTGCTGGTCCGATTTTGCCAGGCTATGGTTGTCGGCGAGCGCGTCGCAGTGTGCCAGCAGTGTGAACGACGCATGCGGACCGCATCCTTCTCGGCGAGAATCTGCAGTTCAGAGGAATCGTCGTTCGCCGTAAGCGATTGCCTGGCCGCGCTGCGGCATCACCTTTGGGCGGAAGCGGCGAAGCTGATCTCAATTTACGGGGAGCCAAGTTTATCTAAGTACCGGGAGCGCGTCATTCCGTTCTCCGCGCGGATCGGTCTCGTATTCTACGAGTGCCTTTCGTGTTCGAACCACGCGGCACGTTTGTCGGCGGAACGGATGATTGAGAACCATTGGGTCGAGTCGCCACGCTCCAACGAGGTCTACTGGGGAACCGCCCCAGACTCGCCTACTACTGATGCGCCACTAGCCGCACTCCTCTTTGACCGCAAAGTGGCGCCGTCAATACTTAGACAGTTCTTCGCCCACCCGTCAAGACGCGGTGTGGCAGTGGCTGTATTTTGCACCATTCTTGCTGCCGGATTCAGTTGGCTATTCCTCGGCGCCGCCCAGCCACGAAACGCTCACCGCCCGTCAGTATGGCGCATCGCCGTCAGCCGGGACGGCAGGTGGCTGGCCGCGGCCCGTAATCACGGAGCCGCCGCGCTGACGGACCTCGCGTCCGCAAACACACCGGCGTGGGCTCCTTTGAAGATGCCCTCCGTCGATGGGAACGTGGCGGATCTCCAATTCAGCCCCAAGGCGGATGTGCTCGCACTTGTGTTCAATAACAACATCTCGCTGATCGATGCCTCCGGCTTGTCTACTCGAACGCTGCGGTCCAGCTCGACCCGTTATCGTAGCGCGCGTTTCAGTCCGGATGGCCGGAAGATCCTGACGGTGAGCAATTGGGGCGTTCTTGAGCAAGTCGATTGCGAAACGGGCGGTTCGATCGTGCGTTCGTGCTGCGCGCTGGGCGACGATGCCATTGCGGTGTTCACGCCAGATGGAGAGAAGTTTGTCAATACAGGATCGGATCCCGGGCTTTGGAAGGCCCGCTCAGGAGAGTACGCCGGCGCGTTGCCCACGTTAGGAATTCGGCCGTCGTTTCACTCGATTGCATTTGAGCCCGATCGCCCCCTGATGTTGATGGGGTCTTCTACCTCGGGCATTTGGGTCTGGGAGTGGAAGGAATCGCGCTTTTACCGCGGAGCAACCGCACCGGCATTTATGGATGTAGATACGCTTGCAACCGACAGCAAAGGGACCGCCTATTTCGGAGGTTCGAGCGTCGGCATCTTGAGGCCGGGAGAAAAGGTTGCCGTCTCATGGCCTGGACCCAAACCGTCGAGCAACATCGTCGTGAGTCCTGACGGCACCAGTCTCATATTTGGAACCGCGCGAGGCGAAGTCGAGTTTTGGGATGTGCGCACAGGCCGTCGCGTGCGGAGTCTGCCCGCCATTCCATGAGGTGTTGGGAGGTTCTTCATGATACAAAGGGCGGCTGCCTTAACAGGATCGCAACGTCTCTATACGCGATGTCACGTGAGGTTCACATATGTCTGATATCTTGGCCGTCATGACGCGTGCCTTTCTTCTTGCCTCTTTACTGTTGGGATCGATAATTTGGGCGCAGGCGCCCCATCCGATTCCTGGCGGATTCTCGCTTCCAAATGGTTGGCGCATTACTCCAGCCGGCAAACCGATTCACACCGAAGACCTCATCCTGAATCTGACCAAGAGCAAAGATGAGCGCGTGGTGATCGCCCAGCACGGCGGCTTCAATCCCCATGGACTCTTGGTGATCGACACCGCTACGCAAGCGCCAATACAGCGCATTGGTCTCCATTCGAGCTGGCTCGGACTGGCTTGGTCGGCGGATGGAACGAAGCTGTACGTTTCGGGCGGCAACGCCAGCGGCCCCAAGCACACATCCGGCATCGCGCCGATCTACACGTTTGCGTACGCTAACGGCAAACTCAGCGAGAAGCCCACGGAAGAGTGGCGCGACTCCATTCCGGCTAACGCAGTTTACTGGACCGGACTCGCCATGCACCCCCGCAAGAATCTGCTGTTCGTCGGCAATCGCGGAGCCGATCCCCTGCCCGGCAACGTCACCGTGTTCGATGCCTCGACGGGCAAGGTCGTGCAGAAGATCGACGTCGATGTGAGTCCCTACGATCTACAATTCAACGACTCCGGTTCCCTGCTCTACGTCAGCAACTGGGGCAGCGACAATGTCTCCGTCATCGACGTTGGCAAGGGCAAAGTCGTCGCGACCATCCCGACAGGACGCAATCCCAACGATCTGGAATTGGCCGAGGATGGCCGTCTCTATGTCTCGAATGGCAACGAAAACACGGTCACCGTGATCGACACGAAGAAGCGCCAGGCGATCGAGACCATCAACGTAGGCCCGGCCGCTCGCGCGCCACAGGGGTCCACGCCGAATGCCCTGGCCCTCGACCGTAAGAACAACATGTTGTTCGTCGCCAATGCGGACAACAATTGCATCGCGGTAGTCAATGTGAAAGAAGCCGGCGAGAGCCAGGTGCTCGGCTTCATTCCCTCGGGCTGGTATCCGAGCGCCTTGTTATTGACTTCGCAATTCGATCTCTATATGGGAAACAGCAAAGGCCTCGAACCACACGCCAATCCGATGGGGCCGACGAGTCCTTTGCTGAAAGGCGAACCCACCAAGGACTCCGTACGAGACATCCAGCGCGGCACCGTCAACATCCTATCCGTCAAAAATCTAAAGAGCGAAATCAAGGCCTGGACGAAGCAGGTCTACGAAAACATCCCATACAAAGACGACTACCTGACGATGGCCCGCCCGCCAAAGGAGCCGAGCATCGTTCCGCAAGCCGTGGGCGCCGGTTCGCCCATCAAGCACATCATTTATGTGCTGAAAGAGAACCGGACCTATGACCAGCTCTTTGGGGACATAAAGAAGGGGAATGGAGATGATCGCCTCGCGATTTTCGGCGAAGAGGTCACGCCCAACCACCACGCGATCGCCGATCAGTTCGTGTTGTTTGACAATCTGTACTGTGACGGCGAGGTGAGCGTCGACGGCCACTCCTGGTCGAACTCGGCGATCGCCACCGATTACAACGAGAAGATGTGGCCGGCTCAATACGGTGGCCATAGCAAGACCACCCGATCGAACGCCTATGTTCCAGCGGCCGGACACTTGTGGGATTTGGCGGCCAAAAAAGGGCTCACCTACCGCAGCTACGGCGAGTACGCCAGCCGCTCGAGCGACGGCACGACGATGGATGCCGCACCGGGAGTGGGTGGATTGTTGAATCACGTCTCCCCGAAGTTCAAGCTTCCAGGGATGCGCGATACCGACAATGTGAAGGTGTTTTTCTCCGAGTTGGACGAATACGAGAAGAATTTTGAGTCTCACGATCCGAACAAGAGGCTGCCCAACTTCGTCGTGATGAGTCTGCCGGAAGATCATACTGCGGGAACTCGGCCCGGTGGACTCACTCCTCGAGCGATGGTCGCCAACGCGGATTGGGCGATTGGCCAACTGGTCCAGCGGATGACCAAGAGCCCCTATTGGCGCGAAACTGCAATTTTCATGATCGAGGATGACGCTCAGAACGGACCCGACCACGTGGACGCACGCCGCACCGTCGGGCTCGTGATCAGCCCCTACACGAAGCGCTCGTTTGTTGACTCGACTCTGTATTCCACTTCGTCGATGCTGCGTACCATGGAATTGCTGCTCGGCCTGCCTCCCATGACGCAATACGATGCGTCCGCCATGCCGATGTACAACTCATTCCGCGAGTCCGCGAATCTCGAGGGATACAAGACTATCGCCCCGCGCATCGATGTCAATGAAAAGAACAAACCGAACGCCTGGGGCGCACGCGCATCGAAGAAAATGGACTTTGATGACGTCGACCGGGCTCCGGAGTTCGAATTGAATCAGATCATTTGGAAGAGCATTCGCGGAGCGAATTCTCCCATGCCCCTTCCTGTCCACCGCTACTGGTTCCAGAGTCGTGAAGCCTCTCAGGCCGAGCCATCCCGATAACCGGCGATCAATTCGGTGAACATCGACACTGTCATTGACCCACCCCGACCATGCACCACGGGATCACGCCGCTCGTCCGGGTGAAGCCCGGCGAGACGGCTGATTGTCGCTCCCGCCTTCA
>Ga0157379_10006548_pt1 | contig 10046 bp, 12 predicted proteins | sample S25metaG_FD_121802 | JGI IMG/M metagenome (GOLD analysis project Ga0157379, IMG submission 121802) | Switchgrass rhizosphere microbial communities from Kellogg Biological Station, Michigan, USA - S2-5 metaG | ecosystem: Host-associated > Plants > Roots > Rhizosphere > Soil | place: USA...
AGGTATGGAGTTGCGCCGTCGCCGCCACGAGTCCGTCCCGGCACAAGGTCGCTGGTTGTCAGCGGTGTTGCGCGGGCACTATAGCTACTACTCAGTGCCTACCAACATCAAGGCGCTCGGCATGTTCCGGTATGCTCTGACTCTGCGCTGGTATCGCTCGCTTCGGCGACGCAGCCAACGCAGTCGTCTGAACTGGACACGGATGAACGCGTTGGCAACCCGTTGGCTACCGCAACCGCACATCAGTCATCCCTGGCCCGGACATCGCTTTGACGCTCGTACCCACGGCAAGAGCCCGGTGCGGTAATTCCGCACGCCGGGATCTGTGCGGGGGGCGGCTCGAGTCCTTACCGACGAAGAGCCGTCCCTACCGCGACCTGCGCACCAGGGCGATCGCCCTGTCCAAACACAAAAGCGATCGGGTTGATGCGGAAGCGCTCGCACAGTTGTTGCGTTGTGGCTATCTGCCGAAAGTATGGATCGCCGATCCGTGCACCCGCCAGCAACGCAATCTGGCCGCACGCCGTTCGGCACTCGTGCGCCAAGGCGCGATGATCAAGAATCGCGTTCACAGCATTCTGCACCAACACCTGATTCAGGCGCCGTTTGATCCATTTACCCGGCAGGGCCGCCAGTGGCTTACCAAACTACCATTGGCCCCGCACCTGCGCGCGGAAATCACCACGCAGCTGCGCATGCTCGATGCGCTCGCTACCGAGCAAAGGGAGATGATGGCACTGATCCAACGCTCTGCCTATGCCAGCGACTCCGTCAAGCTGCTCATGACTCTACCGGGAGTCGGCGTCGCCACCGCCCAAGCCATGGTAGCCGCGATCGGAGATATCTCGCGCTTCGAGTCGGCAGACAAGCTGGCAGCCTACTTCGGACTCGTCCCCTCCGTACACCAAAGCGCTGACCACGCCTATCACGGAGGTATCACCAAGCAGGGCAACAGCAATGTGCGTTGGCTGTTGGTCGAAGTCGCCCACCATGCCGGTCGTCACCCCGGACCTCTTGGGCATCAGTTCACTCGTTTGGCGCGCAAGAAGGGCATCCCGGTTGCCCGAGTTGCCATCGCACGCAAACTTGCTATCCTCGCTTGGCACCTGTTGACCAAGAACGAGCCCTATCGGTATGCGTTGCCCGCTAGCACCGAGCACAAACTGGCCGAACTGCGCCGCTCCCAAGGAATCCGTCATCGCTCAGGGCCCGAGAAAGGCCAGGCTCACCTACCAAAGAAATCCTACCAACGAACGCGCGTGCAGCGGGGACTCGATGAAGTCCTCAGCACAGGAGCCTTGCCCGCCACCACATCGGCGTCCGCGGCCGAGTTGCGCGTGTTGGCTCAGTTAGGCCTAGATGCTCTTCACGCTCAACTACAGACCGCCGTAAAGACCGTAGTGCCGGTCAGCTCCGCGGAGCGGATACGAAAGGGCTCTGCCCGCACGCAACTCCCCGCTCGGGCCTCCACTCGTCATCGGACCAACAAACTCAGAGGTTGACGACATCATAGATACGGAATGCGCAGATCGCAGCCGCGGTGGGCCAGGCTCGTCGCGCCTCGTCCACCATCTCCAGTGCCGAAGAGCACCGCGAGCGAGTCGCACAGAGTGCATCAATGTGCGTCCATGGCGTGTCAGTTTGTTGATACCTTCGGACATCGATACGATCACTTCATGTGTGGCGTTGGTCGGTAGGAAAGTCAGATACGCACAGGGCCATCATCGTTAAAACAGTCCCAGAAAGTGTTTTGCCATCCACGGATGACGCCATTGTCATTGCATATTGGGCAATGACAATAAATACTGTCATGCTCGTCATTGGCACACCACAGTGCGCCGGGAGGAGCAGACCTCATTTGGAAATCGGCTCGTCAGTGATCGCTGTCGACCGAGTATGAAGGCGGGTTCTCCCACAAGAGTTCCGACTCCGGCGCCGCAGCCGTCACATTACGATCACCAACTCAGGACATATAAAACCCGATTGGCACATCGCGTCCGGAGGCCGTGGCGAAATCCGCCATGAGCCTCCTACGCCTCGAACACGATCGCGAGCGCCTCGGCAAGCCAGAGTCATCCCGCTTTGCGTATGGCATATTTTCGTAGATCCTCGGGATCTCCCACGACTTTCTCTATGACATCTGCCACTCTCTCCAAGTCGGGGCCGTTCAGGCCAAGGATTGGGTGCAATAGCCACGCTATGCGCGGAACAAGCCTCTCCGTTTCCGAACATTCCTGGCTGATGCGATAGTGTTCGGACCGAAGGTTAAACAGAATGAAGCGATAGACCGGGTCCCAAGTCGCCATAGCCTGAAGTCCTTCGGCATTCATCGCCTCTAAAATCGCGGACAAGGGAAGATCAGAATAGCTTGGGTGATCGAAAATCATCACCCAACCGAAATAGCCTTGCTTAACTGCTCGGCGACCTGGCTTCTGAAACCGAATCTGCGTAGATTGGCTAAGCCGATCCTCAAGGTATCGTGCCGCTTGCCTGTACCGATCGAGGCGAGCATCGAGGGTTTTGAGCTGCTCGTCGAGTATGACTGCTTGGAAGGCTGTCGCCCGGAAAGGGTAACACAACAAGTCAGCCGGAGGGGCGCTTACGGCTTTTCCTTGGAGTTCACTTGGTCCATAGCCTATATGCTTCATGCGATATATGCGCTCAGCAATGTCAGCGTCATTTGTAATGCAAATCCCTCCTTCTGCACTCGCCATGGTCTTCGATTGCTGGAAACTGAAAGAACCCACGTCTCCGATACTACCGACTCTCTTGCCATCCCAAACGCCACCATGGGCGTGTGCGCAATCTTCAATTACCCGGAGTTTATGCGATCGAGCAATAGCCATGATTTTGTCCATGTCGGCCATCGATCCATACAGATGAACCGGGACAATCGCCTTCGTGCGCTCGGTGATGGCAGCCTCTATTTTTTCCGGATCAATGCACAATGTCTCTCGATCTACATCCACAAAGACCGGCTTGGCGCCAACGTAATGGGCTGCCATTGCTGTGGCGTACCAAGTCAAGGAAGGTACAATTACCTCGTCGCCGACTCCTATTCCGTGGGCGCCTAAGGCGCATTGCAACGTCACCGTTCCATTGATCATGAAAATGCCATGCTTCGTGTCATGATGCGCAGCGAAGGACTTTGAAAAATCAGCTTCGGTCTCATCGAATGCGGTCCAGCGACGTGAGCGGTATAATGCCATCAACCTGTCGCTGGTGGGATCGTCAATGGGGGGCCAGATTTCAGACCAATCTAGCAAGCGCTCAAATACCGGATTTCCTCCAAGCAGTGCCAGTTTTGACATGTCCATACCTCCGAAAGATAAATTCAAGTCTTCTAGATCTCTGTAAACAGAATCGAACTCCGATACGAGCCAACTTACCGATTCGAGACTACCCAGCTCAAATGCCAGTAGGCTCTCGTTGAATTAAACTCCCATCGTGAAGCGCGATCTGCACTGGTGCGAACATCTTCAATACCACGTCGCGAGCTCACCAGTCAGCCGATAACCCACAGTACACAATTTGCGTCAGGCGCAGCAACTGACTGCACAATCCTAAAACTGGCAATGCCATCCCACTTGACTTCGATTTCGTATCCATCTCCCAAGATTCGACAGATAAAACGCACTCGCGTCTGACTCACGCTCATGAATTGTTCCTTGCCGTCAGAGAACTCTTTGTGGACGGTGAACTGATGCGACAATCGAAGCAGGCCGCAAGCGATGCGTGCAGTGATCGCACCTCAATCTATTCGGCATCCTAAGTGTTCCACATGACGGAGAAACTCCAAAGCGCTTGACCTGACCGCTCTCAACGTCACTAGAGCCGCAGTTCGTTTCGGCCTCATCCGGAGAATACTTTGTACGCTTCATCTTCGAAAGCTAGCGCTTCTTCGTAAGCACTCGAACTTGCGGTTGCTAACGAGCGGGATGGCGTCCCTCATGAGCCTGATTGAACGTCCTGAAAGCCGTTCAACGGCGTGCACTGCAGAAACTGTGTGGTGGCATACGGGCGATGCCAGATGACCGTATCGTCCTCATCAGCACTCGTTTTGGCGACGATGACGCCCGATCATCGCCGACCTCCGCGACGTCGGCGAGTCATCTCCATAATCGTGGCGTTCCACGACTATGCTCCCACAGTACTCCGCACGAAGTCGCGCATTGGACGTTGCATGGCGCATGGCGCGCCTCGATATTCTGAGAAGCGACAACCGGCCGGAGTTTGTATCGAGGATTGCGGTGAAGTGGCTGACAGAGGCCAACATCGACATAGGAAAACGATGATTGAACAGGGTGAATGAATTCTTCGACGCCAAGTCACACGCGGGTGTCTGAACATGTAGTCGTTCAAAAATTGGATTGACGCGAAGGTCCTGATCGAAATTCTGCCGACGTCAGTTCAATGAGATCCGAATTCCCCCTTGGAGACTCTGACGTCAGCGGAATTAGGCGAAGACTGTCATTTTAATTGCGAACGACCCATTTCCGAGGCCGGAAATGGTGGCAAAACCCGCCGTGTCATTCTCGCGCTGTCTTTAATTCCAACCACAGACGCGCAACATCGGCACGCAAATGCATGCGCTTGACGATGAGAACAAGCAGGCCTACGCTGTTCTCAACAACCATAGCGAGTGCTTGGCGATGTCAGGGATGCAGGCCAATCGCTTAGACCCCAACCGGTCTCATGGGATCTTCTAAGGATGGAACATGAAAGCAGTTATTCTCGTCGGCAGCTTGGAAACTCCCATTATCGAAGAATGCCCGCTTCTACCCAAGCCTACTCATCGAAAAGGGCGACAAGCCCGTCCTCTGGCACACTAAGAAGACTTTGTCTGTGCATGGAATACGAGACTTCATTTCCTACCAGATCCAAGCCGGTTTGCGCCAGCTCGTGTCAGACAGATAGAGAGCTTTGAATCATCGACTCAGCGTGGAGACTTAGACAGCAATGGAACGGATTTCAGCTACCGCCGTATCGACGTCGGTGGCCGGAGACGGAGGAAACCGCGGGCGTTTTGGGCGCGTCTTGGGTGTTATCCCTCGCTCGCCTTGCGTTGAGGGATTAGCTGAGTCCGTGCACAACGAGAAGCTTCTATCAGGACGAAACTTGAGTATTTCCGTGTCGGACAAGGCTGACGGAGCTGAGAAGATTCGTCCGCTAGTCGATGCGTCACCAGGTTTCTGGCTCACCACAGGTAGTTACATTTCGGAATTCGAGAAGCACATTGCTGAAGCGCTGAGTGTACGACATGCGCTTACCACAAACTGTGTTTCGTCGACGAATTTGCTCGCCCTTTCTTCGCCTCTTCTTCACGACGAAGCATCGAGACTTGGAGACGGAGTTGTTACCGTCGCGGCCGGTTTCCCTGCGGCAGTAAATCCAGCCTGCAGAACAATCCCGTACCGATCATTGTTTGTCCGATTCGCGGCTTCGGTGGCTAGAATCACCTCAGAACCATCTTGCCGTGTCTCAAAGTTACGGCGAACTACCATCTATAATTCAGGGTAACAAGCACATGACAAGCATACACGTCGCGATTGTGAGCCCTAGCAGCAGGGCTCACATTTTTCCTAGCCTTGGGCTTTGTCGAGAGTTTGTGAGGCGCGGTTGGCGTGTCACGTATGTAACAGACATGGACCACGCAGAGTTTGTTCGTGAGACTGGCGCCGAGCCTATTTCGTATGCTCCACCTTCGTTCAGATCTGAAAAATGGGATCACGTCCTCGAATTACCTCCCTCCGATGACAATTGGTGGCGTTACTTTGGAGAGGCAGCATTTCCCTCTCTCCTGGAGAACGCCGCAGAGACAGTCCGACAAGTGTCTCCATTCTATGAGAGCAATCCTCCGAGCTTAGTACTCTATGACCCCATCGCGCTCGCAGGGCGCATTATCTCAAAGCGTGCCAATTGTCCCGCTATCCAAGTCAGCCCAAATTTTGCGCCGCTTGAAAATTTCCTGTTTTGGGAAAACGGAGCTTGTCGCAATCCACAACCTCTGGTGGATTTTGCAGGAAAAATGGATTCGTTTTTTTTGCCGTTCGGCATTAGCACGACCAACAACTTGTGGCACGTCGAACCCTTTAATATTTTCCTTCTCCCGCGAGAATTCCAATATCAAGCGGATATGTTTGACGATCGATACTTCTTTGCCGGCCCGTGCCTTGATAGGCCAATAATGCATCGATGGAGTCCAAAATACTATGACGGTACACCGATAGTCTTAATCTCAGACCAATCGCAAGTGAGTGACTCCAGATACTTCAAACTATTCGTGGCGGCGCTTTCGAATACAAACTATCGCGTCATACTATCAATCGGTGAGGAAACTCCAGAACTCGAGCTGTCTCCACTACCCGATAATTTTGAAGTGAATCGATACGCATCTCACTTGGAAATTCTTCCTCATGTGTCGCTGTTAATATGCCAAGGAGGACTACTCAGTACTCTTGAAGCAATGTATTACGGGGTTCCGGTCATTGCACTGCCGCGATCGCCGGATCATGCGGCCGTCGCATATCGGCTTGGCGAGCTCGGGCTCGGCAGAATCCTTCCGAGGCACACAGTGACCATTGAGGAGATTCGCGGCTGCATCGATAGCGTGATGAGCGATCATACTCTCCTCGCCAGAGTGCGCGAGATGAAAAGTACAGTTCGAGGTTGTGGGGGAGCCGTTGCAACGGCCGAAAAGTTGGAAGAGATTCTTCGTAAGAGTGTAGGTGTTGAGTGTTCACCGGAGCACTAGCAAATCCGTAAGTGACGCTGCCTGTTGCGCAGGGGGGCATCATAGCGGTATGGACACGCATTACTGCGTGCCACCGGTACATTGTCGATGCTTGTGGAGCAGGGATGAACAATGCGAGCCGTAGGAAGCCACCGTCAACCAAGCGGCCATCCGTGCCCAGTCGAGCCGATGACGCTGGCTGCGTCGCCGAAGCGATCTCAGCCAGCGTCGGGTAAGCTCTCCCCGGAAGACATCCAGTGCCTTGGTGTTGGTCGGAACGCCGTCGTACCGTAGGATCTTTATCGTTTGGTCTTCGCTGTGGCTCAGCAGGGCCAACGTCACAAGTTACGGAGAGTTTACAATTCACCTGTGTCCGATGCAGGGGAGCCTACGCAGAGACGAGAATCCCGGGCTCTCGCTACCACTTTGATGTCCGCAGGTAACACTAGTATCAGCACAGAGGATTTGACAGGTTGAGGGCGTAGCACCGGGAGTTGCTCGGGTGGGATGAGTAATTCGATGCTGCGGGCGATTTCGGGGCGGCAGCGAATCAAGCCCTCGCGTTCCAGAGTAAGGATCATCTGATGGACTGAAGGCGGAGTGACTCTGAAGAAGCGCTGCAGATCGACTTCGGCGGATGGGCGCTCGAGGACGCAGGTGTAGGCGTAGATGAAGGCTAGGTACTGACCCTGTGTAGGGGTGTATCAGGCCTCAGCCGATGACATAGCGGATTACTGTGGCGCAACGCGTCTCCTGGGGCAAAGGAGGTGCAGATGAACCTACGCTATCGGGTCGAGTTGAGTGCACAAGAGCGAGGGGAACTGGAGACACTCTTGAGCGTCGCGCAATACCCGGTTCGCAAGCTCAGCGTGCGCAGATTCTGCGGACGGCCGATGCGGGGGTGAGCGATGAGCAGATTGCTCGCACTATTGCGGTGAGTTTATCCACCGTGTATTGAACCCGGCAGAGATTTGTGGAGGGGAATTTGCCGTCGGCGCTCAGTGAGCGCAGCCGGCCGGGCGCAGTGCGCAAGCTCTCGGGTAAGGAGGAGGCTCTGTTGGTGGCGACGGCGTGCTGCGGCACCCACGGGGCGGACTCGTTGGACACTCGAACTGCTGGCGGGGGAAATGATGAGATTGACCGAGCACGAGATGGTTTCCTGGGAAACTGTGCGTCGGCCTCTTTCGGAAAATGAGCTCAAGCCGTGGCGGCGGGATATGTGGTGTATACCGAAGGTGGATGGTGGATGCAGTACGTGGCACGGATGGAAGACGTGTTGGATCTATATCCGGTAGCCGTTCCGCCCGAGCGTCCGGTGGTATGTTTCGATCAGAGCCCGACGCAGCTGATCGGGGAGGTGCGAGCGCCGATTCCTGCTCGGCCGGGACAGGTCGCGCGCTTCGACTGCGAATACCGGCGCGAAGGCACGAGGAACCTCTTCGGGTTTCTCGACGCCCATCGTCCATGGCGCCATGTGACGGTCACCCAGCGACGCACGTCACAGGATTTCGCTCACTGCATGCGCGAGCCCAGCGACGTTCACAATCCGCAGGCCGAGCGTATTCGCGTGGTGTTGGATAATCTGTCGACGCATTCAGCGGCAGCGCTCTATGAAACCTTTTCGCCGGCGGAGGCCCGACGGGTACTGCGTCGGCTTGAGTTCCACTACACCGACACGCCAGTTGGCGCAACATGGTAGAGATCGAGATCGGCGTACTGCGCTCACAATGCCTGGACCGTGGTATTGCCGACTCCGAGACGCTTGCATCGGAAATCGCTGTTTGGCAACAGCAGCGTAACGCCTCCGGTGCGCGCATCCAGTGGATGTTCAACGCCGAGCGTGCCCCGGCAGAAAATGGAGCGGCTGTATCCCAGCCCACTCATTGCCGTGCCACTGGCAACCTGAACCAGTCAGAATCACTGTGCTGAGGTACTAGGTCAATATGGCTTGGCAATGATCAGATGCAGCGCTGTCTTCCCAGCGCGCTACCGATTTGCGGCTGGACAGCTGGAATCCGGCGTTGATCTTTAGCTCCATGAAATCCTCATCGATGTAGCATATGCACTTGAGCGATTTGCGCGGCGCTGAATTGCTTATGCACCCCTAAGAATGTTGAACATGCTCACCCAAAAAATCGCCCCGGTTGCTTAAGCCGGGGCGTTCGGTCGCTTGCTTGTGTGTGGAGGAGCGTCTTCTTTTTGTTATTCGAGGGCCTGGTGTCCGGTTTCGCATCCAGCTAGTCCGAACCCATGCTTTCTTTTTAAAACCCTAGCGTTCTGATTCTTCACCTTCCGGGCCATTTCGCCCGCTTGTGGCTGTTGTAATTGCAATGGCCGTGCCAGAGCCTTCGGCGGCCCCCCCCGATGTGACATGTTGTATCTGGGACGTGGTTCAAGTGTGACGCAGTGCCCGATATGCAAGGCTTTTGCCCCTGCCGCGGGTGCTTCCGCAGCTTGCCACCGGGTTCGGAATCGGTCAGCCGGGCAGGTGCTGTCAAGATCATCGACACGTTTGCGCTCGCTGCGCTGCTCGCCGTACAGTCTCGGCGCGCTCAAATCGTTGAATGCACTGTCGAATTTGGCTTTAACCGGGGTGTAAATGAACTCGACATGGGTAAAGGCGCCTGCGCGCTCGGGGTTTGCGCGGCTTCTACTAAATGGCGTCCTTTTGCTGCTCGTAGCCACGCGTTTGGTGGCTGCGGAAGATCCAATGCCACGTCCGCCGGAGCTGGAGCGGGATGTTCAGTTCTGGGTCCGTGTTTACACCGAGGTGGATACGAACGGCGGCTTCATCCACGATGAGCATAATCTCGGGGTCATTTACGAGAAATTGCACTTCGCCCCCAATACTTCACCGCGCGAGCGCGAGAGGATCGTCGATCTCGCAAAGTCGAAGTACACCGCCGCGTTGCGCCGGATCATCGCGACACCGGAAGGCGGGTCCCTCTCGGAAGACGATCAACGTATCAAGGAAATGTGGGGTAGCGAGGGGACGCCATCCCGCCTGAAGGATGCGATCGATGAAATTCGCTTCCAATTGGGCCAGTCGGATCGGTTCCGCGCCGGCCTCATTCGTTCTGGCGCCTGGCAAACCCATATCGCTGAGACCCTCGCCAATCTCGGATTGCCCGCAGAGCTCGCAGTCCTTCCGCACGTAGAGTCTTCTTTCAATCCCGCAGCCTACTCAAAGGTGGGTGCTGCGGGTCTATGGCAGTTCATGCGCTCCACCGGACGGCGGTATATGCGCATCGACAATGCGGTGGATGATCGTCTGGACCCTTTCAGAGCAACCGAAGCTGCCGCGCAGTTGCTC
>Ga0157379_10006549_pt1 | contig 10046 bp, 7 predicted proteins | sample S25metaG_FD_121802 | JGI IMG/M metagenome (GOLD analysis project Ga0157379, IMG submission 121802) | Switchgrass rhizosphere microbial communities from Kellogg Biological Station, Michigan, USA - S2-5 metaG | ecosystem: Host-associated > Plants > Roots > Rhizosphere > Soil | place: USA: Michigan...
CCCGAACGTAAAGCTGCGGTGCGCTGTGACAGTCGTTCCCGCTGGTCTCGAAAAACACGAGATTGCCGTTAGCTGAGACCCAGTGTGGCGCGCGTGCCGGTCCGGTCTGAAAGGCGGTGCAGGCAGGCAAGCTTCCGTCCGGGAGCTGATCGATCTCTTCCTCCGTGCCCGAGGAGACGTCGTAGAGATGGCCGTCTGCACCGCCGAGCAGCACCACCCTCGACATATCGTCCGAGACGTTGAATTCCAGCACCTGACCCGGGATGGGCGGGCTCTGGTAGAGCTGGGTGGCCGCGCCGTGCGGGAAGAGGCGGTAGAGAGCCGACAAGCCAACGCCGTGGTTGTTGTTGATCGAGGCGAGGGAAGAGAGGTCGTTGTTGGCGTAGGAGAAGAACCATCCCGAGCCAACCACGTCTTCGCGGGCCGGAAAGATGTTCCGCGTTTCCCAGCCGTGGGCGGTGCGTTCCGCGAACAGCTGGTTGAAGGCGTCGGCCGTGTTGGAAACGGAGTTGCCGCCGTGGACCCGGTAAAGAATGCGTTCCCCGTTGTCGGAGATCGCCACGGTCGAGTCGACCGGGTTGCCGCCGGAATCGGGGAGGCTGACCTGCTCGTACGCTCGATCCGATCCCCGCGGGCCCGCAACGCGTCCGTGTTCGAGCGGGGCGTCGGAGGCGCGCGTGGTCACCGTCATGTCGGCTCCTACGATCGGCGAAGCTGCCGCGGCTCCTTCGGCTACCACTCTGTAGTGGTAGGTCGTGTTGGGAGCGAGGCCGTCGATCTGCTGGGATACGAGCTCGAAGCTGCCGCCAGAACCGGCCGGTTGGGGTTCGCTGGCAGTGCAGGGATTGGCGTCGCAGGGACCCTGGCTTCCGTATTCGAAGTGATAGGTAGTCGGCGAGTTGAGGGGACTGACCCGCGCATCCAGCTGAGCCGTCATCGCGGTGCGCACGGGGGACCCGACCGTTTCCACAATCGGCGGCGCCGGAAGTGTGGTGAAGGTCAGCGCGGAGGTCGCGGCAGGCGGGGCGAGGAACCGTCCGGCGACGAGCCTGACCTGGTATGTCATGTTGGGATTCAGTCCAAGTGGGGGATCGATCGTCTCGGTGATCGCCTGCGGCGTTTCCTGCACGCCCACCGTCTCGGTCGGCGTGGAAATCCATTTGCTCCCATCGATCGAATACTCGAAGTGGTAACTGGTCGCCGGCGGGCCGTTGGGATTGATCGTCGCGTGGGCAACGACGCTGTGCGAGGTCTCGTCGGAGAGAGAGTCCAGCGAGATCGCGGGCGGCGTCGAGCTGACCGCGTCGAGAACGAAGACGCCTGGCCCACCGCCGATCACTTCGCTGTTGCCGGGCTTGCCGGCGGCGGCATAGAGGCGTCCTGTGGAAGGTTCCGTCGCTATTGCCCCCGGCTGAGTGAAGACCCCGTTCGTGCCGTGCGTTTCATCGGGGGAAGTCGGCGGCGAAGCGAGGCCAGGCTGGTTGACCGGACCAAATTGCCGGATGCCGGTTTGGTCCACGGAGTAGAGAACATCCTTGTCGGGACCGGCACCGTCTTCATCGGGATCGACGGCGAGTGGGCCGGACGAGGTTGCTATCGGGGCGATGAAACCGACGCCTTCGCCATCGGCGTTTTCCGTGTCGTAGCGCTCGATCTCCTGTTTGTTCCTGGGGAGGTCGTTGTTGACCGCATAAATGATGCCCCGCGAATCGATCGCCACGGAGTCAGGCTGGCGGAAGCCAAATAGCGCTGAGGAGCCAAGTGAGGAGGGCGAGGAGCCATCGAGGTTGTAGACGTTGATGCGGTTGTTGGGACCGTCGGCGAAGACGACGATTCCGCTGCCGGCGTTGCCGTCTGGAGGACTGACGGCTATGGCTTCTCCTGTGACTTCTTTCGTCGAAGACTCGAGCCCAATCTGGCCGACCCCCGTTCCCGAGACGCCGCTCTTGCAGACATCGATGCCGGCTTTGCAGATCTCATAGCCCGTGCCGTTGTCGTCCGGGCCCGATTCGATCACGTCCCAGCCGAAAGAGCGCAGGAACTGGCCGGTCGCGCTGTAGACGTTGATGCGGAAGTTGAAGTCTTTGGTGCGCCGTGAACTGCTGTCGACGACGTAGACCTCACCGGTGTCCTGGTCTACGGCGATTCCTCCCGGTTTGTTGAGCGCGCCGTCGCCCGCAAGGGTGCCGTTGCCGCCGATGCCCTTACCGGGACCGCATTTTGCGGCCACGTTGCAGACTTCGTAATCCGTGCCGCCGCTTTCGACTCCCGCCCCCCAGGCGGCGACGAAGTGGTAGCTGTCGTCGGCGGTGTTGCCGGGGGTGCCGTTGTCGTCGCGCTCGAATCGCTGAATCCGGTTGCCGCGTTCACCCGCCACTTCGTAGCTGCCGCCGTCGGTCACGTAGACGGTGCCGGGGGGAACTCCCCCGGCACCGCTGTCGTTGACCGCCACACCGGGTGGCACGGTGCTGAATTCACCGGCGAATTGGCCGGAGTTCACACCGCCGATGTAGTCGACTGCCTGCTTGGCGGCCATCGCACCCGAGGCGAAGAGGGCGAGTGCCAACATTGCCAGCACCAGGGCGCCTAGGAACGACTGCACCGCGCGAGCGCTGTGGCTTTTCACTGTCACCGGATTCCTCCTCGCTCTAGGCAGACGCCTATTCAGCCGTCACTGCCCAGGTTCCAAAGAGGGCGCAACCTTCTTCCGCACAGTTGCCTCCCAGCAGGGTGCCGGTGGGCGACGCGCCGGCGGTAAAGCTCCATTCCCCTTCCGTGAAGACGGGCACCCTGAATGGGGTGGGGTCGATGGTTGCTTCTTCGAGCACGGTCATGACGTAGACGCAAAGCCGGCCCGGTTCCGCCATCGGAATCGTCGGTTCGTATCCGTCTTCGAAGCTGCCGCCACCCCTGCCAGGACAACCAGGCTTGCTTTCTTCAGTCGGGCCGACGAGGATCGGGATCGGCGCTTCTTCGAGCGGAATCGGGAACGAGATGGGATAGGTCTTCTTTCCTTTCGGAGAGGCAAGCGAGGTACCCCACGTTCCCGTCTCGGTCTGTTCGGAAGGCAACGTTGCGGGGAAGCCACCACCGCTGGCACCTTCTCCGTTGCAGACGTGACTCGTGCCGCTGGCGGAGGTGAACTTGGTTCCGCCAGAGGGGCATTCCTCTGCCGAGGCGGGTGCGGTGGTAACGCCGACACCGTCTTTTCCATTGGAGCCGTTCGAGCCCGCGGCGCCCGCGTCGCCCTTGGCTCCCGCCGGGCCCTGCGGTCCCTCCGGGCCCGTGGCCCCCTTCGGCCCCTTGGGACCGCGCGGTCCCTTCTTCGCCTTGACGGAAGCGGTCGCCTTGCCGCCGCCCGACGAGCTGGAAGCGGCGTAAGCGCCGCCGAACATGGCGAAGACGAGGGCAATCACCGAGATGACTCCCGGGATCCCGAATCGCGTGCGTAGCGTCGAGAACATCTAGATCTCTCTCCTTGTCCCGTGAGCCCCTCTGCCCGCCGCTTCCCTGTTGCGGCTTCCTCGAGGCTCGGTTATGTCCCTGTGGCGTCGTTGTTGCTCAAACGAGCTGGTTCCCTTAACTGACACTCGGGTTCCTAAACGACAGCGCAAAGATAAACAGACGAGTTTGGCTTTGTCAAGGAACAAAGCTGGTATTGCTATTTGCAGGGACTTTTGGCCCTAGCCGGACTTGCCGCGCTGACGCGTTACCAGATCAGTTCACGGACTCTGCGCTCGACCTGGCTCTGTTGGCGAGGCGTAATTGCGCCCTCGGGAGGGAGGTTGGGGAGGTCGATCGTCTCGCCGTCGCGGAAGCGGTCGAGCACGCAGGGGTCGACGTAGGAGCTGCGGCAGACGGCGGGGGTGTTGCCGAGGCGCTCGGCTACGCGTTTGATCGCCGCGCGGATCGCGCGCTCGGCTCCGCCCTTGGTTGATGGTGGGCCCTCGCGGGCCAACTCGACGGCGGCGAGGACGGTGCCGTGCCAGGTGCGGAAGTCCTTGGCCGAGAACTCCTCGCCCGCCTTCTCCTGCAGGTAGTCGTTGACCTCGGTGGAGCGGACGTCGTGCCAGGTCTTCTGCTCGCGGTAGACGAGGAGGTCGTCGGGGCCGCTGCGCCGGCGACGCATCGCTTCTATCGTCGCCTTCACTTCCGGATCGCGGATCGACTGCACTCGGCGCTGACCGCTCTTTGCCGGGAAGTCGAAGACGACCTCCTCGCCTTCAATCGAGACGTGCTCGCGCAGCACCGTCGCCACCCCGTAGCTCTCGTTGGTCTCGGCATACTCCTCGCCGCCGATGCGGAAGAAGCCGAGGTCGAGCAGGCGCACCGCGCAGGCCAGCGCCCGCTCGTGCGGCACCCCATCACGGCCGAGGTCCTTTTTCACCGCCCGCCGCAGCTTCGGCAGGGTCGCGGCGAACTCGCGCATCGACTCGAACTTGCGCTGGGCCGCTCGCAGGTGCCAGCGCTCGTGGTAGAGGTACTGCTTGCGCCCGGCTTCGTCGTAACCGGTGGCCTGGATGTGACCGAAGGGGTCGCTGCAGATCCAGACGTCGCGCCAGGCGGGTGGGATCACCATCGAGCGGATTCGCTCCAGCGTGTCCTCGTCGGCGATCCGCCCACCTTCGGGGTCGAGGTAGGAGAAACCGCCGCCGCGCCGCCGGCGGGTGATCCCCGGGCCGGAGCAATCAGAACGTCGCAACCGCGCTCGCGGACGGGACTTGGGTTTGCTCGTCACCCGTGCGGGGATACCCGGACTCTCACACCACCAACCTCGAGCCACATCTACTCGAAGCTCAGAGCCATACGTGCTCGAAGCGCAGGCCCTGCTCCTCGACGTGGAGCATTCCCATCGAGCGACGGGGCGCCCGCCGCCGCTCGGTCGGGCTGCCCGGGTTGAAGATCTGGAAATCACCGTCCCGTTCGTGCAAGGGCATGTGGCTGTGGCCGAAGAGGACGGCGTCGGCGGTCGGGAATCGTTTGCGCAGCCGTTCGACACGGCCGTGGGCGGGGCCGGCATCGTGCAGGACCGCAAGCACCCGGCCGCCCACCGTCAGCTCAAGAGCCTCTGGCAGCGATCGCCGCAGGATGGCTTCGTCGACGTTGCCGTGAACCGCGTGGACGACCGGGCAAAGGGCTTCCAGCTCTTTTAGGACCGCCACGGTGAGGAAGTCACCCGCGTGGATCAAAGCCTCGGCGCCGGCGATCAGCTCGGCGCATCGCTGCGGCAAGCGACGAGCCCCCTTTGGCATGTGGGTGTCGGCGAGCAGGGCGATCGGCGCCATGGACTCTCTTTACCCGCTCGACAATGGGTGACCGAAGTGTTTGTACCCGGCAGGGCTGGGAACTCGCAACGTGTGGCCAGCGTCGAGGAACGAACCAGAGTTGCGTTGCCGGCAGCCGGGCCGATCTCCGAGGTAGTCGGGGGCCTGCTGTCACGACCCGCGACCGAAGTTGACAGCACAGCCGCGGAAGCGGTGACGTCGTTCTGCTCCGAAGTCGAGGATCCGCTCGGGGACGACGACCTGCAGCTCGCCCTCTACCTCTGCTTCGAGCTGCACTACCGCTCCTTCCCGGGGGTGGACCCCGCCTGGGAGTGGAATCCCGGCCTGCTCGCGATCCGCGCGGCGTTGGAGCATCGTTTCCTCACGGCGCTCGAAGCCGAGCTCGGCCCCGGCGAAGCAGTGGACCCGTCGGAAGTGGGTGCGGCTCTCTTCCGCATCGAGGCGGCCGACGAGGGCGTCTCGCTCTCGCGTTACCTGGAGACCACCGCCGGGATCGAGGAATTCCGCGAGTTCGTCGTCCACCGCTCGCTCTACCAGCTAAAGGAGTCCGACCCCCATAGTTGGGCGATCCCGCGCCTCAACGGCCCGGCGAAGACGGCGCTGCTGGAGGTGCAGGGCGACGAGTACGGCGGCGGCCGCCCCGAGCGAATGCACTCTGTGATCTTCGCCAAGACGATGCGGGCGCTGGGACTGGACGACCATGAGAACGCCTACCTCGACCGCATTCCGGGCACGACGCTCGCCACCGTCAACCTGATGTCCGCGACCGGGTTGCGGCGGGAGCGCCGCGGCGCGATCGTCGGGCACCTGGCGATGTTCGAGATGACCTCGACCCAGCCGAACCGCCGCTACGGCAACGCGCTGCGGCGCCTCGGCTTCGACAAGGAAGCGACCGACTTCTACGACGAGCACGTCGAGGCCGACGCCGTGCACGAGAACATCGCGGCTTATGACCTGGCCGGGGCCCTGGCGCGCCAGGAGCCGGAGGTCGCGGCGGACATCCTCTTCGGCGCACGCGCCCTGCTGTATCTCGAAGACCGCTTCGGCCGAGCGGCCCTCGCGGACTGGAAGGCGGGACGCTCGTCTTTGCGGCGTCCACTGTGAGCGATCCCGCGCCGGCAGACGCCATCGCGGGGGCCGGCGCCTACATCCTGCCGCTGCGCTGGAACGAGCCGGGAGCGATCGCCGAGCTGGCCGGCTACCTGCGCTCACTCACGAACGTGGTGGATGAAATTCTGGTGGTCGACGGCTCGCCGCCGCCTCTGTACGAATCGCACGCCAGGGCGCTCGAGGGCGTCGCGAGACACCTCCCACCCCACCCCGACCTCGACTTCCCGATGGGCAAGGTGAGCGGGGTGATCACCGGCGTGCGCGAGTGCTCGTGCGAGCGCGTGGTGATCGCCGACGACGACGTCCGTTACGACGGACCAACCCTGCGGCGGACGCTCTCACTGCTCGCCGAGGCGGACCTCGTGCGCCCCCAGAACTACTTCGCCGAGCTGCCCTGGCACGCGCGCTGGGACAGCGCCCGCTCGCTGCTCAACCGCGTCTTCACCGGTGACTTGGCGTTTCCGGTCGGGGACTTTCCCGGCACGCTCGCGGTGCGCCGCTCGACCTTCCTGCGCAGTGGCGCCTATGACGGCCGGGCGCTGTTCGAGAACCTGGAGCTGATGCGGACGATCCGCGCGGCCGGCGGGACGGTGCTGAGCCCGCTCGACCTCTACGTGGCGAGGACACCCCCCACCACCGCGCACTTCATCTCCCAACGAGTGCGCCAGGCCTACGACGATTTCGCGATCCCGCTGCGGATGGGCGCCCACCTGGCGTCCGGGCCGATCGCGATCCACGCCCTGCGCAACGGCAGAAGGCGGGAGTTGTTGCTCGCAGCCGGCGCTCTCGTCGGCCTCGCCGAGATCGGCCGGCGCCGGGCGGGAGGAGCGAGGCGATTCCCCCGCGGCGCCCCCCTACTCGCCCCCGCCTGGGTTGCCGAGCGCTCGATCTGTGCCTGGCTGGCCCTCGGCTCGAAGCTGCGCGGCGGCGTTCCTTACGGTGGCACGCGCCTGAGCCACTCGGCCACCCCGCTGCGGCGACTGCGCCATCGTCACTCGGCGGTCGAGGGTTCAGCGAAGGCGTCGCTCACGCCGCTCTCCGCCTGAAAGCCAATCGCCTTGTGCGTCCCGTCGCAGAACGGGCGGGTGCGGGAGCGGCCGCAGCGGCACAGCGCGATGACCTTGCGCCTCACCTCGATCTCGTTGCCGTCCTGATCGACCAGGGTGAAGGGGCCACGGATCAGATAGGGACCATCGCGGTAGGGCGTGATCTTCGCCGCCTGGTCGCCCCCCTCATTTCCGTTCGTCAGCGCCGTCACGGCTTGAGCACGACCTTGATCGCGCCGTCTTCCTTTTTCTGGAACATCTCGTAGGCGCCGGGCGCTTCCGAGAGCGGCAGCTTGTGGGTGGTGAGGTCGTCGACTCCCAGCGGGTCGCCGTCGCCTTCGAGCAGGGGCAGGATCTCGTCGGTCCATTTGCGCACGTGGGCCTGGCCCATGCGCACCTGCACGCCCTTGTCGAAGAGCTGGAACATCGGCATCGGGTCGACCATGCCGCCGTAGACGCCGGAGATCGAGAGGGTGCCGCCGCGGCGGACGCTGTCGATCGCGGCGAGCAGAGCGACCATGCGGTCGGTGCCGGCTTTTTCGATCAGCTTCGCCGCCACCTCGTCGGGCAGCAGACCCGCCATCGCCTGGGCAATCTTGCCGCCGGGGGCGCCGTGGGCCTCCATCCCGACCGCCTCGATCACGCTGTCGGGGCCGCGCCCCTCGGTCCGCTCGCGCAGCACCGCGGAGACGTCGTCGTGCTCCTCGAAATTGATCGTCTTCACGCCGTGGCGCTCGGCCATCGCCAGGCGCTCCGGCACGCGGTCGATGCCGAAGACTCGCTCCGCCCCCTTATATAGAGCGATGCGGGCGGCCATCTGCCCGATCGGCCCGAGCCCGAAGACGGCGACGCTGCCGCCCTCCGGGATCGCCGCGTAGGAGACCGCTTGCCAAGCGGTGGGCAGGACGTCGGAGAGGAAGAGGTAGCGCTCGTCCGGGGAGCCGTTCTCCGGGACCTTGATCGGCCCGAATTGAGCCTGGGGCACGCGCAGGTACTCGGCCTGGCCGCCCGGCACCTCGCCGTAAAGTTTGGTGTAGCCGAAGAGCGCGGCGCCCTTTTCCTCCTCGCGCACCTGGGTCGTCTCACACTGGGCGAAGAGGCCCTGATCGCACATCCAGCAGTGCCCACAGGAGATGTTGAAGGGAATCACCACCCGATCGCCCGCTTTGATGTGGGTGACCTCGGGGCCGACCTCCTCGACGATCCCCATCGGCTCGTGGCCGAGCACGTCGCCCTCTTCGATGAACATCCCCAACACCTCGTACAGGTGCAGGTCGGAGCCACAGATCGCGGTCGAGGTAATGCGGACGATCGCGTCGGTCGGTTCTTCGATCTTGGGATCGGGCACCTCATCGACCCGAACATCGCGTTTGCCGTGGAAAGTGAGTGCCTTCATCGTCGGTCCTTTGGTTGGAGGTCGTCTCTGCCGCTACCCCGCCTGCGGCGGCCTAAAAGAGGCGCGATCGGAGGCGAGCACGGGCACGCTGCGGTGCGGGACGAGGGCGGTCCCGCGTAGGACCATGCGCTCGCGCCGGGGCCAGAGCGGCGTCAGCCGCAGCGCCCGCAGCACCGCCGGAACGACCGTCGCTGCCTCGGCGCGGGCGAGCGCTTCGCCCAGGCAGAGCCTGGCGCCTCCACCGAAAGGAAGGAAAACGGGGGGCGGCTCGCCCGCGCCGAGCCAGCGCCCGGGACGGAAGGTGTCGGGACGCTCGAAGAAGCGCGGGTCACGCAGGATCAGCGGCAGCGGCACCATCGTGTTGGTCCCGGCCGGCAGCTCCTGCGCGCCGATCCGCAGCGGCTCGCGCAGGCGGCGCAGCACCGCCAGAGCCGAGGGACGCAGGCGCAGGCTCTCGCGGAAGACGGCATCGCGCAGCGGCGAGCCCGCCCCCGCGGCGAGGTAATCCTCGGCCAGTTGCGGATGGCGCGCCAGGACGTCCAGCATCCAGGCCAGCGCGATCGAGGGTGGCTCCTGCGCCGCCATCAGCGTTGTTTCGATCTCGTCGAGCATCTCCTCGAGCGAGGGCCGGGGCTCGGCCACAAGCAGGCAATCGATCACGTCGCTCCCCCCACCGCCGCCCGCCGCCCGCGACTCGATCTCGGCCGCGAGCTCGCGCCGAAGCGGCACCCGGCGGCGCTCGAAGAGGGCGGCGACGGCCGCGCCCAGCGGTCCTTCGTCCTCGGCCGGCGGTGGCAGCGGCGGGTTGCCGGGCACGCGCAGCATCGCCCCCAGGGCATCGACGAGTCGCCCCGCCCGCGCCTCGTCCCTTACCCCGAGCAGGAGGCGGACGAAGACGTCGTCGACCAGGGTCCGCAGTCGCGAGAGCAGTTGCAGCGGCCGATGGCGGGGCCAACTCGCGACGTGGCGCACGGCGATCTCCGCCATCGCTGCTTCCCGCCCGGCCATTGCCGCGGGCGAGAAGGTCGCGGCGATGCGGGATCGAGCGCGGCGGTGGACCTCACCGTCACCGCCAAACACCGAACGCGATGAGGCCTGCGGCAAAACTGCCCGGCGGGCCGCCCCTGCCTCGGCCCGCTCGGGGTCGGCGCCAACCAGCTCGGAGACGACTTCCGGCTCAGTGACGGCGACCGCCTCGCCGGCGAATGC
>Ga0157379_10006551_pt1 | contig 10045 bp, 7 predicted proteins | sample S25metaG_FD_121802 | JGI IMG/M metagenome (GOLD analysis project Ga0157379, IMG submission 121802) | Switchgrass rhizosphere microbial communities from Kellogg Biological Station, Michigan, USA - S2-5 metaG | ecosystem: Host-associated > Plants > Roots > Rhizosphere > Soil | place: USA: Michigan...
GAAGCGCTATCCGCAGGCGACGCGCGACGCCGAGGGGCGGCTGCGCGTGGCCGCGGCGATCGGCGTGCGCGGCGGCTACCTGGAGCGCGCCGAGGCGCTGCTCTCCGCCGATGCCGATGCGCTCGTGCTCGACATCGCCCACGGGCACGCGGACGCGGCGCTGGAGGCCGTGCGCGAGCTCAAGCGCCGCTTCCCTGAGGCAGAGGTGATCGCCGGCAACGTGGCCACGGCCGACGGCGTGCGCGACCTGGCCGCGGCCGGCGCCGACGCCATCAAGGTCGGGATCGGGCCCGGATTCGCATGCACCACGCGGCTCGTGGCCGGCGTCGGAGTGCCGCAGCTCTCGGCCGTGCTGGAGTGCGCCGCGGCCGCACGTGAGAGCGGCGTGCCGCTGATCGCGGATGGAGGCATCCGCCGCCCCGGCGACCTCGCGAAGGCGATCGCGGCCGGCGCCTCGACCGTGATGGTCGGCAGTCTGCTGGCCGGGCGCAGCGAGAGCCCCGGCGACGTCGTGCGCCGCCGCGGGCGGCTCTACAAGGTCTACCGCGGCATGGCCTCGCGCAGCGCGGCCAGTGCGCGCCTCGCGATCGAGGGCCGCGGCGACGCGCTCGACCAGTACGTGCCCGAGGGCGAGGAAATGGAGTTCCCGCTGCGCGGGCCGGCGGACGAGGTCATCGCCGAGCTGGTCGGGGGCCTGCGCAGCGGCATGAGCTATCTCGACTCGGCCACGATCGAGGAGTTCTGGGAGAACGCGCAGTTCGTGCGGCAGACCGAAGCCGGCCAGCGCGAGACCCACCCGGGATCGCCCGGTGAGTGAGTTGCTCCTGCGCGGCGGGCACGTCGTGACGATGGACGACGCGGAGAGCGAGCACCCCGGCGGCTGGGTGCTCGTGCGCGACGGCCTGATCGCAGCCGTCGGCTCGGGTGAGGAGCCCGAGAGCGAGGAGCAGCTCGACCTCGGCGGCGCGCTCGTGACCCCCGGTCTCGTCAACACGCACCACCACCTCTACCAGACCCTCACGCGGGCCCGCGCGCAGGACTCGACGCTCTTCGAATGGCTCGTCGAGCTCTATCCCGTGTGGGCGCGTCTCGACGCCGAAGCCGAGTATGCAGCTGCGCGCACCGGCCTGGCCGAGCTCGCGCGCTCGGGCTGCTCGACCGTGTTCGACCACCACTACGTCTTCCCGCGCGGGCGCAGCGGCATCCTCGAGGCCGAGCTGCAGGCCGCGAGCGAGCTGGGGCTGCGCTTCGTCGCCTCGCGCGGCTCGATGGATCTCGGCGCCTCACATGGCGGCCTCCCTCCCGACTCGCTGGTGGAGACGCTCGACGAGATCCTGACCGACACCGAGCGCGTCGCAGGCCTGGCCGACGGCGACCTGCTGCAGATCGCCGTCGCGCCGTGCTCGCCGTTCTCGGTCACGCGTCAGCTCATGGTCGAGTCCGCCGCGCTGGCGCGGCGCCTCGGCCTGCGCCTGCACACGCACCTGGCCGAGACGGCCGACGAGGACGAGTTCTGCCGCGAGCGCTACGGCTGCACGCCCGTCGAGTACCTCATCGACGTCGGCTGGCTGGGAGACGACGTGTGGTGCGCGCACTGCGTGCACGTCGGCGTGGACGACCTGGCCCACTTCGCGAGGCACGGCGTCGGGGTCGCCCACTGCCCCGCCTCGAACATGCGCCTCGGCGCGGGCGTGGCGCCGGTGCGCGAGATGCTCGACGCCGGCGTGCACGTCGGCCTCGGCGTGGACGGCTCGGCCTCGAACGAGCGAGGCGACCTGATGTTCGAGGTCAAGCAGGCGCTGCTCGTCGCCCGCGGCCGCGGCGGCCCGAAGGCGATGACGGCGCGCGAGGCCCTGCGCCTCGGCACGCGCGGAGGCGCGGCCGTGCTCGGCCGCGACGACATCGGCTCGCTCGAGCCGGGCAAGCGCGCCGACATCGCGGTCTGGCGGACGGACGGCCTGGAGCTGGCGGGCGCGGGCGATCCCGTCGCCGGGCTCGTGCTGTCGGGCCCACACCGCGTCGACCGGCTCTACGTCGGCGGCGTCCCGGTCGTGCGCGGCGGGCATCTCGTGCGAGCCGACGAGGACGAGATCGCGCGCGAGCAGCGCGTTCAGGCCGGGCGCTTCTAGCCGGGCGCTTCTAGGCGCCGGCGACGCTCGAGACGTAGTCCGCGACCGCCTGGACCTGCTGCTTCGAGAGCTTGTTCTCGAACGACGGCATCGCGCCCTGCCCGTTGGTCACCCGGTTGATCACGAGCGCGCGGGAGGGCTTCGCGGCATCGAGGTTGGGCCCGACCACCCCGACGGCGCCGGCATCGCTCAGCGTGTGGCAGCTGACGCACCCGGCGGTCAGGAAGACGCGCTTGCCGGCTGAGACGCTCGCGGGGCTCGCAGGCGCAGAGGGCTCGTCCGGCGGTGCCAGCCACACGGCCAGCGCGACGACGGCCGCCGCCGCGACGACCGGCATCGACCACCGCGTGCGGCCGGCGTGCCGCAGATTGAAGAAGTGGCGCACGTAAACCCCGAGCGCGACGAACGCGCACAGCACGAGCCATGCGTCGTCGTGCCCGTAGACGAACGGGAAGTGGTTGCTGAGCATCGCCAGCAGCACCGGCAGCGTCAGGTAGTTGTTGTGGACCGAGCGCAGCTTGCCCTTCACCCCGGGCGCCGGATCGGGCTCGCGGCCCGCGCGCTTGGCGCGGATGAGCTCCCAGTGGCCGGGGATGATCACGAACAGGACGTTGCCGGCCATCATCGTCCCCATCATCGAGCCGACGATGATGAACATTGCCCGCGGCGCGAACAGCTGGCCCGTCACATAGGCGGAGAGCGCAATGAAGCCGAAGAGCGCGAGCGCGAGCACCTTCGGCCAGCGCCCGAGCATGCGGCAGAGCACGTCGTAGACGACCCACGCCGCGATCAGCAGACCGACTGTGATCGCGATCGCCTCGGGCACCGTGAGGTCGGCCACGCTCTTGTCGATCAGGTACGCGCGGGCGTTCGAGAAATAGACGATGCAGAGCAGCGCGAAGCCCGACAGCCAGGTCGTGTAGGCCTCCCACTTGAACCACGCAAGGCGCTCGGGCAGCACGCGCGGGGCGACGCGGTACTTCTGCACGTGGTAGAAGCCTCCGCCGTGGACCTCCCACAGTTCGCCCATCACGCCGGCTTCCGCATCCTCGGCGCGCGCGGGCGCCTCGAGGTGGTTGTCGAGCAGGATGAAGTAGAACGACGCGCCGATCCACGCGATGGCGGCGATCACGTGGAGCCAGCGCACGAGCAGGTCCCCCCACTCGCGCACGTAGCCGGAATCGATCGAGGCACTGACAACCACGTGCACAGCGGCAACTATCGCAGGAGAGTTGCGTGAGCTTCGATGCGATCATCCGCTCCCGGAGCGCCGACCTGGCGATTGCCGACGGCGTGATCGCCGCGCGCGAGGAGCCCGGCGCGCTCGGCGACGACGCACGCGAGGTCATCGACGCCCGCGGCCTCGACATCCTGCCGGGCCTGATCGACGCCCACGTGCATTTCAACGACCCGGGCCGCGCGGCCTGGGAAGGCTGGGGCAGCGGGACGCGCGCGCTCGCGGCCGGCGGCTTCACGTGCGGCGTCGACATGCCGCTGAACTCCGACCCGCCGACAATCGACGCGCCCGCATTCGAGGCCAAGCTGGCCACCGCGCGCGGCTCGGCGCACGTCGACTTCGCGTTCTGGGGCGGGCTCGTCCCGGGCAGCGTCGAGCACATGGACGAGCTGGCCGCCTGCGGCGTCGTCGGCTTCAAGGCGTTCATGGCCGACAGCGGCATCGACGACTTCCCCGCCTGCGACGACCTCACGCTGTACGAGGGAATGTGCCGGGCTGCGGTGCTCGGCCTGCCCGTCGCGGTGCACGCCGAGAGCGCCGTGATCGTGCGCGAGCTCGGGCTGCGCGCGCTCGCCGAAGGCCGCACGGGGATGGCCGACTTCGCAGCCTCCCGGCCCGTCGCCGCCGAGGTGGCCGCGATCGCGAACGCGCTCGCGATCGCCGGCGAGGCCGGCTGCGCACTGCACATCGTCCACGTCTCGAGCGGGCGGGCCGCCGTGCTCGTGGCGGAGGCCCGCGCGGCCGGCGCCGACGTGACCTGCGAGACCTGCCCGCACTATCTCGCCCTGACGGCCGAGGACGCCGAGCGCATCGGCGCCCTCGCCAAGTGCGCCCCGCCGCTGCGCAACGCGCAGGAGCGGCACGGGCTCCGGCGAGCCGTGCGCGACGGCACGATCGACTACATCGCCTCCGACCACTCGCCCGCACCGCCGCGCATGAAGGAAGGCCACGCCTTCAGCGCCTGGGGCGGCGTATCCGGCTGCCAGACGACAGCCCGCGTGCTGCTGGCGGAGGGGCTCACGAGCAAGGATCTGGCGTTCCTCTGCTCGGTCGGCCCGGCCTTGCGCCTGGGCCTGCCGGGCGGCCGGATCGAGCCGGGCGCGAGCGCCGACCTGCTTCTGCTCGACCCGTCGCCGACAACCGTGCTGACGGCCGGCGAGCTCGAGTACCGCCATCCGCACAGCCCGTTCGTCGGCCGGCCGCTGCGCGGGCGCATCGCACGCACGCTGCTGCGCGGACGCACGGTCGCGCTAAACGGCGCGTCCGTGGGCGAGCCGCTGGGGCGCTTCGTGCGCCCCGTCTAGTGTGTAAACGTGGACGTGCACGCACCGCGCTCGCTCGAGGAGGCGCTCGGCCTGCGCGCCGCGCATCCCGGGGCGCGCCCGATCGCGGGCGGCACCGATCTCATGGTCGCGCTCAACGCCGATCGCGAACGGCCGGACGCGCTGATCGACCTCGGGCGCGTCTCCGAGCTGCGGGGCTGGCACTACGAGGGCGACGAGCTCGTGCTGGGAGCAGGGCTGACGTACACCGAAGCCTCGGACGGCGAGGTCGCCTCCGCGCTGCCCGCGCTCGCGGCCGCGTCTCGTACCGTCGGCTCGCCGCAGATCCGCAACCGCGGCACGATCGGCGGCAACCTCGGCACGGGATCGCCCGCGGGCGACGCCCTGCCGCCGCTCATGATCGAAGACGCCGGCGTCGAGCTGGCCTCACTGCGCGGAAGGCGGACACTGCCGCTGGCCGAGTTCCTGCTCGGGCCCAAGCGCACCGCGCTGTCCGACGACGAGCTCGTCATCGCCGTTCGCGTGCGGCCCTCGCGTGCCCCGCAGACATTCATGAAGATCGGACCGCGCAACGCGATGGTGATCTCGATCTGCTCGCTCGCGCTGAGCGCCGACCGCGAACGCGGTGAGCTGCGCGCCGCCTTCGGCTCGTCCGGCCCCGTCGTGGGGCTCGTCACGGCTCCGCTCGACGAGGCCGAGGGCTTCGCCGAGCAGGTCGTGGCCGCGGCGAGCCCGATCGACGACGTCCGTGGCACGGCCGACTACCGCCGCCACGCCCTGGGCGTGCTCACGCGCCGCGCGCTCGCGAGGTGCCTCGTATGAGGATCGAGCTGCGCGTCAACGGCGAGCCGCGCGAAGCCGACGTGTACGGCGCCGAGAGCCTGCTCTTCGTGTTGCGCGAGCGGCTCGACCTGGTCGGCGCGAAGGGAGCCTGCGAGGAGGGCGAGTGCGGGTCGTGCTCGGTGCTGCTCGACGGCCGGCTCGTGTGCAGCTGCCTCGTGCACGGCGCTCAGGCGGACGGTCGCGAGGTCGTCACGGTCGAGGGCCTGGCGGCCGACGGGCAGCTGCATGCCGTGCAGAGAGCATTCGTCGCCACAGGTGCCGTGCAATGCGGCTTCTGCACGCCGGGCCTCGTGGTCGCGACGGCGGCACTGCTCGCCCGCGAGCGGCAGCCGAGCGACGACGACATCCGCGAGGCGCTCTCGGGCAACCTCTGCCGCTGCACCGGCTACGGCCGCATCTTCGAGGCCGTGCGCATCGCCGCCGCGGAGCTGCGCGCGTGAGCACCACCCAACTCGTGCGCGGTCGCATCGGCGAGACCGTCGAGCGCTTCGACGGCGTGCCCAAGGTGAGCGGCCAGTTCGCGTACTCGAGCGACCTCAACGTTCCGGGCATGCTGCACGGCGCGACGCTGCGCAGCCCGCACGCGCACGCGCGGATCCTCTCGATCGACATCTCGAAGGCGGTGGCGCTGCCCGGCGTGCACGCGGTGCTGACGCACGCGGACGTCCCGGGCGCCAAGACCTACGGCCTGGAGTTCGCCGACCAGCCCGTGCTCGCGATCGATCGCGTGCGCTACCACGGAGAGCCGGTCGCGGTCGTGGCCGCGCAGTCGCTCGAGCATGCGCGCCAGGCGGTGCGGGCGATCGCCGTGGAGTACGAGCCCCTGCCTCCGATCGACGACATGGCACGCGCCACCGAGATGCCTCCACTGCACCCGGACCGGCCGAGCATGGGGCACGGATATCGCGACGATCCGCGCCCGAACGTCGTGCGCTCGGTCGTGATCAGGCATGGCGACCCGTCGGCCGAGGGTGAGGTCGTCGTGCGGGGCGAGTACGAGGTCGGGATCCAGGATCAGGCGTTCCTCGGCCCGGAGTCGGGGCTTGCGGTGCCCGATGGAGAGGGCGGCGTCGACATCTACGTCGCCACGCAGTGGCTCCACGTCGATCGCGACCAGGTCGCGCCGTGCCTCGGGCTCCCGGCGGAGCAGGTGCGTATCCACCTGGCCGGCGTGGGAGGCGCATTCGGAGGCCGAGAGGATCTCTCCATGCAGGTGCACGGCGCGCTGCTCGCGCTGCACACGGGGCGGCCGGTGCGCATCGTCTACGGGCGAGCGGAGTCGTTCGTCGGCCACGTCCACCGCCATCCGGCGCGCATGCGCTTCGAGCACCGCGCGACGCGCGATGGGCGCCTGACCTGCGTGCACTGCGAGATCCTGCTGGACGGCGGGGCCTATGCCTCGAGCTCCGCGGCCGTCGTCTCGAACGCCTGCGCGTTCGCCCCTGGCCCCTATGCGGTGCCCAACGCACTGATCGAGGGCACCGTCGTCTACACCAACAACCCGCCCTGTGGCGCGATGCGCGGGTTCGGCGCCGTGCAGACGTGCTTCGGTTCCGAGGCGCAGATGGACCTGCTCGCCGCCGAGCTCGGCATGGATCCCGTCGAGCTGCGACTGCGCAACGCGATCGCCCCGGGCGACGTCCTGCCGACGGGGCAGCGCATCACGGGCTCGCTGCCCGTGGCCGAGGTCATCCGCCAGGCGGCAGCGCTGCCCCTACCCGAGGTCGAGCCGACCCCGCGCGATCCGCGCCGGCTCCCCGGCGGGACGGGCGACACGACGCGTGGCGAAGGCGTGCGGCGCGGCGTCGGGTTCGCAGTGGGCTACAAGAACATCTGCTTCTCGGAGGGCTTCGACGACTTCTGCGCCGCTCGCGTGGTGCTGCGGGCCGACGGCAGCGCCGTCGTGCACTGCGCCGCGGCCGAGGTCGGCCAGGGCGTGGGTTCCGTCCTGCTGCAGGTGGCGCGCACCGAGCTTGCGACCGACGACGTCACACTCGCACCGCACACGACCGCCACGGTCGGTTCTGCGGGCTCGGCGTCCGCCTCGCGCATGACCTGGATGGCGACGGCCGCAGTGCGCGACGCCTGCCAGGCGGCGCTCGCCGAGCGCAGTGTGCGCGGCGCCGGCGGCGATGTCGACGTCGAGCGCATCCACCGCCATCCGCGCACATGGCCGCTCGATCCCGAGACCGGCCAGGTCATGGGCGAGCGTGCCCACGTCGCCTTCGCGGTCTGCGCGATGCGCGTCGTGGCAGAGGTGGACGAGGGCCTTGGCCTGTCTCGCGTCGTCTGGATCGGTGCGGCTCAGGACGTCGGCCGCGCCCTCAATCCGCAAGCGGTGATCGGCCAGATCGAGGGCGGCACCGCGCAGGGCCTCGGGCTCGCGCTGATGGAGGAGATCCAGACGCGCGACGGCCGCATCGTCAACCCCACGTTCACCGACTACCTGCTGCCGACGGCAATGGACATGCCGCCGCTCGATGTCGTGCTGATCGAGGATCCGGAGCCCGATCAGCCATACGGCGCCAAGGGAGTGGGCGAGCCGCCGACCGTCGTCTCGACGGCGGCCATCGTGTCTGCGCTGCGCTCCGCCAGCGGCCGGCCGCTCACGCGCGTGCCGGTGCGGCCCGACGACATCGCGTTGGGCTGATGGACGCGCGCACGTTCTACGACGAGCTGGCGGAGGACTACGACGCGCTGCACGCCGACTGGCCGAGCTCCGTGCGCTCGCAGGGCGAGACCCTGGACCGGCTGATCCGCGGCGAGCTCGGCGATGCGCCGCAGCGCGTGCTCGACTGCGCGTGCGGCATCGGGACGCAGGCAATCGGGCTCGCGCTGCGCGGTCACGACGTGCTCGCGACCGACCTCTCGCCTGGTGCGGTCGAGCGGGCCGCGCGCGAGGCCGCGACGATGGGCGCGGCGCTCCGGACGGGAGTCGCCGATTTCACGCGCCTGGCCGAGCAGGTCGCGGGCACGTTCTCCTGCGTGCTGGCATGCGACAACTCCGTGGCCCATCTGCATGCCGACTCCGACCTCGCCGGCTTCGCCGCCGGCGTGCGCGCGAAGCTCGAACCGGGGGGCCTCGCGCTCGTCAGCCTGCGCGACTACGCGCCGCTCGTCGCCGAGCGCGCGCCCGGCCATCCCGTGCGCGTCGGGCCGGGCACGATCTCGTTCCAGGTCTGGGAGTGGGATGACGACGGCCGCAGCTACGAGCTCGCCCAGTTCACGCTGCGCGGCGAGGGCGAGCGCTGGGAGACGGCCTGCCGCCGCACCCGGCTCCGCGCGCTGCTGCGGGACGAGCTGTGCGGAGCGCTGTCCGGAGCCGGTCTTGCCGAAGTCCGCTGGCGCACGCCCGGCGAGACCGGCTACTACCAGCCGATCGTGACTGGCCGAGTGCGCTGAGGAGCGCAGCTACCGTCCGGGGCATGCGCTTCTCGCCACTCGCCGACCGTCTCGCCCGCGACGACACCCAGGCCTGGAACGTCCACCGCCTGGCCTCGGAGCGCCGCGCACGCGGCGAGGACGTGATCATGCTGACGATCGGCGACCCCGACTTCGAGACGCCGCCCGTGGTCGTCGAGGCCGCGTATGCGTCGATGCGCGCAGGCCGCACGCATTACGAGTACTCGCAGGGCGACGCCAAGCTGCGCGGTGAGATCGCAAAGCGCGCGTCCATCTGGGCGGGCCGGGCCGTCGACCCGAGCCGCGTCGTCTTCTTCCCCGGCGCGCAGGCCGCGATGTTCTCGGTCTGCGTCTCCGTCCTCGGCGAGGGCGACGAGGTCATCGTCCCCGAGCCGTTCTACGCCACGTATCCCGGGATCTTCGCGGCCTCCGGGGCGACGCCGGTGCACGTCCCGCTCCGCCCCGAGCGCGAGTTCCAGCTCGAGGTGGCCGAGGTCGCCGACGCGATCACGCCGCGCACGCGCGCGATCGTCCTGACCACGCCGCACAACCCGACCGGCGCATGCATGCCCGCCGAGACGCTGTCGGCGCTGGGCGAGCTCTGCCGGGCGCACGATCTCTGGCTGGTCGCCGACGAGGTCTACGCCTCGCTCCTGTTCGGCGGCCGCAAGCACGCCAGCGTGCTGGCCGTCGACGGCGCCGAGGATCGCGTGGCGGGTATCTCGAGCCTCTCGAAGTCGCATGCCATGACCGGCTGGCGCACGGGCTGGGCGGTCGTCCCCGAGCCGCTGGTCAAGCGCCTCGTGCTCCTGCTCGACTGCATGCTGTTCGGCTCACCGCCCTTCATCGCGGACGCGGCCACGACCGCGCTGCGCGAGGCAGACGCTGCCACGGCGGCGATGCGCGCCGCCTACGAGAGCCGGGCGGCCGTCGTGGCACGCATCGACGGCCGGGCCGGCCTGCGCTGCCACATGCCCCAGGGAGGCATGTTCATCATGCTCGACGTGCGCGCGTGCGGGATCTCCGCGACGGAGTTCGCGGAGCGACTGCTCGAGAGCGAGGGCGTCTCCGTCCTCCCGATCGAGGCGTTCGGGCCGAGCGGACGCGGCCATGTGCGCCTCGCGCTCGCCGCCGACGAGGACACGCTCAGC
>Ga0157379_10006554_pt1 | contig 10043 bp, 9 predicted proteins | sample S25metaG_FD_121802 | JGI IMG/M metagenome (GOLD analysis project Ga0157379, IMG submission 121802) | Switchgrass rhizosphere microbial communities from Kellogg Biological Station, Michigan, USA - S2-5 metaG | ecosystem: Host-associated > Plants > Roots > Rhizosphere > Soil | place: USA: Michigan...
GAGGCCTCGCCCGTGTCCTCACTCGAATCGGTCGCCGAGCAACCAACGGCGAGCGAGAGGGCAACGGTGGCGAACGCGGCGGCGAGGGTGAGCTTGAGCATCGTGAGAATCGGTATTCGCAAGCGCGATGCCGTCGATTTCAGAACGCTACGATCTCAATTCCCCGCTGAAAAAGGCTGGTAAGCGGAATTATCCGCCGGGGATGGCCTTAACAAAGATCCCCCACCCGACGATCCTGATCGTCGAACAATATCTCGACTTCGTGTGGCGCTTTGCCGATCGTTATTGCGCAATGCAGGGCGGGCGTATCGTCCGCGAAGGCGATGTCGCGACAGAATCGGTGCGCGATGTAGCGCATCTGGTACAAATCTAAACGGGGAATACGCAGAAGAACCTGGCGCGTGTACTGCGAACGCTTTAATCGAGCCCTCAGAGTGGCTGCATTAGTGGCCCTTTCGCGAGCTTTAGAGCGGGTATGCCGCATCTCGAAATGCCTATACTCCCTTCCAGGGGACCTTGAGGAGCTAAGAGACGGAAAAGTCAGCCGTGGTGCGTCCAACGGCAAATAACAATAATGCACATCGGATTCGTCATGTGATCTGGACGAGCCGCGATTTCGGAATGTTCACGATACCGCTGCCCACGGTACGTGCCAGGATCTGGCCATGCCGACGACCACCGATATCAAGCCAATTGGGTTTGCCTGGATCGCGGGCTGCGATAATCACACTGCGCGTCGACTTGTCGATGGTCGCGATATTGCGGCTCGCGCCGGGAATGGGCTCTAGCCAATGGTTTGTCGCCTGAATCATCCAGTAATCGGCGTCCGTCTCGGGAAAATCGATTTCCAGCGCCTGATCCGGTTCAAGATCGAAATGACCGGTATAGTATAAGGTTTGCGCGTCACCGCGGACGACCCTATCGAGCTCGTCCGGCATGCGCGTTACGGCATTGGACGATTCCGAGATTATGTTCGACCAGCGGATGAACTGGTCGACCAGCGCAACCAATTGACCAATTGCCGCCGCCATCGTCGCCGCGTATTTTTCTTCGGAAGGTGCTGCGGGGGATTCCGGTTGAGCCACCACATCGAGACGCTCAAGCGCGATTTCAGCGCGCTTTTTCCCGGGTAGGAGTTGCAACTCGCGAATCATCAGCAGTTTGGAGGAGGGAAGCGCCTTCATCTGCCCGCCTTCACCGCCAATCGTGACGCTGAAGCTTTTACCATCCTTGGCCCAGACTGCGTGATAATCATCAAGATCGAGCGCTGCTTGAGGCCCCGGCGTGTAGATACCGAGCCCGACGCGGGTTGCATCATTGAACGTGCCAGTGACGCGGTAGACGCCGGCGGGATCGATTTGCACCACACCCATATGATAATCGGGATTCTGTCCGCCGATCTTGGCAGCGGCGTAATAGATGCCGCCAATTGTTCGATCACCAGGACTTAGCATCTGGCTGAGTATCGACGATGTTAGCCTGCCAAGATACACAAGCGCTTCTGTCGCCGTGGCGGCATCCGGGGCGGCCGCGAGCAGGCGTGTCTCGCACCCTTTTACCGCATCCAGGAAATCTTGCCATGCGCCAACATCACGTTGTCCGCTCATGCGACGCGCTCAAGTGCCTTGGCTTCGCGCAGCACATCGAACCTGTCAAAATAATGCTGATATTCCTCCGCGACTTCAGCGTCCTTCAAACCGAACGCTTCCAGCGAGTAGCAGTTGGCGCCACGCTTTCCTTGTGGATTGTTGCGTTTCCAATCCGCAATGGCTTGTCGAACGAACGCTGGAATCTCGATATCGAGCTGTTCGTAAATCTCGGCCATTACGACCTCGGGAGACGACGCAAGGCGATAATAATCAACGTCGATGACGCGCGCATCCATCGTCGGATCAAGCCGTGATGCCATCATTCTTTCGAAATGGACCCGCACGAAATCCTTCATTTGCCGGCCTACTTCATGCGGATCGACCTCGTCCGAGCGGGAGCGGCGAATAGCGAGCGAAATCTTGCACAGCGAGGCAAGCGTTTGCACCGGATCACGGTGGGTCATGACGAATGTTGCATCGGGATAAATGTTTACGATGTTATCCATCGCGATCAGGTGGTTGGGATATTTCAAGGCCCACCGCTGCCCGCCGCCAACCTTCCATTGCAATATCTGCAACTGCCGCTTGTGCACCCGGTAGACCGCATCGAGATCGAATTCCTCCAGGATGGCACGGTAATGACTTGGCGCGTTCTGGGTATTGTGAACGCCGATGGCACCCATGGTTTCATTCAGAAAATTATGGCATTCGTCCGGGCCATCGGTGTCGTTCAAATGCAGCGCATCGTAACCTGGCACTTCTGTGCGGAGCTTCTCGCCATCACGATCGGCCGCGATACGACGTTTTTCCTTTTCTTCATCGGTCAGGATGTGGAAAGGCGCGGGCCGCGCCGTTTCCCATGTACGCAAAAGCCGCATCGCCGGATCATTGTCGAAAAGATACTGACAATAAGTAGTTCCCGAACGCGGTAATCCGGTGAGGAATAATGGGCGATCAACAACTTCGTCGCCGATTTCGGGTATCTCCCTGATCCATCGGTCCGCCTGGAGCCGTTTGGTCAGGCCATTGAGTATGTCATCCCGCACGATGCCATATCCCGCTGGCGATAATCGCCCTTCCTCGTTGGCCGAATCGACGGCAACGCACAGATTATAGGAGAACTCCCCTTGCGCGGCCGAACGATCGACGCCCGCCAGTGTGGCAGCCTCTGTTTCGATGCCGTCGGGATCAAGTTTCATCGTAAATCCTCGCCTGTTTCGTAAATTCTAATTGGCACACCTTCTCATGGCAATGACGCGGCGAACTTCGAGACAGAATATGTTACCCGCGGTAAAGTCGCATGCTCGCTCGTTTTAGTTGCTGCGGTCCACGGCGAAAGGGGCGAATGCCTGCTGGACGGGCATGAGTTCCATGACGTTAATATTGATGTGTGCCGGAAGCTGAAGAATACCCTCGACGGTCAGGGCGACATCGTCGGCAGAAAGAGGCGTCAGTCCCTTATATACGGCCTTGGCCGCGTTTTCGTCGCCATCGAACCGGACGAGGGAAAATTCGGTTTCGCACATTCCAGGTTCAACGGACGTGACGCGGATTTTCGTTCCGAGCAGGTCAGCGCGAAGGTTTATTGAAAACTGGCTGACAAAGGCTTTGGTTGCCCCATAGACATTGCCACCGGGATAAGGATAGCGGGCCGCCACCGAGGACATATTGATGATGTCCCCTCGATTTCTTGCAACCATTCCCGGCAGAATTGAATCAGTGACCGTGACCAGCGCGGTCACGTTCGTATCGATCATCGTCTTCCAGTCGCGGAGTTCCGTAGCAGGTGCCTTGTTCATGCCAAGCGCCAGCCCGGCGTTGTTGAACAGGATGTCGATACCGGAAAATTCCGCAGGAAGTCCTTCAAGAGTCGCACGCACAGCCTTTTCATCGCGTATATCCAGGGGGCGCGGCAAGAGATTGCCGCCCAACTCGGTTGCGAGGGCAGCCAGACGTTCGATACGGCGCCCGGTCGCGATGGCCTTGCCGCCGCCTCGCACAACGCGGCGCGCAAGGGCCGCCCCGAAACCGGAGGTGGCACCCGTGATGAAGGCAACGCGTCCCGCGGCCCAGTTCGAATTCATTTCGGTCTCCAGACAAAGCATTCAAAGTGCTGATAGTCCGCTATATGGATCCATTACCAGACGTTGCGAGCAGCAACTTTTACACTCGACGCATGACTGCTGCGACCCGCCGTGGTTCGGCAAAGGACGCTCGACACTGGCTTCGCGATGGCGTTAAGGATTTCGGAACGGAGCGGGAGCGAGCGGGACGCAATGGGCGCGATGGATGTGGTTCGGCTATGTGCTGATCGTACGGCAGTATTGTTTCTGGGAGTGGGGGCCGGTGCTGCGATCGGTTATGCGTTTGCCGGAGACATTTCCCAGGTTGTCAATCGGGAGCCGGCGGCAGCGCCTCAAACCGTCGCAGTTTCCTCTCCAACTTCTGGCAAATCCTCCATTGTACCCCCGGCCCTCGCGAAACCTGCGAAAGAAGCTGAGGCAATCGAATGTGCCATGCCGTTCCAGCCCCGACTGCTCGACACCGTTGCAAACGGCGGAAAGGTGAGGATTGGGGTTTTTGGCGACAGTTACGGGGATGGATTATGGGCTGCGCTCTATCATCAGCTCCCGTCGCGGGAGCATTATGAAGTCCTGAAATTCAGCCAGCAGTCTACCGGCTTTACCCGCTACGCATCGCTCAACCTGGAAGACCATGTCGCCGAGCAGTTGTCTGGGCAGACGATCGACATCGCTGTCATTTCGTTCGGCGCCAATGATACCCAGGGTGTGATGCACAACGGCAAATATGCAGCCCTGCTCAGCCCGGCCTGGAAGGAAGAGATCGGCGCAAGGATCGATCGCTATATCGGTCTGCTCCGCCAGCATGGCGCGATCGTTTATTGGGTTGGCTTGCCCATCATGCGCAAGGCCAGTCTCGACGCGGACATCTCCGGCATGAATGCATTCTTTGCGGAACGGATGCAAAAGCTAGACGTGCCGTTTGTCGACACGCGGCCAATGTCGGTGGATGCGAATGGGGCATATGCGGCCTACCTGCCCGACACGACAACGCATGTTCCCAAATTGATGCGGGCCAATGACGGCATTCATATGTCTATGGGGGGATATCAGCGCCTGACATTTGGTCTATCCAAACGGATCAGGCGCTACATCGGCGCGGCACATGTGCGGGCAGAAATCGAGGGTAAGACGAAACCCGCCACGGCGGAATCGCCGAAGCCACTTACCGAGGCCAGTGCCGGATGATGCGCGCTGCTCTTATTGCTATTGCCACCCTTTTAGCATTTCCCGTTCTCGCAGCGAGCCCGTTCGGCACTCCAGTAGCCGCGGGCTGCCAGACCGCCTTGTGTAATGCCGATACGCTGGAACCCTATTTCGAGAAATTACTGGAAGCGGCGAAGCATAAGGCGGGATCGAAACCCGTCCATATTCTCCAGATCGGCGACAGCCATACGGCGGGGGACGCCATCACCGGCGGCTGGCGCGACCTGTTGCAAGCCCGCTATGGTAGCGGTGGGCGGGGCGTGCTGCCGCCCGGGCGGCCGTATCAGGGCTTTCTTGCCTACGGCGCGACGATATCGATGTCGCCGGGCTGGACCGTAAAATCTACATTCGGACGGGATTCATCGGATCCTCGTCCGCCGATCGGATTGTCTGGATTCAGTCTAACCTCACAAAAGGACAGGGCCACAATCAGCCTAACGGCAGATGCAGGTGAAGCCTTCGATCGGTTTGTGATCTGTGCACTCGCTAAGCCGGGGGCAAGTTCGCTGGCTATCCAGATCGGTTTCAACACGATCGATTTCGATCTTTCTTCCTTTGCGACACGAACCGAGTGCAAGACTATCCGTACACCTGAAGCACAGTTGACCGCTCAGGTAACGGCGCTCGGCGGTCCCGTGACAATCACGTCCTGGGCAACCTTTCGTGACGCCGGCGGGGTCGTGGTATCAAATCTCGGCGTCGTTGGTTCGCAACTGGTCCATTTCGGTCGGACCGACGATGCTGTCGTTTCCGAAGAGATGCGCAGCTATCGTCCTGACCTGATCGTCATCGCCTTTGGCACGAATGAGGGTTTCTCGCCGAGAGTTGAGCCAAGCGAATATGAGATCGTCTTGCGAAGTCAGATCTCGCGTATCCGCAGGCTGGCGGGGAATGTTCCGATACTGATGCTCGGCGCTCCTGACGCGAATACGCGAAATACCGGTCTTGCGGCAAATGCGCCGGCGTCGCTCATAGATTGCAACGCCAGGACGCAATCTATCGAAGACATCGTCGCCTCAGTCGCGCCTTTTTCCGATGGATCGGCACCCCAAGCACCCATGCAAGCAAACCCGGCAATTGCCGACAGGCCGTTGTTCGTTCCGCCTGGGCTCGGTGTCGTCCGGGAAATCCAGCGCCGGGTAGCTATCAGCCTCAACATTGCTTTTTGGGACTGGCAGGCCCGAATGGGCGGTGCATGTTCCGCGTCGCGTTTCGTGCGTGCCGAAACGCCCTTGATGAGAGGGGATTTCGTACATTTCACGAAAGCGGGTGGGTGGGAAATCGCCCGCATGCTGCAAGGTGATCTTGTTGCTGCTCAATCGGCGTTGGCAAAGCCCTAAATGCTTTTTCCGACCCTGACGTTCGGCCTCTTTTTCCTGGTCGTGTACGCGCTCGTGTGGACGGTTGCGCGCGAAAACGAGTGGCGGAAGATCCTGCTGCTGATTGCGAGCTGGGTTTTTTACGGGGCCTGGGATTGGCGCTTCGTCGCGCTTCTGATTGCTTCAGCCTTCATCAACTGGGGCCTTGCCCGGCTGATCGATACACCGCGCTCCGATGATGACGAGGGACATCGCAAGGCCCTCGTCGTCGTTGGCGTGATAGCCAATTTGGCGATTCTCGGTTTCTTCAAATATTTCGACTTTTTCGTCGGTGAAATTGCGCCCTTCGTCACTGCGCTCGGTTTTGCCCGGGATTTGCCGCTGATCCAGATTGTGTTGCCCGTCGGTATTTCGTTCTTCACTTTTCAGGGTATGTCGTATCTTATCGATGTTTATCGAGGGCGTGTCTCTTCCGCGAGATTGCTCGATATCACTTTGCTGATGTCGTTTTTCCCGCACCTCGTTGCTGGCCCTATTGTCCGTGCATCACATCTTCTTCCGCAGTTCAAGACAGCGCCCAAGCTGAATCGGGGTATGGTCAGCATGGCGATGCTGCTCATCATATGGGGGTTGTTCAAAAAAGCCGTTGTCGCATCGGAACTTGCTACATCGCTGGTGGATCCGATATTCTTCGATCCGTCTGCCTATAGCAGCGCCGATCTTCTCGTCGCGGCCTATGGATATGCGGTTCAGATCTATTGCGACTTTTCCGCCTATAGCGACATGGCGATCGGCCTGGCGGCGCTTTTCGGGTATCGCTTTCCGAGGAATTTCGATCAACCCTATCGATCGGCATCATTGCAGGAGTTTTGGCGACGCTGGCATATCAGCCTGTCCAGCTGGTTGCGGGACTATCTGTATATCGGACTAGGCGGAAACCGCGGGGGCCTGTTTTTCCTCTGCCGTAATCTTCTGATTACAATGCTGCTGGGCGGGATCTGGCATGGTGCGAAATGGACATTCCTGATCTGGGGCGGATTGCACGGACTCGTGCTGGCAGCGGAACGCATATGGCGCGATTTGAAGCCCGCCGGCTGGCCGAGTGTGCCGCGGCCGATCGCGATATTTCTGACCTTCCATATCGTCGTGTTGGGGTGGATTTTCTTCAGGGCTGAAACGTTCGACGGCGCGATCGCTTATTTGCAGGGTATCTGGAACTGGCAGGGCAAATCAACCGTCATTACGCCGCTTGGTCTCGGTCTGATCCTTCTCGGTCTCGAGATGCATTTCATGCCGCCCAAGATTATGCCATCGCTGGCGCTTCGCCTGCGCCGATTTTCGCCCGTTGCGGCAGGTCTCGCTGCTGGGGTAGCGATCCTTATTATTGACGCCATGCGATATGAGGGCGTGGCTCCATTCATTTATTATCAGTTCTGAGAGGGCGAAATGACAGATCGGGATATATTGGAATCGCCAGTCGATCTGCCTAACCCAACCTTGCCGAAAGGGCATCCTCTTCGCTGGACGACGATCTGCATCGCGACGGCGAGCCTGTTCCTGCTCGCCACCAATGCCGTATTGTTGCGCGATTGGGTTGACGAGCAGACTCCCGGGCCGATTCAGGCAAAGGCGGCAGTATTGGCCGCTTCGTGGCAGGATCTTACCGATCGCGTCGGCTTGGGTAAACCGCGCGCCCTGTTGCACCGGGAATGGAAGGAAGCGCAGGCGATCCGCTTCGAAAGGTCGCCTGCGAAGCCGGATCAGCGATAGAAGATATGATCGCCCAAGGTCTGTACGCGCTGACGATTCCGGAAAAACCCGGTCGGCGACTGACTAGCCGCGTGATAGAAATAGGCGCCGTTTGTTACATCGGCTTCTTCACCGGCAATCGCTTCGCGCGCAACTTCGACTGCGGTTCGCCACTGAATGTTGTCACGCGTCGGATTGTAGCTGTTGACGTCGAAGAATTGGCCGGGTTGTCCAGCTACCCGGCAGATGGTTGATGCAAAGCGTCCTGACCGGACACGGTTCATCATAATCTGTGCAACGGCGAGCTGGCCACGGCGAGATTGATTGGCCGCTTCATGGCGTACCACCTTGGCCATACATTCCGTTTCCGAATCGAGCTCGGCGTATGCCGGCTTTGGAGCCGCCGTGTCGGCGTTCGCACTGGAAGACGGGAGACTTGAGAAGGTTACCGTATCATCAGCCAGCAAACTGTTATCAATTGCCACGGCTGGATCGGCTATAAGCGCTGCATTAATGAGCGCGGGAGGAGCCGGGGTAACGGAGCCGGATTCAGCAATGCCTGCTTCAGCTGCAATGAACGCGCTTCCAGCACCGATTGCGATTCCGGTAATCAACCAAACCAAATTGCGCGGAAATGCCCGCATTCCTTACTCCACCAAATGCGCAATCGACCACGCCGCGCCAGATGCCCGCTAAAAAGCGGGCAGGGCAGGTGCGGTTGGGCGACCACGTCATGTCAGCAAAGGGGAAATTAACCTCGGTCTCGTCCCCCCGAGCGACCAAATCGCCTGCCCTGTCTTGTTTTGGGGTTAAGGAGTCAACGTATCCACGGTGAACCGGTTTGACTTTGGGGTGGAGCGAGCCATTAACCAAGGAACTCAGCCGCCAGCGCATTGGACCCCCACCATTGTTCAGTGTCGCTGCTTCAATTTGGTTAGTGACGTGAGCTGTGCTTTGTCTGCAGGCGAAACCGCCGCCTACTCATGCTATCTGTAATCTATGGGAGACGAATCGCCAGCAACCACGCCTCGGGAAAGCCAGGCAGAGGGGCTTTTGTCGCCTATTGCGTACCGCCGTGAGCGTCTCCTGGCCGCTATAGCACTGATGGCAGGGATTGGCCTGATGTTGGCGCTGCCATTCGCACTTCAGGCAGGCGCGCCGTTTTTCCTTCCTGTAGCAGCGGCATTGATCGTCGCTATCGCGCTCGTGCCGCTGCTCGAGTGGTTGGAACGCCGCGGCGTACCTTCGCCGATCGCGGCACTGGTGTGCGTGATAACATTTCTCGGCGTGGCGAATCTTGCGATTGCGTCGATCATCGTTCCGGCGGCTGATTGGCTTGCGCTTTTGCCCGAACGGATTTCCCGAATTCGCGCAAATATTGGTCCGATCCTCGACATATATTCAGCATTGGAGCGTTTCATAAATGATACCGTGGCTGCGATAGCGCGAACCTCCGCAAACCATACGGCGCGGGTGACGGTCGAATCCCCCAACTCGCTGCTCGATCTGGTAACGAGTTCAGCGCCAGTCGCCATCATTCAGATGTTCTTCGCAGTCCTTGTAATTTATTTCTTCCTTTCGGGCTGGACGAGAATGCGTCGCCGGACGATTACCAGTCGCCACAGTTTCACAAGCGCGATGACGACAGCGCGGGTAATCCAGGAAATGGTCGATGCGACCTCGGCCTACCTTGCGACAATAACGGCAATCAATCTCGGAATGGGGTGTCTTGTCGCGCTGGCGCTCTGGTGGGTGGATATGCCGAGCCCGATCATGTGGGGCGGGCTGGTCGCCATCCTGAATTACATTCCTTACCTTGGTCCGATCGCCGCCGCATTGCTGCTCGCGCTTGGCGGTCTGATGACGTTTACGGATCCCTGGTACGCAATCGTGCCCGCGGCAATGTTCGTGGCGCTTCACCTGATCGAGGCGAATATGTTGACCCCGATGATGGTGGGCCGGCGCTTGACCATAAGCCCGTTGCTCATTCTCGTGTCGCTCAGCTATTGGGGATGGGTCTGGGGAACGACGGGCGCACTACTCGCCGTGCCGATCCTGATCATCGTAAAGACGATTCTCGATGCAGCGGGAAAGCCCGA
>Ga0157379_10006557_pt1 | contig 10042 bp, 12 predicted proteins | sample S25metaG_FD_121802 | JGI IMG/M metagenome (GOLD analysis project Ga0157379, IMG submission 121802) | Switchgrass rhizosphere microbial communities from Kellogg Biological Station, Michigan, USA - S2-5 metaG | ecosystem: Host-associated > Plants > Roots > Rhizosphere > Soil | place: USA...
CCCTTCAAGGTCGGCGACTTCGTGACCGTTACGATGGACGACAATCAGATCAAAACCTCGATTCCCGTCGTTCTCAAGGTCGTGAGCGTCGCAAAGGATGGGCTTGACGCGGCATTCGTGCGCGTTCCGCTCAGTCCAACCGAAGCGGCGTCTCTTCCCACGACGGGCGATCATTTCGCCGTGTTTCCGGCCGACGTGCTCGCGGTCGTTCCCGCAGTGATTGCGCCGCCGACTCCTATCGACCTCCCTTTCAACGCGGCCGCGTTTGGTGGCGGATTCGGAGCTGAGCCCGTTCCGTTCGGCGGTGCCGCAGGAACCGGATTCACGGGCGCCGTTCACCACTGATCATGTCTTCCCTCACCGCGACCCACGCCAAGCTCATCGCGCGCATGCGTCTTCACGCGCATCGCGCGCCGGGTGTTGGCGTGGTGTTCTCGGCTGAAAATCTAGTCGAGAGAGCCCACAGCACGCATGTTGGAATCAGCGCGCTTGCGCGCGATGTGCGAGCGACGGTATCCGTGGAGCATCCCTTCTTCGAAGACTTCTTTTTCTTCGCGGAAGAATGGATCAAGTTTCGTCAGCGCGTACTTGCCAAAGAAGAGATTTCACAAGGCGTCGAAGCGGTCGACGAGTTCGACCGACGATATCGACGCGCGCTCGAGACGTATCGCACGCTCGGCTTTCGTCCGAGCTACGTTCCGCCGTCTTCCTATCGAGAAGAGCTCGCTTCTCAGCTCAAGGAGCTGCCTTCCAAGCCGCTTCCGCTCGTAAAGCTCGCGGCGTTTGGTGGCGGAGCGGTTGCGCTTTTCTTCTGGCTTCGCCGGAATAAAGAGAAGCAGGCAGAGCCCGATCCCCGACCGATTGTAGTAGGTCCGCCTCCGCCGCTTGACGCATCCGCACCCGTCGCGGCACACTGAGTGAATGGCGAACTACTCAAATGCGGAGATCTTAGCCGCATGGCTCCTTCACGCGACCCAAGTCGGCCCGAGCGGGCGATTGATCCCTACCGGCGAGGAGATCGAAAAAATTCTCGACTCGAAACCTCCTCACTTTGAGGAAGCGCTCGCGATCGGCGTATCGTTCGTCAAGAGAGTGGTCGACACCGAGCCACGCAACATCGTGGATGCATCCGTCGGATTCGCGCGCGAGGTCAACCGCCTGTCGGAGAAGTTCGGCGGCTTGCTGAGCGCTCCACCTGCGACGCGCAAGCAGATGGGGAACGGCCGATGAAAACCGTTCGTTCGACCATCGCCGTCGCAATCTCACGATGGGTCGAGAAGGCCGATCCCAAGAAACCGTGTCGCTTGATCAAGCTCGTTCACGAAGTGGAGGGACGTCCAAACCCGCAGAAGATTGAAGGCTGGTCTACTCCGGCGGGAATCAATCTCGGCCTTCTAGCAACGGAGATCGAGGACACGGCGCGAAACGACGCGCAGCAAGCGTCAAAGGAAGGGATCGTCGAAATCTACGGGATCATCCCTTACTTCGGCGATGAGATGGCGGAGGGAGCCTACATCCGCTTCAGAATCGCAAGCGCTATCTCTGACGACTCAGATGGAGAAGGCGGATCTCAAGTAGGCATGTATTCCGAAGGAGCTACGCCGCGCGGGCAAACCCATCAGGGCATGCGCCACAACGAAGCGATGGCGCGTATCTGGGTCGATGGCGTGAGCCGCATCATGCAGACCCTTGAATCAGAGAACCGCCGTCTCTCGGAGGGGCACGAGCGTATGGCGAGCCGCCTTGCGGCCAACGCGCAAGAGCTCGAAGAAGCCCGAGATCGAAGCGTCGAACGCCAGCTTGCGGTATTCCGTATCTACGAAGAAGAGAAGCGCAATACGAAGTTGATCGAGGGCTTGTTCGCGGCAGCTCCCGGCCTTCTCAACATGGCGCTGGGGCGTCCAATTTTGCCCGAGAATACGCAAGACCAAGGCATTCAAACGATCAAGAACTGGGCTAAGTCGCTCACCATTCCGCAGATGGAAGCGCTCCAAAGTACGCTCGAGCCTCAGCAGTACATGCCGCTTATGATGATCAAGCAGCAGGTTGAGGAGGAAGCCGAGCGTGAAGAAAAAGCTTCGCAAGAGCGTGCGCAGCAGGAAATCCAAAACAGCATGAAGAAGCCTGAGGTCATCGACACGATGGCGCGCCGCGATGCCGCAGGCATCCCGCGTGAGCCGCTCGGAGGAGCGTGATACGCTTCTGTCCATGGCGATGTTTCCCAAGCCCCCGCCGCGTCCTCGCAAAGAGCCGCCTCCGCCCTCTGTGGAAGGCGAAGAGCAGTCGTCGAGCACTCCGCTCAAAGAACGCGCGGTGACCGTTGGCGGGGCCGTCTTTGGGGGCGTAGTGGGTTTCTGCGTTGGCGGTCCTATCGGCGGATTTCTGGGTGTTGCACTCGGCGGCGCGCTCGGTCGGAGCTGATGTGGGCACGCTGACCGGATTCGAGTGCGAACGGTGCGGAGCCAAGGGTGCGTGCGCAACGCTCTCGTGCGGGCGATGCGGCACATTCAACTCGCTGCGTGCCGCGGAGTTCGACCTTCCTGTACGGCCGGAGACCATCGTTCCGGTGCGCGAGAGCGCCGTTCAGACTGCACCTTCTCGCTACCAAAGCGAATTCGCGGAAGACGATGGGGAAGAACTCACGTCGCTCGCGAGCGTAGATCCAATCGACTTCGAACGGTTTTCGTCTGGAATGTGGTCTCTAGATCGAGTTCTGTGTGGCGGACTCGCGTTCAAGTCTACGATCGTGATTACTGGGGACAAGGGGGCCGGTAAAACCACGATCTCCACGCGCGCGGTCATGGAACACGTGCTCGCGGATAAGAATCATCGTGCTGTGGTGGCCTCCGCCGAGGAGCCCTTTGAGCGATTTCGCCATCGGCTCGTGCGGCTCGGCTTCACGGGAGACAAATGTGAACGCGCGATCAAGCGGATCATGGTTACACGTGAAACGGATATCGTTTCGCTTCATCAGAAGATCGAAAAGATCGAGCCAACTTTGATCCTCTACGATTCTCTTCGAAAATTCACGCATCCCGATGTCGATGCTCCATCGTTTCTCGTTCAGGGCCCCGCCGCGCTGAATGAGATCGCTGAATTTGCGCAAGTCATGGACTGTTGTTCTTTAGTCGTCGCGCGTGTGACGAAAACGGGGAAGACCGCCGGTTCGGTAGACCTCGACTTCGATGCGGATGCGATTCTCCGGCTGACTCGGCATGCTCCGAAGGGTCGGAAGACCAAATTCGTGAAGCTTTCATGCGAGAAAAACCGCCTGGGCGCCGAAGAGGTCATCGGCTGGTTTCGGAAGACGGAACGTGGTTTACTCTGTAGTCGAGGACCGAAGAAGCGCTCCGGACGACCGGAGACGGCCTCCGAATGAGGAAACCATGCGCGGAAAGAAGATCGGCAGAGTGTGTGGGAGTGGTCTTCGCAAGCGTGGAGATCGATTCCTCAAAATCGACGCCAATCTGAACGTCTACGACATCACCAAAGAATTCACGGGCCGAGCGGCAAAGGCCGATCGAGCGCGCAAAAAGAAGCGCAAGCCCGCGAAAAAGAAATCGGCGTCCAACTTCGGGCGGAAACGATCGGGTCCCCTCAAGGGATTCGCATCGCGCAAGCAGAAGAAGGCGGCGATGCGAAACGTGAAGAAGGCTCAGAGGGCTCGGCGCTCGCGCCGTTGAAAGGATCGAACATGGCCGCTCGCAAAAAGAAGCGTCGTACTGGTCACCGCAAGTCCCCCAAGCGCGTGAAGGCGGGGAAGAAGGCGGCGGCGACCCGCAAGAGGAACAAGGCGCGTCGTAGTGCCGCGCGCCGCAAGAGCACCCACAAGCGACGTGCGCCGCGGCGGTCTACGCATCGGAAAAACCCGAAGCGCGTGGCCGCGGGGAAGAAGGCGGCGCGCACGCGCAAGGCGAACAAGGCCAAGCACCGCAAGGCCGGAAAGAAGGGCGCGCGTCGTAAGCCGCGCCGTGCGAAGAAGGCAACCAAGCGCCGCCGACGGTCTCCCGAAGTCCGCGAGCGCATGGCTGCGCGCAAGCTCGCCGCATCGGTGAAGAAAGCCGAGCGGCGTGCGGCCGCGAAGGTGAAGAAGGCGGCGGCAGCGGCACGTCGCGCGAACATGAAGGCGTATCGCGCCTTCCAGAAGAAGGACCGCGCCGCGCGCAAGGCGGCGGCCAAGGAAGTCCGCTACCGCGTCTGAAAAGACATCGGCCCGCTCCTTTTCAGGGGAGCGGGCCGATTCGTTGCCTCAGCTAAGAGCTCAGCGTATCAGGCGGCTTTTGCCTCGCCAAGCTCGGCCGTCTTTTCGGTCTGCAGCTGCGCGAAGCCGTCCATGCCAGCCTGCGCGATGGCGAAGGCTTCGGCGTGCACGAGCTTCGGGTCGTGCGACTTCTTCGAGGCGATGCCGCTCACGGCTGCGCAGTAGATCGCGAAAAACTTGTCGTCGTACATTGGAGGTACCTCGTGCGTTCTCTCTCTCCCTCTCAGCTCCGCAAGCTTCGTGGCCTGATTGCGCACGCGCTCGACGGTGCTGCGACGGAAGCCGAGGCCCAAGGTAGCGCGCTCGCCGCGTGCCGTCTACTGGCTTCGGAGGGACTTGGAGTCGATGGAGATCCGGATGTCGGAGTCTCCATCGGCCGCTGCTCAGCGGCGCCGGAGATCGAGCCAACTCCCGCCTATGTCTACCAAGCCGCACGTCGCGCCTACCCCTACCCCGCTTCGGTCTCAGTCGGCTGCGGTCGTCCCCGCCCACCGATCTGGGAAGATTTGAAGTTCGGTACTCGCTAAAACCATCCCAGCGTCACGCGCGGGTCTGCGGTAACGTTGCCAGCTCCGTCAGGTACCTGCGAGACGCTCACGTAATCTCCAGCGGCAAACGCCACGCCTCCGACGCCTGTTTTCAGTACGTCTGCCGCTCCAAGCGTGACCGTCACGGCCGTATTCACACCGTTCTTCCGCACGGTGTAGACCGTCGAGTGAGTGGCTCCAGGTGCGGCCGACGCATCCACCTGAATAAATGCCAAGACTCGATCTTCTCCCATCGCTTCTTTCACGTTCGCTTCGGTCGCGCTTGCCGCTCCGTTGGGCGCCAGGAAACGAGTGGCAATGGTAATCGCTCCTTGATCGGCAAGAGTGCGTACCTTGTACGAGCTGAATTTACCGCCGACTGCAAGCGTGATCGGAGTCGTTGCCGAGCTCACATCGATAGGGCCGTCTGCGCGGAAAGTGCTCGTAGCGGCAATATTGATCCCAATATCGAACGCCGTCCCGAGGCAGCGCACCTCGCCTGCGGTAAACGTGCCCGCTCCCTGAATCACGAGGCACTGGAAAGCGCCCGCACCGCTTCTCTCGAGCGTCACATCATGCGCAGTCACGGTTCCAGCCGCTGTCATATTGATCCCGAACCAGTTCGCAACAGCCGCGGAAGCCAGCGCGTACATGGTTTCAATCGTGAGGTCTCCCGCATCATGCTGAACTGCGGCAGTTGTACATCCGTCAGCTTGAACTGTACCGATAGTGCCGCTTCCCGCGACTTGGTGATACCCGATCGCGTTTCCATCCAATGTCAAGAGAGCTCCACGAACGCGAACCCCTCGCGTATTGATCCCATCACCCGTGTTGTTCGTTGAGTTGAACGCGGACAGGCGGATGTCAAATGGCGCGGCATCGATCGTCAGACCGTTGCCGCCGTTCTTATCGGCTGAAGATCCAATGATCGAAACCTGCTGAGTGGTCCTGAACGCGGATGCCGATCGAATATGAAAGCCGTGCGACACGTTGTAAGACGCGTTGCACTGCACAGCTCTCACGCGAAGCGCTCCACCGTCGACAATAATCCCCACACCCGCGCTTCCTTCAGCGACACACTCGATCAAATCGAAGTTGTTCGTGGGAATCCATGCGGCTTGCAAGTCGCCAAGCCCGAGCTCGATTCCAATTCCTACCGAGCAGTCATGTGCGCGGACCCGGGAGAAGACACCGTTCATGCAGGTATAGGCATACGCGCCGACGGTGCCGCATCCGCGCGCTTCGCAGTCCTCGAGAAGAAGGGACTCCTGCGATTCGCAGATGTAGCCGTACAGAGCCTGACCAGATCCGTCTACGTAGATCTTCGTTGCCCTGTTGCGAACTCCTCCCACATCGAATCCGAATACGGCTGTAACACCGGCGACACCGTTTTGAGTAGACGAGACGAACCGAATGTCATCGACTGAACAGTCGATGCCGCTTACGATCTCCACGAGTCGATCTCCAGCACCGGTCACGGTCATACCGTTGCCAAAGATTCGGATCTGAGATGGGACTGTGGCTGGGAAGACCTGGGCCGTAGCGCTAAACGCAAACAGAATCGGGCGATCAAGGCCGATCGTGAAATTGGGCCCCGCTGGAGTGATCGAGCGGATGAAATAAGGGGACGTGTTGTCGAGTCCAACCTGCGCGACGCGAATGGTACCTCCAACCGCGAGCCCGACCGAAGACGTCACGGAGAGAGAGCTCGCACCGACGGTCGGCGCAACGCTCAAAGCGAGCGCAGCTCCTGCGGTAAGCGTCGCGTAGAACGAAGTGTTCGCCTGGTTTGGATCTCCCTGTGGAAGCGTCTGAATCACGATCGTAGTCGGTGTCGCGCGCAGCGTTAGCTTGCTGGGAACGAGCTGTTTCGACTTGGCTTGATAGGTTCCAGATTGGAACAGAAGATCGATGCCTAGAGCTGCACACGACACAGACGCAGTGCCAAAATTCACCCAGTCATCCGCCCCACCACCCGCGATCGGAAGCGTCAGAGTCGGCCCTCTATTGATCCAATTCCCAGCAATGCCGCTTGTCGATGCAACGATGTTCCACGTATCGGGTGCCGCCGCGCTCCCAGGCACAAACTCGTACTCGGTACGTGTCTCAGACACGTACGCCCATACGCCTGAAGCAGCCGCAAACGCGGCCATCGCCGCACGTGTCTGGAACCCGCCCTCGAAGGCGACCGCTGTCCCTCCCCAAGGCGCGAAGACGGCGCCTGCAGCGGTCGATGCAAGCATCACCCGCGTAAGCGCCGGAACGACCACGCCGGGGTCTCCTACAGCCGGCCCAACCACAAGCAAAGGTGTAGTCTGCCCGTTGGCGACGAAGAACAGACGTCCATCGCCACCCATCACGCGCAGAGGCGCTGCGGAAGAAGCCAAATACCCCGCGCCCGAGGGCACGAGGTACGTGACTGCGTCTGGAAACTGGCTCGGTGTGATGGCGACGAGAAGGCCGTTGGGCGAGCGACCTACGGCAGACTCATCCGAGTTCGTCGAAACGGGGGAGACGAAGGTCGTCATCCCCTGAGACTACTCGGAAGCGGTCTCGCTCGCGAGCTCGGCGTCCTTCTCGGGCTCGACAGCTTCCGGAAGCGTTTCACGCTCCGCCTCGGGCCATGGGTCCGGCTCGAACTCGACGGGATGCGCCGGCCCATCGACCTCCAGCGCGCCGCGCAACGTCACGGCATGTCGCGCGTTGCGTTCCTTGATCATTTCGATCCCGGCCTTCTGCGCGTCGCTGTAGACGTTCTTGCCGTACTCATCGAAATGACAGTCGCTCGGAATTTCTCTTTCGCTCATGTGCTCCCGCTTTCAGTCGAGGTACTTGAAGGAGTATACGGAAGTGTCTCCGCCCACAGACGTGATCGTGAACTGCGTGTTGGCCGTAACTCCCGTGAGAGGCGTACGCGCAGTCGCGCCGCCCACAGTTGCGACCGACAGCAGCAGAATGCCTGTAGCGCGCGCATCCTTGAAGGCCGTATTGACAGCGGCCGCACCGTTCGCGGTAACGGTTCCTTGATCGGTCTGCACAACTGTAAGCGGAGTCGCGCACGCCGAAAAGTCAATGAATCCCTTGCGACGAAGCAGCGAAGTTGCGCCCACTGCAAGATAGCCGAAGGTACCCCCCACTGCTCCCGGGTTCGTAGCACGCACATCGTCCAGTTCCACGATCTCCGTACCCGCATGGTTAATACAGACGTCACCTGCTACGCCCACCGCAAACTTCGCGCTTCGAATGTTGACTCGCCCGTTCAGCAAGAACGCGATCGCCGACGCGGCCGCTCCGGCCGTTTTCATCGTGATGTCGATGTTGCTAAGATCGACCTGTACCGACGTGCTCACGTTGAGCACGTTGCCCGTCGTCGTGTTGCCCGACGCTGTAAGCCCGCGCACAGTGCATGCCGCGGCGATGGTCATCGCGGGAAGAGTGCCTGCGATCCCCTGCAGCGTGAGATCGGTAATCACCGGTCGAACCGCGGCAGTATCCACGACAAATCCGGCAACAGTCGGCGTGCCACCTTGCACCGTACACTTGTCAAAAATGCAATCGGTGAGCGTGGTTCCCGTACCGATGAAGAAGCCGCGCGCTGAGCAATTCTTTGCAACCGCGTTGCGCACCGTAGTACGCGTTCCGGAAGGAATAGACCAGCCGTTGACGCTGTCGTTACCCGACATCGTCTCGAATACGCATTCCGTGTTGCCCTGCGCGGTCGCCGCGGTCGCAAGAGAGCTGATCAAAATCGCCTGCGCAGCCGCCGTCTTACAGTCGTACGAATCGGACTGGAACACGCGCGACGAGTAGCCGTCAAAAAAGCCGAACCCTGCAACTGCGATACGCGATGCGCGACACGACTCCAAGCGGCAGCGCTCAACACTGGACCAGCCAATCCCCGTGTTCAGCGCATCCGCTCCCGCAGTCGCGCCGTCGACCCGAACCCGCGCGAATTCGCAGTTGACGCACCCGAGATCCATCAGGATTCCGCTCGTCAAGCTTCCACCGCTCGTATCGCATACGACGTCTTGAACGCGGCTGGCAAGGAAGCCCTGCCAATCGAGCGCGTTGTCGCCCGTACCCGTGATCTTCATGCCGTTGCCCTCGATCGTGTTTCCGGCCGGAACACTCGTGAGCGGCTGCACGGAATCTCCCGTGACCCAGGGAAACAGCAGCGGGCGGTCGACCGTCACGGTTGTGCCCGCGACACCCGTCACCTTGTAGACCGAGGTCAGGTTCCCGGACAGTGCGGCGGTGAGCTTCAGGAACATGCCTGCGACGATCGTGCCAATCGCCGCAACCACGAACGAGTTATTTCCAACGGTCGGTGTACCGTTCAGCGTCGTGTTGCTCACGCCCGAAAGCACCGGCGCGCCACGAATGACCGAGTTCGCGACACCTGCGGTCGGAGCCATCGATCCCGTAAGAATCGTAAGCGGCGACCCTACCAGCTTCGTGTTGCTCACACCGTTGTAGATGATCGGAGTCGCGATGTTGAAGTTTCCAGGGCCGAGCACGACCACACCGTCTCCGACACCCGTTGCCGCCGCTTGCAGCGCTGCCGTGATGAGCGGACCGTCGTCTCCGCTGCTCGGGAAGAGGACGACCGCTCCCGCCGCTCCCGAGGCAACGATAGGAAGAACGTTTCCGGCTGCGTTGGTTGTGAGCAGCGAAGTGCTCGAAGCGGGCACCGTCACCCCAGGATCTCCAACCGTCGGGCCAACCACCTTGATCGGAGTGACTTGCGCGTTCTCCACGAAGAACAGCCGGCAATCTCCCCCCATCACACGCAGCGGGAGCGTTCCGTCGTTGTACCCCGCGCCCGCAAGCACCTTGTACTTCGAGATGTCCGGAAAGACGCTCTGGACGATCGAGGTGACAAGCGCGTTCGGAGAAGGCGCAACGGCCGACTCATCATAGTTGGACGGCGTAGGGGAATTGAAAACGGTCATGGAATAGAGCCTCCGAAATCGCTCGCCGTGGTTTAGCCCTCAGCGTCGCATGAAGTGGACGCGATGCCCAGTGATGCGCTACGATGTCTCTCAAGTTGCAAGAGAAACAAACCGAAGTTTTGGAGCCCGAGCTTGAACGGAGCGAGCTGCCGCTCACGTGGGGAGCGCTCGCTAAGCAGCTTGACGTCGATCCTGCTTGTATTTCCAACACGGCGAGATCTTTGCTCGCGGCTCAGGGCTCTAACGTACCGAGCAAAATCCCAAGCCCGCGCGCTCTCGGTGTCAACTTCGTTACGCTGATC
>Ga0157379_10006558_pt1 | contig 10042 bp, 4 predicted proteins | sample S25metaG_FD_121802 | JGI IMG/M metagenome (GOLD analysis project Ga0157379, IMG submission 121802) | Switchgrass rhizosphere microbial communities from Kellogg Biological Station, Michigan, USA - S2-5 metaG | ecosystem: Host-associated > Plants > Roots > Rhizosphere > Soil | place: USA: Michigan...
AGCTCCTCCGCCATCGTTGCACACAATCTGTCCTCATTGGGTTCGCGCGTCACGTTCACCACCATGGTAGGGCCCGACGATCTTGGACGCGTAGCACTCGATCGCCTCTCCGCCTCAGGAGTCGATACTTCTCATACGCTGCATCATTCGACAACGACAGGAGTAACCCTTCTTCTTCCCCACGGCTCCGACCGCCACATCCTCACGTACCCGGGCACCATTTCAGAGCTGACAGTCGGTGCGCTCGACCTCGACCACCTAATCCAGGCACGCCATCTCCACCTCTCCTCGCTCTATCTTCAGCGCGGCCTACACACAGGCCTTCCACAACTTTTTGCACGCCTCAAGCAGGAATGCCTCACCATCTCACTCGACACCAACGACGACCCCGAAGATCAATGGGGTGCTCCACTCTACGACATCTTGCCGTATGTCGACGTCTTTCTCCCGAGTGAGTCAGAGATCTGCCGCATAGCCCGGACCGCTGATCTCGATCAGGCTATTGCCGCACTGGCACCTTATGTCTCCACCATTGTGGTCAAACGCGGGCCGAATGGCGCCCGAGTTCATCATCAGGGCATCAGTACCGATGTCTCTGCCTTCTCTGTAACTCCCGTCGATACCATCGGCGCGGGAGACAGCTTCGATGCGGGCTTCCTGCACGCATGGCTGGCTGGCCGTGATCTCATGACGTCGGCGCGGGCCGGTAATATCACCGGGGCTCTCTCTACGCAGGCCCCTGGTGGTACCGAAGCCTTTCGCGATGCTGCGCTCCGTGAGCAGTTTCTTCGTGATGCTGGCTTCTTTGTCCTGCTCGAATCAGATTGACCCGCTGCCTGCGCGCTTCCGTGCGGCTAAGAAGCGAACGCCATACACAGTCAGACCGGCGAGCAGGACGATGCCCGCGGTGCGGATCTCGCGATGGAAATTGGGGCGTGAGAACAGAATGAAAAGAAACCCGGTCAGAGCCAGCAGCGCAGGAACTGGATAGAGAGGCATGCGGTAGCCATTAGCCCTCTCCCTCCGGTGTTTCGGCAGAAGCACGGCCACTCCCTGCAGCAGAAACTGGAAGAGGATGCGAATCACTACCAGCGCAGTAATGACCTCCTGCAGCCGAAAGATACAGCAGACCATCGTGATCGTACCCAGCCACAGCAGGGCATGGTGCGGTATGCGAAGCTTCGGATGAATCGCTCCGAACCACGACGGAAAGTTGCCATCTCGAGCAGCGGCGAACGGAATCCGTGACTGTCCGAGAAGCAGCGCCAGCACCGAGCACAGGGCGGCCACGGCGATCAGTACAACGACAACTCCCGCCGCTGTGTGGCCGTAGATTCTCTCCATAAAGACGGCCATCGTGAACATCCGTGCATGGGTGTTGCCGGTCTCCTGCACCATCTCGCGCCAGGGCAGTACGCCGAGCACGCTGACGTTCATCAGCAGATACAGCGTCCCCACAATCACCACAGAGCCCAGCACGGCTCGCGGAATCGTCTTCTGCGGATCACGCACCTCCGCACCCATGAAGCAAACGCTGTAGTACCCGCCGTAGTCATACGCCGCGACCAGCAGCCCGGCGCCCAGCCCCATGAAGAATGCGCTGTTCAGTCCAAAAGCGCCGGCAGGGAAATCGAATGCGATCTTCGGATCGAAGTGTGTGAATCCGGTAACGATGATGAAGAGCAGAGTGAGTACAACTACCACGCCGAGCCAGCGCACAATCTTGTCGATAGAAACAATGCTCCGATAGAGCACCGTCAGCGCCAGTGCGCACGCTCCCATCGCGATGAACGTTTGACCGCTCAACACAAACGGAACACCCAGCAGCCGGACCGAAAAAATCGGCTGTGACGCGTTAGGAACGAAGAACGACACATACTGCGCGAACCCAATGCAGCCTGACGCAATCGATAAAGGGGAGCTGAACAGGATCTGCCATGCATAGAGAAACGAGAAGACACGGCCGAGTTTGCGCTCACCATAAAGGTGCTTTAGGTAGGCGTACGATCCGCCAGCTTCCGGATACGCCGTCCCCAACTCGCTCCACACCATGCCATCGCACAGCGAGAGCGCCGCTCCCAGCACCCATCCCAGCATCGCCTGCGGCCCGCCCATCGCCGCAACGATCAGCGACAGCGTCACAAACGGTCCGACCCCCACCATACCGATGACGTTTAGTCCCAACGCCGACAGCGTCGAAAGTCCACGCTCAAGCTCAGGCTGTTTCGGTTTGACTGGCTCAGTCAGCGGCAGTCGGCTAACGTCCATCGGTCCCCCGCAACAGCGATTCGCACTCAAGACGTATCGCCTCGCGCGCCTGTGAAAGCTTGCGCTCCACATCGCTCAGCCAATGCTCGTCAGCTCCGATTCGCGCTCGTGCTCGCGCGATCTCCGGCTCAAGTGCCTCTGCCGCTGGCCCTCCCGGCACTCTCCGAACTGCTACAAAATTCTTTGCGCTCAGCGCCCCGCGAATCTCTTCCCGCGTAATCTTGTACCGGCCGCCGAGCTCGCGCTCAACAATCTCCGTCATCGCGTCAGGGTCATACTTGCCACTCAGCTCGCGCACGGCCTTGCTCACAATCGTGTGCGCGGCATGGAAACTCATCCCTGTCACTCGCACCAGTGTGTCGGCGAGCTCTGTGACTGGAAGAAAATTCCCGTCCGCGGCCCCGGCCATTCGCGCCGTATTGAAATCGGCCTCGCTCAGCGCTCCGGTGAGCAACACCACCGCACGTTCCGCATCATCAAATGCCGTGTACACCAGGGGCTGCAGGTCGTCTTCCGCGTCATTCATGTCGGCAAACGGCGTATTGTGAAGGCTCCCAAGCACACCTTGCACCTCAAACAGCGCGCGGCTCGCCAACACGCGAACATGCTCGAATGGCACCGGATTCCGCTTCTGCGGCATGATGCTCGATATCTGTACATAGGCATCGCTCAGGCGGACATACCCAAATTCCGCTGTGCTCCATAGCAGCAGGTCCTGCGTATATCGCCCCAGGCTCAGCATCGCGGTCGCCAGTACGCCGCAGCTCTCAGCGACGTAGTCCACCGCGGCAATCGCGCCGTATGAATTCACCTGCAGGCCATCAAAGCCGAGCAGCTTCTCCGTGAAGTGCCGATCAATCGGAAATCCCGTCGTCGTAATTGCGCAAGCTCCCAGCGGATTACGATTTACCCGCGCATACACCTCGCGGATTCGCTCCGCATCGCGCTCCAGAATTTCGATGTATGCCATCAGGTAGTGCCCCAGCGTTGTTGGCTGCGCCGGCTGATTGTGTGTGTACGCTGGCATCAGCGCAGCACGGTGCTCCCACGCCAGTTCCACCAGCAGCTTGCGAAGGCCCAGCAAGGCACCGAGCATCCGCGACAGACGACCGCGCAGAACCATGCGATACATCGTCAGGTCGATATCGTTCCGGCTCCGCGCCGTGTGCATCTTTCCGGCGACTTCTTCGCCGGCCGCCGCGGCAAATTTCTTCTCCAGATAAAAGAACAGATCCTCAAATGTGCCGTCGTATTCCGCGGCCTTCACCGCATTGCGGTCCAGATCGTCCAGCGCGCGAATGCACAGCCCAGCTTCCTCTTTGGGCATGATCCCCTGGTGCGTCAGCATCAGCGTGTGCGCATACTCAATCTCCAGCAGCGGCTCCAGAAAATAGCGCTTTGCGTCCGCGAAGACCGGCGCCAACACGGTGTCGCGGTAGATCGGCGCAGGAAACTTAGTCGGCTGTCCGGGAGTCTTCATCCATCTTCCTTATCTGCTTCTGCAAGGCAAAAAAATAGTGGCGTAAACCATTATCGGTTTACGCCACCACGGTTGACTACCAGCGAACTGCAATACCGAACTGCACAATGCGCGCTTCGACTACTGAACCGCGAGTGATGGTGGGGCTACCGATCGGAGTTCCAATCGGGCCTCGCGCGTCGTTAGCGGCCGTCACTACAGATTGCGGTACAGAGGTGCTTGTGCCTCCCAGGTACGTCACGTTGGTGTGGTTGAAGAGGTTGTTCGCCTCTAACAAGAACGATGGGGCGACGCGATCCCACAGCTTGGGGAAGGTCCGAGTGTATCGGCCATCGAACTGGTACAGGTTTGGGGAGCGCAGCGAGTTGCGGCTGACATACAGTGGACGAGTTACCGCAGCGGCTGCGGAATCTCCATTGATCGCGACGTTGGTGACGATGTTCTGCTGATCACCGGACATCACGTTCGCCAGCAAGGCAACCATGTTGTGATTGGCAAGGGTGTTCCAGAAGCTGTGGCTCAGGCTGAAGGTTGGTTCCATCACCGCCGTCAGATTGAAAGCGTTTGGGTGGTTGACGAGGCTATTGCCGCGGTCTCGCTTCAGATTGCTTGTGTCCGAAATGCCCACGTTCTGTTCGAAGGAGTTGACCTCAGGGCCATCCGAGATGGTGTGCGACCAGGTATAGTTCGCATTGATCTGAATGCCGCGCGACAACGAATGCGTGTAGTTCACGAGTAGAGCATTGAAGCTGGTATTCGCCCCGGACTCGACCTGGTTGATCTGGTTGAAGCGAGTATCCAGTCGGGTCGATGCGTTGGCCGTTGAACTAAACACTGGACGACCGTCAGCAAGTTGGCCGATGGGATTAATCGGATTGATGTTATGCAGGTACTGCAGATTGCGCCCGCTGGCCATAACGTATCCAACCATAAACGTGTCGTAGCGGCTGAACTCGTGTGAGACCTGCACTGCCGTGTTCCAGGTGTACTCGTTCTTGAACTTAGGCGATACCGTCGTCACATTCTGCAGCGCGGTCGTGCCCGCTGCAGGGATATTCGGGAATGCCAGCGTACCAGTGGTGGCATTCGCAGGCTGGGTGATCGTGAAGCTGTTCGTACGGTTCGAACCGTCCAGGTTGAGCGCGTTGAACCAGAGGTTCGTCGGAGTCGCCTGGTAGAACATACCGCCCGACGCCTTCAGTACCGTGTGATCGTCGAGCCGGTAGGTAAAGCCGAGGCGAGGCGCGAAGTTTGTGTTGGGGGTATTGAAGCTGCGCGAGTTGACGAATGGAGCGTTGGGATTGGCCTGCGGTCCCTTGAACCGGTCATAGCGGCCGCCGTATACGACCAGGAAGCGGGGCGTAATCTGCCAGGTGTCCTGAACATACATTCCAAAGTACATCGAGGCATAGCCAACACCGGTCTTGTCCTGCTGGCTGCGGAACTGGGTGTAGCCGTAAGGATTGATCCCGTTCTTTGCGTTGAGATATGCCTGAAGATTCGGGAACGTGTATTCGTTGCAACTGACGGAACGCTGGCGGTTGATCAACTGCGCCAGGTTGAAGCCGCCTTTGCTGGTGTGCCTGCCGTGCACATAGCTGAGGTTATCGCTACCGCTAGGAACCTTGTCGGTGTACTGATCTCCTGCATTGCTGCCTGCGCCGATGTTCGCGACTCCGGTGATGATGACGGCCGGGTCAGCTCCCGCGTTCGGTCCACGATAGTGTGTGTTGTTGCGGAACGGCCATGAGAAACGAAGCTCATTCAGCAGGTGATCGTTGATCGTCGAGGTCAACTGGCCGCCGATTACATGTGCACGGTCAAGGAAATCCGAGGCTGTGCTGCGCGCATTCAGACCACCGACCTGCGTGTTGTAAGGAAAGTCGTTCTTGAAGTAGTTGTAGCGAACGAACATCGTGTTCTTGTTGTTGATCGTCCAGTCGCCACGGCCCAAAACGAAGGTGCCATGCAGCAGTCCGGGAGCGGGAGCAACCTGGTCTGCAGAGAGTCCCAGCGCTGCGGCATTGGCCGGCGTAATGGTTACAGAAGCAGGCTGTCCGCGTACGACATGCTCATACGACCCGAAGAAGAAGAGTTTGTCCTTGATGATCCTTCCGCCGGTATTTGCAGAGAAGTCCTGAAGCTGAAGGTTCGGCTTCGGCTGGCTCTTGTTCGCAAAGTAGGGATAAGCCGTTGCATCCTGCCAGCGGCGAATCCACTGGAACAGTCCGTGGAAGCCGTTCGTGCCATTGTTCGAGATCACGTTGAATACGTTGCCCGAGGTTCCGCCAAACTCGGGGCTGAAGCTGTTCGAAACCGTCTGAACCTCTTTCACGAAGATGTCGCCAATTGGGAACAGGCGCAGGCCGATACGGTCGCTCTGCGTGTTCACCATGCCGTCCATCTGGTAGTTAATGCGGTCCAGCAGGCCATTGGTGTTGATCGTGCGCGGGATTCCGAGTTCCTGGTTCGGGTGGCCGCTTACGCCCGGCTGAAACAGGATGAAGTTGTAAGGATTCCGCGACGTCAGAGGAAGGTTCTCGATCTCGCGCGAATCCAGCGTGCGCTGCACGTTCAGCGACGTAGGATCGATGTTCGTGATGGTCGCGCTCACGTCAATCTGTTCTGCTGTGTTTCCAACCTTGAGCGACGGATCGAGTACAGCCTCTTTGCCGGCCGTCAGCACAATCTGCTCATAGCTCGCCGTCGAAAATCCATCCCTCGAAACCGTAACCTTGTACGTTCCCAATGGAAGGTTTACCAGAACGAAGTAACCGTCGCCCTCGGTGGTGATTGTCTTGGTATAGCCCACCTCTGCGTTGGTCACCGTTACGGATGACCCGGCAATCGATGCGCCGGTAGCGTCCGTCACGTGGCCGCGAATCGTGCCGTTGATCGACTGCGACTGGCTCCACGCCGGGGTTGTAGCAACAAAAGCAGGGAGTACCGCTATGAGCGCGGCTCCAAGGAGAGAAGTTTGGACTCTGCGAAGGGTCAACACGGTGTGCCTCCTGGAACGTTCGAAACGAATCAATATGGTTATTTTGAAATCTCTACCGGATACGGAAAACGCCGCCACAGGCGGGAACTTAGTAAAACCTATTTAGGAAGTGGTAAGGTGCCCTAACACTAGTGAAACATCGACCTGCTTGTCAACATGAAACTAGGTGACCAGTTTAGGCCAACAGACGCGCTTCCGTCGCCGAAAGACTAAGCGAGATCGCACCGTGAAGCTGCGCCTGGGTCCCCAATGAGCTCGACCGAACCTGCGGTTTCGCGAACTCATTACGGGCGAGCAGCTTCGCGGTGCTTCTACAAAGCTCCGGATGGGAGCCAACCCCGCCACCCAGAATCACTACCTCCGGGTCCAGCGCCAGCGCCAGGTCGACAATGCAATCCGCAAGCGTCTGTGCGGTATGGTGCACAACCTCTCCCGCCAGGCGATCGCCGTCCACAGACAGATCGAAGACCTCCGTTGCGCGCAGCTTTGAAAGCTCGCCAACATCTGTACGATGTTCACGCACTAGCAGGCGCTGCCACTCCGCCTCGATCCCGAGACCGCCAATCGACTGTTCCAAATCTCCAGGCTCGTGTACTGCCAGCGGCTGTCGCTGCCGTCCGCGAACGCCGGAGTAGCCAATCTCTCCTGCGCTCCAGTTGGCTCCATGGTGCAGACGTCCGCGAAGAAAGATGCCCGCGCCAACACCCGTGCCGAGCGCGATGAAGATAAAGTCCTCTACGCCTTCAGCAGAGCCGCGCCAGTGTTCGCCGACTGCGGCAAGGTTCGTATCGTTCTCTACAATTGCCGGAATCCCCAGCTCACGCTCCATCATCGTGCGCAGGGGGACGTCGGTCCAGTCCATCAGGTTCGGTGCCGAAAGAACCACGCCAGAGTCCACATTAGTGATCCCCGGGGCCCCCACCGTAACGTGCAACACCCGCCGCAATGGAGTTGATGCCTCATGGCACATCACTTTCAGGCCATCATGAATCAACGTGCAGACGGCTTTCGGGGTTCGTTGCTTCTCCGTAAACTGCGTTGCCCACTGCGTCACGATGCGGCCATTCAGATCGGCCAGCACCATTCGGAGCCGTGTGCCTCCGATATCGACGCCTGCGACATATCCGTGGGCGGCATTGAAGCGCATCATCTCCGGAGGGCGTCCACCGCTCGATTCGCCATCGCCAAGATTCTCCACCAGATCCAGCGACTCCAGGTAAGCGACCGCGCTCGAAACCGTCGGTGCGCTCAACCCAGATAGCCTTACCAGGTCCGCCTTCGAGCACGGACTATGCTCCCGCAGCAGCCGGAACAGCCCCCGAGCATTGACCTGGCGCAGATGCGCTGGCCGGGACGGCTGGGATTCGGCTTCTGTTGGATACTGGGTTGGCAAGGGGTTCGACAATCGCATGAAGTGGTTGGGTCCGTTGCAACACATCATACCCTAAATTTGTAAATGTTCTTTACAAAGTTAAAAGGACCATGATATTTCTTACCACCAAGCCATAAATTCAGCACCGGCCGACATTATTGAATCATCCGTACTTAAAAAGAGACGCACGCCCAGGAGCACTTTCTTCCATGAGACTTGATATCTGCCGCGGGACGATCGCCGGCCTTCTCGCCCTCTCGCTCTCGCTTAACGGCCCGATTGCATCAGCCCAGCAGCCCGAGTCCGCCCGTTATCAGTCTGCCTACGCGCGTCCGCTTCCCATCGATCGCGGCTCGATTGGCCTCTCGCAGACCTTGCAGAAGCTTCACACTCGCGCGTCGCTCGCCATGGTCACCGCGCACCCCGATGACGAGGACGGCGGAATGCTCACATACATGAGCCGCGGCCAGGGCGTTGACACCACACTGCTCACCCTCAACCGCGGTGAGGGCGGCCAGAACGTTATCACTGGCGATTATTGGGACCAGCTCGGAACTCTCCGCACCCAGGAGCTTCTCGCCGCAGGCAACTACTACGGCGTTCATCAATACTTCACCCGCGTCGCCGACTTCGGTTTCTCCAAGACGATCGAAGAGGCTCTTAAGACCTGGGGCGAAGACCGCGTCCTCTACGACGTCGTTCGCGCAATCCGCATCCAGCGTCCGCTGGTCGTCACCTCTGTCTTCGCCGGAAACGTGTCCGACGGTCACGGTCACCACCAGACCGCCGGTTACTCCGCGCAGAAGGCCTACGTTATGGCGGGCGACCCCAAGGTCTTCCCTGATCAGATCAAGGCAGGCCTTCTGCCCTGGTCCCCACTTAAGGTCTACGCTCGCGTTCCTTTCGCCCGCGTTACCGACAAGGGCATCTACGACTACGCCACCGGTCACTGGGAGCCTGTCCGCTTCCGCGACTATGTCAACAACTCATGGATCGAAGGCGTACCCACGACGACTCTCGAGGTCCCCAGCGGGATTTACAACCCAGTGCTCGGCCAGTCCTACATGCAGCTCTCTCGCGAAGGCCTTGCGGAACAGAAGACTCAGAACGGCGGCATCGGCATACCGCTTCCACGTCCGTTTTCCAGTCCTTATCACCTCTATGCTTCGCGCGTCGGTTCTTCCGCGCATGAGAAGACCTTCTTTGACGGTATCGACATCACCCTTGCCGGCATAGCCTCCTATGCCCCTAAGGCTGAGCAGGCCGCGTGGGTTGAAAAGCTGAATGCCCTCAACACCACTGTCGAGTCCGCCATTGCTTCCTATAGCGCCGCTAATCCGGCGACTATCGCTCCCTCACTCGCCAAGGGCCTTGCGCAGACCAATTCTCTTATCTCTGACGTTGCAGCCAGCAAGCTCTCTGCGGAAGCTCGCTACAACATGACGCATGAGCTCGTCATCAAGCAGCAGCAGTTCAACCTTGCGCTTCAGCAATCGCTTGGCCTCACGCTGATGGCCAACACAACAGAAGGCGGCGGCGGTGGCCCGGCACGCATCGGCCCCTTCGGCGATCTCTCTACCCAGACACAAACCTCGCAGACTGTTCTGCCCGGTGACCGCGTCAACGTCGCCGTTCATGTTGCCAACCAGGGCAGCGAAACAGCAACCCTTTCGGCGGTCGATGTTGTCTCCCAGGCAGGACAGGGATTCACCATCACATCCGACAAGCCAGCCACCGGCGAGCTTGCTCCCGGCGTCTCGCGCGATCAGTCCTTCACTGTTGCCGTTCCTCGCACTGCTGAGCTCACCAAGCCCTACTTCAGCCGCCCCAACCTCGAGCAGTCGTACTACGACATGAACGATCCTCGCTATCTCAATCTGCCCTCGCGGCCCTATCCTCTACTGGCAACCGCTACGGTTAC
>Ga0157379_10006561_pt1 | contig 10040 bp, 14 predicted proteins | sample S25metaG_FD_121802 | JGI IMG/M metagenome (GOLD analysis project Ga0157379, IMG submission 121802) | Switchgrass rhizosphere microbial communities from Kellogg Biological Station, Michigan, USA - S2-5 metaG | ecosystem: Host-associated > Plants > Roots > Rhizosphere > Soil | place: USA...
AAACTTGGCAGCGATCCATCCATACGACGATGACCGAGTATCAAGGCTTTGATTTCAAATATCATCAGAATTCCCATGACCAATTTGTTGAAACAAAGGACACTTTTGTTGGTTGGCGTTAGGAGGAGGTAAAGGACTTTCCACAGTGCGGCTCTTCCTGTTGTATATCGAGTGGAGGAAGGTCTATAAGCAAAGAATCAAGCGCAAGTTGTCTGGGGTTCTCGACGTAAAGGGAGACGTACAAACTTCACCACCTCCTATATAGCAATGGCTTCACTTCTTTACATCGAGCCATTCTTTTTCAGTAGATGAGATAGACAACTGAATTGAGGTTTGACTTGCCCTATCTCATGAACTATTCCGATGATATCAAGTGGACTAGAGCGAAAGTACGTTTGATGTACTCGACATCAGATCTTCCTATTTTTAAGGGCTAGCTTTTGGTGTTCGATTATTGGATAGGGTGTTCAGTTGCAATACATCTCGCTTTAGATCCAGGTTTCCGAAATCGGAGCTATAAGTCGAATAACAACACAAGGCGATCATATAAGGAAACCATTCCACTTTGTCTGTACATCTGGGTATAGGAGGCATCCAGCGACGCCGCATGCTTAGGATCTCCTTAGGTCAAATATCCACCCTCTCTTCGGGTTCCTTAGCCACCATCTTATATCCGACCGTATCTTCCCCTACTTCATCCATGCGTTCTTCGGCTTGAATCTCAGGTTCGTACAGCTCCCTTTCCTCATCAGAGTCCAAATCCAGTCCCTCAGCTCCATCCAACCGAAAAACAAGCGAACGCACAGATTTATTGATATGGCGTAAAATGTATATAAGAATTTTGACCCAAAGTTGAATAATGCAGAAGATGAGGCCAATGCTTGAGATAGAGTCGATTTTACCCTGGGGGTTCTTGTGTTCTAGTCGCGCGAATGTGGATGCCTAGAGGAGTAAAATAATGTCGCATGAATGAAGTAATCCTGGGGGAAAGAATATTTGGGCTGACATCGTATATCCCGCGTACGTCTTCTTTCTTCATACGTCCACCAGGGGAACGAACCCCAAGTAAAAACCATAATCCGACCCATTCAAGTAAGACGCTAAACAGTCCGAACTATCCCAGCTATTAAATAACCAAATGATAAAAAATTCAGCCCATTCATACTCACAAAATCCAAAAAGCTCCAATCACCCAGTATAAGGTAAAAGACCTCAAAAAGCGAAATACTATCATGCGGCGGTTTCGTCCATTGATCAAATATCGCCTCAAAGCGATCCGCATTGAATCGGCCTAGTTTGTCGAAGACCCTAGAATCGGATCCATGGACGGCCTATGAAGGACAACCAGGATGAGATTTAATTTGAAAGAGAAAAGAATACAAAGGAATACACAGTGGACCCTGTCGACGTGGATGCGTAGAAAGGGATCGGGGAGTCCAGTCCGTGTGGTTAGCATTCTGTTCGGAGGTATTTCAAAGTGAGTTTTATTGAGGAATCGCTAAGAAAAAGAGATTTCACGAGAATCCCGCATGCACCCAAAGCGTCCCAAACGCAGCAAGAAATATATTCAAGCCAATCGATCTCATAGTTCGATATCTAGAAGGATTTAGAAGGAAGAACCGAAAAAAAGGCCTGAGTTCTGAAATCTGAAGCAAGAAAAATAGTAAAAGTAGACTCACGAATTCGGGATAGTCAAAATACCCTTGCCTGATTTGTCGAAATAAAGACAATGTGATTGAAGCTCTGTGAACGGCGGGATGAGTTGTGCTGTTGCTAGCGAGTTCTTTGGGGGTGCCATATTGGATAAACGAAAGCACTGTCAATGTTCAGAGAGGGGCTCGTCATTGAGGATATATTTATGACCCATAGGATGGAAAGCGAGGTGCACAATAGCAGGGAAATCAGCTGATAGAGTGTAGGGAGCTTAAAAGGTTATTTGACCACCCATACCAATCTGCTCACGATGATGACTGCAGCCAACCAATTCTTCATAGATGATTCATTACACACACCAAAAATAAACTAATAAATCGTAAACACATTAAATCTTGCGCCCAAACCCCCTTCCATCCTGCCCAAACCAATAAATACAACACAATCACAGGCCAAGTCACATCGTAATGAATGAAAAACCACGCACTCAGGTAAACAACACCCCTCTCCTGATCCACCACACTTCGATTCACACCTGAGAATCATCCATCCTAATCGGCTGATACCCTGTACTACTCCTCCCTCCAATCCCCAGCCCCATCAACAAACTACTCGCTTTCCTCCTCCCACCCCCACTTCCATACTCCTCCCCTCTCTCCCTCTCCTCGGCCCTCCTCCTATCCCTCGCTACACTGAATCCCTCCATCGGTACATCATACAACCTCTCATACTCCACCCCAAGCTCCTTCCCCGTCGTCCAGAAATCCATACAATTGCCTGATATGCCGAGATCGAATGGATTGGACGCCTTGGAGGCGCGCGCGAGACCTTGTCGAGCTTTCCCCTTTGTGAATCGATCCAATCCAAGAATATTCAATATGAATCCCCAACATCCTCCACCGTGTTTATGTCCATGCGCATGAGCATGCGCCCCATCCTGATGGGTATGTCCTTGTTGTGCGCTCAAACTGGATCCACCACGACCGCCTAGGTATCCGTATCGGCCAAGGTTGGAAACTTCGAGAGAGGTCATTTGGCGGGCGATTTGCCATAGTTGGGAGGCGAGGAGGACAGAGGTCCAGAGGAGTTGGATGGTTGCCCAGGTAGCGGCGAAGAAGAGGAAGGGGTCGTAGGATGTTGCGGCGCATATGGGAGAGGGGAGATAGCAGGTGGGGGAGATTGTTAATGGAGGATTTGCCGTAACATCATCAGTCGTAGTGGTACCGGGTGCGATAAGCGTCGCATTAGCAGGCATCCCATCCATCGATGGCAAAACCGACGCGAAATACGACCACGTAAGGTAATCAAAAAGAATGATCCCAACTACCAAGCTCATAACGAAGCAGACAAACTGCCGGTGGTTTTTCACGCCGACGCAGTTCCAGACCCAGGGGCAGTGGTGGTCGAAGCGGGCGACGCATTTATCGCAGACGCGGCAGTGTTTTGCGCGGAGGGGTTTGCGGGCCATGCAGGATGTGCAGAAGGTTTGGCCGTTGAGGCGGCCTGTGCTTGCGAGTTCTTCGATTGTCTGGGAAGGGAGGTGTAAGGGAAAGTGATAAGGAAGAATGGTGGGCGGATGGGACGTACGTCTTTGAGTTCAGCATCTGTGGCTGGTTTGGAACATGTCCCGGGATCTAACATTATTGCGCGGAAGAAGTTGTATGCGCATAATCCAAAGGCGATGGCGAATGCTAGGTGGGTGAATGCATAGCCTTGCAGACCTATATCCGTGTCAAAGAGAAATGTAAGGAAGGAACTAAGATCAAAGTACCTTGTACCAGACGAGTGAACCAAGAGAATCCAACCCAGATCAGCGAGCCGGTGATGATCCCTACAAAGTAGGGACTATGTGTGACGCTATCGGTGTAGCTTTTATGGTTCAGCAGAACGCGCGTAACAATCTTCGCAATCGCAGAGTCAGTACCAACTCTTAGTAGAAAGAATAGAACCTAAACCCACATGATGCATCCCAAAGAACTCCGCCCCGGCCAAGGGCACCCCAGTATACCATGGCAAAATACTCAACGTCGTAAAAATCATATACAAAAAAATCGTCGGTAAGATCAAAATAGCATGTTTCGTATTCCTGTCGTTAAAGGGTTTGCCTTGACGACCTCCGTCTTCGCCCATCCCGCCTTCTTCGAGGGCGCGCCGGTAGGCACCAATGGCTTTGAGTTCAACGGCCATGTCGCGGGGGGTTTTGCCGGCGTTGTCGCGGGCGTTGAGGTCTGCGCCTGATTCGACTATTTTGCGGATGCAATTCTGAGTGAGGATATTAGGAATATGGTTTGGGATAATGTGCTGGGAAGAACGCGCACCTTGTTTCCGCGGACCACGGCCCAGTGTAAAGGGGTCAATCCTTGTTCGTCTCGTGCATGTACCGAGGCACCATGCTTGAGTAATAGTTCTACGGAGAGTGCATCTCCTTGATATGCAGCCCACATGAGTGAAGTATGCCCTACGGCATCTGCTGAGTCCACAGCGATAGGTTGTTGGAGGAGGTATAGTAAGGCCATCACGGAGGATGAGTGGGTAACTAGATGGAGGGTATTGAAACCTTGGGAATCCGCAATTGTAGGATCAGCATTATGAGAAATGAGGAGTTGGATGATGTAGACGTAGCCATTTCTGAAGAGAATTCAGTGAGTTGTAAGTCTTTGTGCTGCCACGACTTGGACATACCGTGCTGCCCACTGCATAGGTGTTGCAACAAGATCGCCCCCGATTGCATCTACCTCTGCACCTTGCTCGAGGAGATACTTGCATGTGGCCATCTGAGCATTAATCGCTGCCCAATGCAGTGGTGTAATATTTTGCTCATCCCTGTCCGTCGCCTTTGCCTTTCCAGATTCAATCAACTTCCGCACAACCTCCAAGTCCCCTCTCTGCGCGGCCAAAAAGATATTATCCTGCTATAAGACTGTCAGCTTTAGTTCCCGATCCACCCCCATGCACACTCTCGATCTAAGTTAGGAACGAATACGCACTTCTGGCTCTGTGGCATTGAGCGCATCCGACAAGCTCATTCCACCCTCAGCGTTCTCCGTGTTGAGTACAGCTGAAGGAGCTGACTTGGACGCTACGATCCCTGTAGGATCTGAAGCCGACATTGGTGCTGAGGAGAAAGAATTAAGGGTTGCCGTTGCTGCGGCGAGGCAGTACAGGCGTCGTTACAAATAAGCGGTTCGGAGTCCGCGACATGTTGCTAATCAACCGAGTTGGCCTCAAGGTAATCGACACTGCATTCAAGAGATGGCCATGGTATTGATCGGAGGATAGGTGGATCTTGGGGGGTCGACGGCTACAAGAGTCTTTAATTTGGCTTCATCATCCACCTGGACCCTTCAACTCCAAGGATCAAAGACATCGAAGAGTCGCGTTCCGTCTCCTTGAAACAATACTCGAGCTGATATTGGCCAAGTACACCGAGAATGGCCGTTCGTGGCCCTGTCTCTGGAATTTACGGCGGTATCTTCTTTGCTCGAACGACGAGGTCCGAAAGTGAGACATAGAAGCTGCGGCGACTTTCTAAAGCTCTGAAGATCTAAAGGCAGGCCTCGAAACTGGCGAATACCGACTCCAACTTGGATTCATCCTCGTTGCGTCTAGCGGACCCATTCAGATTTGCCCAGGATCAATCAAGGAGCAAGGAATGGAAAGAAGAAGTAGCTCTTTGAGCGTACATACATATGGGTCTTGAAGCAATATTCGAGGCTCTTAGTGCTTATCGAGAAGGTGGAGAATCTGCCAATGCCCATGCCTTTTTGAATTTAGGAGAATATCCTCTTCTTGTACTCTTAGCTCGAAGAACGTCTCTTCATGAAATCTTTGACATCCAAGCTCTGGCGATGAGGCGACTTGTTTGCAGATAACTAAGAGATATATTGAGTAAGCACTTTTAAGCACCTTTCAAAATAAAGCCCGGTCGACAATTCGAGATCCAGTCTCGCTATATACCAAGTTCATCTAACACTACAGACGCGGCACGAAAAAACCTTATCGTCTTCATACTCAGACCTCAGACCTCATGAACCAATATTTTTACAGGCGGTGAATTTCACGACTCATTACTTAGGCCCGCAACAACTCCAGAACCACCCAGCCTTGCGATATCGATCCAGATAGGGATTTTTACCGCTTCCATCAATTTGGTATACTAGATATTACCATCTCACATTTGTTTTACCAAAGAGCACTACTCACACCGTCCAAGTCATACAGTTGTAGATTGAAAACTTTGTGAACGCTGTTCCGTGCTCTCGAGACGACAGTGCGAAGCAAAGAGATTTCGTCTGATGGTTGCATTTCCTTCAGCCGATTCATAATAGACTCCGATAAGCGATTCACCTCTTCATACATTCTGACTCTGACCTCTTCAAGTGTTTTTTTTTTTTTTTGAAAGGCAGTGCTTATTGCAAGTTGCCTGTGTATTATAAAACAAAATGAAATCGTGTGTACCCAAAACTGTTTACGAAAGGAAACGAAATAGTCTGACCTTTGCAATCCCCACATTATCATGCATAGATCAAGATACAGTTGCGTCATGGCGTCCCCGCCTTTCGGTCTGTTGTTGAATTCTTCTTCCCAGTCGAACAGCTGACCTAACGATCTCTTTTGGTCTCCTTTTTGGTCTCCAGAGGCATCCGTGCTATGTGTTTGGTCAATTGGACTATTGTACCTTGTTCTATTAACGATTAGCGTTGATGAAAGAGCAGAAGAGATAATACCAGTGGGTGGAGAAATTAATAGTATCTTTCCCCTGCAATGATAGAATAGAAAGTGTGCATCTAGGGTGCGAATCATTTGCGTGCACCTTTACTTTATACCCTATCAAGATTTAAAGTACCCCTTCAAGACACGGGGAACAGTCCCGATTTCTGATAGAATTCTGCCGGTTTTACCGTAGAACAATTGAGGTATGTATTGGCCGAAATTCTATTATCGTGGATATCTCTCCCGAGTTCGAACCTGAGGCGGTGAGACTTTTTCGCCTCATTATGTATCTGGCCACCAGCACCTATCCTGGTGAAATTTTCTCCCGGATATGGTACTAGTATTAAGAAGAAAAGATTTATTCTCAAGAATCATTTCTTTATGACAACGGAGAGATCATGGATCTCAGTAGGAACACCGGAATTTGTATTTTAGGCACCAGAAGATAATCCACGATGTTCGCAAGGAAACCAGCTAAAACTAGACACCTTAAGACCAGCCTCACAAGTAGTCGTCCAGCCTTCGAAACATATTTCCGTGGATATCCGGAAAGGTCGTGAAGGCCACTTTGTTTGATCCAAACTTGAACTGATTACCAAAACATTTAACCCAGAGCTTGCTAATATAGACTAGACATGGCACACAGGAGTGACAGGACATTTGATAATGGCCACTGGAGAACTGTTTAGATTTATTCAGAGAAAACGCGCCAAACAAAAGGCGGGACAGCTTCCAACTGGACCAGATATGAACATTTTCCCTCGCGTTTTGTAACCAAGAGAATGATAAAACGCTTCCTACGTTGTGGGATAATTAGTCACTAATCATCTTCCATTGCCAGATACATACTGTGCGTTTACTATTACACCCCAAGCCAGACATTTCACCGCTTCCTTTATGCTGGAAAATATTTTAATACAGGATAGAACAGAAGGTATGAACACTACCTCGGAGAGCATATATTGAATAAGGCGAGTGGCTATGCCTTGCCTTTGATATTCCGGCAAGGTTCCGATTAAGTTAAAATAAAAGCTGCCTTTGACCCCCTAAGTAGAACTGAATTATGCACCAACTGCGTGCCATTTCGCTCCATACCTTTGGGCTCAAAGCATTTTTGAAAAATTCCCCTGCATCATGGGCGTACTGGTTGGGATTGGGGACCATTCAGTAATTGAAGAATGAAGAATTTTAGAGGGTAGGTATATACCGTAGTAGTCCACCATTTAAACGTATCGGGATCCAGCTTGGAGAGAAAATCGTTGAAGCCTAAAGCGCGCTGTTCCTCGCTACAGAAGATGAGGGGCAGAAGCAAACAGTAATATGAGACTGACACACCTATCCCACAGAGACTGACCAGGGATGAACCACAAAGCAAAAGAAAGTATTTTTCCATTAGAGTCTTTAGCGGCATAGATCTCCCCTGCGAGATGGCCTGCACGGAGCATACCTCTGAAGAGAGGATCTTCAAGCTCTGAATTATCGCCAGTCATGATTTTACTGGCGATATCTAATGAAGGCTTAAAATTACTGTGAAAGAGGGTTGGTCTAGTCATACCGCCTTTCCACGCCTTCAAGGATAGTTCAACAAGCTCGTTTAGCGTCGCCTCTGAAGCCAACTATCAGGCACACCAATGAGCGACTACTACAGACAAGCTTACCATCCAAGTCTTCCAACAGCCGAATAGTTAGGTCAAGCATCCCTTAGGTCGTTGGGGTCACTTTTTCACGAAGGGACTGTCAAATATACTGTGGTACGTCGCCAGCGATTGCCGCGTGCCGGATAAGATTTCGCTAGGGCTCGGCACCATACAAGTACAGTGCCGTATGTACAGGGTCGTATATATGGTGCAGCACATGCTCCATCGGCCAGGCCCCCTTTCTAGGACACGCACCTCTCTAACACTTCTCAACACACTCAAGAGGACCACTTCATACCCCCTTGTCCACTCAACACTACCTCAACCCCAATCCCCGGCCTTACAATATGTCTCAACGCGGCGCTGCAGCCAACCAGCGCGGATGAGAACAACCACGCTACTGAGGTAAAAGGCATTACACCCGGCATTCGGGGGGCATAGCCCGTTGAGTGACCACTTGCCCAGTAAACTGCGAGAAAGAATCCCCGTAGAGGGGGAGAGCAGGGCTGTGAACAAAAGATAAGGCGCATTAATTCTGTTCTGACGCTAATTCCCTAGCCGGAATGGGGTGGGGCCATATGCTAAGGGTGACCAGCAATCCGGCGAGCCAGTCCGTCGGATCCAAAATCCTCGACACCTCGTCGAGGTCTTCCCGCAACCCCTCTTGGCAATTTCTGTCCCTGAAGACCTTGCTAATCAACCTCTGAGCACCACGTCTGTCCATAAGCGTTACCACTTACCCGTGACCGTCTCGTGACGCATGGCTCTGGGCTAGTACATGCCGGGTGGTAGGCGGTAACCTCGCAGTAGGCAGTGCATGGTGGAACTGAGGCGGGGATGGGTGAGGTGATGAGGAGAGTTGAGGAGGTGGCAGATGTGGCTGAAAATGAGGATTCAGCTCCGGATGAATCAATGTATGGTAGGGAGAGTCTCCCTCATAGGTGTCTGCTTACTAGGGCACACCACAAGTCCGGGCATACCCGCAGGTACCTGTGAGTCCACCTGTGAGAAACCTGCCAAAAATCCGGATCCGGAAGGGTCTGGACTCATGGATCCAAGTCCAGATCAGATCCAGGTCACCTCTCTGAAAAAATAACAAAAGACTCACACATTTTTAATAGCGTTATTTGCAATTATTACTAGTTATTATCCCTGGTTGCACTCTGGATCTGCAGGTATTTGGATTTGTCAGACTCAGATCTGCAAGTCTGGATCCACATGGATCCAAGTGCAGGTCATATCCAGGTCAGTCTTTCAAAATCGCAAAAACCTGCAGATCCAGATCTAGGTAGATCTGCAGGTGCACTCATGACATGCCCTACTGCATAGGTGTTGATACTTCATCTGTCCAGTGAGGCAGGAGGGCAGGCATTGCATGAGGTGGGGGAAGTGAGTGCATTAAGGGGCAGGGCAGGCTACAAGTGCACCTGTGGATCTACCTGGGTCTGGATCTGCAGGTTTTTGCCATTTTGAATGGCTGGCCTGGATCTGGCCTGGACTTGGACCCATGTGGATCTAGACTTGCAGATCCAAGTTCAACAGATCCAAATGCCTGCATCATGACACCAGTGAAGTATGCACAGGCTAGAGTCTATATACCTTTCAGGCCTTTCATAGCATCCTAGCATAAGGATTTACACCCTAGACATGCTATAGTGCTAGCTAGGCTAGATATTTTATATCCCTGTGTCAACTTCCTAATGCCCTTACCAATGATGTGTCCTCTGAGGCCTCTTTAAACCTAGATAAACATCCAATGAACTGATAGAACCTCCATATAATGGACAGAATATACACATTTGCAGCTTGAGACAGTTGAGATAGCACACCATTGCTGGTGTTGAGGTCACAGCTAGAGTAGGGCTAACTGCTGTATAGGGTATACACTGTAAACCCCAGGATGGGACATTTTGTACAGTGAATGCACAGTTAAACAGCACACCAGTCAGTTTTTGTCATGCTTTCTGCCTAGAATGGAAATAGTTGGAGGTGCCGGAAGTGCCAGTACATCTTCCAAAAAGGGGCAAAGTGGTAAAA